>Ga0209086_10000124_pt1 | contig 67415 bp, 61 predicted proteins | sample M_130207_XF_Meta_FD_187312 | JGI IMG/M metagenome (GOLD analysis project Ga0209086, IMG submission 187312) | Freshwater microbial communities from Lake Montjoie, Canada to study carbon cycling - M_130207_XF_MetaG (SPAdes) (version 2) | ecosystem: Environmental > Aquatic > Freshwater > Lake... | reverse complement strand
CCACATGATCAACGTGTGCTTGCGTGGTCAATATATGTGTCGTGGGTCCCGCACAGATCGCATCAAAGACTGCTTTGTGATGCACCGCCTCATAGCCCATCCCCGTATTGACGATGATGCGTCCGGCATCATGAACAATCATGTACGCCGCAGTCGCCCCATTTGAACGAAAAATATTCGGCGCAACCTCGTACGCCACATCTTCATAGTTGGGTTGCAGCAATTCTTTTCCGGGTCGAGTGTCAATCAAATGATCGACTTGTTGTTGAATGTCGCTACTGGCCATCTCATCTCACTTCGGTGCTGACGTTGAACTTGTTGATGTATCCACTGAACCGCTCGCGAATCTCGGATGGTTGGCGATCAAAATCGGCCCGCACGTCATACACCACGGTGGACTGTCCATCACGCGAACGAGTCCTCAGGCTGTCTTCGATACTTTGCGATGCTCGCTCGTTCAAAGAGTGTCCAGCGAAATCAAAGACACGCTGAATCGTTGCCCGGTCATCAGCCATGAACTCCTCAAAGCGCACATCGATGCGTTGGTCTTGTGGAATGAGGTGGACATCGCGCACGGCAGCCGTCAACAATTTTTCAATTCTGTCGGTCCAGTAATCGATATACCAACCAGGATCAATCGTGCGGTACGCCATGCGCGCGGCATACGTCATCATCGTGGCTGCCGATTGAATGACCGACACTGGGTCACGATGAGTCATCACGACAGTCGCATCAGGAAAGGTCTTCATCAACGGACCAATTTGTTCAAAGTGTTGTGGTGACTTCAAAATCCATCGATCTCTCGGGCGTAAAAAAGTCATGACTTTGAGCATCGTATGCATGTAGTCGTAATGCGGCTGCTGATCTTGTGAGAGGTAATAATCGCGCCACTGCGGGCAGCGCGCCACCCACTCTAAGTTGTATGAAGAAAAGTCAGGCAACATCAATTCAATTTCCTCGTGCACATGATCTGGGTCCATGGGATGCATCAACGCAATGTGCGGTGTCACCATTTGCATTTGTTCCCACTCTTTTGCGCAACGCGCATAGCGCGTATCAACGCCCTGAGCGTCGGCATCTTCGCCCACCATAGGTATCGGCTCATAACTTTCCCATAACGGCATTGAGCGCAGACGATCATCGGCTGATAAAACGTTCAACAGATGAGTAGTCCCCGTTCTTGGTAAGCCAACAATGATGATCGGGCGCTCAATTTTGATGTCATGAATTTCGGGATGGCGACGAAGTAGGTCATGCGTCAAAAGGCGATTCGCCGCATAGCGCACACAACTATTGCGCAGAGATAAATGGCCAATGCCGAGGCGATCTGGATCGTGTGCCACTTCATCGAGCCACATATCAAGCCGGCCAACAAAGTCCATCGCACCAAAGTCGTCGAGACCAGTTCGCCCCATCGCCTCTTGCAAAATGCCCGCAGAAGACATATCCAAGGACAGGCTCTCACCGTAGTCCCGAGCCATTTTCTGCAGGTCGCTTAACTGGGGCTCTCGCAGATCAGAGATGTGGATTTTCGTTGACATTTCACCCCACTTGTGACGCTGGTTACTGATCCACAGTAACCTCACAACCGTGGGGAATCTTCGTCTTGGGCTTGTGGGATGTGGGGCGATCGCTCAATGGCATGCAACCGCTCTGCAACATGCCCAGCGCACGACCGTTACCGCCTGTGTCGATGTTGTATCGGCGAATGCCGACAAGCTGGCCGAGATAACAGGAGGTGCCGCCTGTTCTTCAATCGCTCAGGCACTAGAGATCGGCGTTGATGCCTTAGCGATTTTGGTTCCCCATCACCTGCACGAAGATTTGGTCACGCAAGCTTTAGAAGCGGGCGTGCATGTGGCTTTAGAAAAACCGATGGCTCCCACTCTTGAAGCTTGCGAGCGAATTTTGGCGATTGCAGCTCGTCACGGTGATCGAGTTTTTATGTTGACCGAGAATGCCCAGTACTGGCCTGAAGTTTTAACGGCTCAAAAACTCATCGAAGAAGGAGCGATCGGTGAACTTGTCACCGCACGCTCGTGGCACAACTTTGGCATTACTCCAGAGTTCTACCCCAGCGATCAATCGTGGCGCTTTCAACAAGCGGCCGCTGGTGGCGGAGTCGCTTTAGATACTGGCTCACATTGGATGCGTCCACTGCGGATGATCTTGGGAGAAATCGACGAAGTTATTGCTGTCACTGGACGTTTGTGGGAAAAAATGGAAGGCGAATCAATGGTTCGCTCTTTGTGCCTTTTTCAGTCGGGCGTTGTGGCCAGTTTTGATGTGATTTTGGCGACGGGCGCTGTTGGGCTACAGCCCCATTTTCAGTTCACGGGAACAACCGGTGAGATTGTGATTTCGGCCCTCGGCGAAGTTCGTCTCTTTGACGGGAAAGATTGGCAAGGCACGGTCGTCGGCCATGGTAATTACATGGATAGTTATCAGGGTGTCTGGCAAGATTTTGAAGCAGCAATTTTAGACGGCACGCCCTTGGCGGCCGACGCGAGATATTCCCTCGGCGAAGTGGCGGCTGCTAACGCCATTGTGCGCAGTGCACAATCACGACAGTGGGAAAAAGTCTGGTGAACAGCACAACTTTTGATTTCACTGGGTCACAGGTGTTAATCACAGGTGGATCAAATGGAATTGGTTTTGCGATCGCATCGGCGTTCGCTGATGCTGGCGCAGTGGTGGCAATCACTGGGACTCGCCTGGCGGCCAGCGACTACGAGAATGATCTTTCCCGTTTCACATATTGTCAATGCAATATGAGCGATCGACAGCAAATTGCTGACCTTGCGCAATCTATGAATGCTCTTGATGTTCTCGTGAATAATGCGGGACAGGTGATGCCCAATGGCGGGAACGAATATGACCCCGATGTTTTCGAAGAAACTCTCCAGATCAACATCTCGGCCGCTTTTCGCCTAACCCAGTTATTGAAACCCGTGCTCAGTCAGTCAACGCTGGCTGGAGGGGCTTCTGTGATCAACTTGGCCTCATTGGCTTCGTTCTTTGCTGTTGAGTTTGTGCCGGGTTACGGGGCGGCGAAAGCAGCGGTTGTGCAGATGACGAAAACCCTGGCCGTGCATTACGCCGGCAGCAATATTCGCGTCAATGCTGTGGCTCCTGGTTTAGTGGCGTCAAATATGACTGCACCGATGCTGAGTTTTGACGCGATGACCAAACCACATCTAGATCGCACGCCGTTGCAGCGAATCGGTTCACCCGATGAGATCGCACCCGCGGTGTTATTTCTCGCATCGCAAGCTAGCCAATTCACTACCGGCCACACCATGGTTGTGGACGGCGGATTTTCAGCGAAGGGATAACAGTCGTGGCCCAGAAAATACTCAGAGAATTAACTGCCGATGAGATTGAAACCTTTTGGCGTGATGGAATTGTGTGCCTACGGGCGATTGTTGATCCACAGTTGTTGCATGACATGAGCGAACCAGTGGCCGCGCTTGTCGGTACATCTGGTGTTGCTGATCTTTCGGCGATGGGTGATGCGATTGCGGCGAGTGGGCAAGATGTGCTGCGCGGTGATGTACCTGCATCTGGACGTGGCAGATTTTTCGCTGGCGTTGATCATTGGCTTGAGCATCAAGAGTTTCGCGACTTCTCATGCAACAGTGTGCTTCCTGCGATCGCCGGACAAGTCATGAAGTCAAGTCGGATTCATCTGTGGGAAGACAGTGTGCTGTTCAAAGAGCCGGGCACGATTGAGCGCACGGCTTGGCATCAAGATTTGGGTTACTTCCATTGCGAGGGTGACAAGGTGTGCACTATGTGGTGTCCGCTTGATTCGGTCACGACCGAATCTGGTTCGGTGCGTTTTGTCGTTGGGTCACATCTGTGGCCAGATCTGTATCAACCGAACTTGTTTGTGTCCTCGATGGTGATTCCTGGTACTGAGGGATCGGTTGTGCCCGATGTTGAGTCGATGGCGCAACGCGGTGAGTGTCAGATAGTCACATTTGATACTGAGCCGGGGGACGTCACGATTCATCATGCGCGTACGATTCACGGAGCCGGGCCAAATACGTCAAACCGTTCGCGACGGGCAATCAGTTTGCGTTACTGCGGCGATGATGCCGTGTATCTGACCCGACCAGGTTCACCCGCCAAGGCACATCATGTCAACGTTGTTGAGGGTGCCGAGTTACACAACGACGACTGCCCGATTGTCTGGCGCCGCGACTAGGAATCTTGTCAGTTAATCGTCGGTGTCCAAACTCACGCCATGGATAACCACCAGATGGAACAGTCACGCCAGAACGTTGCGAACGTGGTTCAAGCCTGACTTACACGGGTGCGAAATGTGGTGCGAAATTCACCGACACTTCCAACAAGTTTTTCACCCTTAATTTAAGTCTTTTCTTTGGTATCAAGTTTTGCACGAGGGTCACACGCGAGCGAATCGCTCGGCTTCTTCACTAAACCGCTGACGAATATCACTTGAGACTGAAGCCCGCGTGCGAGCAATTGCCGCATCAAGGTCATCTGAAGAAATGTATGAAGGTTCAATGCCTTCACGGATACGGTCAAAGGCCGCTGTTGCTGCTCGCTGGGCGGCTAATTCAACATCGCCTGGCGTGTAGCCCTCGGTTTCTCTCGCAAGCTTTTCAATGTCAACTCCACGTTGATCTAGACGCGAAAGTGCAGCCTCCCAGAGCGCAAGACGGGCAGTGAGGTCTGGCGGTCCAATAGGAATGACCAAGTCAAATCTGCCGGGACGCAATACCGCTGAATCAATATCTCCAACAAAATTCGTGGCACAGACCAAGAGATGTCCTGGTGTCGAACGGAACGAGGGAATCATCTTCAATAATTCGTTGACGACCCCTTTTGTTGTTGGGTTGCGTTCTCTTGCCGATGCGATTTCGTCAAACTCATCGATAAAAACAACGGCTCGCTCTAACTGCAATAAATCATTCATCGCTTGACGAAGTTCTGCCGACATCGAATCTCCCCCACTTTCTAATTTGGATGGGAGCAACTCAATAAATGGCCAACCGAGCCGTCCAGCAATCGCTTTAGCGAATGTTGTCTTGCCAGTTCCTGGAGGACCAAAAAGCAGAACTGTCGCTGGTGCTTTCACGCCAACTCTTTCAGCAGTAGTTGGGTCGGCCAACGGTGCCACAACACGACCATCAATGATTTTCTTCTCGGCATGCATACCCGCCACACGATCCCACAGGTCGGGCGACAAAATTTCTCCCCCGTATTGGTCAACAATGCGCATAGCAGTCGGCGCAATCGGCTCTAACTTTTCATACAAAATGAGATCGTGGATAGCAGAAAATCCACGGTTAACAAGAGCCGTTTCTCCGGCTTGTGATTTTGACAGCAACGCAGAAATTTTTCGAACACCAAGGTGCATCAGTTTTTCTTCAAGACGCAACAACATCTTTGAGCCGATCCCCTGATGACGCCAAGCAGGATCAATCGTCACAATATTTATCCACCCATCATCAGACACAATTCGAGCCTGAATCACTCCGATGATTCGTTCGCCGTCGACGGCAACTACACCTGGTGCACTGGAAGAAACGTCGTTCACGAATTGCGCAATATCGGCCGGCTTGGTGTCGGGCAACGAGCGGCATTCTTCCAACAACCGCACTGCTGGGCCGATGTCAGAAGATAGTAGGTCGCGAATAATCAATGGCATGCCTATCTCTATCACTGAAGGGCAATATCGCTGAAGCGGACCCCGAACAATTACTAAAACCCCAGCCAAAACCTCATCAATATTCGGGGTTTAGAGTCAACAGCCAGCCTCACGAAGACGGGGATGGCACGAAATTCGCCGACTCACCTTATGTCATCTGTTACTGCCATACAAAACCTTGTTACCCTCTCCCCATGTTTGCCCTACAGCGATACTCTCGGCCGCTTTTGATTACCCACTTGGCGGCAACACTTTTCATGGTTGGACTCATCTGGACCATTCACATCGTCCACTATCCATTGTTTGCCAATGTCGGCGAATCTACGTACGTCACTTTTCAATCCGAACATGTCAACCGAATCGGAAAACTGCTTTTTCTTCCATGGCTTGTTGAAGGCATCACATTGTTGGGCGTTTTGATTCTTGCTTTCCTCGGTAATCGTCGCGATCTTCGACTACCTGCGTTCCTCAATGGAATTGGTATGGCGATTGCCCTCATCATCAGCGGTGTTTGGTCCGCGCCAGCTCACGGAAAACTTGCCGACGGATTTGATGCCGACATTCACCACCAACTGATGAACGCAAACCTTGTGCGCACTCTCGCCTGGACACTGTGCGGTGTCAGTGCCATTTGGCTTGTTGCGCGACTGTGGTCAACCGATGTGCGCGAAGAGAAGTCTTCCAGTCAGTCATGATCTTTCAATATTGGGGAGCAACCTCAGAAGAGATCAATAGTTCTGTAGTCGGAGACGACCTGTGCAGCAATGCAACCGTGGTCGCAACACGATCAATCACTATTGGTGCTCCGCCACAGGATGTCTTTCCTTGGATTCGACAAATGGGCTTCGGCCGAGCCGGTTGGTATAGCTACGACTGGCTTGACAATCTTGGCCGCAAGAGCGCAACAACCATTCACGACGAATGGCAATCAGTTGAAGCCGGGGACAAGATTCCTTCTGGTCCGATTTCATTCACTGCAGCCATCGTTGATGCACCTCGCCACTTTGTTCTCGAGATCAAAGCACTTGGTAAGACGTCCCCCAATCTGCACTTCACTCTGGCGTACGAGTTACGTGATGACCCGCAGGGAACTCGTCTAGTGACTCGCATGCGCTCGCATATCAAGTTGCCGCTGGGTTCACTTTTTGAGAAACTCATTCTTGGCCCTGGCGATGGAATTATGTTGCGCCGCCAACTTCTCACGATTCAGAAGAATCTGTCACTCTGAAATTGGCCCTGCGCCTTCCTGTTTTCTAGGCACTAGATATAATCTCAAGCAATGAATAACAGCAATATCCGCGTCGGCCTTCTTGCTTATGGCGCAATCGGACACGAACACAACCTCGCAGTCCAAAACACCATCGGCCTCGAACTGACGGCCGTGTGCGACATGAACCCAGATCGTGTTGCGGCCGCCCTTGAACTCGCCGCGCAGGCAACACCCTTTGGCGACGCCACAGAAATGCTGAATTCAAATCTTCTTGATCTTGTTGTTATCTCAACTCCGCCGAATACCCATTTCCAGTGGGCAAAAGAATCTCTGTCGCGCGGCATTCATGTTGTTCTAGAAAAGCCCATGGCCCTCACTGCCGATCAATGCGACGAACTCATGACACTTGCGTCAAGCAAGAAGCTCATGCTTGTGGTGTACCAGAACCGTCGATTCGATGATGACTTTGTCACCATGCGCGAAATCATTCGCTCTGGCGAAATTGGCGATGTGTATCACTACGACAGTTTTGTCGGCGGGTATTCACGGCCCTGCGATTATTGGCACTCAAACGCAGAAGTGTCGGGCGGAGCGATTTTCGACTGGGGAAGCCATTTCCTCGATCAGATTCTGAACATCATTCCTGATGACGTGGCTCATGTCAGTGGGCAAAACCACAAACGCGTCTGGACCCATGCAACGAATGCCGATCACGCACATGTCACGGTGACATTCACGACGGGCAAGCAAGCAACGTTTGTTCATTCCGATCTTGCCGCTGCTCGCAAGCCCAAGTACTATGTGCTGGGTACGCAAGGAGCAATCATCGGCGATTGGGATCCTGCTGGCGAACCAGCAGTTGCCGACTTGCCCGCGATTCTGACGGTGCATCGAGCTGATGGCACCTCATGTGTTGCTCCGTTGCAACCGCTCGCGCCCCACGAATTCCATCGGTCTATTGTCGATTTGATCAACAACGGAACTCCGATGGAAGTCAATGCTTTGCAATCTCGCAATGTCGTCGCAATTATGCAGGCAGCAGAACAATCAGCCGTGCAAAATGCCGTGCCGGTTGTGCCCATGATTCGGCGGTCTTAACAAGTGACTGTGAACTGGGGATTCCTTGGTGCTGGTTTTGTCGCCAGTCGAGGCCTCGCCCCCGCAGTTCACACGTCTCGCGGCGCAAACCTGTATGCAGTTGCCAGTCGCGATGAGCAGCGGTCTGCAACTCTCGAACCAGAGCGAGTGCATGCAAAATATGACGACCTCTTGGCCGACGAACGCGTTGACGCGGTGTATATCAGTTTGTCGAATAGTCAACATCTTGAGTGGGTCACGAAGTCGCTCGAAGCCGGCAAGCATGTTCTCTGCGAAAAACCACTTGGACTCAACGCAACCGAGACAAAAGCAATGTTTGAATGCGCTTCGCGTCATGGTCGCCTTCTGATTGAAGCAGTGTGGGGCCGATGGCACCCTCGTTTTGCGCGCATGGTTGAAGTGGTTGCAAGTGGAGCCATCGGAGATGTTCAACACATCGAGACTGCGTTCACATTCACATCAGATATGACCGACAACTATCGATTGAACCCAGCAATGGGTGGCGGCGCACTACTTGACGTTGGCTGCTACCAGGCCCACGCCTGGGTTGCACTCACATCTGGCGCAACCGACCTTGAAATCAGTGATCTTTCGCGGGTGATTGGTCCAACGGGCATCGATCTGACTACTGATGTATCGGTACGTATCAATAATTCAGTGACTGCCCACGCAGTGAGTTCTTTTGCGTTAGCCAGCCAACAGCAATTCATTGTTCGGGGGTCACTCGGTCAGATCAGTACCGAAGTTGGCGAGTCGTTCACAACATGGAATGAAGCATGTTCTCTGCGAGTCAACAATGAGGTTGAAGAGTTCGCAGTCACGAATGCGTTTGTAGAAATGGTTGAGAATGTCAGTCAGGTCATTGATGGTGATCAAGGCTGGATGGTTTCGAGCGCAGATTCAATCCGCGTTGCCCACATTCTTGACACCATCGCACGACACCCGTAACCATTAGTTTTTTAGCTACCGAGACGAAAAGATGGCCTTCGACCCATCCCAATGAAGAGCCGCGTCGGCTATCTGACTAAAGAACGCGGCCATTGATTCATTCGGGTCAACAAATTCGATATAAGGAATTCCATTTTGACCACTCATATACAGAAATTCATTACCAGTCGACGTTGCACCACGAAGGACCACCTCTGAACCCATGTCAGCAAAATGTTGGCGACTGCGTTCGATGTTGGCCCAGTAACACACATGATGCACACCAGTACCGCCATCTTCAAGAAATTCGCGGTAGATAGACGGCGATGAAAGATCGGGCTGAATCAGTTCAATCTGTTGGCCCCCAGTTTGGGCAAGGCCCATGCGCGCCTTCATCGTGATTTGCTCGCCGCGATACCACGTATTTTCGATGTTCACGTGATACAAAAACCACGGGCCAACTCCTTGAGTGCTCGCCCAATCGTGTGCCGCCACTTCAATGTCGTCAACAACAAAGGCAGTTTGACGAATTGGTCCGAGCCACGTCGGAGCAATGTCCACTACGCCCACTCCCCCATGAAGTAATCGAGCCAATCGTGATAATGCTGAATACGAACTTCTTCTTCGCTCAAAATCTGGCTGATAAATCCGCGTGAATGCATTCCGGCTTGTACGTCGCGAATCAAATGCACATCTTGATCGACAGTGATGTCCATTGTCTTGAGACCGGCAATGACATCGTCTTGTTCAAACTCATCGTGGACCGGACGCGGAATCGGCAAGAGGTCTTTCGGATTTGACGGGCGAAATTCAACACCTGCTCGCTGCGCAACTTCAGGATTGGGTTGCAACTTAAACGTGTACTTATCCCAAAAACACTTATTAGGGTCAGTCGGATGTGGACGCGCTCGCATCACTAAGGCCGATTCTGGCTGGGCGGTAAACATCATGTTTGGGAAGATGTTGTATTGCTCGATATCTGACAGACGCTCATCGGTGAGTTCGCCGTAATCGAAGCCGAGTTCTGCGCCCTTGTCACGACGGTATTTTTGAACATCTAATCGAATATCAAGGTTTCGACCATTGTAATCGGCGGGATCGACACCGTATTTTTCTAGTTGAACGCGTTGGTAAAAATTAGGCTCTTCCGGAATAGGAAGCCGTGAGTTGACGGTGTGTCCAAGAATATTGACACCGGTATGTCCATTGTCAAATAGCTCAACGAGCGCAGTCGGGCAGTCAAACAACATTGCGTGTTGTGGGTGAATATGTTCAACGTGATACAACTCGCCAAAGTTGTCGTACACGGCTTTCCAGTTGCAATCGAGCCGAACTGTTTGATCGCCAACCAAAGACATTTTCTCGACATGGAAAGGCGCGAGCCGGTCGCCCACCATTCCGAGGTATTCACAAAGTGGCCCCGCATTGTTATCCATGCAGATCCATACAAGTCCGGCGAAAGTATCAACTTGAACTTTCTGCATCGAGCGTTCGTTGCGGTCGACGCCGCCGCAGAAACGGTTGTTGTCAGGAACAACAACGAGTTTTCCATCAAGGCGATACGACCAGCCGTGGTACGGACATACAAACTTCGCAACACAGCCGCGATCTTCTACCGCAACTTTTGCGCCGCGATGTTGGCAGGCGTTATAGAAGGCCGCGATATTTCCTTCTTGAGTACGCGAAATGATGATTGATTCACGACCGAGATTGAAAACAGAAAAGTCACCAACCTTTGCGACGTCGCTTTCGAGGCAAGCAAAAAGCCACATACGTGGCCACAGATTGTCATTTTCACGCTGGGCAAAGTCGGCCGAGATATACCGCTCGGGGGTGATAGGCCTAGGTTCAACCGGAGCAGCCTTGTGCACAATCGTGGGTGTTGCTTTCACTTCTGCCATGACCCCTCACTTACCTGTGGCGAATGCTGAACTTAGAGTATGACACCGCAATATCTTTGGGAATATTAGAGGAGCGCTAGTTGACCGCCGTCGAGCACAATTTCGGAGCCGTTGATCATTTTGGCCGAATCTGAGGCCAAAAAAACGACCGCTTGGGCAATGGCTTCTGGGCTAACGAACTTGCCTGTCGGGTTGAGTTGCGCGAGGGCTTGGGCGACGGCCTCTGAACCTTGAGCCACAAGTGGAGCCGACATAGCTGTTTCGGTCGGGCCAGGTGACACGGCATTGACTCGAACTCCCAGGTTCACATATTGAATCGCTGCCTGCTTCGTGAGCCCCAACACGCCATGCTTGGCCGCGACATAAGCCGGACTCGCCCGGAGGCTTCCCCGATGACTCACCGTGGAAGCGTTATTAACAATCACTCCACCGCCACTTGTGATCATTGAAGCAAGTTCGGCTCTCATGCACCGAAAGACGCCCGTCAGATTGACCGCGAGCATTTCGTCCCACGAATCATCGCTATAGATATGAAAGTCATTCATTCGGTCAAAGATGCCTGCATTATTAAACGCAATATCTAGTTTTCCGAATTCGTTGATAGCACAATCAACCATCGCGTTGATCTCTTCAGATGAACGCATGTCGGCAGCGAAGAATTTTGCCTTCCCACCCGATTGCTCGATCGTTCGAACTACCTCATAACCAAGATCGCTACGTCGACCCACGACAAGCACATGGGCTCCCGCTGCTGCAAGGGCGTAGGCCGTCACTTCTCCGATACCTGAAGTAGCCCCAGTTACTAGTGCAGATTTACCCAACAAAGTTTGTGACGCCATAGAGCAAGATTAGGCAAAAGCCCTATTGATTAATAGCCAAGCGGGGTATTTGTGCCACGGTCAACGCTTCCGTTGCGAAACTTTGCCGCCTCTATGGGCATATGAGCATCAACGACCAGGCTCATGGTGTTCTCGTGAACACAAATGCGCTCGATTATGCGCCATTCACCGGAGCGCTTTTCGTATTGATCGAGGTAACGCCCAAACCAAGTGTCAATGTAATGAACATCGCCTTCGACACGAAACAAGTACGTGACGTTATAGATCTCGCCTGAAGCCTGGTTGCCATTCACCTCAATGGCGTGATTCATGTTGCAGTGCATCGTCCCGGCAAATCGCTTGTGTGTCTCAACGACGCGTTCACAAAAAACCATTGCGTTACCGACGAACACTCCATGGTCGTCGGTTGCCTCTGGCCAGTAGGCCGACTTCATCACATCGGCATCAAGTCGGTCAACACCGCGTGCGTATCTTGCTACAACTTGGCGAATGGCATCGTGGTCAGAAAGCGAAGTGGTCACGTCCAAACCCTAGTCACATTTCTTTGCGGAAATCCGCAACGATCGCGTTGGCGTGACCGTGTCCCATTTCAAACTTGTCTTTGAGATGAGCGACTTGCTCCATGTGGGTCAGTTTGGACACCTTCTTGAGCTCTTTCATCCAATGCTCAATGGGCTTGCCGTACTTCTTTTCAAATGAAGGAAAATACGACGCCAGTCCGGTCACTTTCTCAGCCAAGGTTTCTGTTTATCCCAAGAACGACCGTAGTTCAACGTCGGTGGTGCGAGGCTCGTCGCCTGCTCGCCGATCTCCAACCGGATACCGCCGAATCGGTTATCAGAGAGTCGGTGGTGCAGGCATCCGATGTTGTCGACCGACGACAGGCTGCGCCCCACACCCAACGTCGTTTAAAACCGACCATTCCAGCAAACAGCTAAAAGGTCGTCTCAACAGCCTGTTCGTGACGGTCGATGTTGGGATGCGCAGCTGGTCGTGGATGGTGAACGTTGACTGAGCCCACACCACCAACATGATTCAAAACTGGGGTATGTGGGCGACGTCAGTGAGCCAACCACGAGCCAGCGACGAGCGTCCCAACAGACATCATCACACCAGCAAATAAGACAATGGCACCTCTATCAAATTGTGGTTGACTGATACAGATGTTGAGTGACAAAAAGATCCTCGTGACTGGTCCATCCGGCCAGATTGGTCTCCCCCTCGTTCAGTTTCTTGCTCCACACAACGACGTCTGGGGAGTCGCCAGGTTCAATCAGCCCGGATCGCGCGAACAACTTGACACTTTCGGTGTGACGACCTGTTCAATTGACTTGTCGTCCGGTGACTACTCATCGCTTCCCGATGATTTTGATTATGTAATCCACCTTGCAGCATTCAAAACCGAAGGCCTCGATTACAACCACGCTCTCACCGTCAACGCCGAAGGAACCGGTTTGCTTTTGCAGCACTGCCGAAAGGCCAAGGCGGCCCTCGTCATGTCGACGCACTCGGTCTACAAGCCAGTTGATGATGCACTTCATGCTTTCAATGAGAACGATCCGCTGGGTGATGTCAATTACATCATGTCCCCCACCTATTCGATTTCAAAGATTGCTGAAGAAGCTGTTGCCCGCTATTGCGCGCGTGCCTACAACTTGCCTGTCACCATTGCCCGAATGAACGCTTCATACGGGGCGAATGGTGGCTTGCCGACCTATCACCTTGATTGGGTCGTGGCCGATAAGCCCGTTGTCTCACGCTGGGATCCGTGTCGCTACAGCCTCATTCACCAAGATGACATCAACAACCAGGTTGAATCACTTCTTGATTCCGCAAGTGTGCCGGCAACGATTGTTAATTGGGGCGGAGACGAAACTCCATCAGTGCACGAATGGTGCACATACATGGGCGAACTCACTGGACACACCCCAGACGTAAGAGTCGTTGAAATAGCGAACAGTCTGCGGGGCTCAATTGCCGATGTTAGTAAGCGGTTATCGATCACTGGTCCGTGCAAAGTTTCGTGGCGCGAAGGAATCAAACGAGTATTTGAAGAACGACACGGAGATCAGTCAAAGTCACCGATTACCGGTCAATCTTCTCGATTGCTCGGCGAAGTCGGACGACTTCTAGTAAACAATCAGCCGAACGACGAGGAATAATAAAATCATGACATCTGCACCTTTTCTACGCACTCCCGACATCAACTTTGCTGCACTTGAAGGCTTTACATATCAACCGCGTTACCTCAATATTGCGGATGACGACGTTGCTGGATTGCGCATGCATTACATCGATGAAGGCCCGGCCGATGGGCCGATTGTTCTGATGATGCACGGCATGCCGACATGGTCATATCTGTATCGAACAATCATCAAAGAATTAGTTGCGCATGGTTACCGTTGCATTGCTCCCGATCACATTGGATTCGGTCGATCAGACAAAGTTGTTGACACGAGTTGGTACAACATCGCGCGACATACGAAGAACATGAAGCAGTTCGTCGAACGACTTGATCTTCGCAATGTCACCATCATGGTTCAAGATTGGGGTGGCCCGATCGGTCTCGCACAAGTTGCGCACATGCCCGAGAGATTTTCACGAGTCTGCATTATGAATACGTGGCTGCATCACGACGGTTACGAATACACGCCCGGCATTCAACAGTGGATTCAGCAATGGTCACCCGGTGGATTATTCGAAGCGAATGTTCCAGAAAAGTTTTCTCTCGGTGGACTGATGGCCATGGCAACTGCGCGCATCACTCCGCAAGATTCGGTTTTCAAAGCACTGCAAGGCGAGTCACCCGTGTACGAAGGTGAAGCCGGCGAAGTTCAGCGTGCTTACGATGCCCCGTTCGCTGGGTTGGGTCGCGAGGGGCACTCTGGTCCCTACCGTTTCCCGATGAGCATCCCCTTCCACGACACGATTTCGGGCGATGCGACCAATCAAGAGCAGAACTTTGCGACCATCAATGCCCTCAAGGTCCCCATCCACTTCATATGGGGCACCGAAGACCCGGTTTTCGTCACCGATTGGGGCCGAAAGTGGTCATCGCTGATTCCCCATTCAACATTTGATGAAATTGTGGGGGCCCGCCACTTCTTGCAAGACACCCACGGCCCCGAAATCGCCCAATTGCTCTTGACCTACATGGGCTCGTAGAAAGAACTCACTATGCACGCAGACGAATTACAGACGCTGATCGGCGGCGACTCCAGTTGGTCAGCAAATTGGAGTCTTGGTGGTCGTGAGTTCTACGGCGAAGTCATGGATGATGCAACTTTTGGTGTCTGGCTCACGACCGAGCCCATTTCACCTGAAGAGTACGCAGCGCTTGTGGTTCCCGAAGGGTTCCGTAAGTCTGGAGTCGGTCGCAGTCAACATGAGGCTGCGTTCTTTCGTCGTCCGCCCAACGACGAAACCGATGGCCCCGTTGACACAACTCACATCGGCGAACACACTTTTGCGCTCGTCGCTCGTCCAGGTCGTCCCGAAAAGGGTTTTGAGGGCGTCACCGTCTTGCCCGTATACAAAAGTCATCGTGTCTTTTTTGCCGCCGGCCGAACTCTTGAACTCATCGACACTAATGATGATTTTGTCGGTGGTTCAACTTTGCTGCCACAAGCAGTTGAATCACATCTGCATCAGCGACGCAGCGAAATCAAGCCTCGCCGCATGCCCGAAGGCTGGACTTCGCGTTTCATCACGTTGACCGACAATTTAATTGTTGATCTGCCGTGTCCGGCTCGAGTCGCCATCTTCAATAATGGCGACATCTTCCACGGCCCAACGACTATTTAGATGCTTGAATCACTATTTCTTTGACTCCGCAGTCTTCTGTTGGCTCACAAGAAAAAGCGCAATAGCTCGGTCGCTTTCCAAAAATTCTTTCGTTTGATCGCGATGAAAGCGAATGATGTCTGGGTACAACACCGACACGACAACTGCAGCCACTAACTTTTGTGCCAAATGGCGCGCATTACTGTCATTGAGTTCGTACGTATTTTGGTAGTAAGCAGTGACTGCTTCTAAAACCATTCCGTTTTTACGAGTTCTGAACCAACTCGGTTCGTTGACCGCCAACCAACTCACGAGTCGGATCATGCGGACCAGTTCAGGACTCGGAAAGGTTTTGAACGTTCCTTCCTCAACGATGCCAACTATGGATGCACTGGCACGCGGAAAGACTTCAGCAAACAGTGGACCTTTACCTCCGAAGTAATCGGGGATGTAGCGGTGATGCGTTTTTGCCTGAGCAGCAATTTCGCGAATCGTCAATGATTCAGGGTCGCGAGTGAGCAAAAGCTGGAGTGCTGTGTCGACGAGACGCTCTTTAATATCTGCCTGACGAACATAAGTGCGTTTCGCAGTACTCGCCGATGCTTTCGTTTTCGCCGGTGTTTTTGTCTTAACAACCATTCAGACAAACTAATCTCGAAGATATGGTCAATCCACTTGTGCAACGAAAAGCAATAGTTACTGGCGCCGCCAATGGGCTCGGATTTGCGGTGGCAAAGTCTCTTGCAAAGTCCGGAACATTTGTCAGTATCTGCGACAAAGACCCGCGAGTGATCGAAGTTGGCGAAGAGCTACGGCAGTGGACGGATGTCGTTTATGCCGAGGTCGCTGATGTCAGCCAACCCACGCAGATCAAAAGTTTTGTTGACAACGCGGCGCGGGCTATGAGTGGCATTGACATCGTCGTCAGTAATGCTGGCATCGTTCGACCGACTCAACCCGCGAAAGATTCATATGAACTGGCACTGCGAGATTTTGATGACGTCATCAATGTCAACCTGCGCGGCGTGTACCTCACCGGCCGAGCCGCGATCCCACACATGCTCGCAACTGGTGGCGACATCGTGAACATCACGACCGACCATATACATACGTGTGGCTGGCCAGAACTGCTCGATCACACTCACGCTCAGGAATGCCCGTGGAAAGATGTGCAACGTCCTCCCGTGGGTAGTAAAAACTTCGATGTCTACGACTCGTCGAAGTGGGGCATCAAAGGAATCACCAATGCCTGGGCTCGCGACTTGGCTCCGCACAAGATTCGCGTGAACTCGTTTGGCATGGGAGCAACCATTACTCCCATGTTCTTAAGTGTCCTTGGCGATCGGCCATTGCCATCGGGCACCATGCAAGCTGAAGATGTGGCTGGCCTCATTGTGGAACTCATCGCTGAGGGTCCCAGAGGGCGAACCGGTGACGATGTCCAAGTCTGGGCTGGTCATCCCACCGTCTTGCCACCAATCGGTCTCGAAGGTCGTCTAACAATGAACGATCTGGTCGGGAAAAACTGAGGAAACCTGCAACTTCGCCAGACCAGATCGCAGATATATCGCTTCCAAACATGACCGATGACTACAAACTGTTTCCCACCTCACACAATCTGCCGTACTCTGCGGATATGCGGAAATCATCCTTGAAGTACGTCCTTGTCGCTGGCCTCATATTGGTGACCAGCTTTGCCTTTGCTAGCGGCAGTCAGGCGGCGGGCAACCTTCAGCCAGCCGCAGCCAGTGGCGCCCCAGTTGGTGCACTTGATGGATCGGGCATTCCGTTCAAGATTCGTATTGGCGGAACCAACAACATTCCGGTCGATGCATCTGCCGTCGCTTTGAACGTCACCGCAGTTGACACACAGGCCCCTGCTGCTGGCGGATACATAACGGTCTACTCATGTGGCACTCGCCCCATTGCATCAAACCTCAACTTCACCAGCGGACAAACACTGGCCAACAGCGTGATCACGCCGATGTCTGCCAATGGCGATGTTTGCTTCTACGTCTACGGCATCGCAAATCTTATTGTTGATGTGAGTGGTTATGTGCCGGCTGAAGGCTTTGCAACGGTCAGTGCTGCAGAAAGTCGATTCCTTGATACTCGTCCCGAAACCGAAAAAGTCGGAAAACTCGACGGCACCGGCGCTGCCAAAGAACTACAAATCACTGGTAAAGCAGGAATCCCCGTTGGAATTTCGGCAGTTGCAATGAACGTCACCGCCGTTGACACCGAAGCAAGCGACGTCGGCGGATATGTCACGGTGTACCCGTGCGGTACTCGTCCGGATACATCAAATATCAACTTCGTTAATGGACAGATCATTCCGAACAGTGTCATCGCCCCTGTCTCGAACGATGGAAAAGTATGTTTCTACGTGTACGGCAAGGCCGACATTTTGGCGGACGTCTCGGGCTACTTCCCCAACGGGTCGCTCACATCGCTCAGCAAGCCCGAACGCTTGCTCGATACACGGTCGTCAAGCAAGATCGGAACTGTTGATGGTTTTGGTCTTGCAAAAGAACTACAAGTGACCGACACGTTTGGCATTCCTAGTGGAATCTCAGCAGTAGCGATGAACGTCACTGCAGTGAATGCTGAGGCGAACAACTTTGGCGGCTACGTCACTGTTTATCCGTGTGGCACCCGCCCAAATACTTCAACGTTGAACTTCATCTCAAGCCAAACAGTTCCGAACAGTTTGATTGCACCCTTATCTGGTTCTGGAAAGGTGTGTATCTATGTGTACGGAAAAGCCGACATCCTTATTGATGTCTCGGCAGTGATCACGTCAACCAACTTCACATCACTTGCGGCTCCAGTTCGACTCCACGACACCCGCCAGGACACCAAGCTCGGTGCCAATGCTTTGATTTATGATTTCTCGGATGCCGTGGCAGTTGGAGTTGCCGAAAACTCGATTGCCCGTGCATCACTACAGATCGCTGAAGGACGACGCGGGATTCAAGAAGTTGACGAGTCGAACTTGGTCAAGATCAACGAAGACGGCACAACCGAAACAGTGGCCCTCAATGGTTCGGCAAAAATTGATCACACGCTCACTAGCCCGGATGGATCGGTGTACGTGTTGTACGACCGTGCTACGAACCTTGATGACAATGGCGCCGAGACTTGCTTGTTAGCCCGTATCGATTTAGATACTGGTCTGCCGACTTGCGTTGACCCAAACCTCACCCAGGTTTTCTGGCCCGACTATTCAATGAATCCATCAGTCAACGATCCCGTGCAGTTTGATGCAGCAGGAAACGTGTACTACTCGGGAATCGTCAGTGGCGATACTCAGTTCAATCGCTGGGATCCCGTTACTAACTCAACGACAGCGCTTTTGGAAAATGCAGATTTCCCTCTAGTAACTCACACCGATCAACGTCGAAATACCGGTTTCTCAGTTCTTAACTTCCTCACCTTGCCCGATGGTAGGTCGCTAGTGACCGGCGCCGCGGACGTCTGCGACTTTGACATAGTCAACAACATCGGCGACACCTCCTCAAATGCCCGAACCAACACCGGCCCAGTAGCGGATTGCTATCCGTTCATCTTCTTCGTGTATGCGATTGACGCCGACGGAACCATCTACCCCGAACAAGCTGGTAACGCCTCGTTCTTTATGAAGCGGTATCCCGATGGTGCCGTTCACCTAGCGTTTGACGATCGCAACCGATCCGGTATTTATACCTGGAACGAAACTACCAACGAAGTTGACAGTGACCCATACATGGAGGACTACCGCAACGAAACAACACCCACCCCGAGCTGCAACAATCAACGTGCAGTCTGTACTGCTCCTCACCAGTCGTGGGCTTACTACGATGTCGGTGGCAAGGTCGTCAGCATTGCGCCATCTGAATGCAATTCAAACCAATGTCCTAACCCGTTGGCACCACTAGAGGTCAGCTATATCTACCCCGCAACGCGTGCTCGTTGGGTAACGAGCTACCTCGGTCAAAAGCCAGACTTCGCTCGGGTCATTGGAGACAAGCTTGTCCTTTACGGAACCATTCAAAGCGGTGAACATATTCTCACGGTTGTCGATGTTTCTGGCGCCACACCTGTTGGCCAGATCTTGATCGGACCTGGGGCAACGATTGCCGCCAACCGCGCCGACATCATCATGAGCGATGGCGACTACTTGCCCGACACCAACCAGTTCATTTTCAGCGGAGCGCTTGCCTCAGGGCAGCTTGTTACTGGAACATACGATTTTGCAACAGACACCATGGTTGTGACCAACATCGGAGCCACAGGTGCCATCAGCGACATTGAGGCAATCGCTCCTGAAGAATTACCTGGCTGAGCAAGCACAAATTAGTTCACTGAATCAAGGGTCTTGATCAGTCGATCTGGTCTGGCGAAGTGGCAGGTTTCCTCAGTTTTTTCCGACCAGATCGCCTATGCCCATGCCATCACCTTATTTGAGCTGAGCCATGCTCTGTGGCCAGTCCATCCTTTAGCACAACTAACCGGTCGGCGAATGAAGCAACCAACTCAAGATCGTGAGAGACGATGACCATGGCCATCTTTGTTGATTGTTGCACTTTCGCAAGCATCTGAAAAACGGCGGCTTGAATATTCACATCTAATGCGGACGTGACTTCATCAAGTAACAATATTTTGGGTTGCGTTAGCAAAGCACGTGCGATCGCAACTCTCTGCTTTTCTCCGCCTGACATTTCACTCGGGTATCGCGACAAAAATGTAGAAGTTAGCTCAACAGATTCAAGAACCTGAATCAATTGACTCACAGTGGCTCCCGAATATCGCGACAGTGATTGCTGGACAGTTCGTTTTGGATTCAGCGAGTCGTCGGGGTTTTGAAATACCAATTGAATTGCCGAGGTTATATTCGACGGACGTTTCGCCAGCGGAATCGATAAGTCAAATCCATCCTCATTACAGATTGAACCCGAACTCGGTGATACCAATCCGCAGATCACCGACAATAAAGTTGACTTGCCACTGCCCGATTGACCGATGACACCGACTACTTCGCCTTGCCGAACTTTGAAGTCGACAGAATCGAGTACTCGATTTTTAGTACCTCGTATCACCGAAATTTTGTTTGCACTAATAACCGAATGAGACCCGATTGAATGCGACTCCCGAATTCGATGGTTCGGTTTTGGAATCGAATCAAGAAGGGCCTTCGTATACGAGTCGGTTGGTTTGGTCAAAACGTGATCGGTAGGACCCCGCTCAACGATTCGTCCATTATTCATGACCGCCAATTGGCCACAAGTTCTTCGAACAACTTCAAAATCGTGACTAACGCAAATGAGGGCGAATCTGCGTTTCACTTGCAAGCGAGAAATCGTTGCTAGAACTTCGGCGGCGACATCTCTGTCTAACGCCGATGTCGGTTCATCAAGGAGCAGTAACTCGGGCGACCTCACCAATGCGAGAGCTATCAGAATGCGTTGCCGTTCTCCGCCCGAGACTTGGTGGGGGAAACGATGAAGAAATTTAGACCCTTCTAAACCCGAATCCACCAGAGCATCTACCATTTTCTCAATAGAAGCAGCGCTTCCGAGTGTGTCTCTAAAATGTCCTTCGATCGTCCGATGCGGAGAGAGTGCTTCTCCGATTGACTGCGGTACCAATGCGATTTTGTTGCCGTACATTTTTTGTCGCATCTCCGGTCCAACTTTCAATAAGTCAACACCTGCTGTTACGACTGTGCCTGAAGCGAGACTCAACCCCCGCGCCAGAATTCCCATCGCAACTCGTAACAACGTTGACTTACCGCTTCCAGATCCACCGACAATGCCCAAGCTTTCACCCTGCTGAAGGTTGAGACTTATTGAGTCAAGTATCGGAAATTCCGCGTCCTTGGCACTTGACGCCTCCACGCAAACTTGGTCAAATGACAAGATGTTGTTCATTCGTGATCAACCAATGCTTGGACTGCCAAAACAAGTGATGCCAACATACATATCGGAGCGATGACCGAGACTGGGTTGATGGTCATGTACGACCTTGCCTCAGCAATCATCAGTCCCCATTCCGGAGTTGGCGGAGTGACACCCAGACCCAAAAAAGATAGTGAACTGAATGCCAAAATGATCCACGTGAATTGCATCGCTATCTCATTAAAGACGACTTGCCAAATATTGGGCAAGATCTCATTCACTAAAATTGTTAGGCCATTTCCACCTTGCAAACGTGCCACTCGCACAAAATCTCGAGCAAGGAGTATTTGAGTGCTTGCACGTGAAACCCGAGCAATCGGTGGTGCGTACATGAGCCCAAGCGTGAGGCTCAAAATGACTGGATCCTGGCCAAAAAAACTTGCAATAAGCAACAGCAATATGAGTGTCGGTACGGCCAGCAAGAAGTCGATTAAGCGAGATAGGGCTTCATCTATCCAACCGCCAGCTAGTGCCGCAAATGATCCCAATGAAACTCCGATCATCGCAGCGATTGCTGTAGCCACCAGAGCGATTACTAGGGACGGTCGACCTCCGTGCAAGACACGGCTAAAAACATCACGCCCGAGCCCATCGGTACCAAGCCAATGGTCAAATGAAATACCCTGCAACATCGTTGTCGCATCTTGTTCATCGGTGGGCGTCAGGTGCAGTACTGGTGCTAAGAGGGCAATGGCGCCGTGGAAGACAAGCACACAATAGGCAAGGATTTTCCCCCTTGGAGTTTTATCTTTGGTAAAAAACTTCATCGTCGTTCCACTCTTAGGCGCGGATCAAGGATCTTGACAACAATGTCTGCCACTAAGGACATCGTCAGATACATGGCAAGACTAAAGAGCACAATCGGCAAAATGAGACTGGTATCGCGGTCTGAAATTGCGTCAATTGCCAATCGCCCCAAACCTCGGTAATTAAACACCGCTTCGGTAACAAAAGTGCCGGTGAACAACCAGGCAAGGTCTACAGCAATCGCATTCACAACAGGCGGAAGCGCTGCGGGCAGAATATGCCGAAACAAAATTACTCGTTCATTCGTACCCCGAAGTCGAGCACTTTCAATGAATGGCATCATTTGTACAACCGAGACACCCGCACGGGTCGTCCGCATCGAATGAGCAAACACGACAGCTGCGAGTGTTAACGCTGGCATCCACACATTAGGTAACAATTCGGCGAGCGATGCGTCGCTTGATAGAACTGTCACTCCCGGGAAAATTGGAATCCAAATTGCGAAAACCAGCCACAGAATTGTTGCAGTCACGAACTCGGGAAGTGTCATCATGATGACACTTCCCGAGTTGATGATCCTCCCAACCCGACTCTTTGGAAATCGCCCAACCAGTAATCCAATAACCACTGCGCTTGGAAAGGCAATCACAGCGGCTACGAGACCGAGGAAAAGCGTGTTTCGTATTCGAGGAATAATAATTTCATCTACGGATTGATCTCTTTTGATCGAATAGCCAAGATCACCGTGAACTAGATCATTGGCCCAGCTTCCAAGCCGATCAATGACTGGCTGATCTAATTCATTTTCTATACGGCATTTGGATATTTGTTCATCAGTGCCGAATCGTCCGAGAAGTGCTGTACAACCGTCGCCAGGCAATGCATCAATTCCAATAAATGCCACTGCCGCTAAAGCCACGAACGCACACGTGGAGAAAAATACTCTTTGTAAAATACTCTTCACGTTTCCATCACGAAACGCTGATATTTTCCCACCGAACAGCATCGATGACGATTGGTTCAATCCCATTGACCTTGCTACTCATAGCGCGTGTCAGAGTTTTATGGTAGGGAAGAAATATTGCCGAGTTGGCATACAGATACTCTTGAACTGCGATGTACTTGTTGGTCCGCTCCGAAAGATCTTTCGTTGATCTAGCCTCATCCAGCATCGCATCAAGGGTTGGGTCTGCCATTCCTGTGGGATTCCATGCTGCAGTACTGCGATACACCTCGTTCAAGACTTGAGCCGCAGGCCTCTGCCCCCAGCTGTCAACAAATGCAGACTCCTTCATCCACACGTCATCCCAAAATCCACTTGCATCAACCATCTTGATGTTCACACGAATGCCGGCGTCCTTGACCTCCTGCTGATATGCCTCAACGAGTTCAACCATGTGTACTTCTACATCGCTCGTATATACATCGATTTCAATACCATCGGGAAAACCAGCCTCAGCGAGCAAGAGTTTTGCTCCCTCAACATCTTTCGCACAATCACCGTTCCATCTATAGGGATCTGCCGACCAAACTGGGGTGTCACACGCGACGACTCCTCCACCTACTCCTAAAACAGTGTCAGCAATGACCTGACGATCAGCAGCGATCCGTAGGGCCTTCAAAACGCGGGGATCACTAAACGGTTCTTGGTCAATCCGAAAGTCAATTGCATTCCAATCTCCAGAAGGAATGGTCTGAATTGAAAATTTTGATTCATCTTCGAAAATTGACGAAGTCTTACCATCGATGGCCAAGAGAAGGTCAACTTGATTACCAGAAAGAGCTTGAGCGGCAGACTGAGAATCGGCAAAAGTAATGATTTCGATCTTGCTTAATTCAGGCTTTCCGAAAAAATAATCTTCGTTAGCTAAAAGAACTGTGGTGCCCTCAGGATCAAACGTCTCCATTCGAAATGGGCCAGTGCCAATCGGGGTTTTTCCAATTGTCTCCTGGGAATTCTCTGGAGTCATTAATGCGCGATAATCAGCAAGAAGTGATGGTAGATCGGCTTCTCCAGATTGCAACTTTAGTTGCACCGTGTACGGATTAACCGCTGTCGCAGACTCAATCACTCCGAGTACGGCTCGTACCGGAGAATCAAATTCTGGATCAATCATCCGGTTGACCGAGTAAACCACATCGTCGGCGTTGAAGTCACTGCCGTCATGAAATTTTACGCCTTCACGTAGTGCGATCGTCCACTCGGTCAGATCATCATTAGGAGACCACGACAGAGCCAACTCTGGAATAGGCGAAAAGTTTTTATCAACTCCGATGAGCCGGTCAAACACCATGTTGATTGTTGGCCAAGTTCGATTACCGTCATACGGATCCATGGTTTCAGCACCACCAAAACCGGCGTCGTTACCCACCCTTAAAGTTCCAGCAACCGCAGTCGTACGACCGCATGAGGCCAGAAGTCCAGACCCACATATAGTGAGTGCTGCGAATGTAGAAAAAAACTTTTTCAATGCCATGACATCAAACCGTAATCAGGAAAGAGCTAGATAGTTATGAGTTCACTTTCTATTGTTTCATTCAACATTCAATATTCACTTGGGGCTGACAATCAATACGACATTGCTCGATCAATAGAACCAATCCGCGATGCTGACATTATTTGTCTTCAAGAAATTGATCGAAATTGGCGTAGAACAAACATGGATGATCAAGTGATCCAAATCCAAGAACTTCTTCCAGATAGACACTCTGTCTTTGGTCCCTCGCTTGACGTTGACGCAAGGCCATACCTGCAAGAAGAGACAACGACCAATACTCGTCGTCAGTGCGGATTAATGGTCTTAAGTAGGTTCCCCATTGCGTCTTCGCGGGTCATTCATCTTCCAAAAGATGACACGGGGAAGAGCATGAATTTATGGAGCATTGCGTTAGAGACCGTCATCGTTACTCCAGAAAAATCAATTCGTGTCATCAATCTTCACCTCACTGATGTCACAGAGACGAATCGTCTATCTCAGATCAGAGCTGTGCTTGCGCAAATTTCTCAAGCAACAATAGAAGGTGGAGCTTGGAACGGCGATGAAGGCGACGAAAATTATCGAGAACATTGGCAGCTTAATGATCCTGTCCCTCAAATGCCCGAGGAGATTATTCTCACCGGAGACTTCAACGATGAGCCTGACTCACAGGTATGCACATTGGTGACCGAGGCCGGGTTTCACGACACCTGGCGTTTTTCCGAATTGACTCAAGATTCTTCAGCCACCTTTAAGACCAACCCAGAACAAGGCACCGACCATGACATGCGCATCGATTTTGTGTTTGCGTCGTCTCACTTTGAGACTGTGAACGCATATATCGATGGCGCGACAGATGCATCCGATCATCAACCCGTGTGGGCACGGCTTCGAATTAAGTAGTTTCAGGTCGTACTATCTGACCTATGAGCAATCCGATCATCAAAGTCTCCGATGTCGCCTTCCCCCGGTTTCAGGGCCCCGACCTCGATGTCATGGAAACGTACTTAACGAACTTCGGTATGGTGCGCTCGGCTCGCACCGAAGATGCGTTGTACATGCGTGGCACCGACCCCGACCACCATGTACACGTCACTCATCGTGGCGAGATCAGATTTATCGGCTTGACCTTCAACGCCACACTCGCCGACCTTGAAACTCTGTCACAAGCAACCGGTGCCCCGATTGAACCGTGTACCGACCCCGGTGGTGGCTCAGTGGTGCGCCTCACCGACCCCGATGGAAACCAAGTCGACGTCCTTGCCAACGCCCAACAATTAGAGCCACTTGAAATTCGCAAGCACGCGGAATACAACAATGGTCAGTCACGTCCCCGTGCAGTCGAACTTCAACGAATTGAATCTGGCCCATCGCAAGTCAAACGATTCGGTCATGGTGTTGTCAAGACAACCTCACTGACACGCTTAACAGCGTGGTACTCCGACACTCTTGGTCTTTTGGGTTCGGACGACATGTACATCGAAGATCCCGAACAACCCATCGGCCGATTTATGCGTTGCGATCGGGGCGAGACTCCGACCGATCATCACTCGTTACTCATTTTGGAAACTGGCGAAACGCGTCTGGGTCATTGCGCGTGGGAAGTTGCCGACTTCGATGATCTCATGGCTGGCCGCGAACCACTGCTTGCTTCGGGTGCTCGCCACTATTGGGGAGTCGGTCGCCACATTTTGGGCGGACAGATCTTTGACTATTGGAAAGATCCGCTCGGCTTCACGATTGAACACTGGACCGACAGCGACCTGCTCGTTGCGTCAACTCCGTTGAACAAACATTCAATTTTCGCGGGCATCAATCAGTGGGGACCTAACCCGCCCGACGATTTGGATTTCTGATGGATCTCGGTATCGCTGGAAAGAACGCAATCATTGCGGCATCAAGCGCCGGTCTTGGCTTTGCTTGTGCCGAATCACTTGCCAAAGAAGGTGTCAACGTTGTCATCAATGGACGTGATGCCGATCGTCTGAATGCGGCTGCCGAAAAACTGCGACTCACCGCCACAGGCTCGGTCACAACAGTTGTTGGCGACATCGCTCTTGACGAAACCCGAGCCGAACTTCTCAAAGCGTGTCCCCGCCCCGACATATTGATCACCAACAACGGCGGCCCACCGCCCGGGCGCTTTCAAGATTGGGGTCGCGACAATTGGCTCGGTGCAGTCGACAGCAATATGTTGGCGCCATTGCTTCTTATCCGCGATGTGCTTGAAGGAATGGTCGAGCGCAAATTTGGACGCATCATCAACATCACCTCGGCCATGACCAAAAGTCCACTATCACCAATGGGCTTGTCTTCGGCTGCCCGTACCGGATTGATGTCGGTGGCAAAAGGCCTTTCGAAAGATGTTGCGTCCTCAAACGTGACGATCAACAACATTTTGCCCGAACGCATTAACACCGACCGTCAACTTGGTATGGCCAAACTTGCCGTGCAATTCAAGGGCATCACACTTGAAGAGGCGTACGAAGAAATGGCACAAACGATTGCGGCTAAACGTCTCGGACGTCCAGAAGAAGTTGGTGACACGTGCGCGTTCTTATGTAGCGCTAAAGCGGGATTCATCTCGGGCCAGAGCATTCACCTTGATGGTGGCTCGTACGATGGTTTGTTCTAATGACTCGCACGTCCGATATTGATATCTTGATTGTTGGCGCTGGTCCGGTCGGCATCAGTGCAGCGATGTTGCTACACAAGATGGGCCATTCGGTGCGCATCATTGATCGACGCGAAGGGCCGCAACGTGCACCCGCAGCCCATGTCATTAATGCCCGCACGTTTGAGGTGTGGCGACAGATAGGGGTCAACGTTGATCACCTGCGTTCTATTGCTCAAGATCCTCAGGCAGCCGGACAAGTTCATTGGGTCACCAAGCTCGGCGGAGAAGTCTTAGGTTCACTTCCGTATGAGCGCCAAGGTGACGAGATGTTGGCCTTCACACCAACCCCGCTGCGCAACTTGGCGCAACACGTTCTTGAACCGCTACTCGTTGGCGAACTCTCTGCGATGGGTGTGAACATTGAGTATTCAACGCAGTGGTTATCAATGGTTCAAGAAAACGAAACTGTGATTTCGACGATGAGCCATAACGGAACTGACGAAGTCATCGTGGCTAAATATGTTCTCGGATGCGACGGTGCTTCGAGCGCTGTTCGACACGCATCGGGAATCACGATGGAAGGCCCCGACAATCTGCAGAGCTTTGCCATGATTCATTTCACGGCCGATCTGTCGTCGCTCACGCGCGACTGCCCCGGAGTTCTCTACTGGCTTTGCGATCAAGGTATGGGTGGAACGTTGATTTCGCACGGCGGCGACAACGAATGGGTGTACATGCATCCGGTTGATGCTGACTATGTCGTTGATCAATCACCTGAAGTGTGTGTGACCATGGTTCGTTCGGTCCTCATTGATACTCCTGTTGACATCAAGATTCTGAAAACGTCGTCGTGGACCATGACTTCCCAAATTGCCGACCGCTATCGCGATGGTCGCGTCTTCTTAGTGGGCGATGCAGCTCACCGCTTTCCGCCCTCAGGAGGCATGGGGCTAAACAGCGGCGTGCAAGACGCCCACAACTTGGCATGGAAGCTTCATGCCGTTTTAATTGGCCAGGCGACTGACCCGTTGCTTGACACGTACGAACCCGAACGTCGCCCTATCGCTCAACGTAATGCTCAGGCCAGTCTCGAAAATGCTTTCAAGATGATTGAAGTATTTGAAGCACTCGGGAAACCCAATCAAGAAGGCCTCATCGACGCCATCAATAATCAGCAGACCCATTTCGACATGTTTGGTTTACAAATGGGTTACCGCTATGAGATTGAGGGCACAACGACCCCCATTGCGCCACTCAGCGATGATGTCATCCGCAACTACACGCCATCAAGCGAACCTGGGTGCCGCCTGCCCCATGGCTGGCTGATCCGAAACGGTCAACGCATCTCGTCACTTGATCTCATCGGCTTGACGGGAACAACCGTGATCGTAGGACCAACTGCCGAAGTCGATGAACCCTGCTTGCGAGTCGGTCGTGACTTCGAGGATCCCAATAATTGGTGGGGCACAGTTCTTGGACTCCCAAGTGATGGCTACATCACAGTTCGTCCCGATCAGCACATCTCCAGCCGTTTCGCTGCGAAAAGTGACTTCTCAGCGCTTTATTAAATATGTGCTAATTCAGTCACATTGGCTCTTCCAGGGGTTCCCTATCTCCCACCCGCAGGAGTAGGTTTGCATCGCTGACAAGTCGGCGACCTATGGCTTCAATTAAAAAATTCCTCATCGGCAAACCCCTCTCGAGCGCTGATGAACAGCATCAACGTTTGAGTCGCGTTATCGCCTTGCCCGTATTCGCTTCCGACGCAATTTCATCAACGGCCTACGCCACTGATGAAGTGATGGCGGTACTGCTTCTGCAAGCCGGAATCGGCGCTGTTGCTTTTAGGACCCTGGTCCCCATCGCAATCATCGTCTGTGTCTTGATGGCCATCGTGGTGACTTCGTATCGCCAAACCATCATGGCTTACCCGTCGGGTGGTGGTGCCTACATCGTGAGCCGCGAAAACCTCGGCACGATTCCCGCTCTCGTTGCAGGATCATCTCTACTCGTCGACTACATCTTGACCGTTGCCGTAAGCGTGGCCGGTGGTGTGCTCGCAATTCGTACTGCAGTCGGCTTCGACCACAAGTGGACTGTTCCCGTTTGTTTGTTATGCGTGTTCATCATGACCGTCATGAACTTGCGTGGTGTCAAAGAATCGGGTGCGGCGTTCGCAGGACCGACGTACTTCTACATCATCATGCTTGTGATGTTGATCTGTACAGGTCTTTACCGCATCTTCGTGCAACATGTCGGACCGATTCCTGTTGACCTACTGAGTCCAGAGGCCCAAGAACTTCGCGACGGAGCAAAATCGCTCGGACTAATGATGTTGTTACGAGCTTTCTCATCTGGCGCTGTTGCACTATCGGGTGTTGAGGCCGTATCAAACGGTGTTCCTGCATTCCGTAAGCCCGAAAGCAAGAACGCAGCAATCACTCTCATGTGGATGGGCGGAATTCTCGGAACCTGCTTCTTCGGTGTGTCTGTGCTTGCCTCACACCTCAAGCCCTTCCGAGGAGAAGCCGACGGAAACGGTCTCGGCTTGATGGCCGAGTATCTGTATGGTGGCAAGGGCGTCCTCTTCTGGATGACCATGATTGCCACGTTCTTGATTTTGATCTTGGCCGCCAACACTGCGTACGCCGACTTCCCCCGTTTGGCATCCATCATTGCTAAGGACGATTTCTTGCCACGTCAGTTCTTCAATCGTGGCGCACGTCTTGTTTTCTCCAATGGCGTCCTTTTCTTAGCAATCGTTTCAAGTATTTTGATTGTTGCCTTCGACGGCGATATTTCAAAACTGATTCCGCTCTACGCCTTTGGCGTGTTTACCGGCTTCACACTGAGCCAAACCGGAATGGTGAAGCACCATTTACGACTCCGTGAACCGCATTGGCAAATTGCTCTTGCTGTCAACGCCGTTGGTGCAGTCACCACCGGACTCATTGCCGTGATCGTGGTGGTTTCGAAATTCACCGAAGGTGCCTGGATCCCCGCATTCCTCATTCCATTTATGGTGTTGACATTCCGTTCCATCGGACGCCATTACGCCAAGGGTCGCAAAGTCGTGAAAGCTGAGCCCGGATTTTGGCCCAGCCGCGAAACCCACACCATGGTCGTACTTGTTGGTGGCATTAACAAGGGCGTTCTGCAAGGTCTGCAATATGCCAAGTCGCTGAACCCCGATCGTCTTGTCGCTCTATCAGTCGTGAGTAGCCCCGAAGAACAAGCACAGCTCCAAGAACAATGGGATTCATACAACATTCCTCTTGAGCTGACCTTTGAATTCTCTGAGTTCCGTGAACTCACCAAACCTGTGATGCGCTTCCTTGATGAACTTGATTCGTTGTACAGCGATGACATCATCACCGTTGTTATCCCAGAGTTTGTTACGTCCTGGAAAACCCAGTGGCTACACAACGGAAGTGCATTTGCACTCAAGGCTCGTTTATTACATCGCCCCCACACCGCAGTTGTTTCGGTGCCCGTGCATATGCATCAGGGCGTCATCGAGGAAGGTTGATTTTTATGCACATGATCATCGTCGGCTGTGGCCGAGTTGGTTCAACGATTGCGAAAGAGTTGCAATCTCAAGGACATGACGTTGTTGTCATCGACCGCAAAAAAGATGCCTTCCGGCGCCTTGGCGAAGACTTCGCTGGCCGAACCATCACCGGCATCGGTTTCGATCGCACTGTACTTCAAGAAGCTGGCATCACATCTGACAGCGCAGTCATGGCTGTCACGAGCGGCGACAACTCAAACATCATGATTGCTCGTGTTGCTCGCGAAATGTTCGGCGTACAACATGTTGCTGCCCGTATTTACGACCCCAAGCGTGCTGCTGTCTACCAGCGCCTCGGTATCGCGACCGTCGCAACAGTTGCCTGGACCAGCAACCAGATCATGAGCATTGTGATGCCACAACAAAGTGCTCCTACCTGGACTAGCCCAACATCAACACATTTCGTCGTTGAACGTCATGTTCAGGCTTCAACTGCTGGACGCGCCATTGACGAGTTCACGTCCGATGAATGCCGTGTTGTACTGCTCGGTCGTAATGGAGTCAGTCAGATTCCTCCGACCACAGTGTTGCTCCAAGAAGGCGACGTGTTGCATGTGTTGGCAACTACTTCTGGAATTGAAACTTTTGATCATGCATTCACCGCTCATCAAGGGAGCCACTCATGAAGATCGTTATCGCAGGTGCCGGCAGCGTCGGTCGCTACATGGCCGAACAATTGTCTTCCACCGGCAATCAAGTCACGCTGATTGACTCCGACGCCAGTGCAGTTTCCCGTATCAATGTTCCTGGCGTCACCACTGCTGTCGGCGATGCATGTGAAATTGACACACTCGCCAAGGCCGGACTCGCAGACGCCGATGTTGTTGCTGCAGTTACTGGTGATGACGAAGACAACTTGGTGATTTCGTTGCTCGCCAAGCAAGAGTTTGCGGTGCCCCGCGTTGTCGCTCGAGTAAACAACCCCAATAACGAGTGGATGTTCAACGAAATGTGGGGAGTCGATGTTTCGGTGTCGACACCTCACCTTCTCACCGCAATGGTTGAAGAAGCAGTGAGCGTTGGTTCATTGGTACGCATTATGAAATTCGAACATGGCAAGGCTCAGCTCGCCGAAGTTACTTTGGCTGCAGAGTCACCTGCGGTCAATAGCCGTATCGCCGATCTTGGTTTGCCCCGCGAAACTACGATCGTTGCCATCATGCGCGACGGACATGTCGTTGCGCCTCAGGCCGACACACCTCTTCATCAAGGTGACGAAGTTGTTGTGCTCATGACCGGCGATTGCGAAGCTGAAGTTCAACGAATTCTGATTGGTGCTCCAAGCTCATGAGTGTTTTCCGTCGACGCAAAGGTGATTCACCAATCGTTGAAGAAATCTCCTACCCGTCAATTGCATCATTGGCGCCTCGCGCCCAGACTGCTGTTCGTGGTCGCGTGGTGCGCATCGTGAAGCAGCCGGCTCAGGGTTTGCCAACGTTGCTCGTACGCATTGAAGATGAATCGGGATACGCAACTGCGGTGTGGTCTGGTCGACGTTCAATCGGCGGACTCTACCTTGGACGCAAAGTTGTGATCGAAGGAGTGCCGATGGCTTCGCCGACAGGCTTACGCTTCTTCAACCCCGCCTACACCCTTCTCCCCTAGCCGATCTGGCCAAAGCGATCTGGTCGTAAAAAGCTGAGGAAATCTGCCACTTCGCCAGACCAGATCGGTCAAGTACCGTGTGCTCATGGCAAAATACGAAGGAAGCCTTGAGTCGGTTCAGCAGCATCAATTGCCCCAATGGTTTGATGATGCAAAATTCGGAATCTTCATTCACTGGTACCCGGCGTCGGTGCCGGCATATGCGCCATTAACCGAAGATCTATTTGCTCAGACTGCAAAATATGGTGACGTCGTGGCGTTCACCGAGTCGCCCTATGCCGAGTGGTACGTGAACTCGCTCGCAATTGAAGGCTCATCTGTTCAGAAACACCATGCCGAGGTGTACGGCGATAAACCCTATGACGAGTTTGTCGACGAGTTCTTTGAGGCCGCACAAGAATGGGATCCGAATTCGTGGGCTGACGTCTTCGCTCAATCACATGCCAAGTACATCGTGATGGGAACGCGACATATTGATGGTGCACTGATGTGGCCAACCGAATTACACAACCCGTTCAAGGGTCCGCGATACACGTCGACTCGTGATCTTGTTGGTGAAGCATGTGATGCAGCACGATCAGTGGGTATGCAAGTTGGTTTGTACTACTGCGGAGGTCTTGACCTCACCTTTCAAGGTCTCGGTTACAACGGATGGCTCAGCATGTTGATGGCGACTCCACAATCGGACGAGTACAAGCAATATGCCACTGCCCATTACATGGAACTCATTGATCGCTATTCACCCGATTTGCTGTGGAACGACGTCGGTTGGCCAGGCGGTGGTGTCGGTGCGTTACAACTCATGGCCGATTACTACAACGTCAACGAAAATGGAGTTGTCAACGATCGCTTTGACATGATCGGCGTTGTTCAAGGAAGCGCTCATTGCGATTACATCACTCCTGAATACTCATCGGGACTGACTGTGCCGGAGCGCAAGTTTGAAGTGTGTCGCGGAATAAGCATGAGCTTTGGCTACAACCAACTCGACGACGAAACGACGTATGCGTCGTCAACTGATTTGATTCATTTATTGATCAACAGTGTCGCCGATGGAGGCAACCTGTTGCTCAATATCGGACCCAAAGCCAACGGAGAAATTCCCGACATTCAAGCACAGCGTTTGAATCAAATTGGCCAGTGGCTCGAAATCAATGGCGAAGCAATCTTTGGCTCTCACAAACATGAGACGAATTCACTCACGGCATCTGACGGTTCGGTTGTACGACTCACGCACGGTGCTGATGGCGCGACGTACGCAATGATCCTCGCAACACCGCAAGGTTCATACACAATTCCAGGATTACCACTAGGCCAAGTTGAATTGCTCGGATCAAGCGAGACAGTTCAACGAGATGGCGACATCATCACCTTGCCAGCAGGGCGAAACGATCAACCCGCGCTGACACTACGCATGACTTGAACGATCTGGTCTGGCGAAGTTGCAGTTTTCCTCAGCTTTTCCCGACCAGATCGCCTTGTGACCAGATCGCCTTACGACCAGATCGCCTTACGGCCAGAGGGGTTTGTCGACTACCCACGAAACTGGGTTGCCCCAAGTGTTTTGAAACGCGACTTCATGAGGTTGCTGGCGCTTGGCGACTCCCCATGTGCCAGTCGGGTAACCAAGAGTGATCATCGCCATCGGCACCCATTCACCAACTGCCGGAGCACCTAATAAATCGAGCACTTGTTGCGTGTGCTTCTTAAACAGCAAAGTCGTCAGTGATGTTCCGATACCTTCGGCAGTCGCAGCCAGCTGCAGGCTCCACAACGCTGGAAAAATTGAACTCTCGCCATTGGGCTTGCCCCATGCAAAAAGCAGCGTCGGCACCTTGTCGAGGTTGTCAGCCAACCAACGACCTGACGCATAAGTCTTCTTCACTTGAATGACTTCAGGATCATCGGGATCACCATTGGCGATGAGATCCATCATGGGCTTGTATTGCGTGGCATTCAATTCAGTGAGTGCCTCGCTGTAGATCTTCTGCAACGCAGTCTTCTTTGCTTGATCGGTCAAGATCAGAAATCGCCACTTTTGCGTATTGCCGCCCGATGGAGCACGCACCGCAGCATCTAACAATTTGGCCATCACTTCATCGGGAATCGGCTCGGTTGTGACGCGACGCATGGCGCGAGTTGTGTAGAGGGCTTGCGAAAGTTCCATGGCAAAACTCTACTCAAATAGCCCAGTTCGCCCGCAGTCCCCTAGCCTCACCCTTGTGAGTTCTTCTCCCGCAACATTCGAAAACTCATACACGAACGCATTGCCAGAGTTGGCTGTTACTTGGAATTCTGATGTCGCACCGAATCCAAATGCTCTCATCATTAATGAGGACGTGGCGCAAACTTTCAACCTTGATCCACAGTTCTTGAAGACCGAAGCTGGAGTGCGTTTCTTACTTGGCAATGACGTCATTGATGGTTGCACACCCATGGCACTGGCCTATGCCGGTCACCAATTCGGTGGATACTCGCCCCGTCTTGGCGATGGTCGTGCGTTATTGCTTGGCGAGATACTTGATACTGAAGGTCACCGCTTTGATCTGCATCTCAAAGGTTCGGGTCGAACAACTTTCTCTCGCGGTGGTGATGGCAAAGCCGCTATCGCACCCATGATGCGCGAGCACATCGTCAGCGAAGCGATGCATGCTCTTGGTATTCCAACAACTCGTTCACTTGCGATCATCGCAACCGGCGAACAGATCGCTCGCGAAACATGGTTGCCCGGCGCAGTCTTGTGTCGCATAGCTGCAAGCCATCTTCGGGTTGGAACATTTCAATATGCCGCGCATCACGAAGACCCCACCTTGGTTCAGCGACTCGCCGACTACGCGATTGATCGCCATTATCAAGATCTCTCTAACGTTGACAATAAGTATCTGGAGTTCTTCAAGGCAGTTTCACTTCGACAGGCGTCGCTCATTTCTCAATGGATGCTGGTCGGATTCATCCACGGAGTCATGAATACCGACAACATGACAATCTCTGGAGAGACAATCGATTACGGTCCATGTGCCTTCATGGATTCATACGATCCGGCCACCGTTTTTAGTTCGATTGATCACAACGGTCGCTATGCATTTGGCAATCAACCCAATATCGCCCAATGGAACCTCGCCCGCCTGGCCGAGACGTTGTTGCCACTCTTTTCTGATGATAAGGATGAATCAGTGGCTATTGCCACTGAGGTATTGACGGACTTCCCCAAGCACCACCAAGCATTGTGGGATGCTGGCATGAGCAAGAAACTCGGCCTCACCCAAGCACCCAGTGAATTCATCAATGACTTGTTGCAAATGCTGCACACTCAATCGGTTGACTACACCCAATTCTTCCGATCCCTTTCATCGGTCACTGGCGGCGACGCATCGGCTGCTCGCAATTCGTTCATCAACATCGAACAATACGATGTCTGGGAAAAACAATGGAAGCAACTCATCGCTGGCGAATCACAAACAGCCGAAGCGATTGCTGCTGCTATGAACCAAGTCAACCCGATCTACATTGCTCGAAATCATTTGGTTGAAGAAGCACTTGCTGCAGCAACCGAAGGCGACCTTGGCCCAACTCTGAAACTTCTTGAAGTTGTTCAACAACCATTCAATGAACGTTCAGGACTTGAGCGATTCACTCAGCCTGCACCGACTGAATACAAGAATTACCAGACCTTCTGCGGAACCTGATTCGGTTACCCGACTGTCGCTCCGAACAAGCTGCCGATAGCCATCGTGAAGGCCATCGCCGCACCACCACCGAGAACGATGCGAAATACTGGTCTGGCTGGATGAGCTCCACCAAACCTGGCTGATCCAACACCAAGACCAAGCAATGCGGCGAATACCGTCACGATCGTGACCCAAATTCGGGAAGAGTCATTCGCTAACGAAGACGCCAACAACGGAATGCCCGCCCCGATTGAAAACGCTGCGGCCGAACTCACCGCTGCCTGCAACGGTCGCGCCAGATTATGGCGCGAGATACCGAGCTCCTCGGCCAAGTGGGTCGATAGAGCATCGTGCGCTGTGAGTTCTTCAGCCACCTCACGGGCCAACTTATGTGACAAACCTTTGGCTTGATAAATACCCGTGAGTTCAGCCAACTCACGATCGGGCGTATTTTCTAGCTCCCAAGTTTCTTTCTGAATATCGGCCTGCTCAGAATCGCGCTGCGAACTCACAGAAACATATTCACCGATCGCCATTGATGCTGCGCCTGCAACGAGTCCTGCAGTGCCCGCGACCAAAATTGCATGGCCTGTTGCATCGGCCGCGGCAACGCCGAGAATCAAACATGCGGTCGAAATGATGCCGTCGTTTGCCCCAAGCACCATGGCCCGCAAGAGCCCGATTCGTTGACTGAAGTGTTTTTCGCCTTGAGGGGACATGCCAACAACCTAGTCGCCGACAACGAGTGGAATTCCTACCATTCGTGCCTATTCAATGTTACAAACGGCTCACGAAATCGCCAATCAAGCTCAGCGCAGTATCAACTTCTTCAATCGTGTTGTAGTGGGTCGGCCCAATACGCACAACGCCTCCGCGGTCTTGCAAGCCAAGCCATTCAATGACATCAATTCCGTACGAATGTCCGTCCCACACATAAACGCCATGTTCGTCCAAGAACTTGGCAAGTTCTGATGGCACTAGATCAGGTCGAGTGATCGACACAGTTGGAACGCGGTGAATGAATCGCTCGGGATTTGTGATTCCGCGCACTTCAATACCAGGCAATCTCTGTAAACCAGTAATCAAATGGCCAACCAACATGCGGTCGTAGATGGCCATCGCCTTTAGGCCCGCGTGAATTTCTTTCGTACGCTGGCGATGATTGGGATTGTCATTTAGATGTTCCTGTCCCATCGTCGTTCCGACCCACTGCATGTATTCAAGGGCGCCATGGGTTCCGGCCTGTCCCTCTAATGACTGAGTGCCTGTTTCGTAGCGGCCAGGCGACACGTCTTTTACAACACGCAATTTGTATGCGGGCAAACTATTCAACAATTCTTCACGACCCCACAAGACACCTTGATGTGGCCCGTAAAACTTGTACGCCGATGTCACCAAGAAATCACAACCAAGATCTTGCACATCAATTGCACCGTGAGGTGCGAATTGGACAGCATCAACATACGTCAGAACTCCGGCAGCACGATATTTGGTGCACATCGCTTTCACATCGTTAATTGTTCCGAGAATGTTGCTTGAGTAATTAATTGCGGCGAATTTCGTTCGAGGAGTAATCAACGAGTCAAGCAAACCCAAATCAATCTCGTAGGTATCGCGGTCAAACTCAAGGCGCTTCACAACGAGTCCATTTTCTTCAGCCATGATGCGCCATGGTGATGCATTACCGTCATGCTCCATTTGCGTCAGGATGATTTCATCGCCAGGCAAAAACTGAGATGCCAGAACGCGCGTCATCATAAATGTCAATGACGTCATATTTGGCCCGAAAATCACTTCATTTTCTGACTTGGCATTAAAGAAATCGGCCATGGCAAGATGCGCTTGACGCGAAATGTCGGTGGCTTCACGCGACGTTCGGAAATTACCGTTCATATTGGCATTCGAATTAACGAGCGCCGAGACCATGCGATCAACAACAATTTGAGGCACCTGAGTTCCAGCAGGATTGTCGAGATACACCCGAGGTCCACCGCGGTCGGTGAGGGCTAAGGCTGGAAATTGAGCTCGAACTTTGGCGATATCTAGGGCCATGGGAACACCGTCTTTCTGATGCAATCTCAATTCAGAGTAGTGCTCGCATCATGGCTATTGTGAACCTCATGGGCGAAGCCACGATTCATAAATTTGATGGGCGACATGACCGCGTCCGCAAGGGTAAAGAAGCAGTCATTGACGCGATTATTGCCATGGTGACCGAAGGACGGGTCAATCTCACCGCAGCAGATATTTCTGCCCGAGCCGGAATTTCAGAGCGAACGTTTACTCGATATTTTGAATCTTTGGGTGAGTTGATTGCTCTTTCTTTTGAGCAAATTCAACCTCACGTCGAGCCACTGTTGACTCTTGAAGTTCCCGATGCCGACTTATTGACACGCCTCACGAGACTCGTCGACCTTCGCCTCACATTGATTCGCAAGTACGGCCCTCTCGTCGATGCAGTTGAACACCTCGGTTCAAATTGGGCCATCGCTCAAGAAGTTATACGCGGACGTGACCACACACTCGAGGTTCAATTTCAGCGGTGGTTCGCCGTCGAACGTATCAAGATGAACGAAGACCGATTTTCAGTGATCAATTCGTTTTTGTCGTATAGCTCGTTACGCAAACTATTTCTGGCACTCGGGCCACGTACCGACGCCATCGTGACGACGATGACTCACGAGATGTTCGTCCAGAAAACCAAATAGTCGCCTCGCAGTTCCCCCAACAGTGGGTGACGTGCCTGTACCCTCGTTATGCCATGGAAACCGGTACCACCATCTCTGACGAAGCTTTGCGGCGCCGAACTTTTGCCATCATTAGTCACCCCGACGCCGGCAAAACCAGCCTGACCGAAAAGTTCTTGTTATATGCCGGAGCAATTCAAGACGCTGGTTCGGTCCGCGCTCGCGCTGGCCAGCGTTCGGCCACTTCTGACTGGATGGAAATGGAACGCCAGCGCGGCATCTCGATTTCATCAACCGTTCTTCAGTTCCCCTATGGCGACCATGTCTTCAACCTGCTTGACACCCCTGGCCACCGCGACTTCAGCGAAGACACATACCGCGTTCTCGCCGCCGTTGACGCAGTCATCATGGTGCTCGATACTGCCAAGGGAATCGAAGCCCAGACCTTAAAACTTTTCAATGTGTGTCGTTCGCGTAACTTGCCGGTGCTGACGTTCTTCAACAAGTTCGACCGTCCTGGTCGCGACCCACTTGAACTGCTTGACGAAGTTGAACAACAGATCGGACTGCGCGCCACACCTGCGACATGGCCCGTCGGACAACCCGGAGACTTCCGCGGCACCATCGATCGCCGAACTGGCCTTTTCACCAAATACACCCGCACCGCCCGTGGTGCTGCTGAAGCACCTGAAGAAATCATCGATGCCGAACGAGCAGCTGCCGAAGAAGGCGACGCATGGAAGGTTGCTCTTGATTCGTGTTCACTACTTGACGCGATTGAGGCCAATGTTGACATACCTTCATTTTTGGCAGGAAAGAGCACACCAGTCTTTGTTGGATCGGCTCTCACAAACTTCGGTGTTCGTGCTTTGCTTGATGCAGTAGCCGAACTTGCTCCCCCGCCGTTGCCGCGCTATGACATCGCCGAAAATGAGCGAGTTCTTGAAAGTCCATTCTCTGGTTTTGTTTTTAAAATCCAAGCCAACATGGACCCTAACCACCGCGACCGTTTGGCCTTTGCTCGCGTGTGCTCCGGGCACTTTGAACGCGGCATGGATATCGAATGCACACGATCAGGTCGTGCCGTCGGAACCAAGTACGTAACGACTGCTTTTGGCAATGATCGCGAGACAATCGAAGAAGCATTTCCAGGTGACATCATTGGACTTGTCAATGCTGGCGATCTACGCATTGGCGACACGATTTACGCAGGCAAGAAAGTCGAGTTCCCGGGCGTTCCGCGTTTTGCACCTGAAGTGTTCGCCAGCGCACGCCCACTTGATCGCAGCAAGATCAAGCAGTTCCGTAAAGGAATTGAACAACTCGACCAAGAGGGCGTCGTACAAGTGTTGCGCGACCTTGACTTTGGCGACACCGAACCAGTGCTTGCGGCCGTCGGTGTTTTGCAGTTTGAAGTATTTGCCTATCGATTGTCAAGTGAGTTCAGTGCACCGACTGAAATCATTTCGTCGCCCTATCAAGCAATGCGCATTACCGATAAGGCCAGTGCCGATCGGTTGCGCCAAATCGGCGGAATACGAATTTTGTATCGCAGCGATAACGAGATGGTCGCGTTGTTTGAAAACAAGTACCGATTGCAGCGTCTTGAAAAAGACGAACCCGAGTTGACTCTCAAATTAGTTTTCGACGGCCAACCCGACTCGTAAACAACTCACATTTCATTGTGATTCTGGTGTCGTTTTCTTCGCTATTACCGAATAAAACGACACCAGAATCACAGGGGGATTTAGCGGCGGGGACGTCCGCCGTTGCCGCGAGCAGTTCCGCTACGAGCACCGGGACGACCACCTTGTCGACCATCGGGACGCACACCGCCGCGACCAGCCGAGCGACCTGATGGACGCCCCGTCATGTTCGAAACATCAATACCGGTCCACGTTGCGGTCACGCCAGCCTTCTGTAACAACTGCTTCACTTCGCTCACTTGCGATGTTGAAGCAACAGTAATCACACGACCAGCAGCACCAGCACGAGCAGTACGGCCCGAGCGGTGGGTATAGGCCTTATGCTCAATCGGCGGATCAGCATGAACGACCAACGGCACATCATCAACGTGGATACCGCGAGCAGCAATGTCGGTCGCTACTAATGCCGAAGCCGAGCCACTAGCAAACGCTGCCAAGTTACGCTCGCGTGCAGTCTGTGACAAGTTGCCGTGCATATCAACTGCATTGATTCCGAATGTTTGCAGCTTCGCCGCCATCTGCTTGGCGCGGTGCTTGGTACGAGTAAAGATCACAACGCGTTCTTTGCGAGCCAATTCAGCAACGGCTTCTAAACGATCAGCATCATCGATCACCAAAACACTGTGATCCAACAACACTGGTGCTTCAATTTCGGCTGCGTGCGATACCGGATTATCTAAGTAACGCGACACAATTGCGTCAACGCCACCAGCAAGAGTTGCTGAGAACAACATACGCTGTCCAACCTTTGGCGTTGCATCAAGAATTCGCTTCACCATGGGCAAGAAACCTTGATCGGCCATATGGTCGGCTTCGTCAATGATGGTGATTTCGATGCGATCGAGCTTGGCATCGCCTTCACCCATGTGATCGACCAAACGACCTGGGCAAGCAACAACAATTTCTGCACCAGCACGAAGTCCATCGCGCTGTGGTCCATGACCGACACCACCAAAGACGGTGATGACGCGCAAACCACAAGCAGTTGCCAATGGATCAATGACGGCAGCAACTTGCGTTGCAAGCTCACGTGTCGGCACCAAGATCAGTGCACGGGGACGATTGGCCTGACGACCAACTTTGGTTGCGGCTAAACGCGCAATCAATGGCAATGCGAAGGCAAGAGTTTTACCCGAACCAGTTCGACCTTGACCAAGAACGTCACGACCAGCCAACGAGTCAGGCAATGTCACGCTTTGAATTGAGAAAGGTTCGGTGACTCCAGTGGCAGCAAGGATGCCGGCGAGATTTGCAGGAACACCAATTTTGACGAATCCGTTATCGGGGCCAACTTCAATCGCGATGATCGAAGGCTTTTTCGGAGCGAAGTTAGAGGCCGTCGCCGAACCATTTTCGGAACGGAAACCACGACGATCATCGCGACGCGATGCCGACTTGGCACGCGATTGATTGGTTGATTTGCTGCGAGCCTTACCAGCTGAAGGGCGACCACCCGATGATGGACGCGCTCCGGATGACGCTCCGCCAGTAGGCGAACCGCCTTCAGAACGTCGTTGGGGCGTGGTCGAACGACCAGTTGAAGCGGATGGGGACATGAGGGGTGTTTCCTTTGACAGGTGCCGCGAACCTGTCTGGGATGACACGCATCGCTCGGACGAACCATCGTCCCGGCTGCGTCACCCTACCCACACCCGTGTCACAAACGGGTGGATCTATGTCTTTAAGACCAAACCACGCATGTCGCCTTCGGCACGCCACTGCTCGAGTACCTGCACAAACGCCACTGGCCCACCGCCATAACTGCCACCTTGCACACTGCGAGCTGCTGGTTTGCCTTCGTTGTTGTAATAGCCAGGCGTACATGACTCAAGGAACTTGATGTTGTTCTGCGACAGCGAAATGATGCGATCGATCCACCACTGTTCAGACTCTTCGGAAACTTCAACCCGCGTCACGCCCTGTTCTGAAATCTGATTCAAGATGTAAGCGACATGACGAGCTTGTTCTTCAAGCATGTGTGGGAAGTTCACTGTGAATCCACTCTGCACACCACTGACGATGAAACAGTTTGGAAATCCACGACTGTGGAAGCCGTGGAAGGTTCGAGCGCCGTCGTCCCAATGTTGAGTGAGTGACTTTCCGTCAACACCATAAATTTCGTAACCAGCGCGACGGCTGAAGTTAGTGCCGACTTCAAAACCGGTTGCATAAATTAAACAATCAATTTCGTATTCAATGCCATTAGCGACAATGCCTTTTTCGGTGATGTAGTCAACACCCCGACCATCGGTATCAACTAGTTCAACAGTGGGTCGGTTGAACGTCGCCAAATAATCATCGTGGAAACACGGACGCTTACAGAACTGGCGATACCACGGCTTGAGATGTTCGGCAGTGCTTGGGTCGCTCACAATGTTTTCAACACGTGCACGAATTTGTTCCATCTTCTCAAAGTCGGCAAGTTCAAGATTGCGCGCCAAACCTTCGGGCGATAAGTCGGGACTTGCATCTTGGCGCAGACGAATTAGCAAGTTACCGATGATGTCGGTCCATCCATCTTGTACTAGATCGACTTCAGCAAAACCACCACTCACTAACGCATTGAAATTATCCATGCGTTCTTTTTGCCAACCAGGCTGAAGCGATGCCGCCCACTCATTGTCAGTCAGACGATTATTGCGCACATCAATTGACGACGGCGTGCGCTGAAACACAAATAGTTGATCAGCAGAAGCACCAAGATGGGGAACGCACTGCACTGCAGTTGCACCAGTACCAATAATGCCGACACGCTTACCCTGCAACTTTGACAACCCGCCAGTTGAGTCACCGCCGGTGTAGTCGTAATCCCAGCGGCTGGTATGGAAAGTGTGTCCCTTGAAGGTTTCGATACCCTTAATACCCGGCAATTTGGGTCGGTGCAGTGGCCCATTGGCCATCACGACAAATCTGGCGCGCATGATGTCACCACGGTTGGTATGAATCAACCATCGGCAATTGACTTCGTCCCAACGCAATTCAGTGACTTCAGTTTGCAAACAGGCATTGCTATACAGATCAAAGAACCGAGCAATCGCCCTGCTGTGCTCAAGAATTTCCGGAGCATTCGAGTACTTCTGTTTGGGGATGTATCCAATTTCTTCAAGCAAAGGTAAGTAGATATATGACTCAACATCGCACGCCGCACCTGGGTAGCGATTCCAATACCAGGTGCCGCCAAAGTCGCCACCTTTTTCAATCATGCGAATATCGGTGACACCAGCTTCACGTAGACGAGCGCCAGCTAACAATCCCCCGAAACCACCACCGATGACTGCCACTTCAACCTCATCGAACAGTGGTGCACGATTGAGTGGCTGAACATACGGATCTTCTAGGTACTGATCGAAATCAGAGATGTCGGTGTATTGATCGTTGCCCTCGGCGCGTAAACGCTTATCGCGTTCAAACTCATATTTCGCTCGCAGCGAATCTGGATCAAATTCTGTCGTCGTCATATTTCCCTCAATCTAAATGATTACTTCAACAAACTCACTGCATCGTGATCAAGAACTAAATGGCCGTACTGGGTTGCCATGGTGACAAACAGATCGTCGCCACGCTCGGTCCGTGCCGCCATCGAAGTTGCCAACACCGTGATGATGAGACCCCACATTGAACCGAATCGATAGTCGCGCCAGCAGGTTTCGGCATCGTAATCAATTCCGGCGGCATTGAGTTTCACGCGATACGACTCAATCAGTTGCTTCTCGACTTCACGTCGACGCTCGGGCGTAAAGCTTCCAGCAATCAGGTACGCGACATCGACCATACCCAAACCTTCGTTAACTGTTTGCCAGTCAACGACTACAAGCGGCGGAGCATCTGCCTCATGAGCAAACATAAAGTTGTCTGGTCGAAAATCGTAATGGGCAACAGTCAATGGAGTTCCTGAACCCAAGGCCCATGCTCCAATAACTGGTGCCGCATCTTCAATTACCTTCAAGATTTCAGGAGCAAGTCGAGCACCTAAACGCTCGACGAATGCCGGAAGCAAGAATCCGTAGATCATGGCCAAATTCGCCGAGCGCTCTTCAAGGGTGCTCGGGTTGACTCCAGATTCGGAAAGAGTCGGGTCGCCCCAACGCGGTGCGTGTAAGAGAACTGCTTGATCGATTGCCAATTCGGCTTCGTCGAGAGTGAGGCCAACAAACTGATCACCTTGCACCGAGCCCGAGAGATCTTCCATGATCAAACAAAATTCTTGGGCCTCAACATTGAGTGCCGCGTGGTAGCACTTGGGTGCTCGCACGTCGACAGTTGACGCGATACGCGAATAAAAGTTGAACTCGGTGACGTACGCGGTGCCCCCAAAACCAGTCGCCCGCGCAGTTTCGTCAAGCGACGGAAACTTACCCATGACTGTTTTTGGACGACCGGCCGGATTGTTCCACTCCAATGAAAATCGAGCATTGCAACCGGTCTGCCCTGTACCCACAAAACCTTCAAATGTGCACTTCGTTATAGTGGCTGAACCAGCAATGCCCGAGGCCCGTAAAGCCTCATTCATCCATGGCGCATCGATGGTCGTCGGGTCGCTCCGAATATCAAGAATTTGCCCCATAGACACACCGTAGACCGAAACCTCTCTAGCCTCATAAGGGTGAGTCTGATTGAGGGTTTCCGAATTGGCATTCAATTACCCGAAGTTGAGCGAGAAGTACGCTGGCCCGAATACCTCTCGATGTCGCGGGCCGCTGAAAACTCGGGATTTGCATCAATGTGGATAGGTGATCACCTCATTTATCGGGGCGACGGTCGCCCCGAACGTGGACCATGGGAAGCCTGGACTTTGTTGTCGGCCCTTGCCGCGGTCACCGAACGTATTGAACTTGGCCCACTAGTTGCGTGTGTTGGTTTCCACCCGCCGGCTCTGCTCGCCAAAATGGCGGCCGGAATTGACGAGGTCAGTCAGGGTCGATTCATTTTGGGAGTCGGGGCCGGATGGAACCAGCCCGAATTCGACGCATTCGGAATTCCTTTTGACCAACGGGGCTCACGCTTTGAAGAAGCATTCACGATTTTGTGGACTTTGTGTTCTGGTGAACGCTGCACATTTTCTGGCAAATTCAACAAGGTTGATGATGCAGTACTTTTACCCCCACCCCGTCGACCAATTCCTCTCATGATTGGTTCAACGGGCGAACGTGTTTTGCGTTCAGCACTACCTCATGCCCAATGGTGGAATACCTGGTTTGACTGGTTTGGTAATTCGGCCGAAGGTTTCGCCAAACAAAACGATCACATCTCCGAAATTGCCCGCGAAGTTGGCCGAGATCCAGCAACATTGAAACGCAGCGCGTGTCTGCTTGTCGTTACCGATGCGTCTGCCGGCGAGCGCCCGACGCCCGACACGTATACCGCAGCGACACTCAGTGATGTCCGTCAACGAGTGATTGAAATGCGCGATGCCGGTGCCGATGAGGTGATCTTGGTGAGCGACCCCATCAATGAGCGCTCAGTACTTGCCTTAGCCCAGGCTCTGCAATGAACCTACGTTTGCCAGCTTTTGCACTTTTCGTTGGGCTGGCAATTTCTGCGGTGCCGATGCGCTCAATTGCAAGTAGCCAAGTTGAGATACAAAGCCAAAACGATTTAATCACGGAACTTATTGTTGAACGATTACCAGGACGATCGTCGCTCGGTGCAATGTCTCTCATTGAAAATAAATTTAATCTCAACGCGATGGTTGAATCAAAAATTGTTGATCGACTTGAAGTGATTCAACTTGACCAGCCAATCACTCGGGCTGAAGCCAATGTACTGATGCAACAACTTGTCGATTCAGGCAAAGTGCAATCGGCCGAAATCAATGAAAAGCGTTATATAGCCACAACGCCGAATGATCCCCTTTACGCCGACCAGTGGTATCTCAACGATTTTTCCACCGCCGACAAAGGAATCGGTATTGAACCCGCGTGGCTGCGCACAACTGGTTCGGCCGACATTGTCATCGCAGTCATTGACACCGGAGGCACCAACCACCCCGATATGGCCGGACGCTTTGTCGGCGGCTACGACTTTTTTTCTAATGACACTGATTCAACCGATGATGGCGATGCGTCAAACGGCGTTTCCTGTCCTACCAGTAGTTCTTCGTGGCACGGAACAAAAGTTGCTGGTGTGATTGGCACAAACGTCAATAACTCCCTAGGAATAGCCGGAATCAATCAACTTTCATTCATTCAGCACATTCGCATTCTTGGGCAGTGCGGCGGCACAACATCTGATGAAATAAGGGCCATTCGTTGGGCAGCAGGTCTGCCAGTTGACGGAGTGCCACTCAATTCCACACCGGCGAGAGTACTTAACCTCAGTTTGGGTGGCGAAGGACTTTGTTCTCCGTCAGAACAAGATGCCATCAATGCCGCTGTTGCTGCTGGAGCAATCGTTGTTGTCGCAGCAGGCAATGGTGGTAATGATCAAATAGGTGATGACTTAGATGTCGTAGAGAATTCTCCGGCGAATTGCGACAATGTCATCACTGTTACTGCGACGACAGAGTCTGGACAGCGCGCGTTATTTAGTAACTACGGATCAAAGGTCACGATCGCTGCTCCTGGCGTTGCAATCCGTACGACAACTATTAATGGCTACACATACTCAAACGGAACAAGTTTTTCAACTCCAATATTGAGCGGCATCATTTCACTCATGTTGTCGGTCAACCCCACTCTCGAATATGACCAAGTCGTTGCCTTGTTCGGTCAGCCGGGAGTCGCCAATCCGTTTCCCACTGGGACATCAGCATGTTCAACCAACGTCAATGACACCTATTACTGCGGTGTCGGAATCATTGATGCTGGACACGCTGTCGATGCGGCACTCTTGATTGCACCCGAAGTATTTTCACCAATGCAGCCAGTTCGCATTGCCGATACCCGTCCTTCTGGATTAGTCAGTGCAGATAATTCCATGGTTCTTGACCTCAAAGGGGCTTTTGGTTTACCCAACGCGGGCCTTGGTGCAGTAGTTCTGAATGTCACCGCCACTGGCGCAAGTCAAGGCGGATATGTCACCGTCTGGCCGTGCGCTGACACAAAACCCGTTGCATCAAGTGTGAACTACGCCGCCGGCGAAGATATTCCCAATACCGTCATCGCCGCCCCTGATGCCTATGGAAAGATTTGCCTCGATTCATCAACACCTGTCAATTTAATTGTCGATTTAAGTGGTTGGTTTATCAGTGGCGATGGACTTCACACTTTCACGCCACAACGAGCTTTCGATACCCGCCAAAGCGATTTCGTTCTCACCGCTGACAATCAGTTCGTATTTCAAATGAACGGAAATTTCGGAATCCCAACAACAGGTGTGAGTTCTGTCGTTCTCAATGTCACCGCTACTGGCGCAAGCGCTCCTGGCTACATCACGGTGTGGCCATGTGATCAGCCAAAGCCCTACACATCAAACCTCAACTACTTGCCGAACCAAGATATCCCCAACGCCGTCATCGCTACTGTTGATTCACGAGGCCTGGTCTGTTTCGCGTCATCCTCGCCCGTATTTTTGATCGCTGATATCAGCGGCTGGTTTGCACAAAGTTCAAACCTCAACGTCATCACACCCCAACGACTCGTAGATACTCGCTCGGCACAGCGAGTATCTGCGACACCAACCTATGTCCTCGACCTCTCGGCAACTTCTCCAGTTTCGGCCGGTGCTGCAACAGCTGTTGTGTTGAATGTGACGGCCACTAGAGCCACGGGATCAGGCTTCGCCACGGTCTGGCCCTGTGACGAGACCCAACCGCCCACCTCAAATCTCAACTTTGATGCCAACGAAGACATCCCCAACCTTGTGATCACCAAGGTGAGTGCCACGAACACCGTTTGTTTCAACGCCTCAACCCCGGTACACCTCATCGCCGACCTCATGGGTTGGTTCGCCCCATAAGTGACAAACCTTCTTGACCAAACCTAGACGTTGCTGGGGGCGTGTTAGTTGAAGGCAATTAGCCTGAGGCAGGTCAGGAGTAAACGGTGCACACAAAGATTTGGGTTAAGAGACGAGGTATGAAGCATCTGCTTTGTCTCGGCGTTATCCCGTTTTTATTGGCATCAACTCTCGCAGTTTCTCCGGCCATGGCAGAAGACCAACACGTGATTCAACTTCCCTCTACTCAGGGGGCGACCAAGCGTTACATCATCACAGTTGACAACAACGTCAACGTCGCAAACTTCGCCAATGAAGTTGAAGCAGCCGGCGCGGTCGTTCACAAACGCTTTACCAAAGTTCTCAACGGTTTCAGCGCCTCCCTCACATCAGACCAGGCTGCAGCTCTCGCCAACGATCAGCGAGTTACTGCGATTGACATCGACAAAACAATTTCACTTGATTCATTTGAATCGAACTCTTCGCCACCGTTGGTGGCTCGTGACTTGGTTCCTGGTCGCTACATCATTACGTTGCGGTCAACCACTACTCCAACCGCCAAAGCAAACGTGCTTTCAATTTTGGGTCAATCACTCGTTGCCACATTCACTAGTGCCCTGAACGGCTACACAGCAGATCTCAGCCCAGAACAACTGCTCACTCTCAGAAGTAATCCGGCCGTTCAATACATTGAACAGGATCAAGTGATCACCATCAATAGTGATCAAGTCAATCCACCATGGGGTCTTGATCGCATTGACCAGCCGAGCTTGCCATTAGACAGCCACTACGTGGATCGTTCGAATGGTGCTGGAGTTACCGCATATGTCGTCGATACCGGGATTGCTCCACACAGCGAATTTGGTAACCGCTTAGTTGCCGGCCGCAATTTCTCTGGCAGCAACAACGGGAACTCAAATACCGTCGATTGCAATGGTCACGGAACACACGTTGCCGGAACAATCGGCAGCAACACCTATGGTGTCGCCGACGGAGTCACACTTGTACCGGTACGCGTGCTCGACTGCCAAGGTAGTGGCTACACCTCTTCAGTCATTGCCGGAATCAATTGGGCCATCGCCGATCATCAGTCCGGTGTGCCAGCCGTGATGAATCTGAGTCTCGGGGGCAACACGAGCACTGTTCTAGACGACGCGGTTAAAAATGCAACTCTCGGCGGCATTGTCGTGGTCGTTGCGGCTGGCAACAGTTCTCAAAATGCCTGCAATTACTCGCCATCTCGAGAACCATCAGCCATCACCGTCGGGGCTTCAACCATAACTGACACCATCGCTAGTTTTTCGAATATTGGTTCTTGTGTTGACATGTACGCCCCCGGTGCCGGGATCAAGTCAACTTGGTTAAAAGACCCGACGACCAATGCAGAGCGATTGAACACAATTAACGGAACCTCAATGGCATCACCTCACGTCGCCGGCGCAGCCGCAGCGATCTGGGGAGCAAATCTCGCCGCAAATTCGGTGGCAATAACAACCGCGACATTGGCATCAGTCAGCGTTGGACAACTCCCCGATCGCTCTTCCCCAAACTTGCTTTTGTACGTGAATTCGCAAGCACCACCGAGTAGCCCTCCACCCGTTGAAGATTCCTTCAGCACATCAATCACAATTTCTGGTCATAGCGGGACTATCGCGAGTTCGACTGTCTATGCAACTTCGGAAACTGGTGAGCCTGCGCATGCAACATTTCCTGCTGCCCATTCAGTTTGGTTTTCGTATACGGCCCCAGCAACCGGAACATTAGACCTGAACTCCGTTGAATCTAATTTTGATACCGTTCTCGCTGTCTATACCGGGGCGTCATTGAACAACTTAGTTTTGATTACCTTCAACGATGACCAAAAAGATGGCGAAGTCTTAACGAGTGCTCTTCAATTACCAGTGACTCTGGGGCAGGTGTACCGCATCGCTGTCGACGGCTATAAGGGTGCGGTTGGCGAGGTAAATCTCAATTGGCAATTGACTTTACCAATCGTCCCAACCGCACCATCCAGTGTGGTTGCGGCAACTTCTCGAAGCCACCAAGCTGAAGTCACGTGGGACCCCTCAACATATTCAACTGACTCTGTCCCCTTTCCCGTGACTTCATATACGGTCACCGCATCACCTGGTTCAGCTACTTGCCTTTGGGAAGAAGGTCCATTGGCTTGCACCTTCACAAATTTGAATGATGGCACGCCGTACACGTTTTCAGTAACAGCGACAAACTCGGCAGGCAACAGTTCTTCATCGTCGCCATCAAACTCGGTCGTTACTCAATTAACAAATTTAGTTGTGACGTCAGCGCAATCGTGGGGCGTCGATCGTATTGACCAAATCTCACCCCAGTTAGATGGCAAGTTCTCATCAGCAAATCGCGGCAGCAAATCAATTGTCTTTATCGTCGACACCGGTGTTTCGCCCAACAGCGAATTTGGCAAGCGCCTTCAGTCTGGTCAAAACTTTGTTCAGTATGACCCAAGAGTTCCAATTGACCCAACAGATACTGCCGACTGCTACGGACACGGAACTCATGTTGCCTCAACCGCAACTGGACGATCCTTCGGAATCGCCAACGATTCACTAGTTGTCCCCATTCGAGTATTGAATTGTCAAGGAGACGGAATAACTTCGGAAATTTTGGCTGGCCTTGACTACATAGCCAAGTATCCACTGAATGGTAAACGCGCCGTTGTCAACATGAGCCTGGGCGGCTCTGCAAATGATTTATTAGATCAAGCAGTCGAGTTCTTGATGAATCAAGGCATTGTGGTTGTGGTTGCTGCTGGGAATAACGGGCTGAGTACCGACGAAGCCGAGCGCGATGCATGTCGATATTCGCCAGCACGCATAACAACGGCTATCACTGTTGGTGCAACAAATATTGATGATGCACGCGCTCCATTTTCAAACTTTGGCTCGTGTGTTGACATTTTCGCTCCCGGCACGGATATTCAAGGCGCCAGCATTGACTCGGCTTTCAGCGAAGCCATCCTCAGTGGAACATCAATGGCAGCACCACATGTATCTGGAGTTGCGGCGATTGCCTTGACGGCATGGCCATTGGCCTCGCCAGCTCAAATAGTGGACCTTCTCATCAATAACGCGACGAACGGAGTCCTCACCGACGTCGGAGTTGGTTCGCCCAATCGTTTACTGATGGAGCGCATGATTGATCCCATCACCTCCATTGCCCCCGCTCGTTTTCTTGATACTCGCTCATTGGGCATCAAGGTCGGCGCGATCGATGGCACGGGCACTGAATACGACCTCACGATTGCTGGCACCAACGGAGTTCCGAGTTCTGGAGTGGCGGCCGTGGCGATGAATGTCACTGTTGTTAATGGAGAAGCAACCACAGCTGGTGGTTACGTGACCGTGTACCCATGTGGCACCCGCCCAAACTCGTCAAACCTCAACTTCATCAACGGCCAAACAGTTTCAAATGCAGTTGTGGCACCGCTCTCGGCAACAGGGCATGTGTGCTTCTACGTGTATGGCAAAGCCCACTTATTGACAGACATATCGGGATATTTCACCGCTGGTTTTACCGCGTTATCAGCTCCAACTCGTTTGCTGGACACTCGTACTTCTGGCATCAAAGTCGGTCAGACCGACGGAGCCGGCACGGCATACGTACTCACGGTCGCGGATACATACGGTTTGCCCTCTGCTGGAACGTTGGGAACTGTTGCGATGAACCTGACCGTTGTTGAGGGTGAAGCAACCACAGATGGTGGTTACGTAACCGTGTACCCATGTGGCACCCGCCCAAACTCATCAAACCTCAACTTCATCAACGGCCAAACAGTTTCAGATGCCGTCATCGCTTCAGTGTCGGCATCTGGAAAAGTGTGCTTCTATGTCTACGGTACGGCTCACCTACTTGCCGATGTTTCGGGATACTTCGATAGTTCGTTAACTGCTCTTGCAGCACCCTCTCGGCTGTTAGACACGCGTACATCAGAAATCAAGGTCGGCACGACGAATGGAACTGGTGCTGCGTTCGACCTAACAATTGCCGGAGCAAACGATCTACCGTCCACGGGTATAGGTAATGTTGCGCTCAATGTCACCGTTGTCGATGGTGAAGCAACCACAGATGGTGGTTACGTCACCGCGTACCCATGTGGCACCCGGCCAAACTCATCAAACCTCAACTTCATCAACGGCCAAACAGTTTCAAATGCCGTCATCGCTTCAGTGTCATCAACCGGACATGTCTGCTTCTATGTCTACGGCAAAGCGCACTTACTCGTTGACATCGCCGGATACTTCAGCAACGTCGCCTAAACCTTGGTTTTTCTGGTGGCAGGAATCGCCATAAATCGCGGCGTTTTTGCCACCAGTTTGACTAACGGGTGTGAGGGCTCAGTGGGTATGAGGGCTAAGCAGGTCGGTGAAAAACTGCGTTCGAGATAGTCACGAGTAATTCATCGCCCTCAACTGTTGCAATGCCATCGGCAACTAACGAATACTTTGCGTGCTCATGAGTCTGTGTTGAATCACACGGTGGCCACGTGAGTGTCACCGAACTGTTCGCAGCAACATTTGCCAACGGTGTTCGACCAGTATTTGCGAAGCGAGCAATGTTGTTTGTCAACACTGGGCGCAGTGCAACGACATGCGAACGTTCATTGCTATTGGTAATCAGATACACAAATTCGCGACCAGCAAGATGTGCGCCTATTTCATGTGGCTCAATCTTGACGCTCAACGGTGAGTCCCCCACGAATCCCAGTGGGTCATCGTGTCTGACGGCAAACGGTGAGCCGGCTTGAAGTCATCACCCGTGTAATAGGCCACGGGGAAAAGAACTGTCTGAGTCCAATCTTCAGGAATACCCAATAGTTCAGAAATAGGTTTTTCTTGGAACAAGTGAATTGTGGTCCAGGCAGTTCCGAGACCGCGTGAACGCAATGCCAACATGAAACTCCATGCCGCAGGAAGAATTGAACCGTACGTACTTGCCTGAGCAATGACCATCGGCACCGACTCAACGCGACCGCGCACACATGCAATCACGAACACCGGAACTTGTTCCAAAATCTCGCCGAGGTAGCCAGCGGATTCCATCACCTTGGGCATGACATGTTCGCGTGGATCACCAGGTTCAAGCGGCGGCGGATAACCCGAGCCCGCCATCATTTCTCCGCCACTGCGATACGCATCAGCGATGAACTTCTTCTTGGCCGGATCGGTGATGACAACAAAGGCCCAGTTCTGAGCATTCGTACCTGTGGGGGCTTGCATCGCAATATCGATGCAGTCCTGAATCACCTGCGGTTCAACGTCACGAGTGAGATCGAGTCGCTTGCGTACTGAGCGGGTGGTGGTAAGCAGTTTGTCGGTGGCAACACGATCAATGGTCATTGTTTGACAATAGGACAATTCTTAGTCACTTCGCACCACGATGCCTTGGCACCTGAGTGACCGGTTTGGATGATGACCCAACCAGCCGCTGCTGCCGAAACTGCAATCACAACGCTCACAGCAATTGACACAACCTTCTTTGCCATGTCCGCGGCTCGGTATTTACGTGCCAACATGACGATCAGCAGCACCACGAAGAGCACCACCGCTAGCAAGCGGGCTGTTTCGCCCATTTCGGCGTGATCAGGCAATGTTGACGTACGGTCAACGCGCTCCACAAGGGTTTCTCCGCTTCCGGCGGCCAGGATGGCTCCGAATGCGCCGATAAAAGCGATGCCTGTTACCCACCATCCATACCGAGTAAAAAACCTTGGGAAAATCGCCAAAAGAATCGCCCCGAGAGCAGCCATGGGCACCATGACCACCGGCAAGTGAACGAGCAATGGGTGGGCTGGGAGACCGAAAAGATTGTTGAGTTCCATGGGTTACGGTCTAACCCGCATCAGCGACAATCCCCTGCATAACTTCCTAAAACTTGCGTACTTCTTACATCCTCCGATCGAACCATGTTAATACCCGAGTGCTTTTGTCGGGAATCGCTCGTAGAGTCATTGGCAACATCTGCTCGGTCGATTCGAGCCATTACCCAGGAGATCCACCATGTCTGTTCGTCTCGGAGACACCGCCCCCGATTTCACCGCCGAAACCACCCAAGGAACCATTTCGTTCCACGATTGGCTGGGCGATTCTTGGGGCGTCCTTTTCAGCCACCCCAAAGACTTCACCCCTGTATGCACCACCGAACTTGGTTACGTCGCCAAGATCAAGCCCGAATTCGATAAGCGCAATGTCAAGGTCATCGGCTTGTCGGTCGACTCAGTTGAAAGCCACGTCAAGTGGGAAGGCGACATTGGCGAAACTCAGGGTACGCCCGTCAACTTCCCGATGATTGGTGATACCGATCGCAAGGTCTCCGACCTGTACGACATGATCCACCCAAATGCCAATGACACAATGACGGTGCGCAGCGTGTTCGTCATTGGTGCCGACAAGAAGATCAAACTCACCATCACCTACCCCGCTTCAACGGGTCGTAACTTCGACGAAATTCTCCGCGTCATCGACTCGTTGCAATTGACCGCCAAGTACAAAGTTGCAACTCCGGCCAACTGGACCGACGGTGGCGATGTCATCATCGGTGCTGCTGTGAGCGATGAAGAAGCAAAGACCTTGTTCCCACAGGGCTGGAAGACCGTCAAGCCGTACTTGCGAGTTTTGGCCCAACCCAACAAATAGCCCAACAAGTAACTAGTTCGTTAACCAGTTTCGTTCGACCCAGTCACGAACCGCCGGCGCTAAGCGTTCGAGGTGAGTGGCTGGGTCGTTTCGTATCAAGGTGGCGCTAATTGGGACGTTGACCCGCTCTGGATCACACACCAAAGCTTGCGCACCGAGGCGTGTTGCCAACTCTGAAATATAGAAATCACTCGAGACAACCACATCTGGGCCACTCGCCAATGGCCATTTTGAGCGCAACAAAGCAATCCACTTTGCCCATAGCTCTTGATCGTCCCAATCGTTGTGCAAATTATGTTCAACCTGTACCACAGTCACGTTTGGGTGTAAATCCTGCAGCCACTGCGCCCGCAAATGACCAGGTGCGGCTTCACCGGCTTTGGTATTCACAAAAACCACCAATTGTTCACAATGGTTAAGCGCCCATTCGATCATTTACGAATGTCCCAAATGAGGCGGGTCAAAACGACCAATAATTAAGCCGGTGGCGTGCACGAAGTCACCCTAAGACATGAGCCGTATATAGGCAAAACTTTAGGCAGAATAGGGGTATGACTGACGTTTCAACTGTGGCCGCTGCTGGCGCCATCAATGCCTCCAAGTTTTATGGAAAAGATGACAGCGAGGTTCGAGCACTCGACAATGTGACTGTCGATTTTGCACTCGGCCAATTCACCGCAATCATGGGTCCGTCTGGATCAGGTAAGAGCACACTCATGCATTGCCTCGCGGGCCTTGATGCACTCACGAGTGGTCGAGTGTTAATTGGTGACACCGATCTTGCTCAACTTGATGACAAGCAACTCACTTCGTTACGACGCGAGAAGGTTGGTTTCATCTTCCAGGCATACAACTTGATTCCCACGTTGTCCGCTCTTGAAAACATCACCCTGCCCTTGGACTTAGGCGGTGTCAAGCCCGACCAAGAATGGCTTGACACGGTCATTGACAAAATGAATTTACGTAATCGTTTAAGTCATCGCCCGAGCGAACTTTCTGGTGGTCAGCAACAACGAGTTGCAGTTGCACGCGCGCTGGCGAGTCGCCCACAAATTATTTTTGCTGACGAACCCACCGGAAACCTTGACAGCAAAACTGGTGCCGAAATTTTGGCATTCATGAAACATGCCGTCACCGACTTACATCAAACCATTGTGATGGTCACCCACGATCCCATCGCAGCCGCGTACGCCGATCGCGTCATCTTCCTGGCTGATGGAAAAGTTGTTGATGAAGTCAACAATCCGACATCCGAACTTGTCCTTGACCGCATGAAGCGCCTCGGAAGTTGATAATGACTTCCCCCGTTGTTCGACTCACTTTGCGTGGTGTACTCGCGCGTAAGTTTCGAATCCTTTTAACCATTCTCGCCGTCGTCAGTGGCGTCGCTTTCGTCTCAGGTGCATTTATTCTGACCGACAGCGTCAAAGGCGCAATCAATAACTTGTTTGTCGAGTTGCGCGGTGAAGTTGATCTTGAAATTCGCACGAAGATTGCCTTTGGCGATTCTGCTCGAGCCGAACGTGATCCAGTTCCAGTTTCGATGATCAAAGATATTGAAGCTCTCGACGGAGTTCGACTCGTTGAAGCCAACCTCCTTCGCCAAGCCACAATTATCAAGCCCGACGGTGAACCTTTAAAAACATCGGGTCCAGCATTCGGCATTAGTTGGAACGGCCCGGACGGACTCGACGGTCGAACGCTTCTTGAAGGAGCAATTCCAACTAAAGCCGGCGAAGTTGCCATTAGCAAGGCTTCGGCCAAACGCGCTGGCTATGTTTTGGGTGACATCGTCACGCTTGTCGGTCCAACTGGAAAGGGTGAATTCACTCTTGTTGGGCTCACCGGAACTGGATCGACTTCAGGGGGTGGCGGAGCAAGCGTTTGTGCTTTTGATCCAATCACAGCAAACGAATTCTTGGGTGCCGACAACAAAGCGGACAGTATTTATGTCGGAATAACATCTGGCACAACACGTAGCGACGTGCAAAAGGCGATTGAAGAGTTCTTGCCACCGGGTTACGAGGTCATCACTGGTGAACAGTCAGCAAAAGAAACAGCTGGTGCGATCAACAAAATCATTGACATCTTCGGAAAAGTGCTCTTGGGTTTTGCAGCGATCTCATTGTTTGTGAGTGCATTCTTAATCTTCAATACTTTCGCCATCATCGTGAGTCAACGTATGCGTGAGCTTGCGTTACTACGCGCAGTCGGTGCAAGCACTCAACAAATTCGTCAGATGATTATTGGCGAAGGTCTAGTAGTCGGAATTATTGCAACTGCACTGGGTCTCCTCGGGGGACTCGGTGTTGCCAAAGGAATTACTTTTGCATTTAATGCTGCCGGCGCTGCTTTCCCCGCTGCCGATTTATTGATCTCAAGTCGAACGATCATCTTGTCAATCGTGATCGGAATTGGTGTCACCCTTGCCGCAGCAATTGTTCCAGCGATCCGCGCTGGTCGCATTCCTCCCGTTGCTGCAATGCGTCCCGAACTCGGTTTCTCAGCATTGCAACGTAGCAAGCGACTGATCGTGGGCATAGCCACGCTCGTGGCCGGAATCGCACTCTTTAGTATCGGCTTGTTCGTACAGCCTGGTGGAACAATCGGAACACTTGGTCTTTCAGTTGTCGGCTCAGTGATGTTGTTTCTTGGTGTCGCAAGCTTGTCAACCACCGTTGCCGCACCTGTTAGTCGTGTCATTAGCCGCATCTTGCCTTTCCCACTTCGACCCATGACAAATTCGGTGCCAGGTCGTCTTGCCAGTCGTAATGCGCAGCGCACTCCCCGCCGCACTGCTTCAACCGCCTCGGCCTTAATGGTTGGTTTGGCATTGGTGAGCATGGTTTCTGTTGTTGCGGCTTCGGTGAAGAAGTCGTTCACTGATCAACTTAAAACTTCGGTGACGGCCGATTTCTTCGTGACCAACTTAAGTTTCCAAGGCCTACCAGTGGCATTTGGCGAACGACTTGCCGAACTACCTGAACTTGGTTCGGTCAGTCCGTTCCGCGCCACACGCGCCCTCATCAATGGCGAAGAAAAACAGATCGGTGCAGTCAAGCCCGAGATGGGCGATCTGGTCGACATTGATATTCAAAAGGGGTCAATTGACAGCCTCGCCGACGGTGACATTTTGCTGTATCAAGACCCGGCCCGCGATCTCAACGTTGACGTCGGGGACACAGTTGATGTCACTTGGCAAAATGGGAAAACGTCGACCTTGACTGTTGGCGCTATTTACGCCGACTCATCAATCGCTGGTAACTGGCTTATCGGCTTTGATACTCTCGCTGAAGTTTCATCAGCTCCCCCAGTCGACTTTTTTATTGGTGCAAAGATTGCCGACGGAGTATCAATCGAGGATGCCCGAGCTGCCGTTGACAAAATCGCTGCTGATTTCCCGAGTGCTGAAGTTCAAGATCAAGCGGAATTCCAAAAGAGCCAAGAAGATCAACTCAATCAACTGCTGGCCATTGTTTACGGATTATTGATTTTCGCGATCTTCATCGCGGTGCTTGGAATCGCCAACACGATGGCACTTTCGGTGTTTGAGCGAACTCGTGAGTTTGGTTTGTTACGCGCGGTCGGCATGAGCCGACGCCACCTCAAGCGATCAATTCGTTGGGAGGCAATCATCGTTTCGGTATTTGGCGCAACCCTTGGCATCGTTGTCGGTATTCCACTGGGAATCGCCGTTTCAATTGCGCTGCCCGATTCATTTGTCACGGCAACCGTGATTCCCTACAGCACTATCGTGACAATTTTGATTGCCTCAATCATCGTCGGAATCTTTGCAGCAATCTTTCCGGCTCGACGTGCTGCCAAACTTGATGTGCTTGATGCCATCGCAACTCAGTAACGAGCACAATGACTTCCGATTCGCTGCAACTCTCATCTAGTCAACTCGAATTCATGCGTGAAAATCATTTGGCGACTTTGACAACTTTGCGCGCAGATGGTTCGCCACATGTCGTCCCAGTTGGGTTCACCTTTGATATTGACAACAACATTGTGCGCGTCATTACATTCGCAAAGTCGATGAAGGCACGTCATGCCGCCCAAGGTGGACGAGCCGTCGTCAGTCAGGTTGATCGAGGCCGTTGGATCACTCTTGAAGGAAACGTACAGCTACGCACCGAACCCGAGATCGTCGCCAAGGCCGTTGAAGCGTACGCCGGTCGCTACCGCCAACCCAAGGTTCGTGAAGATCGAGTCGTCATTGAAATCACTTGTGACAAAGTAATGGGCCGAGCCTGAACCAGTCATTAAATCTGCCGGAGAATCAGCCGAGTTTGTCTAAATCATCAAAGATTTTATAGCGATTGCGAGCAGCAACCGCATCTGACAAATACATCAATTCGGCAGGGTGAGTTGGTGTGTGATCGCCTTGAAGAAGATTGCTAGGAATCAGTCGGCGATCAAGTCGACCTTGACAATCTGGGCACCAGTACAAATTTCTTCGCGAGGCACCCACGATCTTGAACTCAACTGTTCCACGACAGCGCATGCATCGCTGACCGTGGCGGCCGTATACCGAAGGCAAAGAGTCGGGATCACTGCGAACGATTCGTGATGCCGTTTCAATTAACACCGCACAGTCTTCATACGAGAGGTCAGCCATTTTGGCAAAGGGGCTGAGTCCAACTGCCCACAATGTTTCACTTCGCGCGACGTTGCCAAGACCACTCATAACTGACTCATCCATCAAGACATCAGAGATCATTGCATCGGCGTAGCGATAATCAAGGAGACGCTGCGTGCAACCAGATAGATCGGTTTTCGGGTGAGAAATATTTGGACCTACTCCACCAGATTGTGGGTGGCGTTTGCGATCGGGTTGACGATATGTTTCGACGATCGGCGCATCAAAACAAACTGCGACCCATCCTTCAACTTCGATAACAACACGCGCACGGTAAGTCTCTTTGCGCCACATCTCTGCAGTTCGATAAAGATGCCACTCACCACTGAATCGCAATGCAGTGGACAAAACAATTCCATCATCCCACTGCACCAAAATTTCGCGACCTTTAACGGTCACACTTTCAATCACACTTCGTTCAACCGGAGCTGGTCCAATCGTCGACATCGCATCAAATCGCAATGTGGGCTGTCCTACTAGAGCGGTACGCATGGCGGCCACCGTGTGGTTGGTCTGTCCACGCATCGCCATATGCAAAGAATAAGTCACTCAAGTCCCATGGCTGGGCATCATGCAGAAAAACCGATACGGTGTTTCTGCATGAGCCAGATCGAGCCCGACGACTCTGAACAGGTTGCTCCCATTGATCCGACCGACTCTATTCAGGCTCAACTTGATCGAGCGCGCGCTCGTCACGGGACACTCGGGGCGATGGTCTTTAGTGCCATGCTCGGAGTTGACAAAGTTTTGGGTCGCAAACCCAAAGATGAAGGCGCAGTCGTCTGGGAGGCGTCAGGCGAACCCGAAGATATTGATACCGATGGCATCACCATCGACGTTGACGATCAGACCAAAGTGGTGTCTCAACTTGGCGCTAGCAAAGCCGCGCGCCGGATCCGCAAAAAACGGACCGTAAAGTAAGACCTACTTACGGAAGTTCGCCGACATGAGCAAGGGCCAAACGAAGTAGTCGATCTTGGCCTCCCGTCATATCGGCTGCGATCTTTGCTGATGCTGCCTCGGCTGGCGTGAACCATGCCAGGTCGAGCGCCTGCTGTGTTGGCGTACAGTCGCCTGAAACTGGGACCACATAGGCCAAACTCACCGCGTGATGTCGGGGGTCAACAAAACCACTGATGTCTGGATCGGGGAAATACTCGGCGATAGTAAATGGCGCTGGGTTGGTGGGAACCTTTGGCAACGCAAGTGGTCCGAGATCTTTTTCAAGGTGACGGATGAGCGCATCACGCACCCGCTCGCCATACAAAACTCGACCCGACACCAACATGCGACTGATTGAACCGTCCGAGGCAACGCGCAACAACAAGCCGACCTGGGTCACCCGACCAGACTCATCCACCCGCACTGGGATGGCGTCGACGTACACGAGAGGCACATTGGCACGAACCGAGGCCAGCAATTCTGTGCTGAGCCACGCGGTTCGGGTATCGATTTGATCACTCACAGGTAACAGTTTCTCAGATCAGCCCAACAAGTGGGTGGCAAAGACCTGTGACATCGAAGTTTCAGGTCATGGTTTTAGCCTGGCGCTCGGTCGCTCAAACCCCTGGCGAGCGGCCTCAACTTGTTTCCATACATAGCAACCCACATGGTGATCATTCACCAAGCCCATCGATTGCATGAACGCGTACATCGTTGTCGGCCCCACGAAACTCCAGCCCCGCTTTTTCAGATCCTTGGACAATGCAATTGACTCGTGTGAGGTGATGAATGTTGATACGTCGGCAGCCGTCGGTCGTTTTGGTCGAGTTGAGGCCTTGGGCTCAAACTGCCAGATATAGGCGCCCAATGAACCGCATTCTTTGATCAGTTCACGACACCGTTGAGCGTTGTTGATCGTTGACTCAATCTTGCCTCGATGCCGAACGATTGATGCGTCTCCCATGAGTCGCTCAATATCTATTTGGGTGAACTTGGAAACTTTATTGATATCGAATTTTTTGAAACACCTCCTGAAGTCTTCACGCTTATTCAGAATCGTGCTCCATGACAGACCGCTTTGAAATCCCTCAAGACATAACTTTTCAAAGAGCCGTGACTCATCGGCTGTCGGGAATCCCCATTCGGTGTCGTGGTAGTGCGACATCAATCCCGGCGTTGACCCCCACCCACATCGCTCCACATTTTTTGAACTCATGCTTCTATCTGCCTTTATCTATAGTCGCCATCTATAGTCAACATATGACACGACGCTGGTCTTATTTGCACATTCTTCTTTTGATCATGGCATTGGTTCCCCCATCGCTGATCTTGCTTGGCCCAACCGTATTTAGCCCCAACCTGGTGAACCTCATTGATTCGTCAACGGGACCATCCCTCGCTCAACCTGAAGTCGAACCAACAAGTACAGACCTTGGTTCTGCTGAAGATTTGATGGGCGAAGATACGACGCGTTCATTTGACGTGATCGCCCAAATTCAGCCAGATCATTCAGTAGTGATTACCGAAAAGATCACACAAGTCTTCCGTAACGAGCGTCATGGTATTGAAAGATCAATACCCATTCAGTACAACGGGCTAGGAAGCCACGTTATTCGGGCCATGCAAATCGCCACGTCTGAGGGAACGCCCGACACGCTTGAGATCACCGATTTAGGTGGCGCAGTCAACGTACGAATTGGCGATGCGGACACCACAATTACCAACGCCCACACCTACGAACTCAGTTACCAAATCGAAGACGTGCTCGTGATCAATGGTGACACTGCAACTCTGCCCCTCGATGCCATCACCGATTGGCAACAGCACATTGATTCGTTGACCTACACAGTTATCGGACCAAGTAGCCCTCTCGATTCTCGTTGCTATCAAGGCGCAATGAATACTCAGAATCCTTGCGACGAAAATACGCCAACCCAGGATGGGGCAAATTTCTCAGCCAGCGACCTCGCCCCCAATAGTGCATTCACCGTTGAAATTAACTTTCCAAGCTCTGCATTTGACGCAACCGCGATCTTAACTGATCGTTCACAGTCGGTTCCGGCGTCAGTATTCGCAATCGTGTTGATTTACCTTGCACTTGTCGGAGCAGTCTTTATCAACCTCACGCGCTACCGACGCCAACGCGCCACGGCAATCGCCGGAATTAGCGAAACTTTTTCAGGCCCAATGTCGCTCGACCTCGCCGAACGTATGCAGCGACATGTTCTACCTCCCCCTCCCCCAGGGTCAGCAACTATTTTGCCAACAACTACTTCACAAGAAATGCCCGTTGAATTTGTGCCACCGGTGAACCTCGACCCTGCCTGCCTTTTGCGAATCAAAGAAGGCAGCAAAGTCAATGTCAGCCACATGTTGGCCGCAACTTTGGTTGATCTTGCCGCTGATGGCGTCATTTCTCTCACTCAAGTCAATAAAGCCTGGGTAGTTGCACGCATCGCCCAACCACCACGACAAGTCAAGAGTTACGAACTCACTTTGCTGACCGCATTGCTTGGTGACACAGATGAAGCTGCGCTTTCGCAGAGAAACACTGCGTTGTCACTCAAGGTGAAGACCTACGTCAAAGAGGTTGACGATCAACTTCGCAGCCTTGGTTTGTTGACAGAAAAAACAATGACTGCAGGGATTGGGAAATTCTCACGTCCCTGGATTTCGGTCGCTGTCTTGATGGTATTGCTGTCATTTCTTGCAATTTTCGCAGCCGGTATTGCATCCCAATCAAATTCGGTGAGTTTGCTACTCCCCGCCGCTGGAGTCTTCTTAAGTGGATTGATTCTGCTGTATGGACGCGCCAACCAGGCAGGCCAAATTTCGGCCTACACCAGCCGTGGCCTCGGTACAGCAATTCGTGCTGAAGGTTTCGAACGCTTCTTTCGTGAGAGCGAATCGGCTCACGCTCAAGCTGCTGAACGAATGGGATTGATGCGCGAATACATGGGCTATGCGGTGGCATTTAACGCAGTGACGACGTGGGTCAACGCAATGCCGCAGGCGCAACTCGAGCAATGGAATATGAACACTTCGCCTCTACTATTTGCCACCTTGTCTCAACAGCGAATTTGGAACAACGCAACAACTACCGCATACACGCCAGTTCGTTCGGGAAATTCCAGTGGTTTCAGCAGTGGCGGAGGCTTCAGCGGTGGCGGCGGCGGCTTCGGTGGTGGTGGAGGCGGAAGCTGGTAGTTACCGTTTCGGCGATTCGCCAGCAATCGTTGTTCGTCGCAGCTCGCGACGAAATCCCGCATAGTCATTAAGCGCGACGTGCTGAGTTGATCGGTTATCCCAGATCACAATATCGCCGGCTTGCCAGCGATGTCGGTACATAAATTTGACGTCAGTCGTATGCAAGTGCAAAAACGCCATCAGCGACTCTGCTTCATCATTCGCCATGTTTTCAACATCTCGAACGTAGGCGCGATTAAAAAACAAAACCTCTTTGTGGGTTTCGGGGTGTACGGGCACCAAAGGATGAACCTCGTACTCATTTGCCGAGTCATCACAGACAATCTGCATACCACTCATCCCTGTGTGCAGCGCTTGCATTTTCGGCGAGTAAGCATCGCGAGCCGAATGAACTGCTTTCAGCTGTCGTAGACGTTCGCGCATCGGTTCATGTAGCGCGTTCCATGCAGCGGTCATCGAGGCAAAACAGGTGTCGCCACCCCAAGCCGGCACATCGACAGCCGACAAAATTGTGAACGAAGGTGGTTCTGCCTGGAACGAGAAGTCTGAGTGCCAGGCCCCACCAAAATTGAATGCCGCACCCTCATCGGCTTCTTTAACGACCCGAATGACTTCGGGGAATTCGTCCATTGTCGCGATGAAGGGCACTTCGCCAAATGGCCCAAGTCGGCTTGAGAAAGCGCTTTGTTGTGACGGATTTAGGGTCTGACCGCGCACCACAAGTACCTCGTGCTCACACATCAGTGCCCGCAATTGGGCAAGATCGTCGCCATCGAGGTTCACCAGGTCTAATCCGTGGACCTCGGCCGCAAAAACTCCCGTGAGTGGTTGGGCTTCGATAGGCATACCGCAACCCTAACTGTTCTAAGGTTTAGGTATGTCAGCGTTAGAAATTCCAAGATTTGGCGAGTTGCTCAGTCCGTTTATTTCGCAAGTTCCCGACGGCACTCGACCGCGATTCTTAGCGTTACTTGAACGAGGCGCCGCCAATCGTTATCGCTTGTGGGCCGAACAGCTTCCCGAACATGCGGATGTTCTTTTTGAGTGCGCAGAAAGCGAAGACGAAATTGCGAATCGTATTGAAGGAGCGTTTGCTCTCGACGAATCGTTACGCGATGAACTCCTCGCCCCTCTCCCACAAGCCACGCAGACCTACTACGACGCATTTGCTCCATACGACGTTTGGGACCAACTTCGTATTCAGGCCAATGCCGAACGTCAGGGCGCTCATGCGTGGCGATCAATTGCTGCTCATCATCCCGATGCATATGTGGTTGAGGTCTTGCATTCGTGTTCGGCGCTCGAAGAGCTGAGCGCCGACGCTCTTGACGCACTGATTGCTGCACACGCACCGTCACCCGCCCCATCACACTGACTACGTCACACTGATCAAGACCTAGAATTCTCCACTATGCCTCTGAAGCGACTCTTTCGTACGCTTCAATTCGCCACCCTTTTAATGTCATCAACGTATGGCGTGATGTTCACCATGCTCGATGACTACCGCGACAAATACGGCATCAGCGAATCGCGACTTGGACTAGTGCTTGCTGCTGGATTCTTTTCGGCATTCTTGAGTCAAATTTCAATTGCACCTCTTGCCGATCGCGGACGCGCCAAAGTACTGATGATGACTGGATTTCTTCTTGTCATCGTTGGCTGCTTGTTCATGGGATTTGGCCACAATTTCGTCTTGCTATTGATCGGTCGTTTACTGATGGGCATTGGCGGTGGCATGTCACTACCAGCGTTGCGAAAAATTGTGATTGTTTCTGATCCCGAAAATCTCGGCGGCAACATGGGCAAGTTGCTCAGTGTCGATATCGCCGGATTTGCACTCGGTCCGGTCATTTCGGTTTTGACCGTCGACACCATCGGGATCGCTGCACCTTTCGTCATCATTAGTGCCGCAGTCTTAGTCGTCACTGTTGTACTCAGCCGAGTTGCCGTCCCCGAAACCACCAAAGCCGATCGGCCCACCGAGCGCTTGGCATTTGACCTTCTGAAAATCCCTGTGGTTTCTGGAGCGGTATTAATTGGTGTTGCCCTATTCCTGATGATCGGAACCTTTGACTCATTGTGGTCAATCATGATGGACGATCTCAAGGGCCCTGAGTGGATGGCCAATGCCGGCGTGAGCCTGTTTGCGTTGCCAATGATTTTTCTTGGTCCTATTGGTGGTCGGCTCGCACAGAACAAAGGCGCATACCGAGTTGGCGCTATTGGCGGCATCGTGGGTGCTGTATGTATGACGATGTATGGCTTCTTGCCAAGCCCATACCTCATGATGGGCGTGTTCTTTTTCCACATCGTGAATGATGGGTTTACTGTGACGAGCGCTGGCGTTGCGGTCGGCCAGGCGGCTCCTCCAGAACGCCAAGCTGGGGCCCAAGGTTTACTTGGTGGCTTACAAACTCTCACCGGAGGAATTGCCGCGAGTTTTGCCGGTTGGAGCTACGACCACCTTGGTCGAGGACCGACCTTCTCAATTACAGCAACAGCGATGGTCATTTTGGTTCTTGCTGGTTTCGCACTTGCTGGCCCCGAACACCGCACCGCGCCTGTCGCTGTGCCAACATCTTGACCATGGGTTTGCGTGACGGTGACGGCTGGGTCTTTTGTAATTGTGGCTATCGCCATTGGGGTCTTCATGGAGCCGCGGGACTCTTGATGGTGCGCTTCGATATGGGCGAACCACATGTGTTGTTGCAGTTGCGTGCGGCGTGGACACATGGTGGTGGCACCTGGGCCATTCCGGGTGGCGCTCTCGACTCGCACGAAGATTCAATCGAGGCCGCAATTCGCGAAGCATACGAAGAAGCCGGAATCGATCAGCAATTTTTAGACATCAAAGATATCTATTCCGACAATCACGGCAACTGGCGATATGACACGGTGATTGCACATGTCACTGGCGATGTCGGTGCTCACGAAGCCAACCACGAAAGCGACGAAGTTCGGTGGGTTGGAGTTTCAACTGTTGAAGGATTTGATTTACACCCCGGCCTGCGCAGCTCTTGGCCACATGTATTGCCGAAGCTTGTTGCTTCTTTACCTAACGAAGGATGAACGTGGGACAGCACATCACTTATGAATTAGAGGGTGTTTCCTACATTGGTTACCTTGCCCTTCCCGAAGGCGAAGGAAAGGCACCTGGTGTTTTGGTGTGCCATGAAGGCCCCGGAATTTCAGAGAACACTTTCACCAAAGCCGATCGTTTGGCGGCCCTTGGTTTCGTTGCCTTCGCTCTCGATTATCACGGCGACGGCAAGATGGTTCCGCTTGAAGACATGATCACCAAATTGATGGCACTCATTACTGCGCCTGATGAAACTGTGAAGCGTGCCAAGGCTGGTCTCAATGTTTTATTGAGTCAGCCACGGGTTGATACCGCTCGCATTGCCGCAATCGGTTATTGCTTCGGTGGAACAATGTGTCTCGAACTAGCACGCGCCGGAACCGATCTTGCAGCCATTGTTGGTTTTCACTCGGGCCTCAGCACGTCAACCAAAGTTGCTCCTGGCGCGATCACCGCAAAAGTCTTGGTGTGCATCGGTGCCGATGACCCGATGATCCCGCCCGATCAACGCATTGCCTTCGAAAAAGAAATGACTGACGCCAAGGCTGAC
>Ga0209086_10000121_pt1 | contig 69042 bp, 57 predicted proteins | sample M_130207_XF_Meta_FD_187312 | JGI IMG/M metagenome (GOLD analysis project Ga0209086, IMG submission 187312) | Freshwater microbial communities from Lake Montjoie, Canada to study carbon cycling - M_130207_XF_MetaG (SPAdes) (version 2) | ecosystem: Environmental > Aquatic > Freshwater > Lake... | reverse complement strand
ACCGTCGGGCACGATCGCTCCATCACCGATGGCTACAACGCCGCCCGCGCCTGTGCCCTCACCCAACTCGCTGTCCTCAAACGCGAACTCGGCTCCCTGGATGCCGTCGCCGAAATCGTCTCCGTCAACGGCTACGTCAACTGCGTCGCCGGCTTCGACGGCCCCCCCGCCGTCATCAACGGTGCCTCGGACCTCCTTGTCCAACTCTTCGGCGACGCCGGCAAACACGTCCGCGCCTCCGTCGGCGTCAACGCCCACCCCCGCCCCGCCGTCGTCGAACTCCAAATGCTCGTCCGCCTAAACGCCTCATGAGCGAACATTTCCTCCGCCCCGAACCCACCCATCCCGTCTGGGACCGCTCCCTCGAACCCCGCCTCCACATCGCCTCTCACGACGTCGTCTACGTCTATTGCCAGGACGCCAGCGGCGGCCAAGTCCACACCGCCATGACTTTCGTCGAGTGTCAAGGCATCGACCTTACCCGCATCCACTCTCTCACCGGCCCCATCTGCGTCCAGGCCGCCGAACCAGGCGTCGTCCTCGGCCTCGGTTTTCTCAACGAACGCTTCGCCGAATCCTATCTCTTCCAATAAAAGTTCGACGAAAACGTCACCTGTTCCCTCGCCCCGCCGTCCTCCCCTTGCGCTCGTTCGAAGGCGTTACGGGCGTCGCCCGTGCCGAGGAAGGCACCTTCCGCACCCGCCCCCCCCCCGGCAACTTCGGTGGCAACCTCGATGTCTGCGAACTCTACACCGGTGCCAAACGCTACCTCCCCGTCTACACCCCCGGCGCCCTCTTTAGTTGCGGCGACGGCCACGCCGCCCAAGACGATGGCGAAGTCTGCATCAACGGCATCGAATATCCCCTCGTCGAATCCACGGAAATCGTAGCTCCTGACCTCCACGGCGACGCCTAGGCCATCGTCGAATGCGGTGAAGACGTCGTCACCGCGGCCCGCAACGCCACCAGCCGCATGGTCGATCGCCTCGTCGCCCTCAAGCTCCGCCTCAGCCAAGTCGTCAACCAGCCTGTCTATACCGTCAGCGCTTCCATCAACAAAAAACTCCTCCCACCCCGCCAACTCTTCCCCGCATGACCATCAGCCAACCCGCAGTCCTCGCCGAACTCCAGTAACTCTACCCCCGGCACGAACAAGCCCTCGTCACGAATGATGTCGACACGCTAGTCGCCATGTTCTGGGCCGCCCCGGAGGTCATGCGCTTCGGCGTCGCCGAAAACCTTTTAAAGAAGGTTTGTCCCAAGCGGACGCCGCAAAGCGACTGAATGTCAGTCAGCCCAGGGTATCCGATCTGACCCGCGGCAAGATCAGCCGGTTTTCCCTCGACACGCTGATGAACATGCTCACCGACTCGGTCCTGGAAGTGGACGTCCGCATCAAGCCGGCGTCGCGGCGCGTAGCTTGAGCGGCTCAAGTAAGCGACAGAACTTGAATCAGCGCTCAGGCGAGACCATTACGCAACCCTCCACTCTGGCAAACTCGAGCCGTTCGGGAATACCTTATTGCGCAGGACCAACTCGATGCCATCCTCCTGCCGCAGTGCGATTCGTCCAGCTTCGCCGCGATCGCCCGCCCCTTGCGAAGCTAGCCCAAAGAACTTCTTGACATTCCCGCCCATTGGGCTAAAAAGTTAGCAGTGAGATGCTAAAAAATTAGCATGGCCAAGAAGATCAATCCGTTACCCGTCCTCTCCCGGCGCGAACGCCAAATCCTCGATGTCCTGTTCCGCCGCAAACAAGCCACCGCCCAGGAGATCCAAGCCGACATCCCCGACGCCCCCGGCAACTCCGCCATCCGCGCCCTCCTCCGCATCCTCGAAGACAAAGGCCACGTCCAACACCGCGAAGAAGGCCCCCGCTATGTCTATCTCCCCGTCCAGCGTGCCGACGTCGCCCGCCGCGGCGCCCTCCGTCACATGCTCGATACATTCTTTGACGGCTCCGCTGCCGGGGCCATGGCCGCCCTTCTCGGCGAAGACGGCGGCAAACTCACCCCCGCCGAACTCGAACGCCTCGAAGCCATCCTCGCGCAAGCCCGTTCTAAATCCCAAAACGGAGGGGCCGCCTAATGCTCGAACTCCGCGTCCTCCTCGGCATGACCCTCTTGACCGTTAGCGCGGCCGTACTAATGAAGCTCTCCGCCCGCCGCTGGTCCGCCGCCGAACGCCACAGCGTCTGGAGCGTCACCCTCCTGCTCGTCCTCATCTTGCCCCTCCTCCTCCGTCTGGAACCGCCCGCCGTCGTCTTCCGCGGTTCCACGCAGGAAGTCCAGCGCTTCGTCGTCTGGGTCGGTTCGGCCGAATCGCCCCAGCCGTCACTCGCCTGGCCATCGGCGAAACTGCTCTCGGCCCTCTGGCTCTCCGGTGCCTTCGGCGTCGCCGGTTGGTGGTTGCTCGGCTTCGTCCGCGTCGCCGGCATGGTCGCGGCGTCGAAGGACCATTCCACCCACGCCGGCGTCGCCGTCCGCACTTGCGCCGGTCTGCGCATGCCCGCCGTCGCCGCCGGCCCCGTGATTCTTCTTCCGGAAGCCAGCGCCGCTTGGCCCCTGGCACGTCTGCAAATGGTGTTAGCTCACGAACTCGCGCATGTGCGTCGACGTGACTTATGGTGGCGGCTCGCGGGAACGCTCGCTTGCTGCTTGTTCTGGTTCCATCCGCTGGCCTGGTGGGCCGCGGCCCAACAAAGAAAGGAGAGTGAAATGGCTTGTGATGATCTGGTATTGAGAAACTACCCCTCGGCCGCTTATGCCGAGCAGTTAGTCGGAGTAGCCCGCGAAGCTTCCGGCCACCCCACCCCCGCCGCCGTCATGGCGATGGCCAAACCCCGAGAGCTCGAAAAACGCCTCGTCGCCGTCCTGGATTCCGACCGAAAACGCGGTTCCGTCTCCGCCCTCCGCCTCGCCCTCACCGGCTTCGTCGCGCTCCTCGCGGTCTCCCCCCTTCTTGCCTGGCAGGATTCCAGCGTGCAAATGAAAGGTTCGGTGAAGGACATGGTTGGAGCGATCCCCGGGGCCAAGTTATTCCTCAAAGGTGCCGCCGACTATACCTTTGAGACCGGCTCCGATGGTGCTTACTCCGTCACCGGGCTCCCCGACGGCGAGTATACGATTGAGGTGCTCAAGCCCGGCTACGGCCGTCTGTCGATCGGCCAGCGGAAGGTAGAACTTGGCAAGATGGTACGCGCGGATTTCCACCTCCAACATGGCGCCATTCGAGAAACTGTAAACGTCGCAGGCGGCTCCGCCGGAGCGGACCCGTCCGCCCCACTTGCCCCCCAGCGCATCCGCATCTCCGGCAACGTCCAGGCCGCCAAGTTGCTCCACCGCGTCGTTCCCAGCTACCCCAAGGAGGCGAAGGACGCTAGAATCCAAGGCACCGTAAGGCTCCAAGCGGTGATCGGTAAGGCCGGCGAAGTCCTCGGCCTGACGTTGTTCATGTCCCCCTCGCCCGAACTTGCTCGCTCCGCCATGGAAGCCGTCGGCCAATGGAAATATCAGCCGACTCTCCTCAACGGAGATCCTGTCGAAATTCAAACCGTTGTCGACGTCAACTACACCCTGACGAAGTAACCGGATCCACGAAAGGGCAGGGAAGCGCCATGCGCCCACTCCGATCAACCGCCACCTCGCGCCAACGGTCCGGAGCGGCCCGTACATCCGCTTCCCTGAGAAAGTGGATCTCGCGGCCTGTCGCGCCCAGGACTCAGCGTCACGCGAGTTTTCCTCCGTCCTCTACCGCCAAGGCGAGCATATAGGCATCCATATTCTGATGTAGCGGACCGCGAGCATTCTCCTCGCTCAGACCGCCTTCAGCCCCATGAAGTCGCACGGTCTTTCCCTCCAAACCTCATTCTACGGATCGGTCCTCCCCGTCCAGGCTACGCTACCGCCGTGGCGGCTCGCACGCCCTCGACCGTTCCGTGTGACCGTTCCGGCCCGGCCGTTCCTCCAGCTCATCTGGTACAGGGAAGTATCGCGCCTGCTCGCCGGTCGCAATGTGACACAGCAGGGGCGAAAGATCGTGGCCATTACAATCTGACTGAGCCTTGGTAGCTTTTCGAGCTCGAAGTGCGTGGCTTAGAGCAAGCAGGGCCCGGTCGTCCCGGAACGCGCCGCGCCCGATTCGACGAAGGGCCGATAGCCTGCCTGCCACCGCATAGGTGTCCCTAGGCCCCCACCAGCTACTCCGCATTCCCTGGTGGCGCCCTGGAGACTTGGGCAGACGGTCGCAAGGCGAAGCACGAATTATCTGGACCGCTAAAAACCCAACACACCAATAAGCGTCAGTCTGTTTTAAAACAGACTGACGAGGCGGCTAGCTACTTGGCGGCTAGTTGGCGGAGTACGAACGGAAGGATGCCCCCGTTGCGGTAGTAGACGATTTCCATCGGAGTGTCGATGCGAACCTTCGCCTGGAACGACTTGCCGTCAGCTGTGATCGTGGCGATCTTGTCGCCTTCAGCGGCGCCGGCGACCCCAGTGATGGTGAACTGCTCCTGACCGGTTAAACCGAGCGTCTGCGGGGTCTGGCCGGGGAGAAACTCAAGAGGCAAAACGCCCATGCCGACCAGATTCGATCGGTGGATGCGTTCAAAGCTTTCCGCGATCACCGCCTTCACGCCGAGAAGCGCGACCCCCTTAGCGGCCCAGTCGCGGGAGGAGCCGGAGCCGTATTCCTTACCGGCGATGATCATCTGGCCAACGCCTTCGGCCTGATACTTCATCGCCGCGTTGTAGATCCACATCTTTTCACCGGAAGGGACGTGTGTGGTCCAGGAGCCTTCGGTGCCGGGAGCCATTTCGTTTTTGAGGCGAATGTTAGCGAGCGTGCCGCGGACCATGACTTCATGGTTGCCGCGGCGGGCCCCGTAGCTGTTGAAGTCCGATTGCTTCACGCCCTGTTCGATGAGATACTCGGCGGCGGCGGAATCCTTGGCGATGTTACCGGCCGGAGAGATATGGTCGGTGGTGACGGAGTCACCTAACTTGGCTAACACGCGGAGGTCGGCGAGATCGGCGATCCCCTTCGTGGGGTCGGCCATGTTCTCGAAGTACGGCGGATGCTTGATGTAGGTCGACGCCGGATCCCACTGGTAGCGGTCGCCGGTGATCTTGGGGACGGCGGCCCAGTTAGCATCGCCGTCGAAGGCGGTGGAGTACTGCTTGGCGAAGTGCTCGCGGCGGACGGACTTGGCGACGGCGGCGGAGACTTCCTCGTCGGTGGGCCAGATGTCCTTCAAGTAGACGTCCTGGCCGTTCGTGCCTTGGCCGATGGGTTCGTTTTGCAGATCGAGATCGACGCGGCCGGCGAGGGCGTAGGCGACGACCAGGGGCGGGGAGGCGAGGTAGTTGGCTTTGACCTGCGGGTTGACGCGACCTTCGAAATTTCGGTTGCCGGAGAGCACGGCGGCGACGGTTAGGGCACCGTCTTTCACCGCTTTCGAGACATCGTCGGGCAAGGGGCCGGAGTTACCGATACAGGTGGTGCAGCCGAAGCCGACTAAGTTGAACTTCAGGGCTTCGAGCGAGCTAAGTAAGTTAGCATCGGCTAAGTAGTCGATGACGACTTTGGAGCCGGGGGCGAGAGAGGTTTTCACCCACGGTTTGGTGGACAGGCCGGCGGCGACCGCCTTCTGCGCGACGAGGCCGGCGGCGATGAGCACGCTGGGGTTCGAGGTATTCGTGCAGCTGGTGATGGCGGCGATGACGACGGCGCCGTCGGTGACGCCGGCTTCGGTTTTCGGTTCGCGATTCAGGAAGCTGACGAAGTTAGCTTTGACGTCGGGGAGGTTGATGCGATCCTGCGGGCGCTTGGGGCCGGCGAGGGACGGGACGACCGTGCTGAGATCGAGTTCGAGAGTGCTGTTGTAGACCGGGTCGGCCGCGCCGGCTTCGAGGTAGAGGCCCTGGGCCTTGGCGTAGGCTTCGACGAGGGCGACCTGCTCTTCGCTGCGGTTGGAGAGGCGGAGATAGGCGAGCGATTGATGGTCGACGGGGAAGAAACCGATGGTGGCACCGTATTCGGGGGCCATGTTGGCGATGGTGGCGCGGTCGGCCAGGGGCAGGGCTCCGACGCCGTCGCCGTAGAATTCGACGAACTTGCCGACGACGCCGTGCTTGCGGAGCATTTGGGTGGCGGTGAGGACTAAGTCGGTGGCCGTGACGCCTTCGCGGAGTTTGCCGTGGAGCTTACAGCCGACGACCTGTGGGAGTAACATCGAGATCGCCTGGCCTAACATGCAGGCTTCGGCTTCAATGCCGCCGACGCCCCAACCGACGACGCCGAGGCCGTTGATCATGGTGGTGTGGGAGTCGGTGCCGACGAGCGAATCGGGGTAGGCGAGAGTTTCGCCGTCCTGCTCGCGTGTGAAGACGACCGGGGCCAGAAACTCAAGATTGACTTGGTGGACGATGCCGGTTTCTGGCGGGACGGCGCGGAAATCCTGGAACGCGGTTTGGCCCCATTTCAAAAAAGCGTAACGCTCGCGGTTGCGGGAAAATTCAAGCAGCGTATTGAGTTCGAAGGAGTCGGCGGCGCCGAAGTGGTCGACCTGAACCGAGTGGTCGATAACCAGATCAACGGGGATGAGGGGGTTCGCCTTTTTGGGGTCTGCACCCATTTGGGCGAGAGCATCGCGCATGGCGGCGAGGTCGACGACGCACGGGACCCCCGTGAAATCCTGGAGCAGGACGCGAGCCGGGCTCATCGCGATTTCCTGGGCGGGGACATTGACGTCCCAGTTGCCGACATACTCGATGTCGGCGGCCTTGACGGAGAGATCGTCTTCGTTCCGAAGGAGGTTCTCGAGAACGATGCGGATGGAGTACGGGAGATTTGCGAGCTTCGTTTTGCCGGCGGCCTCGAGGGCGCGGAGGGAGAAGTAGCGGTAGTCTTTGCCGTTGACGGAGAGAACGGCGGCGGTGGCGAATGAGTTCTTACTAAGCATGATTTCTTTTTAAAGTTACATGAACGCGGGGACGGTGATACCGAGCAGACCCAGGGTCCGGACGAGTTGGGCGCGGTAAGTAGCGGTTAACCAGAGGAGGAAGTTCCGTTTGTCCGGATCGGTCTCCATGAGGACGGGGTATTTCTGGTAAAAATTACTATAAGCCTGCGCGAGTTGGAAGGCGTAGCGGGCAAGGTGGGCGGGTTCATCGGCGGCAATCGCGAGGCCGAGCGCAGAGTCGGTGCGGGCGGCGGCGAGAAGGGATTGCCAAAGCTCTTCGTCCGCCAGGATCGGCTCCAGGTTGGCGGGCAACGGCGCGATGGGTTCGCTCGATTTGGCGAGGATCTTCCCCGCGCGGACAGCGGCGTACTGAATATAGGGCCCGGTTTCGCCCGTAAAGCTCAACGCTTCCTGGAAATCAAAAGCGATGACCGTGGGGCGCGTGAACTTAAGCATGAAGTAGCGCAGGGCCCCGATTGCGATTTGCTCTGCGACTTTCTGGCGGGATGCGCTCGATTCGTTTTCGTTCCGGCTTTCGACTTCGCGCAGCGCGGCAGAGATGAGTTTGTCGATCAAGTCGTCGGCCTTAACGCCGAGCCCTTTACGACCGCTGACTTCGATATAAGGCCGGGCCCGATCTTCGTCGGAAAGCTCGATGCCGAGTTCGATGCAGGTCCGGGGGGTGAGCGCCACCATTTCGTAAGAGAAGTGAATCGAGTTTTTCGCTTCCTGGGGATGGCCGAGCGCGCGGAGGCCGGCCTGGACGACGTCCTGCAAGTAACTCTGACGGGAGTCGATGACGTTATAGACCCGCTCGTTATGCGAGAAGCTGATGCCGGAGGTGGCCCCTTCGGCCGACGCGCTGGTCACATACAGCTTCTGCCCGTCCGGGTAAGTACGCAGATAACGGTAGTAGAAGTCTTGCCCGAGAAGGCCGAACTTCCACATCTGATAGGCGATGTCCTTGCCGACGTAAGTGACGATGCCGTTCGAGCGAACGATCACCTTCGAATCTTCGTCTTCGCGATGTTCGGAAAAGGCCGAGCCGGGCATGACCCAACAGCCGTTGTTTTTACCTTCGGTTTCCAGGTAAATCGCCTTCCGCTGTTTGAGCAGTTCAAACGCCGCCGCCCAAAATTGCAATTGCAGAATCTCAGATTCGCGGGGCAGGGCATCGTACCGGATGTCGAGCCGGAGCATGGTATCGAGGTGATAGTCGACCACCTTGTCGGCAATGAGCGTACCCATTTCGGCCAGAACCCCATGGCCCGCTTCGATGGCATGGAGCGTTTCGGCGCGCTTGGCTTTCAGCGCTTCGTCGGTGGCGTAGGTCTGGGAGACTTTGGCGTACAGATCCCAGCAGAGGTAATCGAAGCGCGGCAGCCGCGTGAGGGCGCGGACTTCGTCGAGGGATTTGCCTTCCAGGAAATGAAAACCGACGACGACATCGGCGACTTGGACGCCGGTGTTGTCGATGTAGTTCTGAATATTGACTTGGTGGCCCTGGGCGCGGAGCATACGGACGAACGTATCGCCGAGGATGGAGTTCCGCAGGTGCCCGATGTGGGCGGCTTTATTGGGGTTAATGCTCGTATGTTCGATGAGCACCTTGCCAGCGGGCAACGGCGCAACGGTGGGCGCGGCGAGGGCGACGGCGATCGACGGCCGATCGAGCCGAAGGTTGATGTAGCCGTTGCCGGCGACTTCCATCGACCGGATGCCGTCAATGGCCGGGAGTTCGTTGACCAGTTCCTGGGCGATGGCGCGGGGGGCTTTGCGAAGCTCCCGGGCGAGTTGGAAGGCGGTGGGGATGGCGAATTCGCCGAAGTCGGCCTGGCGGGGCTGTTCAAGGACTACCGGGGTGGAGAGGCCGTAGCGGATGAGGATGTGTTGCGAAACGGCCGCGACGATGCGGCTTTCTAGTTGAGGAAGCACTGTCAGAAATTATAGCAATCCCAAAAGATCGCCCGGCGGGACGTTTTCACGTCTATCGCCGGGCAGTCTGGGAGAGAGAACGGAAGATTAGGCTTGCCGACGGCGTATTATGCCGAGGGCGAGTAGTCCGGCGCCGAGCAGAGCATACGTGCCGGGTTCAGGAACCGCGGCGGAGGGCGCGAAGGTGGAGACGTTGGCGACCGCCCCGTTGATTACACTGGTCGACCCGGACGTCCAGGTGATCGCATTGGTCCGTATGACCAGCGTACTGGATGTTTCACCGGGGTTGATCTTCGCGGAATCCGGAATGCCGAACGAAAAGCCCACGGTGCCGGCGCTGGGGCGATCCCCAAACAGGGGGACCTGCAGCCCCGCGCCACCCAGAAAATTGACGTCGATGAAGCCGGGGGCGCCTTGGCCATCCCAATTGGCGTTTGTGTAGCCGATGTCGGTCGTGAAACCGGCAAAAGTGGTCATCGTGACGCGGCTGATCGAATCCGGCGAGTTGCCGTCGTTCGTGAACTGGTAATAGAAATCAATCGTCTGGGACAAATTTCGGTAAACGGCAGAGCGGAGCGTACCGGTGTAAAGCACCTGACCCAGAGCATTGGTACCGCTCACATTCGTGCTGACTCCGGATAGGAACGCACCCGGACTGGCGATGTTAAAGAGATCCAGTGCCACCGGGCAACCTGTGCCGGCGCATTGCCCAGTAGTTATGGTTGTCGCTGCCAGCGGAGAAGCCAGCGCGAGGATGGCAGCGGAAAGGAGAAAGGTCGACTTAAAATTCATTCGGAGCTCCAGACTTGCCGAATGTATGTTTTTGAGGGTCGGCAAGAATTCGAAGTCTAGAGCCGAGGCCACGATGGGCCAATCCATCGAAAGTAATGGGCAACCGCGCGGAGCGAGTGCCCAAGCCGAGCGCCGGGGTGGCGAGGACAGCGGACTAGTACCCGTTTTTCACGGAATTGGAGGGGGCCGCGGGAGCGGGGATAGTACGAAGGAGGGAGTAGACGCCCCCGCGAAGGAGCCAGTACAACTCGCGATTAAATTTCGTATTCGGGCCGTTTCGGGCGGCCCAACGGAATGTAATTCCAAATCCGCTCATGGACGAAATACAGCCCCAGCTTCACGACCGAGTCGATCAGCCCGGCGCTGGCCGAGGCGCGCATGTCGCCGCTGAAGAAGTAAACAATACACGCGGTGGCCACCGAGCCGAGGACGCGGTAACTGATGGCTTTAGCGATGCTGCGGGCGTTGGAATCCATAGGGCCAAATCAATCGTACCAAACTCGATCGGCATAGGGTGGATCAAGAGGGCTTTACGGCTATCAGCGCGGGCGGCTATAGTTAAGTCAGTGCCCAAAGTAACCTTCCTACCCGAGAACATTACGATAGACTACGATCCGGCGTCCATGCCGTATTCAGATCATGGTTTACAGGGTTCGCTGCTCGATATTGCGTTGAACAATGGCGTCCAATTGGAACATGCCTGCGGGGGAAGTTGCGCCTGCACTACCTGCCACGTGATCGTGCGGGCTGGGGACCACAATTTTTCCGAGATCGAAGACGACGAGGCCGACCGGGTGGAGACGGCGGCGGGCTTGACGCTGCATTCCCGGCTAGGCTGCCAATGCATCGTCAAGGGAGACGTGACGGTGGAAATTCCGAATTGGAATCGGAACTACGTCAGCGAAGGCGGCGGCTCTATCAATTTGGGCGACGCGATTCCCCTGCCAAAAAAATAGTTTGGAAGCGTTCGAGCGTCGCCAAGTCGGCGGCGAACTTGGTGGTGGTCGTTTTTCCGTTGAGCTGGACTTCGATGGAGTCGAGCAGCGGCAGCAGTTCCGCTTTCTGTTTTTCCGGCAGGCCGAGACGGGCGAAGGCGGTGAGACCCTTGATGGAGTTCTGCATCTGCTTGGCGGCTTGATCATCGTTGCAGTGGGCGACCAACTGCACATTGACGCCTTTCGTTAGGTCGAGGGCGACCGTCACATATTCGACTCCGGCGAGCAGGCGCGGTAGGTTCGCGAGCATATTGTTCGCTTCACCGCCTTTGGGCAGAGGCAACGCGGAGGGGACGGCGACCACCCAAACGTGGGTGGCGGCCGCGATCGTTTCGGCTTTGGCGAGCAGTTCCTGCGAGATCGAGCCTTTGGAGCCATCGCGGGCGTCGATGATCTCGCGGAGTCGCTCGGTGCGTCCGGCGACGATCGTCGACGCGTTCATGAACAGCGCCGCGAACTCCTCATCCCCCAGCAGCGGATAGCCTTTATAGGAAAGGCGCTTGAAGCCTTCCCGACGAACCATCGGCTCGATGTTCATCTGCGAGAACTTATTGCGGATGAAGTAGAGCGACTCTTTCCCGTTCGAAGCCCAGAGCACCTCCATCAAATCTTTCCGCGGATCAAAGCCGACGTCTTTGGTGAACTCGTCCATCAGACGGGTCCATTGCGGACTGTTCGATAGGCGGGTCCACGTTTCGGTCTTCTGAAGCGCGTCGACGCGGATGCCGCCGAGGCTGATCGTGTCGGCCGGGATGAGCGGGACCAGGGCCGGGTCGAGCATCACGGACGTCCGGGTGCTGGAGCAAGCGCTGAGGAGGAGCAGGGGGAGGACAATGTAGCGGAGCATGGATATAAGTGCTGACGATGAAAACGGGCCGGAGTGTTCCGAAAATTATGGGGCGAGCCAGTTGGTCAGCTCGACATTGGTGGTTTGGCTGGCGCTGACGGGGATGACGCCGGCGCGGGCTTCCTCCAGGGTCTCAAAATCCATGGTGGTTTGGTCGAAGGTGGCGAGAATTCGATAGTCTCCGGGCGGCAGGCCTGGGAGCGAGAAGCGGCCATCGGCGTCGGCGATGACGTCGCGGGGGCCGCCGAGGATGCGGCGATTGGCGTCCGAGACCGGCCAGAGGAAGACTGGGATGCCGGGGGAGTCTTTGACGACGCCCTGCACTTGGCCGGCTTGTTCAGATAAGGTGACGAGGAGGCGGTTGAAGGAGCGGGGTTCGATGAATAGGTTATGCGAGTCGCGGCTGCGATCGAGGCGGATGGCGGTGGCGTAGCGCGCGTGAGGGGTGGGGGCGACGAACTCCCATTGGCCGGGGAGGAGCGGCGGGACGACGGGGCGGAAGGGTGTGAGGTCGTAGAGGTTATCGCGCCGGGCGAGGAGGGGGACTTTGGCGGGTTCGATCCGCAGATAGGGCAGATCGGCCAGTTGCAGGGTGCTGAAGGCGTCGCGATTGAGAACGACGGGTGCGAACGCGGCTTGGGTGCCCTTGGGGTTTTCGGCGAGGAGTTGGTAGTTGCCAGGAGGCAGGTTTTCGAATTTGTGCTGGAAGGGGCAGGGAATTGAAGCGGACTGAAGCAGGGATTCCGAGGTCACGGTGACCATCACCGGCGGGCCGGAGCACTGCACCTGGACGGTGAGGCTGAAGAGGGTGCCGGCGTCGGGGCGGACGTTGGCGTCGGTGGTATCTCCGCCCAGGCGGACGGTGTAGATGCTGGCGTCGCGGGACTGGCTAGATTGCGGGCTAAACGTCGGCATGATGCCGGCGTCGTCTTCCAGGCGGTGGGCCGCGGTGCGGACCCAATACTTGCCGGGCGCGAGGCCGGAGATGCGGTAGATGCCGCGGTCATCGGCGACGCCCCGGCCGGCGACCCGGAGGGGCAGACGAGCGGGGTAGGCGAGGACGGGGGTGCCGGGGATGCCGATCGAATTTTCATCCAGCACGATGCCGGTGATGGCCCCGAGGCGGTGGGCGCGGAGTTCGGCGAAGATATTGGAATCGGCCGTGACGGTAATGGGCCGGGCCTGGCCGGTGGTGCGGCGCTGGCCGTAGCCGATGGGGAAATAGCCGGTGCGCTGGGCGGTGAGGCGCTAGAGGCCCGGTTGGACGGAGGCGAACACGAACTGGCCCGAGCGGCCGGAGCGGGTTTGCAGGGGGCGGATGTTGGCCGGGGAGCCCGGCAGCGGCTCCAGTCGAACGAGGGAGCGGGAGAGCGGATAACCGGAGAGCTGATCGAGCAGGACGCCGGAGATGGTGCCGGCGTCGGCCGAGTTAGGGAGCAGGAATAAGAGTGTTGATAGTAGCCAACCGCTCCATCTGCGCTTTGGTAAGGGCGCGGTTGAAGACCGCGACGCCGCCGATGAAGCCGGTGAAGCCGACGCTGCGGGACGAATGGATAACTCGGCCAATCGTGAACGGGCCGCCATCGCCGATCGTCTGCGGGTTATAAAGGTCATGGGGAAACCAGAACGGATTGACGCGTAACGCGGCCAACTCCCGGCGGATGACCTTGCCGGCGGCATCGCGAGTTACACGGACTTTCGTGAAGGGGTAGACGAGTAAGTCGCTTGTTTCGTTGAGGCGCGTTTTCGACAAGACTTCGGTTTCGGGTGGTCGATAGAGCTGGTCGGCGGGGTATGCCGGATCTTCGCCGGGTTCGAGGCCGGGCGTTTGCCGCAGTTCAGCCTGCAGCCAGCCTTTGGCCGGCCATTGGAAGAACGGATGCTTTTCCGGTTCGTCGATCCAGAAGTCAGTGGCTTTGCCGTCGAGATAGGCGGTGATGGTGTTGGCTTCGTTATCGAAGGCGAACGCCGCGAGCGCCCAGGCGTTGGGGAGGACCTCGGGGGTGGTGGCCAGGTTCCGGGCGAAGCGATCGGAGAAGGATCGGTTGCCGTTTTCCGAGACATGAACCGCCGAAGCCCCGGGGTTGGCGGCGAGGCCGGCGAAGATGGCGTATTGGCGCTTACCGGTTTCGACGCGGGCGGCTTGTTTGGACCGATCGCTAAGGTCGGTGCCTTCGTGCCAGATGCCGCCCAGGGCGTGGCCGCCGGATTCGCGGCGCACCCAGATGGCCATCGAGACTGAGCCGCCGGGGCCCTTCACATCGATGCCGGAGTTGTGCAGTCGCTTGCGGGGAACGAGCAGGAGCGGGCGGAAGGTGGGGTCCTGCTCGTCCAGGAACCGGACGGCCCGGCCGAAGGGGCCGCGGTTGAGGAGTGGGAAGTCGGCGTCGGCGGCGGCTTGGCCCTCTTTCCAGTAATCGCGGACATAATTGACGGCGTCGAGCGACAGGTCGTGGGTCTCGCCCGGCGCTTGGTGGGCGGCGAAACGGCCGTCCGGCGTACGTTTGACGAAGTCCCACAGGGCGACGAAGCCGGGGGTGTTGCGGACGAGGTTGACGCGGTCGGAGTAAGAGGTTTCAGCCAGGAGAGGAAGCGCGATCAGAAAGAGAAAGGGGCGCATACGCCCCTATAGTTTCTCAGTAATCGTCACCGCCTGAGTGAGCTTGAACCGAATCAACGTTTCCGTCGCCAGAATGGCTGGCTTGCCGCGAGTGGCCAGAACGCCGCCGGTGCCGGCCGCGCCGCCCGCGCCCGCCCCGATTGCCGCGCCCTTCCCACCACCGGCGATCGCGCCGATCGCGGCGCCAATGCCGGCCGCGATGCCGACCTTGGCGACGTCGCTCTTGGTCGTGTCCGGGCCCTTGGTCAAAAACGCATCGGTCAACACCGCCACGCGCTGGTTATCCGCGGTATTAATCTCGGTCAAAGCGAGTTGCAAGACCGCGACGCCCTTCACTCGACCGGCCCGTTCGGCGTCGACGATCTTGCCGCTGACGCGGGCACCGCGTTCGGCGATCACCATCCCGTCGACCACCACGGCCTCCGCCAGCGAACCGGTGAACGCGTCGCCGATCTGATTCTTCTCGCTGTTGAGCGTCTCGCCCAGGCGAATCGCGATCACCGAGCCTTCCTTCAACGTGACTTTCATCGGGACGGGCGGCGGGGGAGGTGCCGGGGCCGCCACCGGAGCGGGAGCCGACCTTTCCCGAGGGGTTTCCGCCACTGGAGCGTTCATGATCGGCACCGGATCCGGCACCGGAACCGGGGCGCTCGGAAAGGACGGAGCCGGGGCCGCAGCCACCGCTGCCGGGCGCTTGGCCGTGCCGACCGGTCGAAACTTGCTCTCGCGGACCACCGGTGCCGGGGCTGCGACCTCGCGAGGCGGAGCCGCAATCGCTTCCGCTTCAATCGGGGCGTTCGCCGTCGCCGTCATCTGCGGGGTCTCTTTCATAGCGCAGGAGGCGAGCACCGCCGCCAGGGTCAGCGTGACTCCGAGGATTTGCTTTTTCATGATGAGATCCTTTTTCGTTCGTACAATAGAAGGATGCAGGTTGCAGACTTCCCGCAAGGGTACTTCATGGGGCCGGTTCCGATTCAACCCGCCACCATCCTGGCACCGATGGCGGGCATTACCGATACTGTCTTCCGCCGTCTCATCCGGAACCAGGGCCACTGTGGGCTCATTATGACCGAGTTCACAAGTTCGCACGGCGTCATTGGATCAGATGGTGGCAGGCGCAAAAAAAGTTTCAACTACTTGTCTTTCGAACCCGAAGAGCACCCGATTAGCTCGCAACTGTTCGGCTCCGATCCGCAAGTGATGGCCGACGCGGCCCGTATCTGCCAGGATCTCGGCTTCGACGCCGTCGACATCAACTTCGGCTGCCCCGTGAAGAAGGTGACCAAGTGCAATGGCGGCTCCGGCTGCCTGCGCGACCTCGACCTCGTTCGTTCGATCCTCGAAACCGTAAAGTCCGCGCTGACCATCCCGCTGACCATGAAGTTCCGCGCCGGCTGGAACGATAAAGAATTGGTCCACGTGAAGATGGCTAAGATGGCAGAAGATATAGGCATTTCCGCGATCGCGCTGCATCCCAGAACCCGCGAGCAGGGCTATTCCGGCCTCGCAGACTGGACCCGTATCGCCGAGGTCAAAGACGCCGTGAAGATCCCCGTCATCGGCAACGGCGACATTCTGACGCCGGAAGACGCCGTCCGCATGGTCCGCCAGACCGGCTGCGATGCTGTCATGATCGGTCGGGCCGCATCGTCTAACCCCTGGATTTTCAGGCAGATCAATGAGTACCTGGCAACCGGATCCTACTGGGAGCCAGCCGAGGCCGATCGCCACGAAATCATGAGTACCTATTACCGCATGCTCGACGAAGAAGAGATGCCGGATACGATCGGCAAAATGAAGCAGTTCGCCAGCTATTTCACCCATGGCGTCCGCAACGGCGCCAAGCTAAGGGTGGATATCTATCACGCCAAGGCGTCGCAGCAGATTCGCGACCTCGTCGATCACTTCTTTACCAAGGAGCTCGTAGCTGCTTGAAAAAGGTGATTTTGTTTACCGACGGCGCATGCCTGGGCAATCCTGGCCCGGGGGGATGGGCGGCAGTTCTCCGCTTTGGCGAACACGCCAAAGAGATCTGGGGTTCCGAAAAGGCAACCACCAACAACCGAATGGAGTTGATGGCGGCTATTAAAGGGCTGGAGATTCTTAAAGAGAAGTGTGAAGTAATCGTCACAACTGACTCAGAATACGTGAAAAATGGCATCACTCAGTGGATCCATGGATGGAAAAAACGCGGCTGGGTGAAGGCCGATAAATCACCGGTCATCAATCGAGACCTTTGGGAGGCATTGGACTTTCAGGTCAGCCGCCACGCCACAGACTGGCGCTGGACCAAGGGCCATGCCAACGATGCCGACAACAACCGCTGCGACGAACTCTGTACCCGCGCCGCACGCGAGCAAAGCAACAGTGAATAAGTTCAACTAAAACATATGATAACTGATCCTAAAGCACAGATAGAAGGACGTTTGCGCAGTCGAGCGTGGTTCGACAATCCGAATGATCCGGGCAACATGGCCATCTATCTTGAGCGGATGACCAACTTCGGTCTCACCCGCGACGAGCTACAGGGCGGGAAGCCCATCATCGGCGTCGCCCAAACCGGCTCCGACCTCTCGCCCTGCAATCGGATCCATCTCGAGCTCGCCAGTCGCGTCCGCGACGGCATCCGCGACGCCGGCGGGGTGCCGCTCGTCTTCCCGACGCACCCGATTCAGGAGTCCTGCCGCCGTCCCACCGCCTCCATCGATCGCAACCTCTCCTACCTCACCCTCACCGAAATCCTCCACGGTTACCCCATCGACGGCGTCGTGCTGACGACGGGCTGCGACAAGACGACACCGGCCTGCATCATGGCCTCGGCTACGGTTAACATCCCTTCGATTGTGTTGAGTGGCGGCCCCATGCTCAACAGTTACTTTAAGGGAAAGCCGGCCGGTAGCGGCATGGCCGTATGGGAAGCCCGCCGCCTCCACGCGATCGGCGAAATCGATTATTCCGAGTTCGTCGATATGGTGATCGCCTCGGCCCCCAGCGCCGGCCATTGCAACACGATGGGCACCGCGCTCTCCATGAACTCGCTCGCCGAGGCGCTCGGCATGTCGCTGCCCGGCTGCGCGGCCATTCCGGCCCCCTACCGCGAGCGTGGCCAGATGGCCTACGAGACCGGTCGCCGGATCGTCGCCATGGTCCACGAAAATCTCACGCCCTCGAAAATTCTTACCCGCGAAGCGTTCGAAAACGCCATCGTCGTCAACTCCGCCATCGGCGGCTCCACCAACTGCCCGCCGCACATCATCGCCATCGCTCGCCATATTGGCGTCGAACTGAAGGTCGAAGATTGGGAAACCATCGGCCATCACATTCCCCTGCTAGCGAATATCCAACCGGCCGGCGATTTCCTCGGCGAAGATTTCCACCGTGCGGGCGGCGTCCCGGCCATCTTCGGCGAACTCCTCCGCGGCGGCCAAATTCGGGAATCGGCGATGAACGTCTCCGGCAAAACCGTCGGCGAAGCCTACGCCGGCTGCTGCACCGCCAACCCGATCGTCATCCATCCCTTCGACAAGCCGCTGATGGCCAACGCCGGGTTCCTGGTCGTGAAGGGCAATCTGTTCGACAACGCGCTCGTTAAAACCTCCGTCATCGGTCACGAATTCCGCACTCGCTACCTGGAAACCGAAGGCGAACCGAACGCCTTCACCGGCCGGGCGATCGTCTTTGAGGGCCCCGAGGATTACCACGAACGCATCAACGATCCGTCTCTGGAAATCGACGCCCACTGCATTCTCGTCATCCGTGGCTGCGGCCCGGTTGGCTACCCGGGCGCGGCGGAAGTCGTCAACATGCTGCCGCCGGATGCGCTCGTGAAAATCGGTGTGAACCAACTGCCCACCATCGGCGACGGTCGCCAGAGCGGTACCTCCGCCAGCCCGTCGATTCTTAACGCCTCCCCGGAAGCTGCCGTCGGAGGTCACCTCGCGCTGCTCAAGACCGGCGACGCCATCCGCGTCGATCTCAACACTCGTCGCGTCGACGTCCTGATTTCGGACGAAGAACTCGCGGCCAGGAAAGAGACGATGGCCGTCACCGCGGCCTCGCCGCAGTCCCCCTGGCAGGAGCTCTACCAAAAGCACGTCGGGCAGTTGGGCGAGGGTGGGGTGCTGGAGTTTGCCGTCAAGTACCAGGACATCGGTAAGGAGATTCCGCGCCATAGCCATTAGATCGGGAGAGATTGTTCAGCCACCGCTCGCAAGTGATCCGCCCGCCCCGGCTTTGTCAGGTAGCCGTCCATACCCGTTTCTAGGCAGCGGTCGCGATCGTCGATCATTGCTCCCGCCGTCAGTGCGACAATCGGCGTCTGATGGGAGCTGCGTCCCTCCCGGTCCCGAATCTCGCGCGTGGCGGCAAAACCATCCATCTTGGGGATCTCGTAATCCATTAAAATCAAATCGTACGGCAGCGGAGCGGCCATTTTGCACGCCTCTCACCCGTTGGTTGAGGAGGTCGTCCTCCACGTCGAGCACCCTGCGACCGCCAAGGCGAGAAAAGTCTCCACAACCGGCGCGGCCCGCTCCGGAGTGCTACCGGTTCCGTGGCCGCCGTCCAAAAGCTGTTCAAACATCCGCCGCAGCACCGATTCCCGCCGCGGCTTTAACAGCCGGGCGTTACCAGGAACGCTGATCTCATCGCGCTCATCGCTCGCCGTGATCATGACGATCCTTGGCCTTTGATCGGTTCCGATTTGCTGCAGCTGCCGATCCGTTTCCGCTCCGTCGATTCCCAGCATTCTGCAGTCCAAGCAGGGGAGCCGGTAAGGGTCTTGCGCTCCCCTCGCCGGACGCGGCTTCGTCCACGCGCATCCCCCAGCGCGTACACAAACCTTGCCGGTACTGTGCCAGCGAGCGAAAAAAGAAGTCAATCGGTAGCCGTCGCCCGCGCTGGGCCATCGGTTCCGATATTTGCAGCTCGCCGTTCACGAGAGCCAAATCGGCACTGGGCGGGATAACGTAGACGCAGTTTGGCTGCATCTTCATCCCGTCCTCCACCTCGAAAACAGGCATCCGAGTGAAGCGGCTGACGATGTCGGCGAGAATACTTTTGTGGTCCGGGGCCAGATGCTGCTCTAGGACGAATGCCATTCCCGGGTCCGAATCCGCTGGCATCCAGACGAAAAAGGCCACCATCGCCGCTAATCCTCCTGCCGACGCACCAATGCCCACAACCGGGAAGTCACGCTCCAAGCTAACAGTTGAAAGTTCCATAGGGCTCGCGTCAACAGTCATATCGCTCACCATAAACGGTTCTTCGCTGTTTGCACTGGGTAGAATCGTCGGTCAAAATTCGCCAGCGAGGGGCGAGTAAGCGTGCTTGGCCCCGAGGTCGGCCATGGAAATGATGGGCGGTGGAAAGCGAGGAACACCAACACCAGGTTTTCACTCTCTTCCCACCGCCCTTGGAAATCGCCCAAAGGCCGAATGTCTACATTCCCACCGCCGCGACGGCGATCCTGCCGCTTCCCCGTTCAAACCCGAACAGGCACACCGCACACTCCGAGGTCCCTAGATTCCAGGCCGGCCCCGCAACTCAAACCGTCGAACGCTGCCGCTCCGCTCTATCCGGCCTTACCCACACCAAGCAGCGAGGAGGCGGACACTGAATCAAAAAACAAAAAAGCCCGCGACCGAAGTCGCGGGCAAGAGTACGGCTATGTCCTTGAAGTCGAGTTACGGCTTCAAATCTTGTTCTTGAGCGAAGTTAGTCCACTCTTCGGTCCAATCGAAATCGCCCATGCCGCCGATCCACGTGGCCCATTGATCAAAGAAGCCATCGTCGGGCGGCTGGATCCAGTTGGCGCGGAAGACCGGCGAACCAGTCAGCGGACGGAAGTCCGGGTTCGACCGTTCCAGCGGACGCCGCAGCAGCGGGTCGGCGAGTACCATCTGGCGGGCGGGGGCCCCGAAGAACGGACGGAAATCGGCGATCACCTGACCGTCGAGGGTGTTCGGCGCCGCCGGCGTCGTGTTGAAACCGTTGTTCCAGGAAAGCAGGCCGTTGGCGCTGAAGTCGCCGCTCGTGATGTTCGGCTGAATGCTGTCCGGGATGTTGGCTCCGCCGATGGTCCGGGTGACCCAGTTAAAGCAGAGCAAGTTGTTGTAAGCGCCGCCGGCTCCGCGCCGGAAGTACAGGCAAGGCGCATCCGCTTCGTCAAAGCCGCGTGCACCGCCGCCGACAAAGCTAACGTTATAGATACTCGGCTTGCCCAATGGTTTCGCCGCGAAGTCACGTTCGTAGTTGTCCATCTCGATCCCGCGGTTGGAAAGGTCGTCGTTGGCAACCATCACGCCATGCTGGATGCGTCCGGACCAACCGATCTGGCCGTCGATGTAATCATCGGCGCCGTAAGTGCCGACAATATACTTGGCGTCGTTCGTGCCGCCGAACCATTCAAAGGAGTCGTCGAGGCCGTAGTGGGCCTGCAGGAACTCGGACTTGGTGTCCTTGCCGCAACCACCCCAGGTGAACGAGTTCGTCTCTTCGTTCGGGCGGAGCAGCGCGCCGGCGAACTCCACGCGAACGTAGCGCAAGCTGCCACAGTTATGGTTCGGATTCGTACCGCCGTAGCGGGTCTCGGGCAGTTCGGGCAAGCCTTCGATCGAAAGGAACCCGGCCGGGTCGTTGATCGGAGCCAAGCCGAGCATCAGCAGGCCACCCCAGTCGCCGCGCTGGCGGCTGCCGATGGGCTGCGAGGAGGTCATGATGATGGGGCGCGAGCGGGTGCCCTCCGCGATCAACCGGCCGTTGGTGGCGACCAGCAGCACCGACGGCGGCTGAGAGCCAGGCTGGCCGAGGACGAACGTGCCGGGTTGGATCGTGAGCACCGCGTTGTTCCGCACGGTGACGATGCCCCGAATGCTGTAAGCGTTATCCGAAGTCAGGGTCCGGCTTTCCGTGATGGCTCCGGTGAGCTCAACCGTTGCACGAACGACGCCGAACTTAAAGTAGGCGGTCTTGACGACGCGGGTACCGGTGTAGTCGCGGAGCTGCACGACCAAGGTGTGCATGCCGAACTCTTCCGGGACAGTGACGGTGGCCACGGTCGCCTTGTTGGCTTCCGGCAGACGCACGATCCGGAAACCCTGGTCCGGGGTGTTGCCAAAGAAGTCGGTGGGCGTGTTGTTGTTCGCCGGCAGGTAGAACTTGGCACCGTTCTGATTATTCTGGCGGTACGCCACGATCGTATAGGGATACAGATCGTTGTTCGGCTTCACGGTCCAACGGACGGTGAGCTGTTCGCCCGGCCGATAGACATACTTGTCGGCCCAGACCCACATGGCGGCTGTGGAATCAATGCTTGTGAAACCACTAATTTCGCGCTCGGCCTGCGAGGCGTTGACGGTCCGGAAAACCGGACCCTCCGCCGCGAGAAGACCGGTGCTGAGCAGGCTCAGCGCCGCGGTAGCGAATGTAAATTGTCGCATAACTGGCGTGTTATTCCTTAATCTGACGTTAGAAGAACGTGTAACTGGTGCCGATCGAAAAAGTACGACCGATCTGAAGTTGTCGCACTACGAAGGTGGACTGCGTCTGGCGGTAAGTATTGTCGCTGAGGTTCTCTCCGCTGAAGCGAACCTTCCACTTACCGCTTTCATTGACGTTGAGTTCGTAGACGAAATCGAGCAGGACGTTGCGTTCCTGATAGATATCGGGGAGCCGGAAGGTGCCGACGTCGGTGATCCGGCGCGAAACCGTGTTGACGTAGAACCGGGCGTTGGACCGCAACTGGGGCCGCCGCCATTCGGCGATGATGTTGAAGATGTAGCGCGACTGGCCAACCAGCGGCCGTTTGGCCGAAGTAAGCTGGACGAACTGATCCGTGGGAATTTGCACGCTGGAATCAACCAGCGTCAAATTGGCCTGGATCCCGAAGTCGCGCAGCGATTTCGAGTACCGGCCCAGCCCCTGCCGCCATTCCATCTCGACGCCCTGGTTTCGGGCGCTCGGGACGTTCAAGAAGCTCTGCCGGAGTTCGGAAGCCGTCGGACGATAAATCTGTTCGATCGGATCCTGAAAGCGTTTGAAGAAGTAACTCGCCGCGACGACTTGATTGCCGCCCAGGAACCACTCCCACCGGACATCGGCGTTGTCAATCTTCGCCCGACGCAGGTTCGGGTTACCAACCGTCGAATAACCGCCGACAACGTTAGTGAACTCAAACGGAGACAACTCGCGGAAGTCCGGCCGGTTGACCGTCCGTCCGTAACCAAACCGTAGATTCTGCTTGGCCGTAAGTTGATAAATGACGTTGACGGCCGGCAGGATGTCGCGATTGTTCAAATTGGCGAACGACGGGATGCCGCCGGGGACGAGCGGATCAATCGTGGTCACGTTGATCTGCGCATCTTCCACCCGGAACCCGGAGATGATCCGCCACTTCGGGCCGATCGCCAAATCAACGAGCGAGTAACCGCCGTAGATATCCATCAGCGCGTCGTACCGATCGGTACCGCGGGTGATTTCGCGAATCGCGAAGCCATCGGGACGGATGTTATTGGTTCCGAGCACCTCGTTGGTCGGCTTCGCGAAATCAATCGTGCCGGCGCGAATCGGGAAGTAACGGAACCGGCGGCTGTCGAACTCCCGTCGGCGGAAGGTGCCGCGGAAGCCGGTTTTGAAGATGCCGCTGAACTTACCCTTGTAGAAAGGAACCGACCAATCGCCTTGCGGCTCATAGATCTTGTCCTTCAACTCACTGAAAAAGCGCAGTCCGGATTCCGGCAAATTCAGGAACGCATAAGGTTGCGTCGACCCCGGCTCCCGACCGCGAATGGTTTCGCGCAAGTCCGGCTCCGACCGATCCGACAGCGAGTAGGTGAGCTGCCAATGGAAAACGCTATTCCGAAATTTGGCCACCGCGTGGTCGCCCTCTAGGCCGGTGGAGAACAGGCCGCGCTCGGTCCAGCGGAGGCGCTCGGACAAAATGTCCTGTCCATTGCCGCCGTTCAGGCCGGAAATGAACCGAGCTTCCTTGTCCGTATCCCGCGTCAGCGTATTTCGAAACACCAGTTTATTCGAGGCATTCAAGCGATACGCTGCGTTCAACACCGCCCCGATCCGAGACGACTCATTGCCGACGTCAAACTGATAGTCGGAGAAGACCTGTGGCCGACCGCCACCGCCGTTCACGAGGAACCGACGCGTTTCCGGGGTCGACTGCGGAGAACTATTAAAGGTCACCGCCGCCACGACGCCCAGCTTGCCATACGTGTTACCACCCGAAATCGAGTAGGTCTGCGTCGGGCGAGCCGAAGCGATGGGACGAATCTGGTAGTCCGGCTTGAACGCCCGACCAAACTCTTGAAACTGCGATTCTGAGAAGTTCCCAACGAACAATCGGCGATCGGAAGGAATGATGCCCGGGATGCTCCGGCCGCCATCGTCGAAGCCGAAGGCGTCGCGGCTACCGCCGGCGAAACCGCCGAGCCGTTTGCCGGCCGTCTGCGAATTGAAACCGTAATTCACCGAAACCGTCAGCGTCTTCTGCGTCGGAAATTCAGTGGTCAGCAGTTGCACCAAACCGCCCGAGAACTCGCCCGGCAGGTCGGCGCTATAGGTCTTGATCACCTTGATGCTGTCGATCAGCGAGGAAGGGAACAGGTCGAGCGGCACCACGCGCCGTTCGGGCTCCGTCGTCGGCACCATCGCGTTGTTGAGCATGGTGGAGGAGTAGCGTTCGCCCAAGCCACGCACAAAAACGAACCCACCGTCAACCACCGAAATGCCGGCCACTTTCTCTAAGGCGCCGGCCGCGTCGGACGCCGTGCTGGCCTTGATGTCTTCCTTCGAAATCGAATCGCTTACGCTGGACGACAACTTCCGTTCCATCAGAACGGATTCGGCCGTAGTCTGCAGCGAACCGACCTTCTCCACGACGTCGAGTGTCGTCGCCGCGCCCTTCTGCTGCAGCACCGAACTGGCGTCGGTCGTTACCCCGGCTTTTACCTCGATGTCATCGATCGTCGTTTCCAAGTGGTTGGAACTCGTCAGCCGAAGCTTATACTTCCCAGGCGACAGGATAACTGTATAGCGACCTTCTGTGTCGGTCGTTACTTTGCCATCCGACATTCCATCGACTTCGATCTGCACCAGCGGCACCGGGCGTCCGGAAGACGCGTCGAAAATGGTCCCGGCGATGGTGCCCTTTCCGCCCGGCTGGGCGAACATCAAACCGAGGGTGGCAAACAGGGCCAGTCCTAACCTTTTCAATTGATCCATACTCCTTTACTCAGCTACCCAGATCGAAACGGCGTTGCTAGCGATGCCGTTGACCGTGACAATCACCGGCACTTGGCCCGCAATAAACGTGTCAGCCGGGATTACAGCGTTGATTTGGCAGATGCCGGGGAACTGGGGGTGGGCGCCAGCAAACTGAGCGGGCACTTCGACCACGGAGATTGTGACGCGAACGTTCGCCACGGCGCGGGAGAGCGCGGCGGGCGGGGCGCCGTCGGTGACGCGCGGTTCGGTCACTCCACAGCCGGTGGCATAAAGCTGAATCACTTCGCCCCGTTTGGCGCGGGCCGTCGCGCTGTTAATTCCGAAATCCTGGTTTTGCGCGATGGCGGGTCGGGTCGCCGCCGTGCCAGCCGTTGCCAGTGCGGGCCACACGTCGAACACGTTAACCGTTCCGCGGGCCACGACCGTCGTGCCATTGAATACTTCCACCGCGGCGCTTCCGGTGGTGGTCGGCGTGGCGACTGGAACGACAAAGTTGATCTGATTCGTCGAAACAAAGTAAAGCGGAGCGTCAAAACCGCCAATCGTTAAACGAACACCCGCCAAAGCACGGGGCATGGGAGAGAGAGACGTGAGCGCCGTGGTGGTGACGGTGCCAAAGGTGCCATAGGCGCTCGCGATCGAACCAGGGGCGATCGGGGCCTTGGTATCCAGGTTGCTGTAATTGATTACGGTAACCGGGCCGGGCGTCTGCCCGAAGGCGACTGCTGCGGAGAGAGCAGTCCAAGAAAGAATCCGCGCTAGAAGGAACGTATTCATTACAATTCAATCTAGCGGCTGGAATGCAATATGTGATTAATATTGCGTAACAGTTTGATGAATTCAAAACGGCCACCGTGCGGGCGGTGGCCGTTTTTCTCGAACTGTAGGAAAGGTGACTGGTTAGTCGCCGAACGAACCGACTTCTTTTTCCGCCTTGGGGGCGGCCGGCTTAATGCCGCTCAGCGGGACGAACCCACCTTCCGGCTTCGGCGCCTTCAGGATGTGCTCGTTATAAAGCTTCTCCATCTGGGCATTCTTGGCGGCGTCTTTCAACTTTTCGTCGCGAGCGCGGGTCTTCTCTTCGCGAGCGTTCTTAGCGATGCCCGCGTCGTCGAGGTCATGCTGCTTACCCCGAGCTACGTCTTCCGCGTTCAGCTTTAGTTTGTGGTCGGCGTCGGCCATCCCGACTTTCTTGTTGCCGGCGAAGATTTCATGCCGACCGTGCTCGTCGTACCACTTGGTGAGCGTGGCCGTCATGTGCATCTTCTCGACGATGTTCCGCCAGCCGATGCCGGTGTTGTACGCGCAGAAGGAGATTTCACCCTGTTGGGTGGCGTAGGGGATAATGCACTGTTCGGTACGACGGAAGTCGTAGTTGAACAAATCTTGGAACCACATGCCCGCGATGAACAGGAAGTTCCAACGGTCCGCGCGACGCATTTGGATGTCGGCCGACGTCCGGTCACCGGTCACCTTGCCGTAGTTGCGGCCGGTTGCGCCGAAGCACTTATCGAACTTCTGAAGCAGGTCGATAAGGCGGAAATTAGTAGGAGCGTTGAACGGTTGGTAGTTGCGGAGCAATGCCAGCGAGACGCCAACCACGGACCAGAACTTGCTACGGGCCGCGTCGTTAACCTTCGCGATATCCTTCGCCAAACGATCGGCGTTCAGGAACCCGGTCACCGGCTTGGCTTCCTTGGTTTCCTTGTCGATCATCAACGCCATGCCGATGCCGCAGTTCGGGTGGCATCCGCAGGAGAGCTGACCCCAATCTGCGTTCGGTCCGTGGACCAGATCGGCCCAATCGGAGAAGGTGGACATGAATGAGATCGGGAACCAGTCGCGAACAGGTTCGCCGAGGCCAACCTGGTTCTTCACATCGTGAGCGAGATGGGACAATGTGTAACGCTGCGCTTCGCGCCGTTCCGGGGTGATCTCTTCGTCACGACCGGTGAAGGACACGGGCTGGAACGAAAGGAAGGAGATGATCTTCGGATTGTCGAGAGCGAAACGGATGACTGCGCCAACCTGTTCATTATTAATACCGTTGATGATGGTGATGACCGGGACGATGTCGACGCCCGCGTTGTGCAGGTTAGTGATCGCCTTCAGTTTTACGTCGAACAGGTTGCCGACCAAGCGGTGCGAGTTGGCTTCGTTGCCGATGCCGTCGAACTGGAGGTAAGCATAGCGGAGGCCGGCCTTGGCGGCTTGGGCGCAGAACTCGGTGCTCTTGGCGAACTCAATACCGTTTGTCGCGGCCTGTACCGAGTTGTAACCGACCTTGCGGGCGTAGCTGACCGCGTCCAGGAAGAACGGCGAAAGCGTGGGCTCGCCGCCGGAGAACTGAACCGACATCTGCCGACGCGGCTTGATGGTGATGGCGTTGTCGAGCATCGTCTTGATGTCGTCCCAGCCGAGTTCATGCACGAAACCGACTTGGTTCGCGTCCATGAAGCAGGGGTCGCACATCATGTTGCAACGGTTCGTTAGGTCGATCGTCAGTACGGAGCCGCGGCCGTGGGTGACCGTCGAGGAGCCATGGTTGTGCAGCTTTTCGTCGTTGTGGGCACGGATATCGCGGCCCGGGAAAACATCTTCCAAATGCTGGGAAAACTCGGGGTCGATCGACATCAAGTCTTCAAACTTGCCGTGCAGCGGGCATTCCTTAACCATAAGGATCTTGCCGTCGCGCTCGATGATGTCGGCCTTAATCTCGCCAATCTTCTCGTTCAACAGGACTGAGAGGTCTTTCTTGCCGTCCATCACCTCTTTGCGCAACTCGGGTACGCATTTGGGGCACAAGGAATCGGTCTTCCGCGGCCAGCCCAGCGGCGGCTTGGACTTCTCCCAGCTCTTCAGCAAAGGCTTGTCCGACCACTTGGGCGTGAACGAAGGATTCTGGCTGATCTGGTTCAGGCGTTCGAATACCTGCCAAGCGACGTTCGCGGTGACCGCGACGGCCTTCTCAACATACTTAATTGGCTTGTGCATAGGGGGAGAAAATCCTCACTGGAGAATAGTGCTACCGACGCTATACGATAACGTCCGTTTGCTGAATTCCAAACAAGAGCTTATCGAACGGGGATATCGAGAGCCAAACGGTAATCTGAACGGTTAAATGGGAATCGGGAAGTTCCTGATTCCCAATTGAAATGAACAACTTGCAACTAAGTTGCGGTGTCCGATATCTTGGCTAGGCGCTTGGCCAGCAGTTCAGCCGTCTGGCGAGCCGCGGCAGCCGAGCCCGGATTCGGCGCCGTCTGCTCCAGGTGAGTGTATTGCGCGATCGCCAACCGATACGCCGCCCGCGCCAGCGACGGATCGACGTCGTGGTGTCGTTCGGCCTGCGCGGCGATGGTGGCCGCACTCGCCAGCAGCGGATCGCGGACATGCGTATCCACCGCTTCAAAATGAACGGCCAACCGGCCCAGGGCCGCGTCCAGGTCCGCTATCGGCACCGCGAAGAAATACCGATGCGCGATGTGGACACTCGTCTGGCTGATCAACGCCAGCCGCTCCTCCTCCCGGTTGTACTCTAGCCCCAGAATCAACGGTTCCATCCCCGCGATCAGGTGTTGTCCGTCGTCATCTTGAAAACCACGGAGGACCCGGTAACGCTTGCCCGTCTCCAGGAGGGGAAAATCTACTAGCATAGGAGCATTAAGATGCTCACAACCTCGCTCGCGTTCTTCATTTCTGTATCCTGGGCCTTCGAAGGCGGCAGCGCCGGACGGGTGGAGGTGGTCGCCCCGGATCACGTTCGCGTCGGTGCCCAAGGCGAAAAGGATCAGGACGGCCGAAATCGCCAGGCAAACTGGTATTCCTTCAAGGTCGATGGCGTCCGTCCCGGGACGCCGGTCACCATCGATTTGGTCGACCTGCCCGGGGAGTACAACTATCAGCCCAACCGCGGGGCCGTCAACGCCGAGACTCCGGCCGTGTGGAGCGAGGACGGCCGCACTTGGCGCCACGTCGAGCACTTTCAATATGATCCGGCCGAGCCCGGCATGCGACTCCGCATCACCCCTCGCCGGGGCCACTTCTGGGTCGCGCATACCCCGCCATACACCAATCAGCATCTCGACCGCCTTTGGAAAAACGTGCGAGGCTCCTTTCGCCGCGAACAGATCGGCCGGAGCGTCGATGGCCGTCCGCTGTGGCTCTGGAGCATCGGCACCGGTCCGAAAACGATCTGGCTCATGTTTCGCCAGCATAGTTGGGAGACGGGAAGCTCCTGGACCGGCGAAGGAGCAATCCGCGAGTTAGCTCGCAACGCAGCGTTGCAGAAAGGCTACAGCTGGAAAATCCTCCCGCTGGCCGACCCCGACGGTGTCGCCCGCGGCGGCGTCCGCTTCAATAAATATGGTTTCGACTTGAACCGAAACTGGGACGTCAACGGGGTCGAGAAAATGCCGGAAATCGCCGCTCAGCGGAAAGCCATGCTGGCCAGCGGCCCGGCCGCACTTTTCTTCTCGCTCCATAACACCGAGACGAGCGAGTATCTGGAAGGTCCGCCGACCGCCGATCCCGCCATCCGCGCCCTCGGCGAGCGGTTTGCTAACGCCCTCGACGTTCGATCCAGCTTTGCCCCCACCCGGCCCCTGAGCTTCGCCGCGGCCGTGGCTCCGGGCCGCATGACGGTGATTCATGGGCTGTCGACCGATCGCCAGTGGCCGGCCTTTCTGATGGAGCAGCGGATTAGTCAGCAGATTAAATACGGGCGTCGGCCGCTGGTCGAAGATCGATTACGGTTCGGACGCGAGTTAGTAACTATCATGGGAGAGATATTACAATAACGTATGGCTACTTATGGGTTGGTCGAATACGACGACGCGACGGACGAGGTGCGCGCCCTTTATGACGATATCCGCACGGTCCGGCAAACCGACTACATCAACAACTTCTGGAAGGCGCTCGCGCAGGATCCCGCGACGCTGCGCCGGACCTGGGAGGGCGTCAAACAAATTATGGGTCCCGGCGGCGCGCTGGACCCGCTTTTCAAGGAGATGATCTACATCGCCGTCAGCGCGACCAACGGCTGCGGCTATTGCGTCGCCTCCCACACCGCCGGGGCCCGTAAGGCCGGCATGACGCCGGAAATGTTCGGTGAACTGATGGCCGTCACCGGCATGGCCAACGAAACCAATCGGCTGGCCGTCGGCTACCAGATCCCTATCGACGACCGATTTAAACCCTAGCCCCGACAAATTTGCGCAGATCGCCGGACTCTGCCCGCTATGGAATAAGAAACCTTATCTCCAGCGTGAAATCTTACCCCATTCGCTTATTCTCAGGGAGCGCCCTTCCTCCAAGGGGGCGTTTAGAATGCGCCCAGAATTCCAAGTCGGTCAATTTGTTCTCGAACGCAAAATATGCGAACGCGGCATAGCCGAAGTGTGGATGGCCCGTAACGTGCATCTGGGGTCCCTGGCGGCGGTGATATTCCTCAACGATCAGTCCTCTGCGCGCAAAGACAAGGTTGAAAAGCAGGTGGAAGAGAGAGGCTTCCGCCCTGCGGGCGGGGATTTGTAAGGCATTGGGGGGGATCGATTCGATACTCCCTGCCGCCGCGCGGTTGGTGGTTTCTTGGGCCGAGACCGAAATCCACCTGAATCGGGATGGTATGACGGGCGCGGACTTGTCTTGGGAGGGTGAGCGTCGCCGGAAGTCTAAATGCGGAGGTCCGCATCAATGCAGACCTCCGGTTGGATGGCAGTTCGTAACGTCGATCCGCTTTCCTCCGCTTTCATTTGATCCAATACAGAACGAAGGTCGTCGGCACGGGGGATTTGGATCATCCCAATATCGTCAAAGTCTTCGGCTTCGACGATGCCGAGGGCCGCAGTTTCCTGATCCTGCAGTTCTTCGACGGCGAGGCGTTCGATACGCTTTGACCATCAACCAAGCCTGGCCGCTCGCCCACGGCATTCTCAACGCCCTGGAATTTGCCCATAGCCTCCGAATCGTTCATCGCGACGTGTCACCTTGGCGACACCGATTTCACGGCCAAATCGGCCCACTTGCCGACGCCGTCCCCTCCGCCGCGCCAGCCATTTCCACGGTGGACCACGAGTCCAAGTAAGCTTGCTCGCCCCTCGCTGGCGAACTTTGACCGGTGCATTTACCCACGTCAAACAGCGAAGAACCGAATTTGCGAGTCTAGTCCGAACGATGAGGTCTGGGTTGCAGTCCCGTATTCTAGGGGTTTGAAGAAGCTGCAACAGCACAGGGCGAAGGCGAAGATGATGCCGTCGGCAGCGGGGACGGATAGGTCGATGCCGACGATGCTGCCCGCGCCCCATCGGGCGTTAAGTGATGGATGGTACTCTGAGCGGTGCTGACCACCGCGACGGGATTGCCGTACCGCCGAAGCGACTTTCGCTCGCGATAAAGCGGGATGCTCGTGAGCCGTGGCGGATCGATCTGACTACCCGACGGGGTTTTCGAGAACGACCGTTGGTCCCGGCCGATCGCCCGGGCCCAACTGAAAGCAAACCGAGTTCCCGCTACTGCGCCTTCTCCGGCACGGTCACTGTCACCGGAATCGTCATCGGCCCTCCGCCTCCGGTCTCCCGGGTGGTCACCCGAATCGTGCCCGTGAGCACGCCCGGCTTCAGGAAGTACGTGTCGGCGGTCACCCGCAGGTTGACCGGGGTCATCCCAGTTTCCGGCACCATCGATAGCCAGCCGCCTTCGCACACCGCTTCCGCGTCGTACCGCACCTGCCGCCCGCGCGAGGTGATGCACAACACCCCCGCCGACAAACCGTCCAACTGCATCGCCACAGGCAGCGCGATTGGCTAGATCGGGCGTGCAGGGAAGGGGGAAGAGCTGATTGCGGTTATTCTAGGTGTGCTATGTGCAAAGCCCTCATTTTTGTATTCCTGTGCTGTTCGGTCCTTTTCGCCCAAGGTTCGCTGTCGTTTGGCGGCGGTTCTGCCGGCCAGTTTGAGGCTTGGCTGACGAAGCAGGCGGAGGGCTATTGGGCAAAGCGGGAGGAGGCGGTGCAGGGGCTTTCGACGGCGGCGCAGATTCGGGAGCGGCAGGGATATGTGCGGCGGACTATGCTCGAGTTGATTGGAGGGCTGCCGACGGAGAAGACCCCGCTGAACGGCCGGGTGACGGGGTCTTTGGCGCGGGACGGTTATCGGGTGGAGAATGTGATTTTTGAAAGCCAGCCGGGGTTTCAGGTGACGGCGAATCTGTACTTGCCGACAGTGGGCCGGGGGCCGTTTCCGGCGATTCTGGGCGTGGCGGGGCACTCGGTGAACGGGAAGGCTGCGGCGACCTACCAGGCGGCGTTTATTGGTTTTGTGAGACAGGGGTTTGCGGTATTAGCGTTTGATCCTCCGGGCCAAGGGGAGCGGTTGGAGTATCTGGACGCGGAGACGGGGCGGTCGCGGCCTGGGGCCGGGGTGGCCGAGCACAATATGGCGGGGTTGCAGACGCTGCTGACGGGGCAGACGTTGGCCCGGTATTTTGTGTGGGATGGGATCCGGGCGTTTGATTATTTGTTGACGCGGCCGGAGATTGATCCGGGGCGGATTGCGGTGGCGGGTAACTCGGGTGGGGGGACGCAGGCGGCTTACCTAGCGGTGTTCGAGCCTCGGTTGGCGGCGGTGGTGTCGTCTTGCTACATGACGCGTTGGCGGGAGCTTTGGGCGGGGCCGGGGCCGCAGGACGCAGAGCAGGTGTTTCCGGGTTTTGTGGAGAAGGGACTGGATTTTGGGGATTTTATGCTGGCTCAGGCTCCGCGTCCGTTTCTGATGACGACGGCGATGCGGGATTACTTTCCGATTGCGGGAGCGCGGATGACTTACAAGCAGAATCAACGTTTGTTTGATCTTCTGGGACAGAGTGAGAAGGCGGGATATTTTGAGTTCGATGATACGCATGGTTGGAGCCAACCTCGGAGGGAGGCGGCGGCGCGGTTTTTGGCGAAGAGTTTGCAGGGGCGGGAGACGGAGGGGCGGGAATCGGCGGTGTTGACGGAGGAGGAGTCGGTACTTTTTGCGACGCCGACGGGGCAGGTTTCGGGGGCGACGGTGCGGTCGCTGAATCTGCGAGAGGCTCGCCGGTTGGGGGCGGGGCGGTCGGTGATTTCTTTGGAAACGGTGAGGGCGGCGATTGGTTGGAGGGGCACTCCAGCGGTTCCGGAAGGGCTGGTGCGGGGGGAGAGGCTGGAATTGAGGGTGGAAGGGGGAGTGGCGATTTCGGCGGTGTTGCTGCAGCCGGAGACGGTGCGGCGGGCGGTGGTTTTTACTGGTTCGTTAGGGAAAGGGGAGGATGCGGATGTAAGCGAACTGGTGCGGGGGGGGGCGATGGTATTGGCGGTGGAGCCGCGGGGCTCGACAGGCAAAGGGTACCCGATTGCGGCACGGGCGATGCTGTTGGGGCGGAATTTAGTAGAGATGCAGGCGGCGGATCTGGTGGCGGCGGCGCGGTATTTAGAGACGCGGACGAAGGCACCGTTGGCATTGTATGCGAGAGGGAGTTTGGGGCCGGCGGCGGCGTTTGCCGCTGCTTTGTATGCCCCGATTGGCGAGTTAGTGGTGGAGCGGTCGATTGTGAGTTACCTGGACGTGGTGGCGGCATCGATGCACGTGGAATTGGAGCGGACGGTGGTGCCGGGGATTTTGGGGAAGCTGGATTTGCCGGAGGTGCTTTCGTTGATAGGTCCGCGGCGGGTTACTTTGGTTTCACCGGTGATGCCGAATGGTCGGATGATGATGCAGGCGGAAGTGAGCGAGCGGGTTAGCGCTGGGGTGCGGGTGGTGATGCGGGGGGAGGGTTGGAGTTTGCGGCGGACATTGCCTCAATGGGACTGGTAGGGGCCATGGACGGTTTTGACTTCCGGGCGGAGGTGAGAGAGATCGAGGACGTAGACGCGATAGGTGTCTCCGCCGGGGGCGACTCGGATGACGACGTGGCCTTGTTCGCTGGAGAAGGGGTTATGGCGGAGATAGCTGAAGACGGCGCGTGGCGCGTCGAGGAGGCCGGTGGCGAACAGATCGCGGGGGCCGGGATAACTTCGCGGGGCGATCAAGCGGCGGAGAACGCCGTGGTCGGGATGGGTGGCGTGCCAAGTGGGAATCACGACCACGCGGGGGCGAAGAGTGGCCAGAAATGTGGGGTTGGTCGTGTCGAGCCAGCCGTGGTGGTTGAGGACCATGGTGTCAACGGGGCCGAGGACTTGGGCGAGGGGTGTTTCCAGGTCGTGCCAGGATGGCGCGCCGTCGAGGGGGACGCCGACGAGGTCACCGCCGGTGTAGTAATCGAAAGCTCCATAACGGATCACTATGGCCGCGCTGTAGTGGTTTTCACTCGGTTGATCTTCAGCCGGGAGAGTCTGCCAATTGGCGGGGAAGACGCTGCGCGAGTGGTCGGCGACGCCGGTCCAGACGCGGCCGTTGACGGCGACGGTGCGGACTTGGAATTGGCCACCGTGAAGGGGGACGATCTGGTCGGCGCGGCCGGCTTCGAGGGTAGCGGCTCGGTAGCCGAGCGAGTTACGGTACGCCCGGTAGTTGGCGAGCATGGGGCTGGGTGGGGGGGAGGGGGTATCGCCGCGATCGAGAAGTTTGCTGATGGGGAGAAGTTCGGCGACGTCGGTGAGGCCGGTGAGTTTGTAGCCGGCGGGGGTGGCGGTTTTGGGCGCGTCGATGGTTAAGGCACCGATGTGATCGTCGTGATAGTGGGTGACGAGCGCGTAGTCGAGCGATTTTGCTCGCTGGGCGATGTAATGGGCGATGGATTGGCCGGCACGGGGGGTGGTGGTTTCGGGAATGGCGCCGGAGTCAATGAGGAGGGTGGTTCCATCCGGGAATTGGACAAAGGCCGCGTTGCCGCGGCCGGTGTGGATGTGGTGGATATCGAGCGTTCCCGGCGTCCACGGGGGGAGGGGAGCGCCGGGGGCGGGGAAGGAGAGCCCGAGGGCGAGGAGCAAAAGCCGGCGCATGCGGATTAAAACGTAAAGCGGAGGCTTAACTGTAAGCGGCGGACGTTGGTGCCGTCCGGGAAGCCGCCGCTGGCGGTGCCTTCGCCATAGTTGGCGACGGGTATGAGGGTGTTGCCGGAGACCACGTTATAGAGTTGGTTGCGGCGGGAGGTATCGAGCGGGGTATTAAAGATATTGAAGCCTTCGGCGTTAAAGGCGAGCTTATAGCGGTCGGTGAGCGAGAACATCTTCGAGATGCGGGCGTCGATGCGATTGGTTTGGTCCAGCAGGAGGCTGTTGCGGGGCAGGAAGGGGACGCGGCTATCGCCGCCGAGGCCGTTGAGTGAGGCGGTGAAGGCGGCGGGTAGGCCGGGGATGACGATGCCGGCGCCGTTGACGGTGGGGGTTACCGCGAAGGCGCTGGCGAAGGTGCCGAGCAGGGAGAGTTGCCACTCGTTGACGACGTATTTAGCGAAGGCGCTTTTGCTGTTCCATGGCTTGTAGCCGATGGTTTCGGCCACGACGAGGCGATGGCGTTGGTCGAGAGAAGAGGAGCCCCTTTCGTTGCGATAGTTACCGTTGATAAAGCTGGTGGGTCCGCCGCTGAAGAAGAGATTGGAACCGGCGCCGCCGAGGTTTTCGTCGATGGTGTGGGCCCAGGTGTAGCTGAGGTTGCCGGCCAAGACGAGGGGTCCGGCGGTGAGCTTGCGGTTGGCGAATTGGACGAGGAGGGCGTTGTAGGAGATATTGCTGGCTCCTTCGACCACGTTCAAGCGCTGGAAGCGGGGATCGACGCGGTTGGCGAGGCGGTAGACGGGGGTGGCGAAACTGCCGACTTGGGTGCCGGAGACGTCGTTGATGCGATAGGTGACGGGGTCGCCGGCGGGGCCGACGTTGGCGTCGCGAATGCTGAGCATGCGGAGGCCACGGTTGAAAGCCCAGCTTACGGTGAGCGAGTTTTGGCGACCGATGGCTTGTTCGATGGCGAGGTCGCCTTGCATGGTGTAGGGGGTGCGGAAGTTCGGTCCGGCGTAGCTCAGGCTGCGGCTGCCGGCGGCGAGGCTGGCGGAGGTGCGGAGGTTATTGGGGAAGACGGGGCCGGAGGCGAGTTGGGCGGCGTTGTTGCTTTGGAGGTTGAAGCTTTGCTGTTGGATGTTGGCGATGTTGAGGTTGGTGATGAGGGCTCCGGGGAAGCGGGCATAGAACATGCCCCAACTGGCGCGGAGGATCGTTTTTTCGGGTATGAGGGCGTAGGCGAGGCCGGCGCGAGGGGCGAAGTTTTTCTTGGGTTCGGGGATGTTGCCGGTGAGGGGGTATCCGGCGACGGCTTCTTTGGGTTGGGTGAAGGTGGCGAGTTCGTAGCGGAGGCCGTAATTGAGCGTGAGGCGTTTGTTGACGCGGAACTGATCCTGGGCGAAGAAGTTGTAGTCGCGGATCCAGACGGTGGAGAGGGGATCACCGAAGTTTTGGGTGTAGGACTGCCAGCGTTTGGCCCCGGTGGGGTTGTCGGAGAGGTCGAGGGCGAAGTTGGTGACGTTGGCGTAGGTGTAGTTACCGCGGGTGTTGAGGAGTTGGTCCTGGATGTCGCGGGTTTGGGCGAGGTCGGCGCCGAATTTGAAGAGATGGCGGCCCCAGGTGAGGGAGAGGCTTTCGGCGAACTGGAAGCGATCCTCGGTGGGTTGGACGCGGGGGACGTAGTTGGCGGTGCCGAGGTTGGCGACGCCGTTGATCGTGAGGGTGCCGGCGAAACCGGTGTAGGGGAGGTATTCGCTGGCATAATCGTCAAACAAGCGATCTTTGAACCAGCCGAAGCGGAACTCGTTGACGATGGCGCTGGAGGGGAGGGCGGTCCAGGCGAGGCGGCCGTTGCGGGTGCGGACGGTGGAGAGGCCGTTGTTGCCGGTGGCGGCACCGTTGTTGAGGACGGCGCCGGTTTGGATGCCGTTGGGGGAGATCCAGCGGAGGTAGTTGAAGCTGGCGCTAATGGTATTGCGGTCGTTGACGCGGTAGTCGGTCTTCAGGTAGAGCAGTTCCTGGTTGGCGGTACGGGGGACGATTTTATTGAAGCGATCGAGGAACCGCTGGGCGTTGGCGCACTGAGAGACGGAGGCGGCGCAGGGGGCGACGTAGACGCCTTGGCTGTTGAAGAGGGGCTGGCCGGTGTGGCTGGAGATGAGGGGGTAGTCGCGGCGGGTGATTTCGTTGTTGAAGAAGTAGAAGAGACGGTCTTTCTTGATCGGGCCGCCGATGGAGCCGCCGAATTGGTTGCGTTTTTCGTCGGGGCGGAAGGTGGCGTAGCGATCGCGGGCGTTGAAGTTTTGATCGCGATAGAACCAGTAGGCGGTGCCGTGGGTGGAGTTGCCGCCGGACTTGCTGACGGTATTGACGACGCCGCCAGAGGCACGGCCGAATTCGGCGGAGCCGCCGGTGATGACTTGGAATTCCTGGACGGCGTCCTGGGAGATGTTGGCGGAGATGCGGGTGCGGCCGGCGTTTTCGTTGTAGTACTGTTGGGTGCTGTCGTTACCATCGATGAGGAAGGCGTTACCGCCGGGGATGCCGCGGAAGGTGATGCCGCCGAAGGTACCATCGTTGGTGACGCCGGGGGTGAGGAGGACGAAGGAGTCGACGCGGCGACCGTTGATGGGGAGGTTCAGGATTTGTTCGGCGTTGACGACTTGGCTGACGCCGGTTTTGGCCGAGTCGACGGTGGGGGCGTCGGTGGAGACTTCGACGGTGGTGGCGGCTTGGCTAACGGCGAGGGCGAACTGGATATCGACGATTTGTCCGACCTGGACGGTGAGGTTTTTGGCTTCGGTGCGACCGAAGCCGGTTTTGTTGATGATGATTTGATAGCCGGAGGCGGGGACGAGGGATCCGGCGGTGAAGATGCCGGCTTCGTTGGTGGAGAGTTTACGGTTGACGCCGCGTTCGGGGTTAGTGAGGAGGACTTCGGCGGCGGGTACGCGAGCTCCGGAGGCGTCGGAGACGGTGCCGGTGATGCCGCCCAGACCGGCCACCGATTGGGCGAGAAGGGAGGTTAAACTGACAAGATAGACCACGAACAGGTTCTTAAGTTTCATCCTACTTCTACGATGTCAGGTGATGGATGAAGAAAGATGACGATGGGGTGTCGGTTGCGTTGCGGAATGGAGAATTGTGAGAGTTTACGTAGCGTAGGGGAGCGCTTGATGGGGTTACGAGCCGATCGGATACGATAGGGAAAGGCGATGGTGACGAAAATGTTCAAGCAAGTGATTGTGATGCGAGATGATCTGAACATGGGCCGAGGCAAACTAGTTGCTCAGGGGGCCCATGCCAGTACTGCTTGCCTGGCGACGAGCCTGCTGCTTTTGGCTCAAGAGTACCACGCCAAAGTGCCCTATGATGTGATTGAATGGATCGAGAATGGCCAAACCAAGATCTGTGTTCGGGTTGGGTCTGAGGCCGAATTGATGGAGATTGCGGCGAAGGCGGTGGCGGCAAAGCTTGTTTGCCATGTGATCACTGACGCCGGCCTGACGGAGTTTGGGGGCGTGCCGACGAGAACGTGCCTGGCCATTGGACCTAATGAGGTCGAGGCCGTGGATGAAATTACGGGTCGCCTGAGATTGTTGTAAAGAGATTCCTAGGGGTTATTTTTTGATCGTGGTTCTGTGTGCTACGGCCTTGTGGGCGGAGCCGAGTCGGTTGCAGCACAACATTGAGCTAATTACCCGGTCGGTGAACGCCCAATGGGGTATGTATGGGAAGGTGCTTGGGACGGGCGAAGAGATGGCGATCAATGCGGATCGACAGATGGACACGATGAGCACGATCAAGATTCCCTTGATGGTGGAGGCGTTTCATCAGATTGAAGCGGGGACGTTTTCGTTGGCGGATAAGGTGACGCTGACCGAGGGGATGAAGCGGCCCGGGACGTAGGTGCTGCGGAGTTTGGACGCGGGGGCACAGATTACGATCAAAGATATGTTGACGTTGATGAATATTGTCAGTGACAACACGGCGACGGATATTCAGTTTGATAAAGTGGGCGGGCCGGGGGCGGCGAAGGGGCGAAGTTTTGGTTGCAGGTCTTGACGGAGTTGCGGAACTGAGGTGTGGCAGACATTTTTATATCCTGCGTGGACGGTCTGAAGGGGTTTCCAGAAGCAATTGCGGCGCTGTTTCCAGAAACGCAGGTGCAGCTTTGTATCGTCCACCAAGTGCGGGGATTGCTGAACTGCGTGTCCTGGAATCAGCGTAAGGAAGTGGCGGCGGATTTACGGCCGATTTACTGTGCCAACACGGTTTAGGAGGCCGATCAGCGGCTTCAGGAGTTTGGCGCAAAATGGGACGGGAGGTACCCGACCATCAGCCGGATGTGGCGGCGGAACGGGGTTCATGTGACGCCGTTTTTTTGCTTATCCTGTGGAGATTCGGAAGGTGATCTATACGACCAACGCGGTGGAGTCATGGAACATGAGCCTGCGCAAGGTGAGTAAGACGCGTGGTTGGTTCCCTCATCAGGATGCGGCGATGAAGCTTTTGTATTTGGCGCTGGAGCATATCGTCAAGAAGTGGACCAAGCCGGTGCAGGATTGGAAAGCGGCGTTACAGCGTTTTGCGATTTTGTTTGGCGATCGGGTTCCGCCGTGGGAACTGAACTGACCGCCAAGTGAGGTGAAGAATCGGAAGAAAAACACTTGCGGGATGGGGTCTCTGCCCCTCAACCCCCCGAGATTTAACGCTCTTGCGCCGGGATTCCTGGACCGGGAGGCGAGCTGCGCTTGCGCTCCAGGAATCCTGGCCCTTGAGTCAGTGCTCGGGTTGCGTCTCCACAGAGCCCGACCCTCCGCTCAAGTCCGTACAGTCTGCCAGGGATAAAGCTATGGCCGTTAACACAAAACGCTTGACACGCCCTTTGGTGGATATTTGAGTGTTTTACCGCAAGGTTGAGATGCCAAGGGTTTGCACTAAAAGTGCACAAGACCCAACTTCTCGCTAATGCCGAAGCAATCCAGCCCTGCCAGATCAGCCCTCAGCCGAATCGGTGCTGGGTTGGGTTGTGGGTGGGCGACAGATCAGCACAGGCCAAAACATCACCCGGCGATTCACAAGCGCGACCGCTTTGCACTACAGATGATCCACTGGGTCAATCGTTGTCGTTTCTGAGCATCACGCGTTGGCAGCCTGAAGGCTGAGTGGTTCTGATCCGCCAGATCTCCGTGGGTGAAAGGTTTCATAACTACCAGTACTCGATGTGTGATACAGTACACCTCGTGTATGCAGAGACTGCGTACACGCAAACCAACATTAAGGATCCACGATGATCAAACAAAAGAGTCAGGTGCCAAGCGGCGACGCCCAGATTGACGATTTTCAAATTCCGGCCTTCTCCGAGAAGCAACTCGTGCAATTCAAACGCGGCGCCAAGAAGCTGGTGTCCGTGCGCTTAGATGCCGACGTGTTTGAATGGATACGACATTTCGGCGTGGGATATTCGACCAGGATCAATAGCGTCCTGCGCGTCGTGATGGCGCGACAGCGCTAGTTGGCACCGGTAAGTGGATTGATTCCGAACGTGACGGTTGCTTCGCCGAAATCGCTCGCCGCCACCGAAGGGCAGATGTCCCTGCCGGGTTTTCCTCACGTTCCATCTCTACATCGATCCCCTTTCCAATCATAAGGTCCGGGTGGTCTTCCGGCGGTCGATGTATCAATCCGGGCTGCACTCGGCTTGCTCCTGTCCGACCGGATCGCGAGTGGCCGGGTTAGGATGCCAATTCTACAGCCGTGAATGGGCCGGACGGCAATCACTAAGTAAGAAGGATTGGGTTAGCCGGATCGAGGGGCATGGACAGGGAAGGCACGCCGCCTCTGTTTGCTGTCGTCTGTGGGTCTCCATCCCGATAACGACGTCAACTTGCAGCGGACCTGTAGGCGAGGAAAAGCGTTATCTGCCACTGACCCTTCGGCACTCGCGAAGAATTGACCAGCCGTGCTCGCCGGATCCTTACCACCAACCGGCCCCGACGGCGCTGCCTCTCTGGCGAGACTGGGCTTGTGGCGCTCGGTCTGGCCGCGCGGTGAACGATATACGCGCCTGCGGCACGGTTCAACTATATACGCGCCTGCGGCACGGATGATGACGGTCCCGCCCGTCGGCATGCCACGCGGCATGATCAGTTTGTGATCTGGTCAAGTCTATTCGAGCAGAGATGGTCAACTTCTGGGGGGCGCCGAGGTACTGACCGCCATTTCTAACCAGCGTTCAGCTTTACCGCCAAAGCGGCAAGGGGACACTTTCCCCGGAAACCCCAAGGGCCCCCCGCGTCTGGGCGCACGCGCGTCGCTTTGGCGGCCCAGAAATTGCAGTGGAAACCCCTCTGAATGAGGTTTCCGAGATAGTCAGTTGCCCTCGCAGACGGATTCCCGCTACGGCTCCATCACGGTCACCGTCACAGGAATCGTCATCGGCCTTCCGCCTCCGGTCTCCCGGGTGCTCACGCGAATGGTCCCCGTGTGCATACGCGGCTTCATCTGGTCAAGAATATGATAAAAAAGGACTTGTCCAAGCGATTAACCTGTCGAGAAACCAATTGATGCGCGAAATGCACGTTCTAAGTCAAATCAGTCCGACGCCAACCGTCCCGCCGAACCGTCCCGCCGAATTGACAACTGAGGTACAGTATTCGATCATAGGATCTGTCGAATATCCTAACTCGACCCCGAATAGGCTCATCCAACCGTTCCCGAGGAGGCCGCCATCAACGATTCCCGCTCTCACGCTGCCGTAATTGTGCCGAGGATAGTTGTGGATGAACTTACCGGAACTCCCCTTCAGATAGAATGGGCCCGGCTGATCATCCCTCAAGTCGAAGCGGAGTTTGATCGCGTCTCGCTTGCCTTCAATGATGTGGCGGCCAAACAAACCGGCTCCCGCCAAGCCGATACCTTCGCCGTCCTCGCCTTGCTCGATGAGCATCGCGCGGCGGTTCTAGCTCACCGCCACTCCGGATACTTCATCCGTGAGTGGCAGGAACTGAGCGATCAAGTCCGCCAACTCATCTTTCGCGATCCTCGCTATCAATCGATAAAGGCTAACCGATCCCTCTCATGACCCATACGAACATCCAAGTTACAATCGAAGAGCTCCAACTCTTGATCGCCCTAACTTCCGATCAACTCTTCCGCCGTGAGTTCATCGACCCCAAAATGCCTGGCCACAAAGCCAAGCCGGCAGAAATCAGCCTCGGTAAATCCCTCGTATCCCGCATGCGCGGCATCCTGGATCCCTCCAGTCTGAAGAAAGCCCCCATTATCAAAAAGGCCAGCTAAACGGCACTCTTCACCCAAGTCGTAATCAGTGTCCGGTCTTCGCTCTGCAGCAGTTGCCGCATGAACTTGACGCACTTCGATTGAGTCGGCTCGAAGTGTGCCGGATGAACCTTTCCTACTGATGGGGCGACCAGCCCCGAGCAATCCACGTCCTAAACGTTGTCCGGCTCCCCGCCCGCCAATCCGCTCGGTCCCTATCGTCGCTTTCCGAAATGCTCAAATTCCGCTGACAGCCCCAACGTCGAATCCCGGCTCCTATAGAGCGCGGTAATCCGAACGCAAAGGTTTGCCATCGCGTCCCCGTCCGAGCCTCCACCGCCTCTGCGCTTCCCAAAAGGTCGTTGTCGACTTCCGCCGCCACTAATAACATCTTGTTAATCAAGCGAACCAGCAGCGGCTCGTTCTTCCGCGTCCAAACCGTCTGTACCGCCTGCGCTATGCGCAATCAGCGATCTCTACGCCCGGCAGCCCTTCGCCGGATCTTTCGACCCCTCCACCTGCTTCACCGTTACCCAATCATAATAGGACACTCAGCACTTTGGCCAACAAATCAGCCGCCCGCCGCGCGTCTACCCGATCCGGAATATATCTCAGCGCGGATACCGTCGATGGCCCCGTGAATAACACGCATACCCCCAAATCGTTCGCCGCGTACAACCCGTCCGCAATCCCCCTGTACCGCCGCGCCGCGTCGTCCCATGCACAAACACCCCCATGTGCCGCTGCTTCTCCTGCTCTTCCGGGCCCAGAATCTGCGGAAACTTACTCGCCGTCCGCACCCGCGCCTTCCGAAAACTTTCCGGCGTCTCCGCCGTCCAACTCGACAACTGATCCAGCGGCTCCGTCCCGTCCGATGTCCAGTACGAGTTCGTCTCCATGTCCGACGTCAACGCCCCATTGCTCAGTACGCGGTTGCTGACCGTGTAATACATGACCAAGAGACCATTGCAGTAAAGCTAGCCAGCAACGTCAACGGCCTCTCCTGCAAAGACAGCAGAGCAGTGGGACCAGCGACCAGCGGTTTTCCGATGTCTTGGCTGACCATCCTCGCCACCAAGCCGGACTCTCTATCCGGTTCGACCATCTTTTTGCCAAAGCCAAGGAAAAGGCGACGAGTCGCCTCGAACCCGCGATATCGACCTGTCGCTCTACAGCGCTAACCCTGGACGAAGCTCCACCGCCTTTTGCCAACAATCAGCCGCCCCATCCCTGTCGCCCCGGGCCTCCAGGGCATGTCCAAGATTGACCAGCCCTTCGACGAACGACGGATTGGCCGAGACCGACCGGCGGTAAAGCGCCTCTGCTTCGCGCGCTCGGCCAGCTCGCTGCAACGCGACGGCGACATTGAAGTTCAATGTCGCCGATCCTCCGCCAAGCCGATCCAGCTTCTGCAACGCATCGGCCGCTCGGTTGGGGTCGCCCCGCTCCACGGCCAACTGCGCCATCGCTTCGAGGAGCTCGGAACGCTCCGGTTGTCGCGTTGCCGCAGATTCAAACGCCTGCCATGCCCGATCCAAATGACCCGCCCTCCACGCCAGCAGCCCAAAATTGAATTGCGCATCGAGCCAATCCGGCTTGATCCGAAGCGCCTCGGCAAACGCTTTGGCCGCCTCGGCTCGACGATCGTCCGCAGAAAGTAGTTCCCCCAACAGATACCACGCATCGTGGCGCTGGCGATTACCCGCTAGTAGCTGTTGCAGCGCCTCGATGGCGGCCTTCGGATCACCCTGCCGTTGCGCCGCCAACGCCAAATTCCAATACGCCGCCTCCGAGCGAGTTCCCACCGCGGCCTTCTCCCATTCCCGTCGCGCATCGGCCGCCGTACCGCGCCGGTCTTCCAGCGCCGCCCGTTCAAACAGCGCGCCAGCGTGATTCGGCTGCAATTCCAGGGCTCGCCGGAACGCCGCCTGCGCAGCCTGATGATCCCCACCCCGGGTTTCCGCCGTACCCAACCCAGCCCAAACCTCCGCACCGTCGACCCCGGCGGCAATTGCGTGTTCGTAAAAACTAACCGCCGCCTTGAAATCGCCGCGCATCAGTGCAGCCATCCCCAGCGCCTCATTCGCCGACCCCGACCCGCTATCGAGATCCAATAGCTTCTGGCCATAGCGTTTCAACCCCGCGATGTCCCTTTGTGCCGCCGCGGCGGCCAAACAATTTTTCGTCAAATGAACCCGTAACTCCGCCTCTGCCGGAACTGTGTCGTATTCGGCAAGCGCCTCCTCGTAGCGTTTCAACAGTTGCAACGAGGCTGCCCGGCCGAATCGCGCCGGCACGGAACGAGTGTCCTTGGCCAGCACCCGATCAAAGGCTTCGAGCGCCGCCTGTCCCTTCTGTTGTTGTAAGCAAGCTATCCCTAAGCCAAGATAGGCATCAACCCGCCCAGGATGGTTTGTCAGGCTCTGTCGAAAGCTCGCTTCCGCTTCCACCCACGCGTGCAAACGATGTTGACAGACTCCCAGATTGAAGGCTCCGGTCGCATGTTTGCGGTCCAGTTCCACTAGCCGCCGATACGTATCCGCCGCCAAGTTCCAGTTTTCACTCTCGAAATGGAACTGGCCAAGCATCATGTAGACGTCGGGGTGGCGATCCCCCCCCTCCACCGCCTTTGTCAGCTCTGTGATCGCCTCGCTGCCTCGCCCTTCCATGTGCAGCGATACCGCTTTCACGATCGACGGTGACGATGCCGCTCGCATCTTCATCGAAGGCATCGCTGATTCAGCCCGTAGAAGCGCCTGCAGCGGCGCGTCATCTATGAACCAAAGCCAACGATCGTCTTGGTTTTCGTTACTCATCGATGTTCCCCTTGTTCCACTCTTTTCGCCAGCCGTAGTCCCTCTTAGAAGGACACCTGTACCGTCTTGATGACTGCCCGCTCTCCGCGTTCATTGCTGAACCCGGCTGCTCCCTGAGTCAGCCGCTGATCCACCCACACGTCCACCGCCTGCCCATTGACATACGTCGTGATGTTAGGGCCCTTGGCTTCGGCCCGGATCTTGAAGCTGCCTGCCGGAGAAGTTGGCGGTATCGACAACGGTACTTGCGTATGCGCATCTTCTCGTCCATCGACCACGCCAAACCGCACTAATTTGACCGACCCATTCCGGTCTTGCTCTAACTTAAGACAGTAATAGTTCTTCGCATCCGTCGCTCGCACGATCCAACCCAGCGAACGTTCCTGAATGGCCCCCTGAAACTCGATCACATAGTTTTGCATCGTTCTCGATGGCCGATAGATCGATAGCTGTCGACCCCGAGCTACCCCGGCTAAGTCGGCTGCTAGCTCAGCGCCCCAACTGTCTGCTCCCGAACCAGGTGCCGAGGCCGCCGGCGAAGGCACGCTCATCGATCGCGGGCTCTTCTTCGATTCCGCCGGACGCCCGTTAATCAGCCATCCGCCAATCGAAAGGAGGAACACCATCACCGCGGCGCCCTTTTCCCACCACGGCATACGGTACCAGAGTCCCGTCGCCGCCGAACTGCCCGGCTTGGCATCAAACGTCGGAACCGCAATCGCGGCTTCGGGCTCTTCCGGCTTGCTCGCGCCGGACTTCTCTACCGGAACTTCCCGCTCGCCTCCCTTTTGGCTCTCCCATTGGAGGGAAGCTTTCTGCATTGCCGACTCCAGTTTTGTTGGACCTGCCTCTACTGCCCGCTTTTCGGGACGGCATGGCTCAAGCTTGACGTCCGGGATCTTCACTTCCCCTTCGCTCGAGTCGGGTACGCGAACCTCGACTGGCCTTCTCAATAGCGTCGGTTCTACTTCCGCTTGGGCCTTCTCGGTGGGCTTTCCTAACTTTGGCGAGACCTTGGCTTCGGGCTCCAACGGCATCTGGACCTTCTGAGCGTTTGGCGTACGAGGAGCGATGACAATCCTCGGCCGCAAGGGCAATATCGTCGACTCGGGGATTTGAATCTGCACCTGGGGCATCGCAATGGCTTCGTTCGTTACCACGGATTCGCTCGTCGCGTGTACCACCTCGGGCTGGGCGGCCTGCAACGGAGCAATCTGTGCCGGTATCACCTGTACCGGTTCCGCGAGTTTTGGAGTTGGCGGCCAGGTCTTCGTCACCGGGGCTGTCGTCGGTTCCACTTCCGCTGGAAGTTCTTCCACCGCCGTAGGCTCGGTGCTCTCCTTCGCGATCGACAGAAGGCCTTGCCAGTGTTCCGGCCACCGCACGTTCCACTCTTGGCCTAAGGCCGGAAGATAAGCTTGTAACGGCTGGCTCTCAGCCTTGAACGACCAAAGCAGAAACGGCTCGGCAGGCAGATCATCGTCGATCACCGCCACCCGGGGTCCCCGCGGGCCATGGGTCTCATGGATTAACGCAAAAGAAAGCGCCAACATCGAAGACACGGTCTCTCTAGACAACGTCGGCATGACCTGGCCGCCCTTCGGAAGCTGCCAGTCGACTCTTGACGATACCGGATGGGCATCCAAGATCGCCCAAACCTTTTGAGGCAGGAATGCCCCTAAAGGTGGTGCGCTGACCGCGATTTGCGTCGTCGCAACCGATGTCGACTCTCCGTACCGACTCGCCGAGAGGGCCGCCCGCGCCGTTTTCGGCTTGCGCTGCTGCATCAACCGGCTCACCGCCAGTTGGTTCGATTCGTCCTGGTACTTCCGTCCGCAATCTTCCGAACAGAACTCGGTGGAATTCCGGAGCTTTTTGAGAAGCGCCATTTCCATGCCACACTGCAGGCAACGCATTCGATGTCTTTCCCTCTGGGATAATAGTACTGGCGCCAGAGTTTTCGATCCAGACGGCAAATTACCTACTTCTCAGGGAAACGGGTAAGGTTTCTTAGACTATGACTTAGGTATCTTGCCGAGTTCTGCTCGATCGCCCGATGCAAACAAAATACCTTAGCATTCGCCCGTATGGGTCTAATGGGTCTAAAGGATCCGCCGTTTCCGACGATAGGTTCAATGATAGTGCCGGTGAACTGGGTCGAGGAGTTTGAACATGGGTAAGATGGATGTATTTCAGAAAAGTGTAGATAATCTCCGGACGGCTATTCCGGAGCTACGCGGCGTGCTGGTTGCTTCCTCCGAGGGGCTTCCGATCGCGTATTCTCTTTCCAATGGGGCCGATGCCAATCGCGTCGCCGCCATGGCTGCCGCGGCCTCCAGCCTTGGCCGCCGGGTTAGCGATAGCCTCAGCGCCGGCCAGTTCGAAGAGATCACCGTCGGTGGACATGACGGACAGATCTTCCTGTATTCCGCCGGTGCCAAAGGTGTGTTGGCTGTCATCGGACCGGCCGGGTGCAATGCCGGATTGATCCATCTGGAAGCCCGCGGCGTGGCTCGCGAAATCGGTGAGTTCTTCAACTAAAGTTTCTGCCGTTTTCGGCCGAAGTCCCAATCTCAGCCTCTAGACGAAGCTGCAACCTGCACTCCGCCTCATATTTCTCTGCTACTCTAGCGGCGAATGTTGTCCCGCCGTCGTTTGCTCACTGCCCTTACGTCTCCTCTTTGGCCCTGTGCGTCCCCGCCCACCCGCCCACTTGTTTTTGCTGATCTTCCCGCGGCGGCCCTTCCGATCGCCCGTGACCTTGGCCTATCAGAATCCTCCTGGCCCTTTTACATCGCCGCCCAGAATACATCGCTCTCCAGCCGAATCACGGCCGGCACCGCTGAGGCGCTCACCTATTTCATCCTCCAATCACGCCGCTTCACGTCTCTGCCGCCGCTACAGCCGCTGGCGCTCGCCAGCTTGGGCGTCCTCACTCCTAACGCCGCTGTCGAAGCCCGACTCGCTGCCTTCCAAGCTTCGCTCTCAACGATCCGCGACGCCCGCCATGCGCTTCTGGTCGATCTGTATCGTCAACTCCCGCCCGACTGGACTCTCGCGGCTTGTTACCGCCACACCCTTGCCTTCCTCCACGCCCGCCTGAACGATGCAAAGGAACAAGAAGCGATCGACGCCCTGTATCAACGCCGCGGACTCAGCAGCGACACCGCCACCGCAAACCTCGTCACTCTCGACGCCGCCTGGTCCAACCTGCAACCGGTGCCCCGCAACGCCCTTCTGATCGGTCCTGGCCTCGATCTCACCCGCCGGGAAGATTTCTCCGACGAAGCACCCCTCGCCCAACCGCAACTCGAACGCCTTCTCTCCCTCCTCGGTCCCGCTGCCCGCCTTGATTGCGTCGACGTTCGCCCCGAGGTCCTCACCTTCCTCCGCCAAACAAAACGTTGTGGCTTTGTCGCCGATATCACCACCCAGATCCCCGCCGTCGGCGCATACGACCTCGCCGTCGCCACCAACGTGCTCGTCTACTTTGACGATCGCAGCCTCTTCACCGCGCTGGCCGCCCTCGCCCTCTCTGTTAAGCCGGGTGGACACCTTCTTCATAACGACTCCCGCTTCGCCGCCAAGCTCTTTGGCCGCGCCTTGAATTTCCCCGTCGTCCACTTCGCCCCCGTTTCGCTCGGTCGCCGGCAAGGGGTCGAACAGCTCGACCGCGTCGTGCTCCATCGACGCCCCTTGCAATCTTTCTGATATGTGAAATAATAGCGACTGTTTAATGGGAGTCATTATGTCGCGATACCTCGTTCTTTGCTTGGCCACCTGTCTGGCCGCCCTTCCCGCTGCCGCCCAACAAAGCCGCGCCAGCTTCTTCGGTCTTGTCACCGATTCTTCCGGCGCCTCTATCCCGGCCGCCAAAGTCACGATCACCGCTGTCGACACCAACCAGTCCACGGTCGTTGAATCCAGCGCGGACGGCCTGTTTTCGGCCCCGCTGCTCACCATTGGAAACTATTCGATCGCGGTCGAAAAGCAGGGCTTCAAACGCGCCGTCCGCAGCGGGCTGAATCTCCAGGTCGATCAACGCGCCGAGATCAATTTCAAGCTCGACGTCGGCGGCACCACGGAGACCATTGAAGTCCGCGGCGAAGCGCCCCTCGTTGACACCGGTTCGGCCACGGTCGGCAAGGTCGTCGAAAACCGCCGCGTCGTGGAACTTCCCCTGAACGGCCGCAACGCCCTCGCTCTCACCCTCCTTACGCCCAGCGTAAAATCCAACGCGGGCCCCACCAATTCCGGCTTCGCCGACCGCGGCATTCAGCTCAGCTCCATCTCGATCAATGGCGGACCCAACGCCATGAACGCCCAATCGCTCGACGGCGGCAACAACATCCAATCTTATATCGGCGAAGTCGCCATCAGCCCGGCGGTCGACGCGGTGGAAGAGTTCAAGGTGCAATCCGGCACCATGTCCGCCGAGTTCGGCTTCACCGGCGGCGGCGTCATCAATATGGTGACCAAGTCTGGTACCAACCAACTTCACGGCTCGGTCTATGAGTTCCTCCGCAACGACAAAATCGACGCCCGCAATACCTTCGCGGCCACCAAGCCGCCGTTTCGCTTTAACCAGTACGGCGTCGCCGTCGGCGGCCCGGTCATCAAAGACCGGACCTTCTTTTTTGGCAACTGGGAAGAGTACAAGTTCCGCCGCGGCACCCCGCAAATCGGAAGCATGCCCACCGCCCTGCAGCGCACGGGCGATTTCTCTGACCTGTTTGACACCGCGGGCCGCCAAGTGCCCATCTACGACCCCGCCACCACCCGCGTCAACCCCGCCGGTTCCGGCTTCGTGCGTGATCTCTTCCCCGGCAACCGCATCCCGACCAACCGTCTCGACCCCGTAGCCCTGAAGATCAACGAGTTCTATCCGCTGCCGAACCGCACTCCCACCAACGCCTTCACGAACGCGAACAACTTCGGCAATATCGCCAACGAAATTCGCGCTATGAGGCAATACACCATCAAGATGGACCACCGCTTCTCGGATAAAAACTCCCTCTTCGCCCGCTACTCTTACTTCCTTCACGAAACCGACAACGGCACCAACATCTACCCCAATCCCGTCGTCGCGAAGCGCGATGACGCCCTGAACAATAAAAACTTCGTCCTGTCTGACACCCACACCTTCACGCCGAGCCTCTTGAACGAACTCCGCGTCGGCGTCACCCGCGGCTACTTCCCGTTCATCGTGCGCAGCTTCGGTGGCGGCTGGCCGGCCAAACTCGGGCTGCCCTCCTCCGTTCCCGCCGACACCTTCCCCGGTATCGGCAACGGCCTCCCCGGGTTCAACACCGGCACCGCCGGCCTCCGCGCCAGCGTCAATACCCAGTTCTTCGACATGATCACGAAGATCGCGGGTGCGCACACTCTGAAGCTCGGCTTTGATTTCCGTACCCTACAGGGCAACAACCTGCAACGCTCTTCCCCGTCCGGCAGCTTTAACTTCAGCGCTGGCCTTACTGGAAATCCGCTTTCGCCCGCCGGCAACGGCTCCGCCTACGGCAGTTTCCTGCTCGGCGAAGTCGCCAGTGCCAGCGGCACCACCCATCTCGGGGAATCCCAGCGTGGCAAGTCGTATTCCATCTTTCTCCAGGATGATTGGAAAATCACCCGCCGTCTCAGCCTGAATCTCGGCCTCCGCTGGGATTATCAAACCCAGCCCGTTGAAGCCAACAACGGCATCACAAATTTCGACCCTTCGCTCCGTCTCCCGAACGGTCTGCTCGGCGGCACCATCTATGCCAGCGCCGAAGACCGGACCTTTCGGAACGGCGATTTCAACGACTTCGGGCCGCGCGTCGGGCTCGCCTATGACATCTTCGGCGGCGGAAAAACAGTCCTCCGGGCAGGCTACGGCGTTTATTACCCGTCTCAGTTTTGGCGTCAGAATTACGCCAGCGTCTCCGGCTTCGCCAACACTGGCACCAGCTATCCCTCCGCCAACCCCAACCTCCGCGCGTTCCAGTTGAAGGACGGCTTCCCGTCGCCCCTGCTCCAACCCGCTGGTCGCGCCCTCGGCGCTGCCGGGTTCCTCGGCCAGGGTGTCACCCTAGACGAACCGTTTGGAACCACCCCGATGTCGCAACAGTTCACCGCGTCAGTCCAGCATCAGCTCCCCGGCCGTTGGCTGGTTGATGTCTCTTACACCGGCAATGTCGGTCGCCACTTCACGACCGGCGGTTGGAACCTCAACCAACTTGATAATCAGTACCTCGGTCTCGGTCTCGATCTTCAAACCCAGGTCCCCAATCCGAACCGTGGATTGGTTCCCGGAGCCCTCGGCGGCGCGACTATCTCCCGCGAACAGTCGCTCCTCCCGTTCCCGTACTACCAAGGCGTCACCGTTCGCAGCGCGCGCATGGGCAACTTCAACTCGCACATGTTCATCGTCAGCCTCGAAAAGCGCATGTCCCAAGGGCTCAGCGTCATGTTCAATTTCACCGGCGGAAAGCTGATCTCGGAGGGAATGAACTCACCCGTGGACTTCGGTGCTGTCGAACAGACCAATCTTGTCGGCTATCAGGATTCGAAGTTTAATCGCCGCCTGGAACGTTCGGTCGACCCCACCGACGTCTCGCAACGCGCCGTGCTTAGCCTGCTCTACGAACTCCCCTTCGGCAAGTCCGGCTCGGCGTTCGTGAAGAAGGTCATCGGTGGTTGGCAGGTCAACAGCATCGGCATCATGCAAACCGGACTCCCGGTTGCCATCTCCGGCGCCAGCAACTTCCGCGCGAACCGCCCGAACTCCACCGGCGTCTCGGCCAATCTCGATTCCCCCACCGCCCAGCGCTGGTTCAATACCGATGCCTTCGCCAACCCGGCTAACTTCACCTACGGCAACATCGGTCGCGTCCTACCGGACGTCCGCGGCCCCGGTACAGTCAACTGGGATCTCAGCCTGATCAAAAACACCAAGCTCACCGAGCGCATCAACCTGCAATTCCGCGCCGAAGCCTTCAACTTTATGAACTCCGTCAATCTCGGTCTGCCGAGCGGCGGGTTCTCGGCCGGCCCCAACGGCCGCAACCAAAGCGGCACGTTTGGTACAGTCACATCGGCTCGCGATGCGCGCAATGTCCAATTCGGCCTGAAGCTCCTCTTCTAACTCCATGCTACCTTTTCTGACCCTGTTATTCGCCACCGCTGGAGACCCCTTCGTCTCCAGCGGCTTCCTGACCATCCCGGCCGAAGTCAAGCTCGGCCCCATGTCCGCCGTCGAAGTCGACCAGAAGGGGAATATTTATGTTCTCCATCGTGGCGAGCCCGGCTTAGTCAAATTCAATAAGAAGGGCGAGTATATTAAGGGCTGGGGCAACGGGATGTTTAAGGTCGCCCACGGTCTCCGGGTCGACCGGGGTGGGAACGTCTGGACCACCGACAACGGCAACCATGTTCTCCGCCAGTTCTCCCCCGACGGCGAACTCCTCAAAACGCTCGGTGAGGTCGGCGTCCCCGGACCCGACCAATCCCACTTCCGCGCTCCCGACGACGTCGTCTTCTCCTCCACCGGAGAAATGTACGTCGCCGACTCCGGCAACGGCCGCATCGTACACCTCGATGCCACCGGCAAGTTCGTTTCGCAATTCGGCAAGAAAGGGAAGGGCAACGGCGAATTCTCTACCGCCCACGGCCTCGGCATCGACAAACAGAATCGCCTCTACGTAGCCGACCGCGGCAATAACCGCGTCCAGGTATTCTCCCCCTCCGGCGAGTTCGTCGCCGAATGGAAGGGTTTCGGCAACCCTTTCGGGCTCCTCGTCGTGAATCAGGAGCTACTCGTTTCCGAAGGCGACATCAATAAGATATTCCACTTTACTCTCAGTAATGGCAAAATAGCGAAAGAGTGGGGCAATCCCGAAATGCTGAAGCTGCCGCATCTCATGTCGACCGACAAGAAGGGTAACCTCTACGTTGCCGAAGTGAACGGCAAACGAGTCCAGATCTTCAAAAAAGCCAAATGAAACGTCTGATTGTTTTTTTTCCTGTCCTCCTCCTCGCCCAGACTCCTGAGCTCGAACAGGCGCACGCTCCGCTCTACAAGCCCCCCGTCCAGAAGGCGAAATCCGCCGCCGCCCTCACTGCGGAACTCGCCCCCTCCAAGCCCGGTCTCCGCTCTCCTATCGTCCGCCGCAACTTCATCGATCAACACATCTTCGGTCGCATGCAGAAAGACGGTATCCCCCACGCCGCCCTTGCCACCGACGAAGAGTTCGCCCGCCGCGCTTGGCTCGACTCGACCGGCCGCATCCCCGCCCCCGCCGACCTCGAAAAGTTTCTCGTCAGCCGCGACCCCCAAAAACGAACCCAACTCGTCGATCACCTCACGAACTCCGACGCCTTCATCGACAAGTGGACCTACTACTTTGAAGACCTCTTCCGCGCCGGCCAGCGCATGGGCTCTGGCCTGAATCTGTTCCACTACTGGCTCCGCGAATGGCTCATTCTCGACCGTCCCTACACCGACATGGTCACCGACATCCTGACCGGGGCAGGGAAGTCCAGCTTCTCCGTCCCCGCCGGCATGTACTACGCCCGCGACTTCGTCAAAGCCAAGGACGACCCCGAAGCCCCGGACGCCCATGACTTAGTCAACCAGCCCGACACCGTCGACGAGTTCACCGTCACTTACTCAAAGGTCTTCCTCGGTCTGAACCTGGCCTGTATCTCCTGCCATGATGGTGTTCATCACCTGGAAAAGGTAAATACTTTTCTCACATCTAAGAAGCGCGACGAATTCTTTGGCCAAGCGGCCTTTTTCGGGAAAACGCGCCAAATCATGAACTGGGAGAACGGTTACCAAGCCAATACCGAATACACCGTCGACGACGTCGGCCCCGAATATAATCCCAAAGCCGACTCCATCGTCCGCGTCCCCCGCCGCGGCGGGGACGCTTCCCCGCGCTTTATCCTCGGTGGCGAACGCCCCAAGTCGGGCGAAAACTCCCGCGACGCGCTCGCCCGCATTCTCACCAGCCATCCTCAATTCCGCAAGGCCTTCGCCAACCGGATCTGGGCCGAACTCATGGGCTTTGGCATCGTCGAACCGATCGACGATTTTGACCTTCTCAAGCCCGATCAGCCCTCCAACCCTGCCCTGCTCGACGCGCTGGCCGCCGATTTCCAACAGCACAACCACAGCTTCAAACACTACGTGCAAACCGTGATGAAGTCGAGCGCCTACCAACTCAGCAGTCGCTTCGTCGGAGAATGGAAGCCGGAATACGCCACATATTACGCCCGCAAATATGTGCGCATGTTGAGCGCCCCCGAACTCCATGACGCCATCGCTCTCGCCACCGGCCAACCGGCCAAGTTCTCCACCGGCAGCGAACAGGTCGGGCTCGTCATGCAAATGCCGGAACCCAAGAAGGCCGACGCCGGGGTACAAGGATTCATGAAGACCTTCGGCCAGTCCAACCGCGACGACATGCCGAAAAAAGTGCCGCCCTCGTCCTTGCAAGCCATGCTGCTCATGCAGTCCAAAGTCGTCACCGACCGCATCGACGCCGCCAAGTTAGGCATCATTCAGAGCCTCCTGATCTCCACCAAGGACGACCAGGACCTCGTCAATCAGATCTTCCTCCAAACGATCTCCCGCCGACCCACGGCGGCTGAAAAAGCCGTCGGCTTAAAAGCGCTGCAAGCCAACCGCCCCACCGGTGCGGCCAACTTACAATGGGCCCTGCTCAATAGCCCCGAGTTTTTATTCAATTACTAACATGCAGAAACGCGTAGCCGACACTCTCGCCGCCCGCCGCGATCTTCTCAAGCTCGGCGGCTACGGCCTCCTCGGGTCGTTCGCCAGCCAAACCTTCGCGCCGGTCCAGCTCCGCGCCGCCGGTCGAACGAACCCGCGCGGCACCGCCCGCTTCTGCATCCTCATTGAACTCGCCGGTGCCCTTTCCCACATCGATTCCTTCGATTTTAAAGAGAATGAAGGCACCCAGAAAGATTTCGACGTCCGCCCCGTCAAAAACGATCTCTACCTCTCCCACCGGCTCTTTCCCCAACTGTCGAGCCACATGGATAAACTCTCCATCGTCCGCTCGATGAAGAGCCACGAGGTGGTTCACTTCCGTGGCCAATACTACACCCAGGCCGGCCGCCCTCTGAACCCCGCCCAAGCCAGCGAGATCCCCAGCGTCGGCTCCGTTATCGCGCTCGAATTGGAAAACCAACGCCGCGCGTCCGACACCTTCCCCACTTACTTGGGTTGTAACCTCGATACCTCCGGCTGCGGCGCGCTGTCTACCGGCTTTCTCCCCCCGCGCCACTCCGTCCTCGATCTCAACCTGAAATCCGGTGCCGGTGCCGCCCCCTCCTCGGCGGAAGCCATGGCCGTGCTCTCCGAACGGTATCGGCTGCTCAATGAACTTGACGCCGTTATGGCCCCGTCCCGCTCCGGCCGCGACCGCAGCTTCGGCGGCTTTCGCGATTTCCAAAAATCGGCTTACCAAATCCTCGGCGATCCCCGCTGGCCCGAAGCCTTCAAGATGCCGAAGGAAGAGATCGAACGCTACGGCGCCAACGAAGTCGGCCTCGGCTGCCTGCTCGCCCGTAACGTCGTCCAAGCCGACGCTGGCACCCGTTACATCCACATCGTCCATCCTGATTGGGACCACCACCGCGACATCTATAATCACGCCAAAAAATCGAATCACTACATTCGCTGCAACGAGTTCGATCGCGCCCTCGCCCAACTGCTCACGGACCTTGGCGCCGCGCCCTCTCCCCGCACCCCCGGCAAGACGTTACTCGACGATACCCTCATCGTGGTCGCCACCGAGTTCGGCCGCACCCCCGGTGCCCTCAACGGCATCGCCGGCCGCCACCACTACAACTTGGCGTACCTGTCGATGTACGCCGGCGGCGGCACCAAACCCGGCCGCATCATCGGCAAAACGGATGCCGCTGGTGAACACGTCGTCGATACCGGCTGGCGGTATAAAAAGGCGTCTATCAAGACTGAAAACGTCTACGCGACCATCTACTCCGCCCTCGGCATCGACTGGCAGAAAGAGATCACCAATACCCCCTCCAAACGGGCCTACAAATATGTGGATAACCTGGGAGCTACGGAGATGGTCATCCCCGATGAGATCGCCGACCTGTTCGTCTAAATGCGTTATATAGCACTTCTCTTTCCCGCCCTGCTCGTAGCCGAGTCAGTCGTCATCCCCGCCGGGTCATTCACCATGGGCCGCACGAAGACCACCGCGGACGACTCGACCAAGATGCGTCCTCAGATCCTGCTCGACGATCGTCCCACGCGGGTCGTGACCCTCCCGGCTTTCTCCCTCGAGTCTCGCGAGGTCACCCACGCCCAGTACGGCGAGTTTCTGGCACAGGCGAAGCGCCCTGCCCCCTACCATTGGAAGCCGGAGCTGGCTAAGTCCAACGTCGCCGTCTATAACGTCACCTGGGACGACGCCAAGGCCTACTGCGAGTTCCACAAGAGCCGCCTGCCGTCGGAAGCGGAATGGGAACGCGCCGCCCGCGGCGGCCTCGAAGGTCAGGACTACCCCTGGGGTGATAATTTCGACGCTAAACTGCTTCGGGCCGGGACCGATCGCGGCCCCGGCGAACCCGGCAAGTTCCCGCCCAACGCCTTCGGCCTATACGATATGGCGGGGAATATGGCCGAGTGGACCAGCGACTGGTTCGATCGCGAGACCTATAAAACCGGTGTCCCGCCCGCCACTGGCCTGTACAAAGTCATCCGCGGCGGCGCTTGGTCCGATTCGCCCAAGCGCGTTACTATCTATTTCCGCAACTGGGTTCGCCCCACCATGCGCCAGCCGAATATCGGCTTCCGCTGCGCCCGGTCCATCGATCCGGACGCCGAGATCACCCGCCTCATATCGCAGTTCACCGGCGTCGTCTCCATCTACGCGAAGAATCTGACGACCGGCGCTGAATACGCGCGGAAAGACGCTGATTTGGTCCGCACCGCCAGCACCATCAAATTACCGATTCTGATCGCTGCGGCGCAGGCGGTCCATGACGGCAAAGCGAGTTGGAACGAACTGATCACCCTCGATAAGGATGAAATTGTGTCCGGTTCCGGCGTGATCCGTGAGTTCACCCCCGGCCAGAAATTCCCGCTCCGCGATATCGCTAACTTGATGATTGTGGTGAGCGACAACACGTGTACGAATTTGATGATTGAACGCCTGACGGCCGACTACGTCAATGAAGTGATGGAGCGCTACGGTTTCGTGAACACGAAGTCGATGCGGAAGATCATGGGCGACGGTAAGAATTTGAAACCCAATCCTGGTGGCTGGAGCAAGTTCAGCCAGCTTGCCGACAACAAGAAGTACGGGATTGGGGTCAGCACCCCACGAGAAATGGTAGGGATCCTCGCCGCGCTGGAGCAGGGAAAGCTCGTGAGTCCGGAGGCGTCGAAGAATCTTCTCGACATTTTGCGTCGTCAGCAGTACACCGATGGGATTGGCCGCCACGATCCGCATCCGGTGGCCAGCAAGAGCGGCGCGCTGGATGCGCTTCGATCCGATGTGGGGATTCTGTACGGGAAAACGGCGAAGATTGCGATTGCGATAACGGTGGACGGCATGCCGAAGACCGATTACAGTCCGGACAACGTAGGGAACATTCTGATTTCGCACCTGACGGCGCAGATTGTGGCGAAGCTTGGTCCGCTCGATTCACTGCAATAAGGAGATTGTGCGTCCTGAAAGTCGCATGGTTCTCCCAAGTGCAAGTCTTGTCCGGGTAAGCACCGTAGCGCCCTGTCGTAGACTCCCGGCGGAAGGAGAGATCCAACTGACCGAAGCGGAGTGTCGAAATCCTTTGAAAGAGAAGGGACCGAATCGGGGTAGATCGATCCGGGGGCTGCGACACCGATAGGCATCGGCTTTTCCATAGCCCACATCGAGTTTTGCAAGAGGCTCTCGTGAAGCCCCATTCCGGGTTTCCAAAAACGGCACCCAAGGGGACGACGAAGGGCGCCAGGGGGTGCCGATCTCGTAGCGCCGCATGAATATCACTGGTCGGAATTGTAAGTCTTGCGAAGTCAAAGAGTTAGGGTTAATCTTTTTCTAAGGAAGGCGTCCTCATCAGCCCTAATGGAGCCACCGGAACGGTAAGGCGACTCAAAATCTACGAGGAGAGAGTTCGGGATCGGGATGCAGACGGCGCGATGGCGCCTCTCTCCGCCATCTACCGGCGTCAAGAGAGCCGTTGGCCAGCCAGAATCATTGGCCTCCTGGCCCTGGCTCGGTTTGCGATCTATATAAAGAACCGGCTGATCGCCGCCCGCGTTGTCTCGATATCTTCCTCCGTATGAGCGGCACTCACAAACCCAGCCTCAAACTGACTCGGCGCAAGGTAAACACCCTCGCCGAGTAAGTGGTGAAAGAACTTTCCGAAACGCGCCGTATCCGCCGTCTTTGCCGTCTCGTAATCCACCACCGGCGTCTCCGTAAAGAACATCGTAAACATACTCCCAACACGGTTGACAGTAACCCCGGGCGGTGGTGTCTCTACCAAGCGAGACGTGATCTTTTCCAGATACGGATAGATTTCCGGATGGCTCTTGATATGGCGTAACATCCCCAGCCCCGCGCTCACCGCCAACGGATTGCCACTCAGCGTGCCGGCTTGATAAATCGGCCCGACCGGAGCCACTCTGCTCATCACGTCCCGCCGCCCGCCATACGCCCCAATCGGCAACCCGCCGCCGATCACCTTCCCAAACGTCGACAGGTCCGGCCGGATCCCAAACAACTCCTGCGCCCCCCCGCGAGCCAGACGGAACCCCGTCATCACTTCGTCGAAAATCAGCAACGCCCCATGCTTCCGCGTCAGTTGCACCAACGCCGCCAGAAATTCGGGCGTCGGAATGACGCATCCCATGTTCCCCACGACCGGCTCCACAATCACCGCCGCAATCAAGTCCCCGCGCTCCCGGAACGCCTGTTCCAACGCCTCCACCGAGTTGTACGGCAACGCCAACGTCGTATCCGTAAAGCCCTTCGGCACGCCCTGGGTATCGGCGATGCCCAACGTCGCCATGCCGCTCCCCGCCTTCACGAGTAAGCTATCCACGTGGCCGTGGTAGCAGCCCTCGAACTTGATCGTCAGGTCCCGACCCGTGAAGCCACGGGCGACCCGCAGCGCCGACATCGTCGCCTCGGTGCCGGAGTTCACAAGGCGCAGCATCTCCATGCTTGGCACCGCGTCGATGATCTCCTCCGCCAGTTCCAGTTCCAATTCCGTCGGGGCTCCAAACGACGTGCCAATCGTCAAGGCCTTCTCAATCGCGGCCAGAATTGCCGGGTGCCGATGCCCAATCAGCATCGGTCCCCAGGAACCAATATAGTCGATGAACTCGTTGTCATCGACGTCAAACATGCGGGCTCCCTGGGCCCGGGCGATGAACCGCGGGTGACCTCCGACGCTGCGGAAAGCGCGGACCGGAGAGTTAACGCCGCCCGGAATCAGGTGTTGCCCGCGGGCGAGCAGGGCCTCGGAACGAATGGTAGACATAAGTTAGTTAGATTGTTACGATACGACGAAGGCACGTATTCAGGGCGATTTCCGCCATGGTCGATTTGAAGTTACTGCGGATGCGGGCCCGGAGCTCCCGATAGCTCATTGTGCCGGCGAACAGCTCTTGCATCACGCTTTGAATCTGCGTGCTGCGGCGCAGGAATTGCAGCATCCGGGTCGTATTGGCCCCGCCGCAAAAGCGCCCCAGATACACCCGCCGCGCTAGCGTCGAGGCATATGCCAAGTCAGCCCCGAACTCCGCCTCCACCTGCCCCGCATACGCCTCTGGTCGCTCTTCGGCCAGAAATTGCCCCGCCAGCTCTCCCGAACGCATCGCGTAGTAAATACCTTCGCCCGTCACCGGATCCACTAGGCCTGCCGAGTCCCCCACGGCGAGCCAGCCAGGACCATCCAGACGGTTGTTCGGCCAGGAACTGGTAGCAAGGGCAGGCAACATATGAGCGTAAAACTGGGCGTCATTAAAGGAGATGCCGCGCTCGGCCAGATAGGTTTCTAATCGTTGCCGCAGCCCCGCCGCCGACACCCCTTTCCCACAAATCCCGGCCGAAAGATGGCCGCAACGGGGGAATAGCCAAATGTAGCCCTCCAGATCGGCAAAGAACTGAATATCGATATGTGGCTGTTCGGACGGGATGTAGTACCCCAGCGCAACCATCGTGTCGCCAGCCGTCCAAGGTGTGCCGAACTCGCGCAGCGGGTTCCGCGCGCCCGTGGCAATGATCAGATGGTCCGCCTGCAGAGGACCCGACCGGGTCGTCAGCGACCAGCCCTTTCCTTCCCGCTCGACGCCCGTCACCCGGGTCGTCAAAAGCTCAGCCCCGGCCGCCGCGGCCCGGTCCAGCAGAAGCTGATTCAGCTCCCGGCGGGAAAATATAAGCAGCGGCTTTTCGAGAGCGAGCCGCGCCGGCGGACTCTCGTCCGAATGCAGCCAGGTCGTCGAGACCGAGTGGCTGCGTCCTTCTCTCAGAAACGGATACTGGCGGTAGGCCTTGAACGTGACACCGCCTCCGCAGGGCTTCTCCCAAGCCATCTTTTCATCAATCAGCAAGGTGTTTACGCCCGCACGGGCCAACCGCTCCGCAGCCATTGAGCCGGCTGGGCCACCTCCGAGAACAGCGACGGTTCGGCTCACGGCTTTGCAGGAATGGGAGGGTGACCAGAGGGCAAACTTCCCGCGTCGGGGGCAGGTGCGCTATGCGGGGTTCCACCATCGGTCGCCGCCGGCGCCGCGCCCGGCTTCTTCTTCACAACCCACTTGGTGCCTTCCGCTTCGAGGGTATAGGAGATCTTGATGCCGCTGGCCGGAGCCCCTTTCGGGCCGATGCTGGCAACCGCTTCAGCCTCTTTATCGTGGAAATTGACGCTCACCACCTCGACGTCCATCGAGGCGGCAATCATGTCGTCCCGTTTGGCTAGATAGTCGACGATCGCTTGTTTGACCGACTCCTTCGTCTGAGGCGCTTTCGCGCACGAGGACAGAAACGAGCCAGCCGCGAGGGCCACAAAAAGGAGAAGGTAACGCACTCTTGAATTATAGCTTTAGGCCGGGCGGCTGGGGCAGGGCGGGGGACCTTCTTGTCTTCGACGACCGGGCTGCGTTTCCCCGGCGAACGACTCACGGGGTCCGTCGGAGTCACAATCGCGGCAGCAAGCGCGAGATAAAACGGGAGAAGAAGGATGGCACGTCGCATTGACTCCTGATACGATCTCGCGGCCAAAACGTTTCACTACTTCATCGGGCGGGTGTAAAGAAAACGAATGGAGCCCAGTAGTAGGGTTTGGCGTACGGCCCGGTGGAAGTCACTCATAAGACGAGAGGTACTCCGGTTGTTGGCGTCCCAAAGCCCCGTGATCACGTTGTGCGCGCCCGCTTCCAGAATCGGCCAAGTCAAGCCGACCAAGCTTTCCCCGCTATCGTTGCGGGCACCCGCGCTCCGGCACGCCGAAAGCGTTACCAGTTCGGCGCGCTACGGCATATGGCGAATCTCCGCAGCAGAGATCGCCGAACCATCGTCGTGCCGAGTCAGCAGCAAAGCTAAGTGAAGCGGGTCCACCGGGTCCGTCACCGCATGGACCGCAAAATGGGCGTAGCGGTAGGAAGCAATCGGCTCAGCCAGCAGTCGGACTCGGATACAGGCCGAGCCCTCCAGCCGATTGGTCAGCAACGACACTAGGGCCGCGGCGACGGCTCTTAGCTCCTGCCGGGCAAACGGAAGCGGCTAGTAACGCTTTGGCATGGTCTCGGGAGCCCCCACGAGAAGGGCCTGCGTTCCCGTTAGGCGCGCCCGGCCCGACAGCCATAGAATGAGGGAAGGCACGAGCGCGACGGTTGCCATCCTCAAACCAATAGCGGTCCGGCCGTGTCGGCGAGGCGGTCGTCTCAAAATTGAGCGAGTGCAGAGGGCCATCCGGAACCAGAAAAACGCGGGTGCCGTTGGGCAGGTGGGCGGCGGCCGGACGAAGCAACAGTTCAGTCAACTTACGGCGGGCCGGGGCATCACTCGAACCTGGATCCCGCAAGCCGCCGTTAAACTGGCGGTATTCCTCAACTATGGGAGCGAGCGCCTTCAAGCCCGGCAGGGGGAAATTCGACAGTCACCGGCGTGATCGACCAGAGCCACGAACGTTCCCGGCTTACCGATTAGAACAGGATCACGTGCCCGGGGTCGCCGCAGTGAGTTGCTACAGGTCACCGCACAGCGCAAAACGCTCGGCGGCGTGAACGCGCTCAGCGTGTTCGTGGTCTATTACTTGCATTTTCCTTTGGTATGGCGGGAAGGCCGCGTTCGTTTCAAGTTTAGAGCAAAGAGCAAAGTAGGCTGGCTGGAGCGGGAACGGGAGACTGCGGATTTGAACCGGAGCTTGGCGCGGTGCAGCAGGACACGGAGATATTCGCCGTCGACGCCGAGTTCAGCGCAGAGTTCCTTGCGGTCGGCTTCGTCAAGAAAGAGGCGCTGGAGGATCCGGCCGTCTTTCTCGGGCAGCTCGGCTAAAATTTGGCGGACGGTGGTCTGGCGCTGTTGGTCGACGAGGGACGAGTCGAAATCGATGCGGACGTCGGGGAGGTCGGGGAACTCGCCTTCGGTGGTCGAGTGCTTCCGCTGTCCGCGGAAGGCTTCGAGAAGGACGTTCTTCGAAACGGCGTGCACGAAGGCTGGGAGGCGTTTGATCTGGGTGCCGCGGCGCACGTGGAGGATCACCCGGAGGAGGGTCTCCTGACAAACATCGTCGATAATCTGATGGGAACGGATACGGAAGCGGAGGCGCGATTGCAATACGCTCGTGAAGTGCGTGACGAAGTGCTTTTCGGTCTCTGGCTCCTGCTGTTTGAGGCGTGCCAGGTAGTCTGGATTAAAATACGTTTGCTCCATAGGCGCGATGTCCAGTACTATTATGTCAATAGTTCCGGCTGGCGTGGGAAGCAGAGTTAACGGAGCGCGCCGGTTTGATGAAGCCGGTCGACCATCGCGGCTCGCGTGGTCACCCCGAGTTTCGAGAAGGTACGGCGCAGATGGGTGCATACGGTCCAGTTCGAGATATTGAGCCGGTGGGCGACGAGTTTATTGGGGAGCCCGGAGGCTACGAGGCGAGCGACTTCGAGTTCGCGGGGGCTGAGAGGATCTCCGGGAAGGGGAGCTGGGCAGGGATAGAAGATCAGCTCGTACCGGCCTTCGGGTCGACTCCAGGTAGCGACAATCTGCGGTTGCATGACCGGAAGTGATAACGGGACCGCGAAAGTTTCGACTAATTTTGGGTACGGACTGGGAGATTGAAGAGGGCGGTGGAGATGCCGTCGACGGATACGACGACGGGAAGCGAGCCGGAGGGAAGGCTACCTTGGAGAATGAACTGGAGTTGGAGAGCGCCGCCGAGGGGATTCAACGAGATGATCCGGTGGTCTACCCCATTGACCGACATCGTGACCTTCGGAGTGGCAGCGGAGTTGGTCAGGTTTTCGGGTAGGCCCGAGATGAGAACGGTGAGGATTTCACCGGGCCGGGCCGGACGGGCATCACTAATTGATTGGTTGAACCCAGCGATGACCGACGTGATCAGAGCGGGGGGAGGCAGGACCTGGATGCCGATGGGGAGGCTGGCTTCGCCGGCGATATTGACGCGGACGGCGATGGGACCAACAGGGAGATTGTTGGGCACATTAAAGGTAACGACGCCGTTCTCGACCCCGGTCATGGCAGCGGACTGTCCGTTGAGGGTCACGGAGATCGCTCCCCCGAGGTTGGCGGAGTTGATCTGGAGTTGCGCGGGGGTGCCGGGGACCAGGCCATTGACCCCGAAAGGAAGGCTCGCCTGGATGGACCTAGCGGGGGTGGCTCCGATTTGGAGGACGCCGGATTGGGTCAACAGGCGGAGTCCGTTCGAGATGGTGACGGTGGCCGAGGAGCCGGCCGCGGCGGGGCTGACCCAGATATTGGCCATGATGCGGTTGCCGGAGGCGACCCAGGAGCGGCGGACCTGGATGTCGCTCGTATTGAACCCGGCCAGGACGGACCCATCGACAAAGCCAGCCGGTTCCGTGGTGGTGATATCAACGAGGGATTCTGTTCCAGCCGGGAGGATGGCTGGCGAGAAGGTAACCGGGGCGGGGCGGTTGACGTCGAAGAGGTTCTCGTAGATGAAAGCGAACGGCGCTTGCACGAACAGGGAGCTTTGGCCGTCGGAGTTAAAGGCGACAACGGCGGAGCGGTATCCATTGGCTGCGGGCGGCAGGGTGGCGATAAGACGGCCTTGTTCGTCGAGTCCGCGGGTGGTGCCGGTGGCGCCGTCAAAGGAGATGCGGGTATCGGCGACCAGATTCTGTCCGGTAACGAGGACGGAGGCTCCATCGGGGCGGACGGTGACAGAGTCGACCGTCGGTGCGGACCGATCGGAGAGGCGAAGGGCGTTCGGGAGGACGTAGAGATCGTTGCCGCGAGAGAAGATGAGATGACCCGGGCCCTCCTGAGGGAACTGGCCGAACTGGAAGGTAATCTCTATATAAGATGCGGGCGCCGAGGGGTAGGGCCGGATGGCACCATTGGGAACGATGGCGAAGCCGCCCAAGACGGAAATCTGAAGGCCGGTGGCGGGTTGGCTGTTTTGAACCAAGCCCACTCCGGCGGCGGCGATGAAGTTGCGCGGCCCGCCGGCGAAGTACAGTTGGGCGGGTTTGACGGCGTTCTGGGCGGGGAAACTGAAGGTTTGGACGCTATGGATACCCGGGGTGGTACGGCGGGTGACGGAGAAGTTGACAGCGTCGCTGGAGGCGCCGGCGACCACGGTGCGGGTGAGAAATGGGGTGCGGGACGCCGGGAAGAAGATGGTGTCGAAGTTTACTCCGAAATCGAAGGGGCGACCGCGGTCGTCAAGCGGGGGGTTGATGTTGCCCGGGGTGGGCTCGCCTTGGAGAGCGGAAGGGAGCGGGTGAGCGTAGATGTAGTACTCGCCAGGGGGAAGTCCTTCAATCTTGAAGGTACCGTCCGGATTGGTGAGCGCTCCGACGGCAGCACCGCGGGGGGCGATGGCGACGACTGAGGCCATCGCGACACCGTCACTGCCGCTCGTGACCCGGCCGGTGATGGAGCCGAGCAGTTGGCGGAAGGTCGGGGTGGGGTAAAGGACGGAGATGCCGGCTGCGTCATCCGGAGTGATGGGGCGGATCTTGGTGGTACCGCGGGTAATTTCGGTGGCCATGGCACCCGAGGCGAAAGAGTGTTGGAGGCCTAGGGCGTGCCCAAACTCATGGACGGCGGTGAGGAAGAACTGCTCGCTCCAACTGGGACGGGATGCCAAATCACGGTTCAGGACAACTTGGGAGCGCTGAATGGGGACGAAATTCGATCCAGGAAGAAAGTCGCCGCGGACGGTAACGCTGCCGTACCCATTGACGCCCGGGGGCAGATCTTCAAAAACGACGTCGATGCCGGGCGTCGAGGGCGTGGGCTGAGAGAGGGAGAAGAAGCCGCCAAAGCGGATGCGCAGGTCAGATGTCTCAACCTCGCTCCAAACGCGGGCGGCAGAGCGGAGTTGGCTGACGAAGGCGGCGAGCGAATCGCCAGATGCCAAATTAGCAGGTCCATTATCGGCGACTTGAAAGGTAACTGTCTTATCGTTCAGAGCGTTGACGTCGAACTTCTCAACGATCGCATTAAACGGGGCGTTACGGCTGGCAAAGCGGACAAAGTGGTAGTAACCGGAGGCGAGGCTCGAGCCGAGCAGGAGGACGGCGAGGGTGCGGCGCAGGCTCACCGAGTCTTCCCCATGGCGCTGGAAACACGGACCTGGAACTCGGAGAGGCCCATTCGCATGCCGTCATCCGACGTCGGACGACCGGTAGCGGTAACGAGGCTGGCCGCAAGGGGGCCGCGATTGAGGGTGACGACACCGGCGGTGTCGCGCTCCAGTTGGAAGACACCCTGGGAAAGGCCGATGACGTGGGTGAGGCCAGAGGGTGAGGTCCACAGGAAGAGGACCAGTTCATCGCCGTACGGAAGAATGGGGGCTCCCGCGACCGTTTGCTGGAGGCGGCCGACCTGACCGCCTGGGACGACGACGTCTGCCGACGTGCCCAGATTGCCTTTCCATGTCTCCAGAATCGAAATTTTGTGATGAGAGTAAACCAAAGCGCCATGCTGGCGACCGGTGGCCGGGCCGATTTTGGCGCGGACGATGGCCGTAGCCTTAGCAACCATCTCCTCAAACGATAGCTTTTGGAGCGTAGCACTGGGGAGGGCAAAGGCCAAGAGCGCAAAAATAAGGAGGGCGCGAGTCACTGATCCTAAGGGTGCACGTTGGGCACCAATCGTGATTCGTTTTGTTTTCAATCGCTTGCGGCGAGAGGCCCGGTTTCATTGGGTTTCCTGGACACAGGCAGTGGGTTTATTGGCCTCCTCCCAACCTGGTGGCCAATCATGCTCGTTCGCCCCTCGCTGGCGAACTGTGACTGGCGATTCAACCCACGGCAAGCAGCGAAGAGCCTGCTATTGTACAACGAGCAATGGGACTGCGACTGCGTGGCGAACCTTTTCGATGGTTTCGCCGTAGATGAGGTCGCCGAGTTTGCCGTGGCCGTGGGAGGCCATGACGATGAGATCGACTTGGTATTGCCGGGCGGCGCGGATGATTTCGTCGGCGGCTCTATTCGAGTGATAGATCAATAAATCGCATTCAATTGATTCATTCTCCAGGGATTTAATAACACTTGTAAGATAATCGTGTCCGGCCTCGACTTCGGCAGTAGAGGAGAGGGCGCCATAGACGCGGCTGGTGGCACCCTCTTCGACGTGGACGAGGAGGAGGCGGGCACCATGCTGTCGGGCGAACGCGGCAGCGTGGCGGAGGGCGATGACATCCTTGACGGAGTGGTCGAGGGGGACGAGGATGCGCTCGTAGCAGGGGAGGTCGAGGGCGGGTAGGGGCCCGAGGGGCATGGCGGGTCGGACGACAGACGCCCGAGCCCCGAGCCAGGGCTCAATGAGCAAGTAACAGAGCAACACTGCCAGTACGAGTATTGGGATAATTAAGTATGCATTTATATAACGACTTACCAGCCAGCAGTTCAAGCTGATTATGAGAGCAGAAACAATGAGCGCAAGCGCCTTTAGCCAGAGAGGGCTAACGAATTCGCCCATGCGCTGCTGGTCACCGGTAAAGCGGACGAGCGGGACGACGGCGAAGGGCAACTGGAAGGAAAGGACGACTTGACTGAATATTAGGAGCTGGTAGACTTGACCTTCGCCGAAAAGGACGATGGTGAGAACGGCAGGGATCAGAGCAAGGCCGCGAGTGAGGGCTCGACGGATCCAGGGCTGCATGCGAACGTTGAGGAAACCTTCCATAACTACCTGACCGGCAAGGGTTCCGGTTAACGTAGAGGACTGGCCTGCTAATAGGAGAGCGACGCCGAAAAGGATACTGGCAGCCGAGGTCCCCAGGAGGGGAGCAAGGAGAGCGTGGGCCTGTTGGATCTCGGTGACGATGATCTGGCGCTTGAAGAAGACGGCCGCGGCAAGGACGAGGATCGCTATGTTGATCAGGAGAGCCGCATTGAGGGCTATGATGGAATCAAAGAAGTTGTAGCGGCAGGCTTGACGCTTTCCGGCTGAGGTATCGTCGATTTCGCGGGTCTGGACGAGGGCGGAGTGGAGGTAGAGATTGTGGGGCATGACGGTGGCCCCTAGGATGCCGACCGCCACGTAGAGGTTTTCGGAGTTCAATGTCGGAATTAGGCCAGTTAACATATTTCCAAGCAATGGTTTAGCTAGCCATAGTTCAACTAAAAAACAAACCCCTATGACGCCGATGAGCCAACGAACCATGGACTCGAAGCGTTTAACCCCAAGCTCTAGCAAAAAAAGGATGAAGAAGGTATCGACGGCGGTGAGGAGGACACCCCAGAGGAGAGGGAGGTGAAAGAGGAGCTGGAGGGCGATGGCGGCGCCGAGGATTTCGGCGAGGTCGCAGGCGGCGATGGCGATTTCACAGAGGAGCCATAGGGCTCCGGCGACAGGGCGGGGGTAGGCATCACGGCAGGCTTGGGCGAGGTCTCGACGGGTGACGATGCCAAGACGCGCGGAGAGGGTCTGGAGGAGGATCGCCATGAGGTTAGACAGGACGAGGACCCACAGGAGTTGGTAGCCAAATCGGGCTCCGCCTTCGATGTCAGTGGCCCAGTTGCCGGGGTCCATATAGCCGACGCTGACAAGGTAGGCGGGTCCCCCGAAGGCGAGGAGGCGCTTCCAAGGGGATCCGCCGGCCGTGGACACTGAGCCGTGGATTTCTTCCAGCGATCGTGACGATGGAGTAAACATAGATTCGCTCACTCGACTTAACTATAGTTAAATACGTTTGGAAGCCGATTGCAAGTCTGTCTGGGGGTAAACACACGTCGAGTGAACTCGGTCGAATTTCGGATTTCGAAAGATCAGACTACGGTTGGAAGGCGGTGGGGTTCTCCGAAGCGCGTTTCGATTCAAAGCCCATTTCCGGAAAGTGTTCCCGGCGAAAGCGGCCGTCCTTAAAAAACTGCCACTCTGACCCCTTGAAGCCTCGGCGTTTAAAATCGCGAGAGGTGGGTGTTGAGTCCGCCCTCCCAACCAGGCACCGCAGGCAACCTTTTCCATCCCCTCGCGTGCCGTTTGGGGGGCACACGGAATCTCGCTTCACAAGAGCCACTTGGATCATCCAGAACGCCTGAAGGATGTGGGGGGCTAGACGATTTTCGTGCGGTATCTGCGGGAGGGGCACGGGATCCGGGAAAGTCGGCAAGTGGTGGATTGGACGGAACAGTCGATGGGTTGGACGAGTCTCATTTCCCAAAGGAGCAGCCGAGGGCATAGAAGCGGCCCGTGGATCGGCCAGGAACTATTCCCTCTTTGGGCTAGACAGGGGCCGACCGGATTGCAGGTGTCGGCGTTAGCGACGAATTTGCAAGGGAACCCGATTGACGTGATTGTGTCGAATCCAGACCCGGGGGCGTCGCGTAGTGGGACTTCGGGGGGACGGTGTCGCCGGCGGTGCAGGGGGATTTAACTTTTGGTTTGCATCTTTACTACGACGGGGATGCGGAACTTGTTTCAAGAAGGGAAGGCGGCGGCGGTGGCGAATGTGGGGATGTGAGTGCGAGCGGTGACGCGGGCGGAGTGTCAGGCGAATTTGAAGGCGGTGCCGAGTAACTTGTTTTCGCATTCAGATCAACAGGTGCAGTGGCAGAGTGGTACGCCGATAGGGCGTGCGCCGACGGGGTGGGCGGGGCGTGTGGCGGATCAGGTGCGGGCGATGAATGCGCCGTCGCAGTTTCCAGCCGGGGTATCGGTAAATGGAAACTCGTTGTTTTTAATTGGGCAGGATACGCAACCATCACAGATTGCGTCGACGAACTTGGACTTCCTGGGGCAGCAGAACCGGGCGGGGGATGCGGATCTGCGCATTCCGATGATGCCGATCAGTCAATCCGATCTGATGCCGATCAGTTCGGAGGCAAGCAACGCAGGGCTTTCTCAGTGTGAATTAGTGATCGGCATCCGTCAAGGCTTTTTGCGTGTTGGGGC
>Ga0209086_10000119_pt1 | contig 70054 bp, 53 predicted proteins | sample M_130207_XF_Meta_FD_187312 | JGI IMG/M metagenome (GOLD analysis project Ga0209086, IMG submission 187312) | Freshwater microbial communities from Lake Montjoie, Canada to study carbon cycling - M_130207_XF_MetaG (SPAdes) (version 2) | ecosystem: Environmental > Aquatic > Freshwater > Lake... | reverse complement strand
AGATGGTGTGCCACAGTCACGGAGCTTCGACGTGGCCGTGGGAATTAGAAACAGCCTTCACTGACAGACACGGCCACGTCGAAGCTCCGTGACCGTGGCACCCGAAATTAAAAAAAACGATGGCCCCGCTCCGAAATCCGGTTGAGGGCTGACGCCCAAGAGTCACGCTACGGTCGCGTCACACCTTCCACTCGCGACGACCGAGCCAATCGTTGCAGTCCGACCAGCAGGTTGCCTTCCCCCCATCGCATCAGGTTGACAGAGGTCCAATCGTGGTGCAGAGTCTTTCATGTGGTGGGCGCTGCGTGACGGAGCGAAGGCCAGCACCACAGAACTTCAGTCTCGCGGGAATCCCCTACCATGCGCGACGCGATGGCTTTGCAACGCCGCCGCCGTTTGATGCTGCTTCAATCCGAAACGCCCGCTGGCGACGTCAGCGCTGGCGCGGAGTTGGAACGGACGGCGGGACAGCTCACGACATCGAGTATCGAAACGGACATTGAGGTCGCAGCGATTGACTCCGCTACGCAGGCCGCTGCCAGCGAGCGATTCTTTCGCGAGTGCGGCGGTCGCGCGGGCCTGCAACTCTTGGTCGAGTTACCCGGAGCTGCGGAACCTACACGCATCGGACTCGACGGTCCATTCCTGTTGATCGGTCGCGATTCCGCCTGCGACTTGAGACTCGATCAGCCCGAGGTCAGTCCGCGTCATGCGTACCTGCAATGGGTCTCGGGGCATTTGTTCTGCACCGACTTGGGAAGCGAGACCGGCCTGTTGCCGGGTCGCCGTCAAGCGGGAGCCGGGCCATGGTTGGAAGGTCAGCCCCTGCAAGCCGGGCCGTACCGGATATCGCTCGTCGGCGGTGAGGCTCAGTCCCCGCCCGCTTCCAGTCCGCTCGAACGCTCGCCACAACTGGCGGCTGAGTTCCCGCAGGTCCGATTGAAGTTCGATGGCGTCGAACAGGACGATAATCAGTGGCCCGTTGATCGTGCCCTGACCCTGATCGGTCGTGGGGCACAGTGCAAACTGCGACTCAATCATCTCGACATGCCACTCGTACAGGCGAGCCTTGTCCGCACGACCACCGGTTGTTGGTTGATCGACCTCGCAGGCAACGGCACCACGCGCATCAACGACCGCCCCATTCATTTCGCGCCGCTCGACATCGGCGACACGGTGCAACTCGGCGTCTTCCGCGTCACGGTGACCGCCGCCGCGTTGGGGGTCGTCGCGCCGAAGACGGAACCGGGAAAGTCGCCTGCCACCGACAAGGCTCTCATCGAACTCGCCAACCGCCATCGCGAGCTACTCGGCGAACTGAACACGGGCTTGAAGGATGTGCAGTCGTGCCTCGACGCCGAACTGCTGGCTGACGCTCCGCAATTGAAGGGATCGCTCGAACAGTACGTTCGCCAAGCGAACCGCCATCATCGCGAGATGCTGGAATCGCTCGCACCGTTCGTCGAATCGCCGCGCCGCGCGACTTCATCGCGTCAGAAGTCGCAGCGCTAACGCCAGCGAGTTCATCCGCGTGGTGGTCGTGTCGGCGCGCGACATGAACACGACGGGGCACGTCGTCCCGCACAGCACTCCGCCGAAGCGGCTGTCGGAGGTGTACATGATCGCCTTCACCGTCAGGTTGGCGGATGTGAGATCGGGGAAGAGCATCGCGTCGGCGGCACCGACCACGCCTCCTTCCATTCGCTTTTTCTCACCGGCATCGACGGCGTAGGCCAAGTCAAACGAGAGCGGGCCCTGCACGATGGCTCCGGGAAATTCGCCCGCCGCGTGGCGTCGCGTCAACTCGGCGGCTTCGAGCGTGTCGGGCATCGCGTCGGTCGGCTTCTCGGTGGCGGACATCACCGCGATGCGTGGCAAGCTGGATGAGGCCGAGTCGCGCAGCGCCGTCGCGACTTCGACGAGGCTCTTCAAAATGTCGGCCTTCTGATCGAGCGACGGCTGGATCGAGATGCCGGTGTCCGACAGTAGGAATCGCCGACAATCGCGCACGACTTCCATCAGCACCACTTGGCAGATGCTCCGATTCGTCCGCAGCCCCGTCTCGCGCGCCAGCACCGCTTTCATCAGGAGCGGTGTGGCGATCTGTCCCTTCATGAGCAACCGCGCGCGGCCCGCCTTCACTTCGGCCACGGCGGCGATGGCAGCCTCGTCCGCATCGACCAGACGAAAGCCAGTCAGGTCGATGTTCAAGTCATGAGCCAGCCGCCGCATCTCGTCCGTGCGACCGGTCAACACCGGCTCAATCCAACCGCGTCGCTGAGCCAACGCGAGCGCTTCGAGGACCGTCGGATCGGCCCCTCCCGCCGCAACGACCGGCACCGGGCCGGGCAGCCCATCTGCGAAACGATAAAGATCGTCAAAGCCAATTAGAGACATTGCCAGTTCCTCAAACCGTTCACGGCGTTGTCGAATGTAGGGAAGTCGGGGTCAGGTGGTTCAAAGTTCATTTTTCGCAGCGAAAAATGAACTTTGAACCACCTGACCCCTGATCGTTGGACCCCTGATCGTTGAAGTCTACGAGCTGAGTTGGAGTTTACTCACCGGTCCACTGCGGCGGTCGCTTCTGGAGGAACGCGGTGATTCCCTCTTGAGCATCGTGCCGCAGCGCATTGTCGGTCATCACTCCGGTCGCTCGTTCGTAGGCGGTCGGTTCGTCGAGAGCCAGTTGGTCATAAAATGCGCGCTTGCCGAGGCTCAACGTCAGTGGGCTGCTCGCCACGATCGCGTCGGTCAGTTCACGAATGGTTGCGTCGAGTTGATCGGCGGCGACCGCGCGGTTGATCAGTCCCACGGCCAACGCCCGCTCGGCCGAGATCGGTGCGCCGGTCAACAACATTTCCATCGCGACTTTCGGTGGGATGCTCCTCACCAGCGGGACCATCGGCGTCGTGCAGAACAGTCCGATCTTTACGCCCGGCGTGGCGAAGCGTGCTTCGTGCGCGGCGACGGCCAGATCGCAGGCCGCGACAAGCTGGCAACCTGCCGCCGTCGCCAGTCCCTGCACCCGCGCGATGACCGGTTGCGGCAAGCCTCGAAGCTGCTGCATGACACTCGAACAGCGCGCGAACAGCGTTTGGTAGTCGGCTTCCGCGCGACCTGCCATCTCACCGAGATCGTGTCCCGAGCAGAAGACCGGTCCCGCCGCGCCCAGCACGACAACCCGAGCCGTGCGATCGGCCGCGATCTGTTTGAGAGCCAACCCGAGTTCCGTGAGCATCGCCTCGGACAGCGCGTTCCGCCGTTCGGGACGATTCAGTGTGAGCCGGACCACGCCAGCATCTTGTTCGACAAGCAGCATGTTGAAAGCCTCGTGATGTCAGTCCTGTTTCCGCCGCGCGGGACATTTCAATCTCAGTAGTCCCGCTCAAGAATCTCGGTAGGTGAGTGCCATTGGGCGTCAGCCCCCGGCTCACCTGCGTAATTTCTCTGCGAGTCAAATTAGCACCGCCCCAGCGCGGGACGTTCTTAGCAGGCAAGTTGCGACTCAGCCAGTTCGGCGGGCGGGGCGGAGTCACTTCGGCAGCGTCGGCTTCGACGTGTCGGGGGTGATGTAGCCGGACAGTCCTTCCGTCAGGAACGCGATCAGATCGACCTGTTCTGCGTCGGTGAGGTTCAGCGGCACCATGTCGATATCGAGCTGCGGGTGCGGGTTGCCCCCTTTGTTGTAGTGTTCGACGACCTCTTCCAGCGTGGTCATGCTGCCATCGTGCATGTACGGGGCGGAGAGTTTGATGTCGCGGAGCGTTGGTGTCTTGAAGGCGACCGTGTCCGCTTCCTTGCCGCTAATGAGGACTCGACCGGCATCCTTGTCGGGGCCTTGCACTTTCGTTCTCAAGCCGATGTTGTGGAACTGATCGTTCGTGAAGTTCGGTGGCCGGTGGCACTCCTTGCAGTTGGCTTTGAAGAAGTAGAGCTTCATCCCGCGCACCGCCGACTCCGACATGCCGTGCCGGTCATCGCCGGTCTGATAGCGGTCATAGGGAGCATCTCCCGACAGGAGCGTCCGTTCGTAAGCCGCGATGGCTTTGATCAGCCCGTCACCGGTCGCATCGGTGTTAAAGACGCGGCGAAACTGCGTGCGATAGCCGTCGATCCCGTTCAGTACCGAGACCGCTTGCTTGAGCGGCATGTTCATTTCGCCGGGAGCCTGCAACGGCCACAGCACCTGCTTTTCCAACGTCTTCGCGCGGCCGTCCCACATCTGCGTCTTCTGGAGAGCGACGTTGATGAGGATCGGCGTGTGACGGCCCACGCGCTGTTCATCGACTCCTTCCGAGAACGGCTCCGCGCCACCGAAGCCGCGCCGAGGATCATGGCACGTCGCACACGAGACTCGCCCATCGGAGGAGAGCCGCGTGTCGAAGAAGAGCTGCTTGCCGAGCGCGATTTTCTCGGGAGTCGGCGCGTTGTCCTGCGGGTGAGTCACCTCGGGCAGCCCGAGCGGATCGTCAGCGAACGCGGCATTGATCAGGCCGCTCAGCACGAACGCCAGCAGAAGCGAACACGCGACGAGGCGTCGCACGCTCGTCGAGTGGTTTGAGAATTGGCGAGGCAGTTCCAACGGCAACCGATTCATGACGCGACTCCATTCGCGAGGCTGAGGGGCCGCGAATCTAGCCGCAGAAGCTCACACTCGGAAGACCGGGTTGAAAACGTAGGGCAGGCGGCTCGCCTGCCCTCGACCCCCGTGGTCTCCGCTCTATGGCCGTTCCGCAGCACAGCGGTTCTTGAGGAATGGCACAGGCGAGCCGCCTGTACTGCACGTGAGGAAGCTTTCACAGCCCTGCCCATTCTCAAAATGGCCAGCTATGCTCCCCGCCCCTTTGGAAGCTCGGAAGTCCCTCACCGGAGAGCCTGTCGTGTCTGACTCCGCGAACAATGAAGTAATTGCTTTGACCTCGTTTACCCGCAAGCAACGCCGTGTGTTGGGCGTGTTGCTGGAGAAGGCGTTCACCGTTCCCGACCAATACCCCATGACGCTGAAGGGGGCGACGACCGGCTGCAACCAGAAGAACAATCGCGCCCCGATCTCGACCTATGACGAGAACGATGTCTCCGAGGCACTCAATGAGTTGCAACGCCTCGGTTTCGTCGGCTGCATTCAGACGGAAGGGGGACGCACCGAGCGGTATCGCCATTACCTGCGATTGAAGACCGCATTCACCGGCCCACAGCTCGCCATCCTGACGGAACTGTTGCTACGTGGCCGACAGCAATTGGGTGAGTTGCGAACACGGGCCAGTCGCATGGCGGCGATTGAAACTCAAGAGGACCTTCGTCGCGAATTGCAGACCCTGCTCGACGCGAACCTGATCCGTTCCAACGGGCCGCTCGAACGACGCGGCATTGAGGTCGATCACAACCTTTACCCAGCGGACGAAAAACACGACGCGCTCTCCACCTTGAGCGACATCGACGAGCGTGATGACCACGATGAACGGCCCGCTCTCGTTTCCATGCGTTCCGCCAGCGCAACGCATCCCGTGTCGATGGCCTCCGACGAGCGGGTCCTCGCACTCGAATCGACCGTGCGCGAACTGCAAGGCGAACTCGGTTCGATCCGCGACGAGTTCCGTTCGCTACAAGACCGTTTTGAAGATTTGCGACGACAGCTCGGCGGGTAATGTTCCAGCATGACGTTTTCGACAATGTCGAAATCAGGTGAGCCGGGCGGCGTAAGCCCAATGGCGCTCACGCGGTGAATGACATAGTGAGTGCCATTGGGCGTAAGTCCCTGGATTCTTTGCAGCAATCACAAGAGTCTGTGGGCCGACGCCGCCCGGCTCAATACGCTCTGTCGGAAACGTCACGTCTGCCCGATTGTCCCGGCCCGATTCGATCACGGAGCGTCTCATGCCTTTGTTTGGTTCTCACTTATCGATCGCAGGTGGCTACTACAAAGCGGTGGATGCGGCGGCGGCGCTGGGCCTACAGACGGTGCAGCTCTTCACTAAGAACAACAACCAGTGGAAGGGGAAGCCGCTGGCCAATGACGACGTGCGGTTGTTTCGCGAGGCAGTGGAACGGACCGGCATTCGTCGGCCGTGTGCTCACAATAGCTATCTCATCAACGTGGCCAGCCCCGACGATGTCCTGTGGCAAAAGTCGATCGACGCACTGGTCGATGAGTTACAGCGAGCCGAAGCGCTGGGACTCGACGGCGTCGTGATGCACCCCGGTGCGTTCGTCGGTTCCTCAGAAGAGGCCGGTCAACGGCGGATCGTCACAGCGCTGGATGAGGTTCACACGCGCACGGTTGGTGTGCGGTGTCAGCTTTGGCTCGAAACAACCGCCGGGCAGGGGACGTGTCTCGGTCATCGCTTCGAGCAGATCGGCTTGGTGTTGCGTGAAGTCCGCGATTCCGAGCGACTCGGCGTCTGTGTCGATTCGTGCCACATCGTTGCCGCCGGATATCCACTGCAAACGCCCGCGGAGTACGCCGCGACGATGGCCGAGTTCGACAAGGCCATCGGCGTGAAACGTATTTGCGCTTGGCATCTCAACGACAGCAAGAAGCCGCTCGGTAGCCGCGTGGATCGGCACGAACACATCGGCGAAGGGTTTCTTGGTGTGGAGCCGTTCCGACACATCGTCAACGACCCGCGTTTCGCCGACGTCCCGATGTACCTCGAAACCGAGAAGGGCGAACGCGACGGAGAGCAACTCGACGCAATCAATCTCCGGACGTTGAAAGGCTTGCTGGAAAAGCCGTAGCACGGACGCCCTCGTCCGTGATTTCTACTTGGCAGCCTGTGGAGAAACGTCGTGACATCGGCTTCCAGCCAGTGATTCCTCGAAGAAGTATGACAGGCTCAACCTGCCTTCCTCTGCGGTCTTCCAATCTCTCGCGGTGTTCCAGCTTTTGCGACTTTGAAATTCATCTGTGATGAATGATCACAACAATCCGCGTGTTCGCAACATCGTTGAGAATGTCTACCGCACCGAGTCGCGGCGAGTGTTGGCGACGTTGATTCGGTTGCTGGGCGACTTCGATTCGGCAGAGGAAGCGTTGCATGACGCGTTCGCCTTGGCGGTGGAGCAGTGGTCGCGGGACGGGATGCCGGACAATCCGCGAGCGTGGTTGGTTTCGGCGGGGCGGTTCAAGGCGATTGATTCGCTGCGTCGCCGCTGACCATTTGGTGAGTCGCAAGCACAACTCGCGGGGCGGCAGGATGACGTGGCGGAGTTCAACGCGGCGCGGGCGGACGAAGAGATCGAGGACGACCGGTTGGGGCTGATCTTCACTTGCTGTCACGCGGCGATTGATCCGCTCGTGCAAGTGGCGATCACGCTGCGCGAGGTTGGCGAGCTGACAACCGAAGAGATCGCCAGTGCGTTTCTGGTGGCTCCGGCGACGATGGCTCAGCGCATTGTGCGAGGCAAGGCGAAGATTCGGGACGCGGGGATTCCGTATGTGATCCCGTCAGCCACTGATTTTCCGGAGCGACTCGATTCCGTGCTGACGGTCATTTACCTCGTCTTCAATGAGGGGTACTCGGCGTCGTCTGGAAACTCCGTGACTCGCGGCGATCTGACCGGTGAAGCGATCCGGCTGGGACGATTGATCTGTGAGCTGCTGCCCGATGCCGAGGCGTTTGGATTACTGGCGTTGATGCTGCTCCATGAGTCGCGCCGCTCTGCACGCACGGCGGACAACGGCGACATTGTGCTGCTCGAAGATCAGGATCGCTCGTTGTGGAACCGCGAGCTGATCGGCGAGGCAGTCTCACTGATTCATCGCGCGCGCTTCGGAACCAGTCGGGGCTTACACAATTCAAGCGGCGATCTCGGCCGTTCATGCGGAGTCATCGACCGCAGCCGACACCGATTGACAGCGAATCGTCGAGTGGCACGACCTCCTCTTGCAGGCGGCGTCCTCATCGGTCGTCGAACTCAATCGAGCGGTGTCCGTCGCCATGCGCGACGGGCCGGAAGCGGGACTGGAGTTGATCGACTCGATCCTCGCGCGAGGCGATCTCGGCGACTACCACTTAGCTCGCGCCGATCTGTGCCGACGGCTGGGCCGGAAGGACGAAGCGAGACGGGCCTACCGTCGAGCACTGTCATCAACGGGCCGTTTACCGAGACGAAGGAGCTGGTCGCCGGTTACTGGCTGTGGGAAGTTGAGTCGAGGGAGCAGGCGGTCGAGTGGTTGAAGAAGTGCCCCTGCCCGATGCCCGATGCCCGAAGAATCGGACATCGAAATTCGTCCGATGTTCGAAGCGGCTGACTTCGGTGAAGAGTTCTCTCCCGAACTGCGTGAGAAGGAAGCCAACCTCGAAGCGGCGCTATCGATGGAGAAGGCGACCGTCGAGCCGTATCTGTTCTTCGACGGACGCTGTGAGGAGGCGTTGGAGTTCTACAAAACGGCGCTTCATGCGAAGGTCGGCATGGTGATGCGGTTCAACGAGAGTCCTGATCCGACGCCACCAGGAATGCTCGCACCGGGGTTCGAAACCAAGATCATGCACTGCAGCTTTCAAGTGGGCGGCACGACGGTCATGACCTCGGATGGCTGCGATGCCAAATCGCAATTCGTTGGCTTCAAGCTTGCGCTGAGCGTCCCGACGGAAGCGGATGCCGACCGCGTCTTCAACGCGCTGGCTGACGGCGGCAAGATCGAGATGCCGCTGATGAAGACCTTCTGGTCGCCGCGCTTCGCGCATGGTCGCAGATAAGTTCGGCGTCGAATGGATGGTGCTGGTGCCGGGACCGAAACATTCGTGATCGCATTCAACGCTGCGGGACTTAGCAGAAAGATTCACCGAGCATTTGGTGTCCCATTCCCACCGACCTCGCGTCGGTGGAACGATGATCTTTCACTCACAGAGATAGTTGGCAATCACGGCTCCACCGAGACAAGTTGGATGGGGTCGAAACCCAACATCTGCAATCCGATCGGGTCGGCGATCTTTCTGTCTCCATCCTTCTGTCGAGCATGAAGAGGCAGAGCCAGAACAGAGGGCAGCTGGAAAATGAGGCCGTGAAGCGGACGAAAATGTCTCGAACGAAGGAGACGGGGTGCCACACCATGACAATGAATCGGCAGCGCCAGCCGATCTTGACCCGTTTTTTGAATTCTCCTAAAAGCCCGCCCGCTTTGGCCGGTCGCCGTTCGGTCTTCGGTCGAAGCTGCTGGTTCCGCTCTCTCCACCACATCCCGTTCGACGGCACTCGCCCTCACTTTCAGTTAGGAAGACGCACATGGTCCGTTCTTCGTTTGGCTCAGCCTCATTCTGGGGCGGTCTCGCGCTGCTGGCGGTGTCGAGTACCGCTTCGGCACAATGGATGCCGTTCAGCGGCAACAACTGTGGCTGCAACACGCGGCCCTCGCTCTTCGGTCCGCCACCGGTGCCGTTTCAGTCGGCCAGCTCGATGTACTCGTCGGCCATGATGCCGATGCAACGCACGGCGATGGCTTCCGAATCGGTGCAGTGCGGTCAGCCGATTGCCTGCACCATCGAGCAGCCGATCCAAATACGACAGATGGTGCAAGCCGTTCGCGTCGAGCCGCTGCAACCGGTCGTGCATCCGGTCTACGACACCGTGCAAGTCACCGATTACCGTCCGGTCAAGCAGAAGGTGTCGAGGCCGATCTACGAGACCGAGTACGTCGATCAGAATGTCACCGTGATGCAATCGGTCACGCAGCAGAGGACCGTCAACGTACCGACCGTCGATTACCAGAATGTCACCGAATACAAGAAGGTGCAGAAGCAGGTTGGCTACTGGGTCACTAAGAACGAGGCGACAGGCAAAGTCAGCCCGTGTCAGTACGACAATCGTCCGACGATGCTCGGCGCGATGAATCGTGCGGGCTACCAAGCGCGGACGGCACTCACGCCTCAAACGAAATCCACTCGGCAGTTCATCCCGCAGACCATGACCTGCACGGTTCCTTGCACGAAGAAAGTCGCGGTTCAAGGGATGAAGCAAGTGACGTACAACGTCACGTCGATGGTGCCGACGCAAACGACTCGCAAGGTGGCGATGAGCAAGGTTCGCCATGTGGAAGAAGAGATCACGGTGATGAAGCCGTTCACCGTGGCGAAGACGATGCAAGTGGGGACTCGCATCAGCTACGCCCCGGTTGGCAGTGGTGCGGGCGGAACAGGCGTCGCGTCCGGACTGCAACCGACACCGGATGCGCGAGCCTCCGCGAAAAATCCCGATGGGACTCCGAAGCGGACGGCCGACGGAAAGATCGACGAGTTCTCACCTGGCCTCGCCCCCGATGACTTCAACAATCGCAACGGCGGCACTCCGAAGAAGATTTCGTACCCAACGCCGCTCGAACAAGACGCGGTCGATCGTGGCCACTTGACCGAGACCACCGTTCCCGCACGGCAAGCCGCTCCCGTCCAACCGACCTTCAACGCGCCGAGCATCGTGCGCGTCAGCCAATGGGTCGCACGAACCCCGCTGCCAGCCGTTCCTGCGACAGGCAAGTCGGGTGCGATGTCTCTCGCCGGAAACGTCCCCTGATTCGTCGCGGTCGATGACTGACCGGACTGCTCTGCGACACAATTCGATGACCTCCCCCGCAACGCCCGCCTTTTGGTGGGCGTTGCTTTTTTTCAGGGACGGTTCAGGTCGGCTGAGCCTTCTCGGGCAAGGCCGTTGATACAATCCGGCCCTTGCGGCGAAACCGGTTTCACCAGAGCGAGGTAGTCTCGGTCGCCGATGCCCTCACGCTACTTGTTGAGAACAAAGGCGCGAGGACGTTTCGATACTTGTTCCTCTCCATCGCCTGCATGACTCAGGCAGATTCCAAGTCTGCCCGATGTCTGCAATCGACAGCCAACGGATCGCCCCTTTTCCAATGGAACCTGCTCACCCAGGAAGCTACTCATGCTGACAACCCGCCCCGCCGTGACCTCCTCGTTCTCCCTGTTCCGTTCGGTGCGATTCGCCGTGGCGCTGGCACTCGTGGGAAGCTGCCTTGTCACGGGAGCGTCGATCCCGGTGTTGGCTCAAACCGATGAGTCGAACGAAATCGACTACCCGCTGGCCCTCATCAACTCGGCCAGCGTGCAACGGCTGCGTGACAACGCGGGCTTCATGTTTCAAACGGCTCAGCAGGAGAAGAAGGTTGAGGCGCTCGACCCGTGGATGGAATCGATGCTCAAGGACTTGAAGGGGATCGATCGCGATCGGCCGTTCGGAATGATGCTCTATCTTGCCCCCGGTTTGATCGGAGCGCCGATCGGCATCTCGTACATTCCCGTCACCAATCTGGATGACGCACTCACGACACTGGCCTATGGCTCGGGAACGATCGCGCCGGTCGATGGCAAGTCGGGGCGCCACGAGATCAGCTATGGCGAGCGATTCAAAATCCGGACGCGGCATCGTGGCAACTACCTGTTTCTGGTTGGACCCGACGGTGCCGAAGACGCTCTCGACCGCAACTTTCCCGATCCGGCCAAACTCAGCGCGCGGCTGTCGAGTCAGTACGACATCGCCATCTCGCTGCTCATCAAAAGCGTTCCGCCGGGAATGAAGTTGTTGTTCGTGGAGTTCCTCAAAAATCAGACTCAGGCCGAGTTGCAACAGAAGGATGGAGAACCCGAATCGGCGTACCGCCTGCGTCGCGCCAATGGCGAAAGCTGGCTGGAACTGGTTGAGAAAGTCGTCAATCAAGGTGAAGAACTGACCATCGGCGGTCGCATGGATCCCGAGCAGCGTCGGGCGTACATCGACTTCGAGATCGCTGGTACCTCCGACAGCAAGCTCGCCAAGTTCTTCCAAGACATGGCGGGGAAGCGAACCTATTTCGGCAACCTGCTTCAAAACCCAGCCACGCTCACGATGTCGATTTCGTGGTTGCTCGACGCCAAGCAGAAGGGCCTCTTCACGCAGTTCTTCGAGGTCGCGAAGAAGGAGATTTCTGAGCGTACCGACAAGGATGGCGTCGCAGGGGTGACTCCCGTCATCGACCCGATCTTCAAGGCGCTGCTCGCGTCGGCCGAGGCCGGTCACATTGATGGCTTCGTGCAGCTCACCGGTGACGAACCCGGCAAGTTCGCGTTGATCGGCGGCACCAAACTGATTGCCAGCCGCAACTTGCCGACTCAAATTGCCGAGCTGCTCCAATTCGTGAAGGACAACCCAAACGGCAACGAACACATCCCCAAACTCGAATTGGCGACCGATGCCATCGACTCGCATCCCGTCCATCGCATTCAGTTGAATCCGCCCGACAAGCCGGGGCAGAAGATGTTCGGTGAGACCTCGCACCTCTATCTCTATGTGACTCCCCAAGCAGTCTGGTTCGCGTTCGGAGGCGATGCCGCACTGACGACGATGAAGGACGCCATCGCTCAAGCCGCGCTGCCTCAGGATCCGATGCAGAATCGCAATCGCGTTCCCTTCCAGTTCGTGACTCACGCCAAGAACTGGCTGACCGTGGCGAGCGAGGATTCGCCGCGTCAGGTCACGTTCAACGAGACCGCACGCGCCTCGTTCGAGTCCGAAAACGACGCGATGCGGCTCGACGTGCGACCGACCGACACCGGTGTCCGGCTGCGAGTCGAGTTCCAGGAAGGCTTCATCGCGCTGATGGGCCGAGGTCTCTCGAAAGGGATCGACGAAGGAGCCTTCAATGGCCCACCGCGTGGACAGCCACGTCCCGGTCGTCGCGGCAATCAGAATCGACCCGGAGCGTCAAACGTCCCGCGCACGTCCGAGTGATTGCCGGTGGTTCGCGACCGACTTCACGGCACTCGCAGGGTAAGCGTCTCGCTTGCCCATGATTGCCGTTTGGATAAGCGGGCAAGCCGGAGGCTTACCCTACGGCTTGCTATAGACCGGCACCTCATTGGGGCAAAGTTCGCAGCAACTGTTTCGCGCGGCTCTTCCAGCGACCGTGCTTGCGGGCGATGGCGGTGGGACTGCCGTTGATGTCCTGGAGGAGCGCTTGCAGGTGATCACGCGCCAGTTGCGAATGGCCTTGCCCCGCGAGTAGTTTGGCCAGCAGCCAGACAGCCTCGGGTTGTCGCCAGCGTTTGACATGCCGCTCGAAATGATCGGTTGCGGCGGCCGTCTCGGACAACTCCACGAGAGCCTTTCCGTGTGCGAGTGACACGTCTCCAAACTTGTACTGCGGATCCTTCTCCAGAATCTGTCGAGTCCAATCGCGAGTCTGTTCGTGTTGTTTTTGAATGGCCGCAACTTGGGCCGCGCCCCAGAGCGCTTGCAGGTTGAGTGGCTCTTTCTTCAGGGCATTGCCGTAGGCCACCGCCGCCGATTCGTAACGACCGACATCGCGCAGAGCGTCGCCCCACTGAATGAATTGATGAGGATTGCCGATCCGGATTGCCGCTGTTTCGAGCCGCGCGAGTTCGGCACCGCGCGTCCAACGTCTGAGGAACGACGGAGGGCGAAACTCGGTGGAGGGAAGATAACGCAGCACGAAGTACAGCACGGGACCGACGCCCTGCACGACGAACAGCACCCACAGCCAGAGCATCCGATCGGGTTCGGTCTTCAGACAGTGCCAGACCATCCAGATCCAAAAGGCCGCGTACAACCACGTCGTGAGCTGCATTCCCAACGCAGCAGCGACCCACCACATCGCGCCCGATTGGGGATTGGTCAGACCGGCGAAGTCGTCCGAAAACTGAGCCAGCATTTCTGTACCGTGATCATTGAGTATCGGAGGGCGAGTCTCGCTCACCTGCTAGCGGGCAGGGGCGTCTCTACTCGGTTAATTCCAGCAGATGCGCGAAGTCGGGATCATCACGCAACGAGGCAAAGTCGGTCTCATGCGGGACGAGCTTGAGGAAGCTCCGGTCCATTCTGAGGGCACGTCCCAGCCACGAGAGTGCCTGTTCCTTGTCGCCTGCCAGCGAGTAATAGCAGGCCAAGTTGTACAGCACGACAGGGACTTTGGGGTGAGACTCGTAGGCCAGCCGCAGGGTGTCGATCGATTGGTCGAGACGATCGATTCGCTTGTAGCACCACGCCATCCCCATCAGGGCGTTCAGGTCCTTGGGGTCGATGGCATGAGCCATAAGAAACTGATCGAGCGCCCGCCGGTGTTCGGACTTGGCGCGAAGGGCCTCGCCCCGCAGCAAGTGGAAATGGAACGCTTGCTCGCCCGCGTCGTCGATCTCGTCGAGTTCCCGCAGCGCTTGGTCGGCCAAGTCGAGCATCAAGTAACCTTGAGCGGCTTCCATCCGGCGTTTGAGTCGCCTGCTGGCATCAAAGATCACAACAAACCCCCCGGTGAAACAGAACGCCCCGCTGCGGTTTTATACTTCATGCGGCTTGAAATGAGAGGTTTCCGAGCGGGACCGCGTACGCCCCCCGGTTCTTCCTGCGAGGGCTTACCAGCCTGTTGAAAAAGTCGTAGCACAGGCGGCTCGGCTGTGTTTCAACTAGAAAAGCAAGCAGGCGAGCCGCCTACTCTACGTTTTTCAACAGGCAGTTACGCCGCCCCGCTCAGATGTCTCATCAATGACCGCGCGAGGTATAGCGGCCAGTTCGCGGCGAATCCACTCGCGTGAGGGGAGTCAAAGAACAGAGTCGCCCGGCTGAGGAATGCCGGGCGAAAACGAAGGGAAGGACTTCGCAGGACTTACTGTTTGGGAAACTTGATGTCGGCCAGTTTGTCGAAGTTCGGGTTCCGATAGACTTCGGCGAACTTCATTCCGAATCCGTACTGCAGCTCCCACTGGGCGCGTCGGGCGTAGGGGGTGCGCGGGTGGTTCTCGATCACCGCTTGATACTCCGCCCGCGCGGTTTCGTTTTGTCGCTTAAGCTCGTCCAGATCGACCTTGGTCTGCTTGACCTGTTCCTTCGTCGGTTCCAGAAGCTCCGGTACGCGGTGAATGTCCCAGTAGTTGTTGTTGTCGTCCTTGGGTCGTGGCTTTTGCACCTGGTGCTGGTCGAGCGACAGCAAGAGTTGGAAGAGTCGCACGCGGTAGGCCAAGCATTGCGCGTGCATTAGGTCATAGTTGGCTCGCCACCGTTCAGACGGCTCTTTGTCACGTAGTTTCTTAACCGTGTCGAGTCGCTTTACGGCTTCGTTGAGCAGACCCATCGCTCGCATCGCCCGTTTAAACGTAGTCTCGCCTTGAGTGGCGAAGATCGCCGGATCGATGCTGTACCAGGTTGACTGCATGCGCAGTTCCGCATCGGTGTGTGGATTGAGGGCCTTAATGACCTCCCACTGCGTATCGCGAAACTTGCTGGAATCGCGGTCCTTTGCGTACTCCACGCGCGAGCTGAGATCGGGGAGATACTCCTGCATATCGAGCAGTTCAAACTTGCGCTGTTCGACGGAACCCGCGCCGCCCAGATTGTCCTCATTGCCCGGCAGCATGAAGAAAATCCCGCCTGTTTGTTTGGCGAGTCGCACCTGTTCGTAAGGGCCAACGCCGCTGGAGAAGGCGTCCCAACGTTCGTGGAGTCCATCGAACTGCAAACATTCAGGAAACGGGGTCTCGGGACCACGGTTGATTCTCAGCCAGTGAGTCAGGCCAAACTTGGGATCGATCCACTTGGTGTGAGCGTAGGGATAACCGAACACCGAGTAGTGGCCGAGGACATAGACCGGGGCTTCCGCGTTCTTACACAAGTGAATCGTCTCTTCGAGGTGTTCACCGTCGTCACCCGATTCGTCGGTGACGACGATCAAGACCAGCTTCCGTTTCGTGCGGGCAGCGATCGGCTGGTACTTGCGAACGGCAGCGGTGATCGCGGCGCAGGTGTACTCGAGACCGCTCTCATCGACTTTGATTTTGTCGATGGCCTTCTTGATCTCCTCTGTATTGAAGGTGGGCTTTAACGGCACGGTGTGTTCGGAGATTTCCTTGCCGAAACTCATGACCGACGTGAGCAGCACTTCGTCCGACAGCTTTGTCTTGCTTCCTTCGTGCTTCTGGACCAAGCCAAGTTCTTCGTAGACCTTGTAGAAGCGTTCGCGAATCTCCTTCTGGTCGTCCTTCATGCTGTCCGACTCATCGAACAACCAGACCACGAGAACTTTGGACTCGCGCATCATGCGGAGCATTTCCTGGGTCATCTGCCCGAGTGCCGCGCCGTAGCCTTCGACCACGCGGCCCGCTTCGCCCGAGACCTGTCCGGCTCCCAAGTCCTTGCCGATGATTCCCAGCCCCGGCACCGACATGGCACCGATGTTGACTTTGACCACCGGCTCTTTGAGGCTTTGGGCGTCGTCGAGTCTCTGGCTCGCGACGACTCCGCCGTTGCCGCCTCCACCGCCGCCGCCACCCACCGCAGCAGCCGCTCCGACCACCTGTGACCCGGTGACGAAGTTGACGGTCTCTGCCACTTCTGTGGTTTGCTCGATTTCCTGTGAGAACTCTTCTTGCAGGCGTTCTTCGGTGAAGACCGAATCGACGACCATCTGCAACTGCTGGAGCGGCGCCTTGAAGACGACCAACGAGAGGCCGAGGAGCAGCACGGCATGGACGGACAGGGAAATGAGCAGCCCGACAGCAGCCGTTTTGGGAACGGGGAGACGGTGGGTGTCAGAAGACAGTTCCGAAATGGGATTCATGAACACCGAACTCCGGGGACAGAGGCGATGAACGGACGGAAACGACAACAGGGTGACCGTTCCGAGAATTCGGAGACGCCTCACCATGATGAGAAACGACTGCAACGATCAACCGTTGGCACCATCCTCAGCCAAGGTCGTTCTGTGGTGGGAACCGCCAGCGGAACGCTTGGCGTCACCCTCTAGTTCGTCTGTTTGAAATCCCATTCAAACGCTCAGGGTCGGGATCGCAATCCCTTTCGACAGGCTCAACTCTCAGGCGAGTGGCAAGAGAAAGTAGCCCCGACACTCCGTCGGCGGGAACGGTTCGTGTCACGGAGTGACACGTCTACTTTGAGTCAATCAAGTCTTGCCGTTCGCCTAACTCAGGCCCGGTTCAAATGTCGCGTCGCACCGGATCCTTGTCGATCATCTTCTTGACCTTCTTCTTGGTCACGGGGTCTTCGACTTCGATGAACTTGGGTCCCATCTTTTCTTTGCCGCCACCCATGCCTACGGGGTTGGGGTTGTAGGTCGATTCCTTCCATTCCCAGCCGAGTTGCGTGCTCAGTTCGCGTTCGGCCATGAACTGCCAAGGTGTGCCGGGATGTTCGTCGATCACACGACGCAGGTATTCGAGTGCCCGCGTGGCCAGCTTTTTCGTGGCGGCACCGGAAGAGATTTCTTTGGAGTCCTTCAACAGCCACTGGTTGCTGCCGGCCTTCTCAAACTTCTTGGGCGAACTCTTCATTTCTGCGAGCATGGCGTTGTAGCCGAAGCTGCGTGCTCGCAGAGCCAGCACGCGGCCCATCGCAAGGTCGTAGCCAGCGCGCGAACGGGCGTCCTTGATCTTGGCACGATCCTTTTCACCCGGTTCGAGGACACGCATCAAACCTTCCAGCTTGTACTCGAATTCCGCCAGCGGCTTTTGAGCATCGCCGATGGCGACCCGCAATACGGTGTCGTTCTCGGCAGGGAAATCGAGACGGGGCAGTGGGACACTGTCCAGCGTGAGCAAGCGGCAGACTTCCAACAGCGCCATCTTGGCTTTGTTCTGACTGATCTCTTTGTCGATCATCGGGATCGGCCGGTAATCCGGGGCGTAGTTCCGCATGACTTGGGGATCGAGCTTGATCGAACTGCGACCTTCGTCAGTGATGAAGTACAGCCCGTTGGTCTCGGCACACAGTCGCGTCAGCCCGTAAGGCCCCATGCCGGAGGACATGTTGTCGAGGTCGTAGCTGTTCGCTCCCCAGTAGGGGAGCCGGACTCGTTCGGGATACAACGTTTCGGGGCCACGGTGCATGACGCCGATCACCGTCTCGCCGGTCTCCAACTCGAACGGGGCTTCCGTTGTCTCTTTGCCAAATGGAGCGGCATCGCCGACGCAGTAGCAGCGCATCCCGTATCGCTTGGTTTGAGTGATCGCCTGTTCGAGGTTCGTCTTGGAATCGGAGCCGGCTTCGTCGGTGACGATGATGATCATGACATCGCGGTGCATCTGCGTGCGATAGTTTTGGTAGTGCTTCGCGACGGTGGCGACGGCAGCGAACGTGTTCTCGTTGCCGGATGACTCGGACTTGATGTTCCGCACCATCTTCACCACATCTGCAGGGTCATCCAGTGGATCCTTGGTGAGGATGCTGGTCTTCTCACCAAAGGTGACGACAGCACTCTTGAGTACCTTATCATTGGAGACGTTAAGCGACGTGAGTTGGCCGTACACGTTTTCGATGCGGTCGGCGATCATGGTGCGGCGTGCCTTCAGCGACGGCGAGACATCGAACAGCCAGACGACGAGCGTCTTCTTGTCTCGGAGCGTGGTGGCGATTTCCCACGTCAGGCGATCCACGGCCCCTTCGACACCCGCCGAATGTTCGGTCGCACCTTGAGTTGCCACGGACGCGAGCACGTCCGTTTTTGCCGGTTTGACGATCTCGTCGGTCTGGGGCGCGGCGACGACCAAGTTCTCGGAGATCGAGCGGTCCACCTCTTCTTGAGGGTTCCGAGCGACACTATTCGCAGCTTCTTGAGATGTCGCCAAGCTGGTGACGGCCGTATCACCGCCAATTTGATCTGTGAGTGTGGCGTCGAACTTCAGTGTCGATTCTTCGCTCTCTTCGAGGCTGCTGGTGACCTCGGTGAATTCCTGCAACTTCACGGAAAACTTGACCAACGCCAACCCGCACAGCAGCAGCAGGTGGATTCCGAGGCTGACCGAAAACGCCATGACCAGCGCTTTGGGAAAGCGGCTGTTCTCGATCTCCATCTCGAACACTTCGGTCTGCTTGACGTTCAGATTAGCGCTCATGATCGACTCCTCGCAGATGGGCTGCGGCCGGTGACTTCCGAAGAAACGGGTCTTGCGGATCGTGCCACGGGCGTTGATAAGTTTTGAGACCTGTTCGGCCCACAAATCGCGGGCGAGTCTACTGATTCAAACTGGGGGTTGCAATTCGCGGTTTCGTGCCGCAACGTGCCTGACGAACACATCATCGGCAGTTTCAAGCGGTCGGCCGCACGAGTGACATCCAACGCCGTGAACGACATCGAAGTCCGGCTAACAAGACTAAGCCGGAGTTCGCAATCTACCTGCCGGACTCGAAAAACGTTCGTCTCGTCCTCTAAAAGTACGTCACGAATGTCTTGGGCGAACATGATTCTGACACACCAACCCTGAAAGGTAATTCGATGCGGTTAGAAGAGGTCGAGGTCGAGACAGTCGGAAACCTCCGCCTCTACGTGCGCGATTTTTCTCCGTCTCCCGGTCGGCTGGCGGGTCGATCGGAATGGAGCGGGGACGCGCCACTGACGGGATGTTCGTCGCGCACGCTCGTCTGGATTCACGGGCTGGGAGAACACGGCGGTCGCTATCTCCATCTGCCAGAGTTTCTGAACGAGCGCGGCTGGAGGATCATTCTCATCGACTTGCGAGGGCACGGGCGCTCGACCGGTGTGCGAACTCATGTCCGGTCGTTCGATGAGTACGCGGCGGATGTGGCGGCGGTTTGGAAGCGGTTCGGGTTGGGAGTGGGTGGCGCGGTCGTGGGTGCTCACAGCATGGGAGGCCTCGTGGCGCTGCGGGCGGTGCAAACAGGGTGCGTTCAGCCGGAGGCACTCGTACTGACCTCGCCGCTACTGGGAGTAAAAGTATACGTCAGCCCACTCAAGCGGTGGCTGGGGCGACTCCTCGTGAAGGTTCATCCGGAGGCGAGGTTCCGCAACGGACTCGATCCCCGCAACATGACGCGCGATGAAGGCTTCGCACGCGAACGGCGAGCCGATCCGCTGATCGTGAAGACGGTCACGGCGAGTTGGTTCTTCGCGATGGAGGCCGCGCTGTCCGAAGTCCATCGCGATGCGGAACGGATCACGGTGCCGGTCCTCGCGCTGCAAGGTCTCTCCGATCGCACGACGGACGGCGATCTCGTGACTCGCTGGCTGGGACAGACCACGTCGCGCACAAAACAGTTGATCGCACTTCCCGATCACGTTCACGAACTGCTTCACGAAGCGGACTGGCGCGGCACACTGGAGCGAATCGTCGAGTGGCTGGAGACTTGGGGGGCCGCTCGTGTCTAATGCCTCGAACCTTTCCGGCTTCGGCTTTCATCGAGCCAAGAGGGCATTTCAAAACATGTATGTGGCTCGAAAAACTAGCCCGACGCGCCAGCGAGGGCTGGGCATTCGATCATGGTGAAGCCCTCGCTTGCGCGTCGGGCTAGTTTTGAAACGCCCTCTAATCTCACAACCAGTCTGATATCACGGTCTCTCTTGGCGACTTTCTGATGGCATCAGCTCCCCACTCGAATGGCAATGCGGCGACTCGCTCGACGGAAGCTCGCGCACTGTCGAGTCGCAACCGGATTCGCTGGATCACGGGTGTTCTCGCGCTGTCCGTGTCCATCGGTTTGGGGATCGCCTACTTCCTGCTGAAAAGCTTGACGGCGGACTGGGGTGTGCCGGAACAAATCGCCTTTCGCACCGGTGTCGTCTTCATCGGCTTCATCGGCTTGATGCAGATCGCGGTGGCGATGTCGGTGACGCGCGGTGTGATGGCGACACCGCGATTCGGTAGCCACCGGATGCTGATCCCTTCGGAAGGCTTCGCTTATCTCGGGATCATGTGTGTGCTGTTCACGGGTGCGATGTTGACGAAGCAGAACACGCTGCTGCTGGTCTTCGCGATGATGGCGGGGCCGTTTGTGGTGAACGGCTCGCTGACGTTTGGCATGTTGAAGGCCACACGCATCGCCCGTTCGGCTCCGCGCCGCGCGATGGCGGGTGAGTTGTTCGGGGTTGAGGTGACGCTGACAAACCGCCACCCGCTGTTGGCGTTGTGGATGATGGCCGTCCGCGACGAGATCGTTCACGCGGTCGAGACCTTGTCTGTCAGCGTGTTGTTTGCGCGTGTCGCGCCGCGCAGTTCGCAGACCGGACACTATCAACTCCGATTGGCGCGACGCGGCCTCCATAAGTTGGGTCCGCTCCTCGTGTCGTCACGTTTTCCGTTGGGACTCGTCGAACGCAGTCGTCAGTTTGCGGAGCCGGGTGAAGTCCTCGTCTACCCACGCATCGGTCGGCTCAATCCGCTTTGGAAACGCCATTGGGTCGGTGAGGCGGAATTGGTCGCTCGACCGCAGCCTCGACCGGGAATCTTTCATGACGAGTTCCATCGGCTGCGGGAGTTCCGCACAGGCGACAACCCGCGCGACATTCACTGGCGCACATCGGCCCGGCGCGGCGAGTTGATTCTGCGTGAGTACCAACAAAACCGTAGCCTCAATCTGGCCGTGGTCGTCGATCTGTATCAGTCTCCCAAGTCGCGCGGAACACTCGCCGGATCGAACGCGGATAACGACACACTCGAATTGCTCGAACGGACGTTGAGCCTCGCGCTGACGTTGATCATCGAACACGGTCGCGACTGCCGGGACGGGACGCTCTCGCTGTCGGTGGCGGGAGCAACCGCGTTCCGTTGGGAGGGGCAGAGCGTCTCGGCCAGTCTCGAATCCCTGTTTGACGGACTGGCCTTGATCGAACCGGGAGCCGCCATCGAGACCCGCAGCTTGCTCGACGAGACGCTGCTGCGCACCACGGCCTCCACCCAGATCGTGCTGCTCACCACCCGACCGGTTGATGTCGGTGACGCCTTGGGACCAGCCGCTGGCAGCCCGCGAGTTCACACTTTAAGGGTTGCCAGTCTCGATCAGATCGAGGCCGTCCTGCACTTTGAAGATGAGCCGGTGGCGACACCAGACTTGCTGGAAGATCCCCGCGAGGGCAGCGTCTCAGACCAAAGTAGCCTTCATCGCTCCGCGTGAAGAGAGCCGAGTCAACGGAGAGGTCGATGGAACAATCAACGTTAGAATTCACGCACGGCTGTCTTCACGCGGAGCGATGAAGGCTACTTTGAAGGCAAAAACTAAAACTTGGCTCAAAGAGTCGCGTCTTCAAACTCGAAGACTCCACGCACCCGACACGCACGACACGCACGACATTGACTTCACCGGGCCTGACACATGGACCTTGCCACCGTCTTCAAATTGAGCCTGTATGGCCTGACGGCGCTGGTCGGGTGGATTCTCGGTGCGGCGGAAGACCGCAGTTGGTTGCCGTATTACTCGTTGCCGTTCGTTCTGCTCGGCTTCTGGTGGTGCGAGGTATTCGGCAAGTCGAGGGCGCTGGGCGCAGCGCATCACGCGCAGGGCGAACGACCGCCGCGCGGCATGTCGGATCAACTGGCCAATGCCTGCGGTGTCATCGCGATCACGTTTGCGGGGCAAGAGTTCGTCAGCGGCAACCACGAAGGGAAGCTGCTAGCGGGAACGCATCTGCTGGTCTACCTCACTTGGATCGTGTCGCTCCAGCACAAGACGACCTACCGCTGCTGGCTGTTGCTGGCGCTCGGCGTGCTGCAAGTCGCCGTCGCTTCGGTGCTCACTCCCGGAAGTTGGTTCGGCGTCTGTCTTGTGGGCTACATGTTCGTGGCAACATGGACGCTGTCCGTTTTCTCGTTGTGCGTCACGGAAGAACGATTTGCCGAGAACGTCGGCCGCGATGGCGGCGGGGTCTCGCGGAATGAGTGTCTCGCGGTGACCGCACCTCACGTCGCGAACACGTTCATCAGCGAGACGATCAGTTCGATTCAGCAGGGAAATTACGTCCGCTGGTCGTCGTGGCGTTTTACGTGGGGAGTCGTAGGTGCTTCGATTGCCGGTCTGATGGTGAGTCTGTTGCTCTTCGTTTTGATCCCGCGTGCGTGGGTCGGCGCACCGGTCAGCTTCGACACCGGTGGCGACGTGTTCAGCGCGACGCGACGATCCATTTCGGGATTCTCCTCGGACGTGCGGCTCGGCGATTTGGGGACGATTCTGGAGAGTGTCGAGCCGGTCATGGAGCTGCGATTGACGTTCCCGCGCACGGGCAACTTGATGTCGCCGCAAGCGTATGCCAAACGCCTCGGCACTCCCGAGCCACTGTTTCGCGGGGCCGTCCTGACAACCTACCTCAATCAGCGCTGGTTGCCCGACAGGCAGAGCGAACAGAGTCCTCAAGAGATCGCTCCGACGCGAGAATCGACCACCGTCCGGCAGGAAATTCGCCTCGAACCGATCTCTACCGACGTCCTGTTTTGCATGGGCCGCCCGACACGTTTGATCGACCAGCAGGGGAGGTTTAGTGGTCGGTATCGAACGTTGTCGGACTTGGCCTTCCGTGGCTCAGGCTTTCCTCGCGTCGGTGCCGTGCGCTACACGGTCGATTCGGAATTGCCGGTCGCGCATCAGGATGACTCCGCCGGCTTGGATGTCAGCCCCGAGATATTTGCCAAGTATCTGTCGTCTGGCTATCTGCGTCGCAACGGCGAGATTCCCGGTCGCATGGTCCGTTTGACGACGCTCGCCAGCAGGGTTGTCGGCGACGAGGTCAAGGCGCGGGGGCGTCCCATCACCAATTTGGAAACAGCCCGCGCACTGGAAGCTCATCTGCGAGACTCGGGCGAGTACAAGTACAGCCTCAGCCTGTCGGTTCAAGACACCCAGATCGATCCGGTCGAAGACTTCCTGTTCAATCGCCGGGAAGGGCACTGCGAGTACTTTGCCTCCGCCTTAGTTCTCATGCTGCGCTCGGTCGGCATCCCCGCGCGGCTCATCACCGGTTTCAAAGGGGGCGAGATGCGTCCCGATGGAACGCTGGTCATCCAGCAGCGATTCGCGCACGCGTGGGCCGAAGCGCTCATCGACCGCAAGGTCTGGGTCACCCTGGATGGGACTCCCGACTCAGAGCGAACCGCCAGTGTGGCTGATGTTGCCGCGCGGCGTTCCGTCTGGACCGATGTCTCTTCGCGCGTCTCCAACCTTTGGAGTGCCAACGTCGTCAACATCTCGATGGACACGCAAGAAGAGGTGCTATACGGCCCGGTCCGCGAACTGGTCATGATGATCTGGGAGGGACTCGTGTCGGTCTGGCTTTCGCCCGAATCGAGCGTGGAAGCCTTCATCCAGTTGGTCTTCAATCCACGCAACTGGCTCAGCTTCGGAGGAGCCGCCGTACTGTGGTCGGGTGTGTCGTCGCTCTGGTTTCTCCGGCATCACCTGTTCCGACTGGAGTGGAGCTGGTTTCGAAAACAGCGATCGCGTCAGTCCAAGCAACGGCGGTGGGTCGAGTTCTACGAACGGTTCGTCCGATTGATGAAATCACACGGGCTGGAGCGTGACTCCACCCAAACGCATCACGAATTCTCGGCTCGCGCCGCTGAAACATTTGCTGCGGAGCTGCGTGCCGCCAGCCTCAACGAAGTGCCTTTAACTCTCTCACGCTTCTTCTGCCGAGTCCGCTTTGGCGACGAGTTGCTCTCCGAAGCGGAGTCCCTCGAAATTGACTCGCTGCTCACTCGACTCGAGGCGGCTCTCGCCGCGCGATCACCGAGAGGAGAAACGTAGGGTAAGCGTCTCACTTGCCCGTGAATTCCGTTAAAAAGCGGGCCAGCCAGAGGCTGACAGTGCCATCGCCTTTTTGAGTTTGTGGGATGGGGTGCCACGGTCACGGAGCTTCGACGTGGCCGTGAGAGTGAGAAATAGCCTTCAGCTCCTCGCACGGCCACGTCGAAGCTCCGTGACCGTGGCACCCCAAACTGATAAAGGCGATGGCCTTGAGAGGCTATACTCCCACGTTCTCAGCCAAGCTCATAAGCCATTCAACGGTGGATGACACCTGCCCCACTGAACTCGCCACAACCATCCATGCTCGATGCCGACATTCTCGCCGCCCGCCCGCCGAAGCAGTCGCTCGATCCGTGGCGACCTTACGCGCACTTGGTCGAACCGGAGCGAACTGCTTCGGGGCGAGTTGAGGAAGTCGCGACGATCTTCCTGACGAACCAAGAGTGTCCGTTCCGCTGCACGATGTGTGATCTCTGGAAGTACACGCTGGATGAGCGAGTTCCCGTCGGAGCGATCCCTGCCCAGATCGACCACGCCTTGGCGCAGTCGCCCGGCGCGAAGCACATCAAGCTCTACAATGCCGGCAACTTCTTCGATGCGCAAGCGATCCCGCCCGAAGATCACGCCGCCATCGCGGCCCGGGTCTGTCACTTCGAGACCATCATCGTCGAGAACCATCCGCGACTCACTGACGACCGCTGCGTGACGTTCCGCGATCTGCTGACTTCCTCGTTTAACCGCGTGGGCAACGCCCCGCGCGTTGAGCGACGTGAGAAATTGGTTCGTGACACGACGCGCGGAGCGTTGCCCACGCGGTTAAACGACGGCCCTCGTCTCGAAGTCGCTCTTGGTTTGGAGACGGTCCATGCGGATATCCTGTTGCGGCTGAACAAACGCATGACCGTGGCAGACTTCGACCGCGCGGCCGCGTTCCTGCGCGGACACGACATCGATGTGAGAGCCTTCATCCTCCTCAGGCCACCCGGCCTGAATGAACGGGACGGAATCGAATGGTGCGTGAAGTCTCTCGCCCACACCTTCGATGTCGGTGCCAACGTTTGTAGTGTCATTCCGACCCGCGCGGGGAACGGCATCATGGACCGCATGGCCGAGTCAGGCGACTTCTCTCGCCCCACGATTCGCAGTATGGAAGAAGTGCTGGAACGCGGGATCGAACTCAGTCGTGCGGGCGATACAACGAGACGAGTCTTCATCGACCTGTGGGATGCCGAAAAGTTCTGTGACTGCGTGCAGTGTGGTCCGGCACGCATCGCGCGATTGCAGCGGATGAATCTGTCGCAACAGATCGAGCCAGGCGTGGAGTGCGACTGTGCAAACGAAGCCAAGTAGGCCCTCACCCATGCTCTCTCCCCGCCGGGGCGAGTGGACCGGAGCATCATGATCGAACTCGACGCGGACATTGTCGTGATGGGAGCGGGTTTCAGCGGGAGCTTGCTTGCGCTGTTGCTCAAACAGATCGGCCTCAAGCCCGTACTCATCGACCGAGGTTCGCACCCGCGTTTTGCGATTGGCGAGTCCTCGACACCGCTGGCCAATCTAATTTTGGAAGACCTCGCGCACCGCTATGACTTGCCGAGGCTGGCACCGCTGGCCAACTACGCGCAGTGGAAGCAGGCGTATCCCGACATCGTGTGCGGTTTGAAGCGCGGCTTCAGCTACTTCCATCACACGCTGGGCGATGACTTCCGTCCGCGAACCGACCGCGCGAACGAATTGCTCGTCGCCGCGAGTCGCTCGCATGCCGACGCCGATACGCACTGGCTCCGCTCTGACTTCGATCAGTTCCTCGCCAATGAAGTGGTCGCCGCGGGTATCCCTTACTTCGACAACACGAACATCAACACCTTGCTGCCGCACGGTGATGGCTGGGAACTGCGCGGCCATCGCGCGTCATCCATAGATCAAACCGGTGAGCCGAGTGCCGATGTGTCGAACGAGTCGTTCACGGCGCGAGCGGCGTTCCTCGTGGATGCCTCGGGTGAAGGAGGCTTCCTTGCGAAGCAACTTGGCATCGGGCCGCATCCTGATGGATTGCAAACACGCTCACGTGCGCTGTTCTCTCACTTCACCAACGTCCTGCCGTGGAGTGATCTCTATTCGGCGCGAGGCGGCAGCGTGAACGAGCATCCGTATCCGTGTGACGATGCGGCGCTGCATCACGTTTTCGACGGAGGCTGGATGTGGGTGTTGCGGTTCGACAATGGAGTCACCAGCGCCGGGTTCTCGCTCGATCCGGATCGCTTTCCGCGCGACCGGTCTGTCGCACCGGAGGACGAATGGGCCGCGCTCCTGCTCCGCCTGCCAGCCGTCTCCGCGCAGTTCGCTCACGCCATGCCGCTCGTGCCGTGGCGGCAGACGGGGAGGATGCAACGTCGCCTCGAACGATCTGCCGGTCCAAACTGGGTGATGCTGCCCAACACAGCCACGTTCCTTGACCCGCTCCATTCGACGGGCAACGCGTTCACTCTCGTGGGGATCGAGAGGCTATTGCTGATCCTCGAATGCTGCTGGGGACGAACCGAGTTGGCGGGAGAACTGAAGCGGTACGACTCGCTCGTTCAGACCGAGACTGAGTTCCTCGACCGCATCGTCAGCGGCAGCTTTGCGGGATTCCCAGACTTCGAGCGGATGATCGCCCTGTCGATGTTCTATTTCTCCGCTGCCGTCTGGTCGGAAGAGGAGCGTCGCGCGGGACGAGCCACACGCGGCTCGGCGTTTCTCAGCGCGGACCATCCTGAACTGAGTGCGGCACTCGTCGAGGCAACGCGAGATATACAAGAGCATTCGCTGACCACGGCCCAGTTCACTGACCGCATCCGAACCGCGATCGCCCCTTTCAACCGCATCGGCCTGTGCGATCCCGCCAAGCGAAATTTGTATCGCTACGAATGAGCAGGCGAATCCGCTGAGTCGCCGAGAAGTTAAAAACCGTCAATTTTGACGCACCACCAAAGCGAAACGCCTCCCGGCCGTCGGGGGCCGGGAGGCGTTTGCATATCTCATAGCAGGTCGATACTGGCCGTCAGCCAGTGCCGCTTAGTAGCGTCCGCCGCCACCACCACCGCCGTAGCCGCCGCCGCCACCACTGCTGCGTCCACCGCCACCGCCGCCGTAGCCGCCGCCACCGCTGCGTCCACCGCCGCCACCGCCGCCACTGCGACCACCACCGCCACCGCTTTCGCGAGGACGGGCTTCGTTGACGGTCAGCGAACGGCCTTGGAAGTCGGTGCCGTTGAGAGCGTTGATCGCGGCTTCGCCGCCATCGCCCATCTCAACGAACCCGAAGCCGCGCGAACGGCCTGTTTCGCGATCCGACACAACTTGTGCGGACGCAACATTGCCGTGCTGACTGAACAGCTCGCGCAGATCGTCAGCCGTGCAACTGAAAGAAAGATTGCCCACGTACAGATTCTTGCTCATCGTCGTCCTTTTGCGGGCCGCAACGGCCCTCTGAAGCTAGTTACCTCCGCCACGAGTCCGCAGCGGGGAAGATCAAAGTCAATTCAGCGACGGCAAACCGCGGCATCAGGTTTGGTGACCTCGACTTCCCGACAAGTCTCTTCACCACACGCGTGCTAACGGACATGACTGAGGCCGAGGTGCGTCACCGGCTCGCCGATCTTGAACACTGTCAGAGGAAACCTCATCGAGAGTACAAGCCGAATGGCAGGTGGGCGAAGCGACGTTCATCTTCCTATTCCAGTAGGTCCAATGCCTACTGAAGTGCGAATATTTATGGCAGGTTCCTGTAAAAAAGGGAACGTCGAGTTACCAAGTTTGAGAAAAAAATCTCTCGGTGAATCGGCACAGTCGCACCTCCCCGAACTTGGCCCAAGAGTCTCGTTTGTAGGCAATTCACCTTGATCGAGAATGAGTGCGGAAGTTCGTTGCTCCAGAGGGCTCCCCGGTCACCACGCCACGGCTTGAACCCATCCAAAGCATGTGAATGAGCTGCGGCTGCTGCGTGGTGCCGAGTAGCGACAAGGATCAGAAAGAGGGGGCAAGAAGTAGTTGTCGGTCAACGTGAGACTGCGGCGTTGCCCACGCGGCTCACTAGCGCGGCTTTGCCGCAACCCCTCATCGTGGTTCGTTGCGATCGCAGGAAATCACGAGCAATCGGACTGAAAAGAACGAGCTAGTCGTGCAATGCGGCGGAGAGCAACTCCCGTTGGCTTCATCGCCTCATCTTTCTGTCCGACATCTTTCTGTAGCCCGTTCTGCGGTCTCCATTGCCTGAAGAGCCCAACAGAAAGATGGGCGAGACCGAATTGCACGCAGCCAAACAACATTTTCCGAGCTAGTCCTCAACCAAGCAAACCCCACCGGGCTTGCCCCGGTGGAAACAGGCCTTTGCACTACTGGCTCATTCACTCAAATCGGAACAGCGAGTAGTGCAAAAACCCGCGAGTCACCGGGGCAAGCCCGGCGGGGACGTGAGGACTCGCAACGGTTCATGAGCCATGTCATGAGCCAGAGTTCAACTCATCACAAGGCGGGGCAGCGAGAACGGGAGCGGCTCAAAACAACTGCGGTGGAGGCGGTCTGGGGAGGCCCGTCCTTGCCCACGCTGCGGGTTGGTTTTGAGGGGCCTCGCACGGCTGCGTTTCGGGGGGGACCTAGCTACAATTCGCCAACTGAAATTGGCCCGTTTCCGCCAGCACCCCATCATTGCGAAGTCCGTTTCGAGGGCTGGTAGTTTCTCTCTCAAAAAGACCGTTTCGCCATGCACATTCTCTGTCAACGCACGACGCTCACGAATGCCTTTCAGACCGTGGCCGGTGTCGTGCCGAGCCGCACGACGAAGGACATTCTCAAGAACATCAAGCTGGTCGTCGCGGGTGGCAAAGCGACACTGATCGGCAACGACAGTGAGATCGGCATTCGCTGTAATCTGCCCGATATCGAAGCCGATTCCAGCGGCGAGGCACTCTTGCCGACCGCTCGCGTGTTGTCCGTCTTGCGCGAGCTGACCGACGACGTGGTGAAGCTTGAGATCACTGGCGATGCAATCTGGATTCGTTGCGGGTACAGCGAGTTCCGCCTCTCCGCCGAAGACCCCGCCGACTTCCCTCCGGTCGCCACGTTTGAGGACGAAGAGTACTTCGTCGTGAAGGCGGCGACGCTGAAGCAGCTGATCCACCGGACGATCTTCGCCACCGATACCGAAAGCACTCGCTATGCCCTCGGCGGCGTGCAGGTCGAGCTGACTTCCGAGCGAGCGACCTTCGCCGCGACCGACAGCCGCCGCTTGGCCGTCGTCGCGGGAGACTGCCGCACGGTCGGATCACCCGAGAAGCCCGCCACGCATCCCGTCGTTCCCTCGAAGGCGATGACGCTGCTTGAACGGAGCCTGACCAATGGCGAGGCGGAAGTTCACATTGCCATTCATGCCAACGACATCGCCGTCCGCTGCGAAGGGACGACGATCACGAGCCAACTCGTTCAAGGCCGTTTCCCCGACTGGCGCAAGGTCGTCCCGAACTCGTTCAAAGCGACGATCGACATGGTGGTCGCTCCGTTCTACGCCGCCATTCGACAGGCCCAGATCGTGACGAGCGAAGAGAGTCGCGGCGTCGATTTCACGTTCGGCAAGGGGACGCTGAAACTGAACAGCCAAGCGGCCGACATCGGTCAGTCGAAGATCGAACTGCCGATCCCGTTCGATGGTGACGAGATCAAGATCACGTTCGACCCGCGCTACGTCGCCGACTTCCTGAAGTCGCTCGACAGCGGCTCGCAGTTCCGCTGCCAACTTAGTACGCACGAAGACCCGGCGGTGTTCGCCACGGAAGACAACTACACCTACGTCATCATGCCGCTGTCCCGTGATCGGTAGTCCCGTAGCGTAAGCGTCTCGCTTGCCCGTCTTACATTCAGAGGTCGGGCGTTTGAAAATGAAGAGCGGGCAAGCGAGACGCTTACCCTACGTTATTGAGGACTTGCCATGACCGGCTCACGCGACCCTCAACAGCTCTCATTCGCTCTCGCCGAGCTGATTGCGTTGCGCGGTTTCGCGAGAGTCCGCAGTGAGGACGAGTTGCAGGTCGCGTGGAAGTCGGTCGTGGGTGAGAGTCATGCCGGACAGACTCGGCCACTACAAGTTGTTCGCGGCACGTTGACAGTCTCGGTGGAGACGGCTCCGCTGCTGAATGAATTGGTTTCGTTTCAGTCGGCCGAGTTGCTCGGTCGGCTGAAGCAACAGTTTCCGCATCTGAATGTGAAGCGGCTGAAGTTTCGATTGAGTGGGATGTGACAGCGTAGGGTAAAGCGTCTCGCTTGCCCGCAAGAAACGCGTTGGTATGAAGGCGAAAGAACGGGCAAGCGAGACGCTTACCCTACGTCGCAGTTTTGGTTTCGAGTCCCCTGGAGAATCGTCCGTTGTCCGACCCGAACGTAGTAGCAGTGGAACCCGCGCTGTACGGCGCTGACCAGATCAAAGCCCTCAGCAACATCGAGGGAATTCGCACCCGGCCCGCCATGTACATCGGCGACACCGGGCCGCGCGGCCTGCACCATCTCGTCTATGAGGTCGTCGATAACTGCATCGACGAGGCTCTCAGCGGATATGGCAAGCTCATCACCGTGCAGATCAATCTGGACGGTAGCGTGACGACGGCCGATCAGGGGCGAGGCATTCCGGTTGGCCCGATGCCCGACCAGGGGAACAAGCCCGCGCTGGAAGTGGTTCTTACGAGCACTCACGCGGGAGGCAAGTTCGACCGCAAGGGTGGCTACTCGAAGGGGACCGGCGGACTACACGGCGTTGGGATCAAAGCAGTCAACGCGCTGAGCGAATGGCTGGAGGTCGAAGTCCGGCGTGAGGGGCATGTCTGGCAGATGGAGTTCTCGCGCGGAGCCGTCACCAGTCAGTTGCGTAAGCTCGGGGCAACCTCCGAGACGGGGACGCGAATGACGTTCAAGCCCGACGCCGAGATCTTCCCCGACACCAAGTACAGCTTCGACATACTGCAAAAGCGGCTGCAAGAGCTGGCGTTTCTCAACTCGGGCGTCGCGCTGAAGATCGCCGACGAGATCACCGGCCAGGCCGAGGAGTATTGCTACGAAGGGGGCTTGGTTGAGTTCGTTACGTTCCTCAACCGAACCGAGACGGCGCTCACTCCCGAAGTGATCCTGGTCAAAGGTGAGCTGGACATCACCGAGGTCGGCGTCGCGCTGCAATACAACGATGGCTACAACGAGAACGTCCGCTGCTTCACCAACAACAACATCCCCAACCCGGACGGCGGGACGCATCTGTCGGGCTTCCGCTCGGCAGTCACACGCGCGCTGAACAACTACGGCAAGAAAGAGGGCCTCTATAAAGACCTCGAGCCGACTGGCGACGATTTCCGCGAAGGGCTGACCGCCGTCATCAACGTCAACATCCCCGACCCTCAGTTCCAATCGCAGAACAAGACGAAGCTACTGAACGTCGAGGTCGAAGGGGCCGTGTCGAGCGTCACGTATGAGATTCTGACGAAGTACCTCGAAGAACATCCGGCTCATGCGAAACGCATTTGCCAGAAGGCGTCGCTCGCGGCGGAAGCGCGTGAAGCGGCACGCAAGCAGCGCGAGATGGTCCGTCGCAAGGGGGCACTCACCTCGGGCGGTCTCCCCGACAAGCTGCGCGACTGCCGCAGCCGCGAACTCGACATCACCGAGCTGTACCTCGTCGAAGGTGACTCGGCCGGTGGATCGGCCGATACCGGACGCGACTCGAACATCCAGGCGATCCTGCCGCTGCGAGGCAAGATTCTAAACGTCGAGAAGGCACAGCTCGTCAAGATTTTGGACAACGCCGAAATCTCGAACCTCTTCAAGGGGATCGGCATCCCACCGATGGCCGAGACCGAAGACATCACGAAGCGGCGCTATGGCAAGATCATCCTGATGACCGACGCCGACATCGACGGCAGTCACATTCGGACGCTGCTCCTGACGTTCATCTTCCGCCACATGCGCGGACTGGTCGAACACGGCTGCATCTACATCGCCCAGCCGCCGCTCTACAAGGTGACTCAGCGCAACAAGACGCGCTACGTCCAAACGCACGATCGCATGGTGACGGAACTGATCGAGCTGGGTCTCAACGGCAGCCGACTCGTTTTCCCGAACGGCGATGAGCTGGCGGGCGAGCACCTCGCGCGGATTGTCAAACAGATGCAGCGACTCGACGAACCGTTCGAGTTGCTCGAACGACGCGGCGTCACGCTGAAGCACATGCACGCGCGTGTCGGTGACGGAGACAAGCTGCCCGAGTTCCGCGTCTTTCTCGGCAAGCAGGAACATTGGTTCCACGATCGCGAAGAAGTCCGGCAGTTCGTCCAAGGCGAAGAGAAACGACTTGGCCGGGAACTCTCGGTCGCCGGTGCCAACGTCGTGAGACCCGTCGCGACGGAAGCCGCTCCCGTCGAGAACAGCCCCGCTCCTGCGACGGCTTCGACCGGTGATGCCACTCCCGCCGCTCCTGTGAAGGAGGAACTGCTGCAAGTCATCGACCTCCACGAAATCCGCACGATCAACCTAGGCATGATCGAGCTAAAGAGCTTCGGCATCCGACTCCCCGACCTTTACCCGGCAGGGAACAAAGACGGCGAGACATTCTTCCCGTTCAAGATCGTGCAAGACGATCACACGGTGAAGCTGACCAGCCTGCGCGAGCTGTTGCCGCAACTGCGTGACCTCGGCGAACGCGGGATGAAGGTCACACGCTTTAAGGGCCTCGGCGAAATGGACGCGGAAGAACTGTGGGACACCACAATGGACCCGTCCGTCCGCACGCTGCTCAAGGTGACGATGTCCGATGCGGCCGCCGCCGATGAGATGTTCCGCGTCCTCATGGGCGACGCGGTCGAGCCCCGCCGCGAGTTCATCGAAAAGCACGCCCTCGACGTGAAAGATTTGGACGTGTGAAAGCTGAAGGCGTTGTCGCGCGAGCCGCTCGCCTTGTCCCCTCGCCCCGGCCTTGCGGGGAGAGGGCTAGGGTGAGGGGGCTTCTCCTCACCCATCGTGCGTAACTTCTTCGGAGACAATTGATGCGACGTTCATTTCGGTTGTTCATCCTGTTCCTTGCCGTGTCCGTCAAGATAGAGCCATGCCTCGCACAGCAACCGGTAGCGCGCCCGGATGCCGGATCAGCTCAGGTCGTCAAACACTTCAACTACACGAAGGCCATCGCACTGAAGCGGGGAACGGCACGCGCCATCCTGTCACCCGAGGCGGGAGGCCGCGTGCTCGACTTCTCGGTGGATGGCAAAGGGACGATGTATCTCGATGACCAGGAAAAAGAGTGGCAGCCGGGCAAGGCTGGTTCGATCTCGGCCGGGCGGTTTGACTATGGCCCCGAGTTGGTGACGACTCCGCATCAGAAGCTTTGGTCGGGCGATTGGACCGGTGAGATCGTCGAGCCGTGTGCGGCGAAGCTCACCAGCCCGCGCGATGAAGTGGCGGGAATTCAACTCGTGCGCGAGTTCTCGCTCACGCCCGAGGCCATTGTGGACGGCAAGCCCGTCGCACCGAGCCTGATCTGCAAGCAGACGATCCTGAACATCTCAAACAAGGTGCAGGAGGTCTGTCACTGGGGCCGCTCGTTCTCGCCCGGCGGCGGAATCTGCCTGGTCCCGCTTGGTGATCGACCAAGCCGCTTTCCGTCGAAGTACGCGATGTACGAAGACAGCGCGATCATCAACGTTCGTACCAAGGACGACCTGATCCGCGAACGAGACGGCTTTCTCGAAATCCTCGCTCCCCCGCGCAAGCCCAAACTCGGCTTCGACACCTACGCCGGCTGGCTCGGCTATCTCATGCCGAATGACACCCTCTTTGTAAAACGTTTCGCCACGCACCCCGACCGCGTCTACAGTGAAGCCGCCGGACTCACGTTGTCCGTCTGGTATCCCACTGGCCCGCGCATCGAACTCGAGCCGATCGGCCCGCGCGAACGACTGAAGCCAGGTGAGTCGGCTGCGTTCACCGAAGAATGGTTTCTTACAACACACGCGTTCCCGAAGAGTGGCCAACAGGTCGATCTGAAGGAGTTCCATTCGCAAGTGACAGGTATGTTGAATTTGAAGCGGTGAGTGTGGTTGGTGAGCCGGCCTGACTGGTTGGCAGCGGATTGACACTGCTGTGCCCGCGAAATATAGAGGAAAGCCTCTCCAGCCCTGTGTCGCACGGCTGGCCGCCACCGTGAAAATGAGGACCTGATCGGATGACGGACCAGCTTGAGTCGGATGCCATGAACCGAACGCTAGACCAGTGTGAAGCGTCGCTCGAATACCGCTTTCATGATCGCCAATTGCTCACGCTGTGTTTGACACACGCCTCGATCGCTCGAACGCGATTGGAGTCGAACGAGCGGTTGGAGTTCCTCGGTGACGCCATCATGGGCGCGGTCGTCTGTGAGCAACTCTTCGAGTTGTATCCCAGCAAGGCCGAGGGAGACCTGACGCGCGTCAAGTCGGTGATTGTCAGTCGGGCGACCTGTGCCAAAATCAGTTCCGACTTGGGTCTGCACTACTGCGTGCAACTTGGCAAAGGACTGACCGACCCGGAGCGACTTCCCGCTTCCATTATGGCAGCGGTGTTTGAGTCCATAGTTGCGGGCGTCTATCTCGATGGCGGCTTCGATGCGGCCCGAATCCTCGTTCGCCGCCTGATGGCACCTGAGATCGAACGGACGGTCGAGACCAGTCACGGCAAGAACTACAAGAGCCTGCTTCAACAACTCGTGCAAAAGAACAATCGGGGAACACCGGTCTATCAAGTACTCGATGAGACCGGGCCGGATCACTCGAAGTGCTTCCTTGTCGCGGTTCTCGTCAACGGCGACTCGTATGCTCCAGCATGGGGACCGAACAAGAAGGAGGCCGAACAACGAGCGGCCGAGAACGCCTTATGCCAACTTCAAGAACAAGAGCCGCCGTACCTGAGCAGCGCAATATTGCCTGTCGTCGCAGCCGCGACAGCAGTTGTCTCTGCGGCTGTCACGGAGCCGATGCCGCCATCCGCGTCCGAGCCTGTCGTGGAAGAAGAACCATTCGGTGAGATGCCGCCTGAGCCTGCATGCGTGCAAGCCTGAGGGCGAACCCACATGGGCTGACTTCGCCATCAGCATGGATACTCACTGGTTTGGTGAGTGCAAACTGGGCGATTCACGCACTCGACTCAAGTGAAGGTGAAACAAAGAAAGAAGAGAGGCGGCTGGAAAACCAACCGCCTCACTTCTTCGTTGTAGCAAGCGAGATCAGGCCGTGAGGCCGATCATTCAGGAAGTCGGCGCGGCGGCGGCCTTCTTCGTTGCCTTCTTGGCGACGGCCTTCTTGGCAACTGCCTTCTTAGCAACTGCCTTCTTGGCGACGGCCTTCTTGGCGACGGCCTTCTTGGCAACTGCCTTCTTCGCGACTGCCTTCTTCGCTACTGCTTTCTTCTTGGCCACTTGCATGTACTCCTTCCAAGAGTTTGTTGTGTGACCGTTTCAACCGCTGGCGCACCGGGCTAAGCAGATCGGTTTTGACGAGTCACACCATCCGAATCCATTCGACCCATCAACCTTGATAGGCCGCGTGTCTGAGAGCTTGTTCACCGTCTCGTGCGTCACTCATCGCGGCAGCAATTCGTTGACGTTGACTTGACAGTAAATGGTTCAAGGCCCCAGACACCAAACTGCGCGACATCCTACGTATTCCGAAGAATACTTCAAGGCAATTCTGCGCGTTGATGGCAATAAAAAACTCATTTTGCAGAAGTTCTCGCGCGGCTCGATGTGATCGTGCGCGCGCTGCGCCTTCGCAACGACCGCGCGAGCGCAGCGCATGGGATGAACTCACTCACGATGAATGAACGATGGCAGGACCACGCGTGACAGGCTGCTCGACACCCACTGATGTCGCGCGAACAAGGCGCGATGAGACCTCGCGTCACGACGAGTACACTGCGCGACGAGAGCTGTCGATGGAATGCGACTCATGCCGTGTGCGACTCATTTAGCCTATGAAACAGGCTATTTCTCGCGATCCCCGCTGACCGACTCCGCGCTGCGTATCAAGGTCTACGGCATGATGCCGATGAGTTGGTGATACCGATGCGCAGCGCGAACGGGGACGGCCGAACAAGTGTTCAAGCACTCGTACCGAGAGCGCGTAGTCGAAGTGTAAGTCATGGAGCGAACTCCACACGCATGTGTCACTCTCGTGCAATGATGTCTCAGTACAACAGTGCCCACCTCAGAGTGTCGATCTCGGTGACTCGCGACTCGCATAATCAACGTGCGAGCAACTGCGGCAGAAGTGACCGTGGCCGTGCTGCTGTAAGTGGCCCCGATCAACATGAGGACCATCATCTCACGCATCCCACACCAAGGTCTCGCAGCACATCGCGCATGTAACGCATGCTGACCTGCGCGATGTGCTCAGCGCCCGGTGAGTAGTCGAAGACTTCGACTGACACCCATCCCGAGTACTCTGTTCGCAGCAGTGCCTCGAAGATCGGGTGATAGTCCGTGCGTCCCATGCCTGGGCCGAGCAGGTTGTCATCGTTGACGTGAAAGTGTCCGGTCACGTTGGCGTACTGTGCGATCAGTTCGGGAATCGGCGTCGGTTCGCTGAGCATGGCTTTCACGTCTTGGTGCAGCACGAAACTCGGATGATCGACCAGCGTCATCAACTCGACCGCGTCGGCACATGTATTGATGAAGTTCGTCTCTTTGGTCGTGAGCGGCTCCATGACAATCGTCACGCCGCGATCGGACAAGACGGGCATCGCCGCGCGAAAGACTTCAGCCGCGCGATCCATTGCCTGCGCGCGTGATGTTCCCTCCATCAGACTGCGCTGCATTGGTGAACCGAAGACCATGAATGTCCCGCCCAGATCACCGCAAGCGCTGCCGAGGTCTCTCAGATACTGAGCCGTCGCGCGGCGCACGTCCGCGTCCGCAGTGGTGAGATGCAGTCCTTCGGTCTTTGCGAGCAACCAATGCAGGCCGCAGATCGTCAGGCCGTGCGATTCGGCAACCGTCCGCAACTCGCAACGTCGCGCGGCGCTGACATCGGTGATGCGGGGTGCGAGTGTGAACGGTGCAAGTTCAATCCCCGTGTAACCGGTCTCAGCGATGAATTGACACTGGCGTTCCCATTCCCAATCGACGAACAGCTCCTGACAGATCGCAAACTTCACGATGGCAACTCCTGCACGAGTAGGTTTCGTTAGGCGACCGGCAAGAAATGATTTACCCGAACACACCAACCCGAAGTGTGAACGAGGTCGTCGATCGACTTCGCGCACACTTCGGGTTGGTATGGGTAAGACAAGTCTTGCCGGTCGCCTTATCAACATCGCAAAACATCGTGAAGTGTTCTCGGCGACAAGTCGAGCCGACAGCTCAAAGTGATTCGACGTGGAACGTCCACACGCTCTCCGGCCGTTCTTGCCGGTTGAGCCGGTGCTGGCGATTCCTACCGTCGAGGCCCGGTGGCAATCTGGGAACTCTGCAAGTTGAGCAAAGTCGTGGCGAAATACTGCGAAGACGATTCGAGGACTCGACCGATGATGATCACGGCAGAAATAGCTTCGCAGGTGAGCGTACTTGGAGTCTCAAGTGTGATCCTCGAAGACTTCTTCGATCAAATACCGGCCCCTGTGAAGGGCCGACGGAGAACATGTGCGACGGATCGCGGTGTGCGTGGGTGCACATTTTGTCTCAAGTTGGGTGGGTGGAACGGTCGATCTCCGAGGAGGCGAAACCGTCCGCTGCGCGCACCTTGAGTGCCTCCGTGATTGACCACTTGAGTTCGCCGTATAGTCAGGGACAAGGACCGATCGATGAGACACGCAGCTTGGATTGTCGTCGCAGCAAGTTTGTTGGCTCTCGGCAGCGACACACGAGTGGAAGCCTTCTATTGCGGAGCGGCCAGCGCACGATGCTGCCCCTCCGATGCGTGTGCCCCGTGCGGCAACTTCTTGGCAGCCAAACGCTGCTGCGGAACCCGTTATAAAACGGTGCGAGAAACCGTCTACGAACAGCAAACGGTCAATTGCTGTCGGACTGTTTACGAACAGTGTTCCGAGCAAGTTCCCGTGACCTGCACCCGCAATGTTTACGAGACCTGCTATCGCGACGAGTGCTACACGGTCTGCAAGCCCTGCTACCAGACGTGCTATCGCGATGTCTGCTGCACTGTTCGCAAGCCCTGCTTCCAGACTTGCTACCGCGATGTCTGCTGCACGATCCGCAAGCCGTGCTATCAGACGTGCTATCGCGATGTCTGCTGCACTGTTCGCAAGCCCTGCTACCAGACCTGCTATCGGGATGTTTGCTGCACGATCTGCAAGCCGGTCTATGAGACCAAGTGCCGCGAAGTTTGCTGCACGACCTATAAGACCGAAACGGAAACCTGCTATCGCGACGTGTGCCACACCGTCTGCAAGCCGGTGACTGAGACCAAACAAGTTGAAGTCTGCACGGGTGACTGGGTAACTGAGACCAAGCAAGTTCCGGGACCAGTTTGTGCCCAGCCCTCATGCACCTCGACCTGCAACACGGGTTGTTCTGCCACCAGCACCGGCTGCTGCCAGACGACTCGCACGATTTGCTGCCGACGGTGGGTGCCTCGCACCGAAATGCGAACGGTATGCTGCACTCGGATGGTGCAGGAAGTTCGTCACTGCAAGCAACCCTACACGGTCTGCCGCCGAGTCCCGGTCACCTGCGTGAAGCAAGTCCCATACACCTGCGTCCGCTACGAGCAACAGACGATCACCAAGAAGGTGCCTTACACGACCTGCTCGTGGACCTGCGAAACGATCACCAAGAAGGTGCCTTACACGACCTGCTCGTGGACCTGCGAGACGATTACCAAGAAGGTTCCTTACACGACCTGCTCGTGGACCTGCGAAACGATCACCAAGAAAGTTCCTTACACGACCTGCTCGATGACTCAGGAAGTGCGGACCCGCAAGGTTCCTTACACGACCTGTCGCCAAGTCTGTGAGACTCGCATGGTGACAAAGACTCACTGCACGCCACGACAGATTCAAGAGACGAAAGTCATCTGCGTTCCTCGCACGGTCTGCCGTCGAGTCCCCGTCCAGACCTGCTGCCCAACCGATCCGTGTGCTCAAGCGGGCTGTGCTGCTCCGAGTGCCGCCTGTGCCACCGGTGGCTGTGCGAACTGATTTACGAGTCGCTCGCCGTTTGACGGTGAAGAGACTGCCAGACACAAAAGCCGGAGACGAACGTCACCGTTCGCCTCCGGCTTCTTCGTTTCGAGTTCGTTCATATCTCGCTCAGATGTCTCATCACTAACCACGCGAGGTAGAAACGTGCGAGTGTGGTTTCGTCGAGAGGCGCGATCTAACTGTCGTTCACACACGGCCAACTCAGGCTCGAGCCGTCCAACCGTGGAGATACACATCGCCATCGAGGCTTTTCACCGTCGCATCTTCCAAGCTCAGCGCCTCACGCATGTCGGTACGGCCTTCGCCCATCAGTGGCGAGGCCGCGTCTGCTCCGCCGATCAGCTTCGGTGCGATGAAGGCGTGAACCTCGTCGATCAGGTTTCGAGCGAAGAACGCACCAAGCACTTGCCCGCCTCCTTCGACGAAGACGTTCGTCAGGCGTTGGCGTCCGAGTTCTGTGAGCAGGATTTCAAGATCGGGATGGCCGCTGGAGTCACTCTCGATCATGAGGACTTGAACACCCGCTGTACGGAGTGCGGAACAACGATCAGCGTCGGCGTGAACCGTCGTCACCACGATGGTCGGTGTCTCACGGGCGGTGCGAACAAGCTGCGACTCCAGCGGCGCGCGGGCTGACGAATCGAGTACGATCCGCGTGGGAGTTCGTGGCCCCGGAGGCCGCGCCGTCAGCGCGGGGTCGTCAGCCAGAACCGTGCCCACCCCGACAAGGATCGCGTCCATGCGGCCTCGCAGTTGATGCACGATCTCGCGCGAAGCGTCGTTCGTGATCCAGCGCGAGGATCCGGTCTTCGACGCAATCTTGCCATCGAGCGTCATTGCCCATTTGGCGTGAACCCACGGCAAGCCCGTGGTCATCAGTTTTGCGAATGGCGCGATGAGACGACGGGCTTCACACGCCATCAGTCCCACTTCGACATCGATCCCCGCCGCACGCAACTCGGCGATGCCACCCCCATTGACATGTGCCGCCGGATCGACAGTGGCCACCACCACACGACGAATTCCCGCCGCAATCACCGCGCGCGAACAGGGCGGCGTCTGACCAAAGTGACAGCACGGTTCGAGCGTCACGTACAGCGTGGCATCGCGGGTCGAAGAACCAGCCGCAGCGAGAGCCATCACTTCCGCATGAGGGCCACCGAATCGTTCGTGCCAGCCTTCACGCAGCACGCGGCCATCGTCCGCGACCAAAACCGCGCCAACCGCAGGATTCGGCTCAACGAAACCGATACCGCGCCGCGCGAGTTCGATCGCGCGACTCATAGCTTCGACGGGAGTGACAATCGGCGGCGACATGACCAGTCCCGTGCTGTACCAAACGATCAGCCTCGGAACTCCGAGAAGATCAACGAGACGTTCTGACCACCAAAGCCGAAGCTATTGGAGAGCGCGCGGCGGACCGGGGCCTGACGCGCTTCGTTCGGAACGTAGTCGAGATCGCAGTCGGGATCGGGCGTGCAATAGTTGATGGTCGGTGGGAGTACACCATCTCGGATCGCCAGCAGGCATGTAATCGCTTCGACGCTTCCTGCCGCAGCGATCAAGTGTCCCATCATGCTTTTGATACTGGAGACGGGCGTCTTGTAGGCCACGTCGCCAAACGTCTGCCGAATGGCCGAGGTTTCGACCTTGTCGTTGACTTCGGTACTCGTCCCGTGCGCGTTGATGTACTGGATGTCTTCCGGGTTGAGGCTCGCGTCGCGCATGGCCATGCGGATGCAGGCGACGGCACCGCGACCTTCGGGATGAATGTCGGTGATGCGATAAGCGTCGGCCGTCGATCCATAGCCAACGACTTCCCCGTAAATTCGTGCTCCCCGTTGAAGGGCATGTTCGAGTTCTTCGAGGACGACCATGCCAGCTCCTTCGCCGAGGACGAAGCCGTCGCGGTCACGATCGAATGGACGGGACGCTCCCTGGGGATCGGAGTTGTGCGTCGAGAGTGCGGTGAGCAGATTGAATCCGGTCACTCCGAACGGATGAATCATGCTGTGAGCGCCGCCGGACAACATCGCATCCGCGTCGCCACGCCGAATGAGTTCCGTCGCTTCGCCAATCGCCTGACTCGAAGCGGCACACGCGGTGAGACAGTTTAGATTTGGTCCTTGTGCGTCGAACAACCCCGCCAGATGGCCGGCGGGCATGTTCGGTTCTTGTTCCAATTCGGTCTGCGCGTGCAGCCGCTGCAATCCGCCGCGTGTGAAGAGTTCAAGATCGACTTGTCCGTCGCGCTGAGACTCCGCGCACAACCCCATCAGCAGGGAAAAATCTTGCTGACCTTCGCCCGCTCCCAAGTAGACGCCGAACCGCGCGGGATCGAGCTTCCCATCGAGCAAGCCCGAATCGTCAATTGCTTGCTTGGCCGCGCCGACAGCAAAGCGAATATTGAGTCCGGAGAACTCGAACCGCTTTGGGTCATCGACATAGTTGCCGAGATCGAAGCCTTTGACTTCGGCCGCGAACTTGGTTGGAAAATGCGAGGCATCGAAATGCGTGATCGAACCGATCCCGCTCTTCGCTTCCTGCAGAGACGCCCACATGGCATCCACGGAGTTGCCAATCGGGGTCACGGCACCAATCCCGGTCACCACGACTCTGCGTCTCATGAGATTCTCCCCTCGCCTCTATGCTCGAATCGCAACCGTCACACGGGACTGGCCGCCTTCGATCCATTACCTGCCTTGCCGATGTCCAGTACGCCGCGCAGCAGAGTGAACACACAATTCATCTGATCGGCACGGCCCGCTCCCGCTTCATTTTCATCGACGTGAGCAAAAACAATCTCACCGTCAGCCACCAAGCGGTCGCCCACATGAGCCGTCACATCCACCATCCCGCCTTCATCGCGCGAGTCCGTCAGCTTGGCCGAATAAGTGAGCGTGTCGCCCGGTCCCGCCCAACCGTGAAAGGTCATACGCGGAACCTTGGCTAGCACGACCAGCTTGGAAAACTGACGGCTCTCACCGAGCAGCAGCCCACCCGTTTGAGCCAACCCTTCGAGAATCAGCGAAGCGGGCATGACCGGGAAACCGGGTTGATGATCGTGCAGATGCTCTTCCGCCAAGGTGACGTTTTTAATCGCCTTGGCGTGAGAACCACTCTCGAATTCGGTGAACCGATCGACCCAGAACCAACGCATGAAACACCCTTCGGGACGTCACCGGCAACGATCCGTTACCGGGACGCACTCGATTACAAAGGACTCGCTCTAAAGTAGCGATTCGGCCAATCACGCGGCCAGCTTGATGGCCAGAAAGTTCACGACCATGTTGACCGTGAACAAGTCCTCGACGTTCTCAACCTTCGGATCCGCTGCGAGCTTGTCGATCGTCGCGGGATCGGCGTGAGGCAGACGCGTCCTCAGTTCGATCAGTCCCTTTTCGGTGACGCGGCCGTTCTCAGCAAAGCCCGCGTCCGCCGAGAAGAGGCTCTCGGGGAACAGTTCGTTGCGAGGAATCTTCGTGTTGAAGTTCTTTTCCAGGCGAAACACAATGTCTAAGAAGTCGATCGACTCGGCACCCAAATCGGCTTTAAGGCGCGAGGTGGGCGTGACCTCATCGTCATCCAGTCCCAGCGCATCGACCAATGTTTCTCGAACCTTTTCCAAAATCTCGTCGCGTGAAGGCATCCAAAAATCTCCTGGGGAGGCAGCTCGGCGAACACCCAGCCCGCGAACCACCATCCCACCCATTGCCACCCTGAATTGACGATTGACCGCCGGGGCAACGCTCCGGCCAATCGAACCCACACCTATTTCAGAGCCACGCCGCCTTGAGGCGACGCGGCGAAATCCCGCTATTCAATCCACAGCGACCGACAACGGCCTGTTAGAAACCTAGGGTAAGCGTCTCGCTTGCCCGTAATTGCTGTTGGAAGACGGGCAAGCCAAAGGCTTACCCTAAGTTTTTCAACAAGCAGCTAACCGTCAGCCCATGCCGCCCAGCGTGAGTCCACCATCCACCTTCAACACTTGTCCGGTGACGTAGCTGGCCTCTTCACAGGCGAAGAACAGCACGGCGTTGGAAATGTCTTCTGGCTTGCCAAGTCGCTTCACGGGGATCGCATTCTTAATCTTGTCACCGGCCGCATTGACGACCGCCACGGTCATGTCCGTTTCGATAAATCCAGGAGCCACGCAGTTCACCGTGATGCCCCGCTTGGCGTATTCGACTGCCATACAGCGCGAGAACCCTTCGATTCCCGCCTTGCTCGCGGCGTAGTTGGCCTGCCCGGGGTTCGAGAAGTCTGCCGAGACGCTCGACATATTGATGATCCGCCCATAGCGAGCCGACATCATCGGGCGAACGACCGCCTGACAGAAGTTGAAGACGCTGGTCAGATTGGTGTCGATCACCTGTTGCCATTCTTCGATCGACATCGCGAGGATCGGCTTGTCTCGAATGATCCCGGCGTTGTTGACGAGGATGTCGATCTTCGACCACTTTGCCAGCACTTGTTCGACTACGGCATCGGCTTCCGGTTTTTTGCTCACGTCGGCCTGCAAGGCCCACACCTCGCGGCCCAAGTCCGCTTGTTCCTTGGCCAAGTTTTCGGCAGCGTCGCGGTTCGACTGGTAGACGAAGGCCACCTTCGCCCCCGCTTCCGCCAACTGGCAAACGATAGCCCGCCCAATCCCGCGACTTCCGCCGGTCACCAACGCGATTCGTCCTGCAAGCTTCATCGAAGAGTCACCCTTCATCCCAAAATCGTCGATCGACTTGGATATTCCGATCTAATGTATTCCAGCGTGAATGCCCTGACGGACACAAAGCGTTCACGAAATCGTACTCAAGCTGTGGGCTTCCAAATTTGGTGGAAAAGCCCGCGATAAACCTCGCGGCGGTGTGAATCGGACTCGGCCAGCTCTGAGTTAGTGTCGGCGAGATTAAACGCTTCGAGCGTCAACCGGGCGGAAACTGCCGAAGTTCCGTTCACCGTACCTTTGCCATTAAAGTCCCACAGACCACCATCACGTTTCTTAACGGTCATCTCGACTTGAAGTGTGTTACCGGGGGAAACGAAGCTGTTGTATCGGATCGCCCGCACCTCTTTCAGCAGGATGGTGCTTTGAGCGAAGTCTTCTGAGTGCCGAATCAACCACCCACCCGCCTGAACCAGCGTTTCAAGCATCAAGACGCCGGGCATGACGGGAAAACCGGGAAAGTGGTCAGCCAGATACTCTTCGGACAGCGACAAATTTTTGAGAGCCGTGACCGACTGATGCGGCACCAGCTCGGTGATTCGATCAATGAGGAGAAAACGCATGCGGTCGGTCCAACTCCAACTTTGCAGCCGTATCGACCGGAAAGGTCAGATCAAAAGCTGCTGAAATAGGGAGGCATTCTATTGGTCAAGGGAAAGTCTCACAACCATCAACTCTGCTTGGAAGGCCAGCCGAATCAGAGCCTTCTGATGCCGAACCATCGACGGATACGAGACTTTTCACCTTTTCAAGCCACCGAGAAATCCTGACGGCACGTTCGTGTCAATGTCCTGCAAGCCGTTTAGCCGCAGCGCATTGCCGATCACGGACAATGAACTGAGACTCATCGCCAACGCCGCGAGCATCGGGTCGAGGGCCGGGCCACCAAACGGTTCGAGAATGCCCGCCGCGAGCGGCACACCCAGTGCGTTGTAGGCGAACGCAAAGAACAGGTTCTGGCGGATGTTCCGCATTACGGCCCGACTGAGCGCCAATGCGGTGACGATCCGCCGCAGATCGGGCTGAATGAGAATCACTCCCGCCGATTGCTTTGCCACGTCGGTGCCGGTTCCCAGCGAGATGCCAACATTCGACGCGGCCAGTGCTGGCGCATCGTTGATCCCGTCACCCGCCATCGCAACGACGAAACCGGCACGACGATCGGCGACGATCTCCTCCAACTTTAGATGAGGCAACGATTCGGCCCGCACGTCTTCGATGTTCAGCATCTTGGCGACCGACTGAGCCACTTCGCTGCGGTCTCCCGTGAGCAACACGATGCGCACCCCGGCCGCTTTCAGCCGCCGCACCGCCTCGAATGATGAGCCGCGTATTTCGTCTCCCACTTCAAACAGTGCCGCATCGTGACCATCGACCGTCATCCAGACGAACGACTCGGGACGCGGCAGCACATCATTGAGCGAGGGGCGATCATCAGCCAAGTCCTCGTCCCAGATCGCCGGTTGCTGGCGACTTCCGGTGAACTTGGCAGATCCGATGCGCACGCGACGACCTTCGACCACGCCGCTCACACCCTGGCCCGGCAACGCTGTGAAGTCAGTGACTTCGTTGAGGACCACGCGCTCCTTCTCTGCTTGCGTGCAGATCGCTCGCGCCCACGGATGCTCGCTCAATCGTTCCACCGATGCCGCCAGTTGAAGTGACTCCTCAATCGTGAAACCGTCTGCGGGCTGGATGTCGAACAAGCTCGGCTTCCCCTCGGTCAGTGTGCCGGTTTTGTCGATGAATAGCGTGTCGATGCGATGCAGTTCTTCGAGCGATTCGGCGTCGCGGAAGAGGATTCCGCTGCGGGCGGCTCGGCCCATGCCGACCGTGATCGCCATCGGAGTCGCCAGCCCGAGCGCACACGGACACGCGATGATGAGGACCGCGACCGCATTGGCCAGCCCGTGACTCGACGATCCCGCCAGTGACCACGCCACGAGAGTGATCGCAGCCACACTCAACACCGCAGGGACGAACCAACTCGCCACCACATCGGCCAGCCGCTGCACGGGAGCACGGCTGCGCTGAGCCTTTGCGACCAGTTCGATAATTCGCGACAGCATCGTCTCGCGACCGACCCGCTCCACCCGCATCAGGAATGAGCCGGTCTGATTGAGCGTCCCGCCGATCACTGCATCACCGATCGACTTCGTCACGGGCATCGACTCGCCGGTGAGCATCGACTCGTCGATGGTTGTTATCGGAGGTTGAAGGTTGATGGTCGAGGGCTGAGAGCCAGACAAGCTAGCGGCGGGGATGCTGGCTTTGTCCACTCGCTCCAGCTTGAGTACCGCCACTTTGGTGGTCGGGAGAGGGCTGGATTGCAAGGGCTTCTCTTCCTCCACCAGAGTCCCATCGACCGGCACCGTCTCGCCTGGTCGCACGCGCAATGTTTCACCCGGAATGACCTCGCCCAGCGAGACGGTCTGTTCGACACCTTCGCGAATCACGCAGGCGGTTGGCGGCGCGAGGTGCATCAACTCACGAATCGCCCGTCCCGTGCGCCGCCGCGCGCGGTGCTCCAGAAGCTGGCCGAGCAACACCAGCGTTGTGATCACAGCGGCCGACTCGAAGTAAAGATTTAAGTGACGTGGCGGATGTCGCGACTCGTCGTGTGAGATTGAGTCGCCGATCGACGGACGCTTGACTGACCGATTATCTGGACGGCCATAGTCATCGCGATGAACGTAATCGTCGAACTTCGATCCCGTTACGAAGGTCTCATCACAAAGCCGGACCCAACTGAAAAGGTACGCCGCGGAAACACCGAGCAAGATCAGTGTGAACATGTTCCAAGAGCGAGTCCGCAAGGATTGGAAGCCGATGACCCAGAAGGGCCAGCCGCACCACAAAACGACCGGCGTGCTCAGCCATGCCTGCCACCATGCCGAAAACAATGGATGCAACCAGCGATCGACCCGCAACCCGAACATCGGACCCATCGCGAGCACAAACAAGGGCAGAGTACAAACTGCGGCGACGCGGAATCGCCGCCACAAGTCGCGCTGCATCGAGTCGTCCTCGACCTGCGGCGACGAGAGCAAAAATGCCTCCGGCTCGAGTGCCATCCCGCACGTCGGACACGCGGCCGGGTGGCCACTCGTCACGCCGGGGCACATCGGACAGGAGTAGTTCGTGCCGGGAGGCGGAGGCTCGGTCGAAGCGGGTGCCGGGTTGAGAAACTTCGTGCGACAGAACTCGCAACAGAAGTACCACCTCGTCCCGTCGCGCTCGCACGACAGACCCGTCGCACGATCCACACTCATCCCGCAGATCGGGTCGATGGCGTGAGTCGATGCTGGCCCCGCGGCATCCGGTTCGTTGTTGAGAACCTTCAACGAGAACAACGCGGGTGATCGCAATGGTGACGAGTCTTCAGTCATGAGCAGCCTCCCCCACGAACACTAACTAGCCCGACGCGCAAGCCAAGGCTTCGCGTGAAATCATAGTGAAACCCTCGCTTGCGCGCCGGGCTGGTGAATCATCGCGCGCGATCCACGCTCGCTCACGCTGCGGTTCGGCGATGTTCACCCCCAACGAAACAGCCCCGCAAGCGAGAGCCTGCGGGGCTTGTCCAAGTCGTCGATTGCTACTGCTCACCGGCAGCTTCAATTCACTGTGATCGCGATCCAGCCGTCGGCTACTTTGATTCGCGAGACGTGAGCGGTGACCGTCTTCTTCGGACCTTTGATGTCAACCTTGCCCTCGAGCGTGCGGTCGGGCAGGACCGACTGAATCTTCTTGCGGATCACGCCGTTCGTCGCGAGGCCACCGCCCTCTGGAAATGCCACGTTTCCGCGAGTCGCGATGATCTGCTTCCCCTTCACTTCAAACGCGATGGGGACCACGATCTCGCGGGCGGGGATGTCGTCTTTCCCATCCTGCTTGAAGCCGGCGCGAATCACCAGCACCAGCTCTCCTCCTTCGAGGCGGACGCGCATCGGATCGGCCGGTGCAAACGCAATCGCACTCAGCGACTTGGCTTCGTCCCCGTCTTCTGCGGCGGCCTTGACCGTGTCCAGCTTCACCTCGCGATTCAGTGCCTTGCTGAGAAACGCTTCGAGCTTCGCCCGCAATTCGGTGTCGTTCAGCGTCTGCCCCGCAAGCTCCAAACGGTCGATCGAGTTGTTGATGGCCGACTCGTGCAGCATCACCGTCGCACCGCGATCCGAAGCGAGACTACCGTGAGGCACATCGGCACCCAACTCGCCTGCCCCCATCAAACGTGAATTCACACGCAGTGTGGTGTCCGTCGATTGGTACGTGATCGCGTCGGGATAAAGCCCCGCCGCACGGAGTCCCGTAAACACTTCCTTCTCAACCTTGGCGGTCGCGTCAGCGAAAGAACGATCCACTTCCTCGTTGAACTTGGGGAGTACGCGATCTTGGATGCGACTCGCGGTGATCGCTTCGGCCTGGCCGCGTCGAGCCTCCACTTCTTGGGAAGCGATGTCTTGGGCAATCCCTCTAAACAGGAAGCCCCCGGCATTCGTTGAGATCCCCGTCGTCGTGTTGTGCGGATTGACCGAGATCGTGGCAGGTGACGTGTAGAACTTCTGTCCGTCGAAGGTGACACCCTTCGCCGCCAAGAACGTGTGGTTGCCCGAGGTCTGCACCGTTGCCTGGCTCGTCACGCCGACCGTGTTGGACTGAATTGTCCCCGACAAGGCCATGTCAAACCGAGCCGTGTTCGGGCTGGGTCGCAGATCGATCCCGACAGTAGTCGAAGTCGTTTGATGACCGCTGACCTGTGCGCCGAGGATGTTGTCCACAACTTGCCCGTTTTCGGTGCGAGCATCCGAGAGTAGGCGATTCAAAAATTCTTCGCTCGCCACGATGCGGCTGTTGTAATTGAAGAGGTACTTCTGCAGGACGGCCGACAGACGCTCGCCACCATCCGGTGCGAGTTTGCGGATCGCCGCATACGCCGCCCGCACTTTGCCCGCATCTTCTTTCGCGCGAGATTCCGCGTAGGCGTCAGTCGCATCGAACAGAGCCTTGAGCTGGCTTCGCAACTGCTCGGTCGCATCGGCCGGAGCTTGCCAATTCGCTACGGTCAGGTACTGATCGACGGCCGCTTCATAAGCGAGAAACGCCGGTCGTCCGAGGAACTGCTTCTGGTCTTCCGCAGTCAGAGTCGCTCGTCCCGCGATCTTCTCTTTACCGAGCTTCGCGGCCGTGATCGCCGCTTCGCTGTCGGCCCCCTTGGCCAGTGCCGCGCTGAGCTGGTCAGCCTTCACATACGCGAGCCACGGTCCGCCGCCACCAATCCCGCTCAGATAGGTTTGCAGAGCCGAAGCAGAGGATGTAATCGCCTGTCCAGCCTTAGCGAGGTTCGCCGCACGAGCGGCCACCGGGTCCATCTCAATCGTGTCGAGCGTTGCTTCTGCCAAGTCGACACGGCGAGCAAGACGGTTGTGGAGAACATTCAACGGGTCATGCAACGATGCAAACTTGGCATCACTGATCGCCCGCTGCATCACGTCGAGCTTGCGCTTCAACAGGTCGAGCGCTGCTCGCTGTCCCTTCGAGTCCGACGAATCGAGCTTAACATAGAAGTCCGCGACCGCCGCCGCCGCCCCTTGCGACCACTCGGTCCAAGTCCCGTCGAGCTTCGCGAATTCCTCGACGCTGAGCGCCGTCGGAGCCACGTTCGACAGAATGCCCTTCAAGCCGGGAGGCCCCGATTTCGTCGCCTCTTCAACGGCCCAAGTCCCCGTGACTACACCCGCCACGACGCCAAGCGCCGCCAGACCGCGTGCCCAGTTTCGTCCCCGCCAATACTGCGGACGCATCGCCTGTGTTGCTTGAATTGCTCGGTTTTCCATGAGACCACTCCGTTGAATTCTTCAATGTTTCAAAACCGTCCGATGCGACTCACAGCGCGATTCACTTCGATCATCAATCCGACGAGGACCCGTCACCAGGCGGCCGGCAACAAATCTCTTACCCTCAGTAGACGAGTCACTCCGTGACTCGAAGATTCCGGTCACGGAGTGACCGGTCTACTCTCTTTTGCCGAACTCCCCACGGCGACCTCGTACGGTTTCAATCTATCGACTCTGAACGCATCTCGGACGCAGCACGACACCGACCCAACCAACCGGATCAATCGCCGCACTTTCTAACCCCCGTCAATACGAGAGAATTTCACCAAATCAGCCCAACCCGCAAATTCAACTTGACCACCGCAGTCTACTTGCCACCAAGAGGCTATTCAATCAACGTCATTGGGAGGTCGATTCCGATGGGTCGAATCCCGGCTTAGCAGCCTGTTGAAGAACGTAGAGCAGGCGGCTCGCCTGATTTCATTTCCAGTTAAGAAACACAGGCGGGCCGCCCGTGCTAGGGCTTTTTCAACAGGCTGCTCGCTTTGTTAGCCGGACTTCGAGTTGTCTGACCGCTCTTCAGCAGCCTGACTTTCTGATCGCACTTTTCCCACGTATCCTGACGCTCCGCGTTTTCTCCTTCCCCGATTTCAAGGCTCGTTACCCATGCCGCTCGATCTGTCCCGACGAGGCTTCTTCGCCGCCTCTGCCGCTTCGCTCGCCGCCGCTTCGACCACTGTTCGAGCTTCTGGCGCAGAGCCTGCGTCGGACAAGGGTTCTCCATTCCGGTACTGCCTCAACACGAGCACGATTCGCGAGTGCCAATTCCAAGGGAAAAAGGTCGATGCCGTTTCCGAGATCGAGATCGCTGCAAAGGCCGGGTACACCGGGATCGAACCGTGGATCCGATCGCTCGACAACTATGTCAAAGGGGGCGGCGTGCTGTCGGACCTGCGCAAGCGGATTGCCGACGCAGGACTGACTGTCGAGAGCGCGATTGGCTTCGCGGCCTTCTTGCACGAAGACGAAGCCAAACGGAAAGAAGGACTCGAAGAGGCCAAGCGGTGCATGGGGATGGTCCGCGAGATCGGTGGCGAACGGTTGGCCGCTCCCCCGGTTGGAGTCACCGATAAGACGGGCCTCGATCTGCTCCAACTGAGCGAACGTTATCGCGCATTGTGCGAGGTCGGCCAACAAGAGGGCGTCTATCCGCAACTCGAACTGTGGGGCTTCTCAAAAACGCTGGCCCGACTCGGGGAAGCGGCCTTCGTCGGGATTGAAGCGGCTCATCCGAAAGCCTGCTTCCTGCTCGATGTCTACCACATCTACAAAGGCGGTTCAGACTTCGAGGGCCTGAACATGTTCGCCGGTCGGCGCATGTTCAACTTCCATGTGAATGACTACCCCGCCGATCCCCTGCGCGCCACGATCAATGACGCCGCGCGCGTTTACTGCGGCGACGGTGTCGCTCCGCTCACCAGCATCTTCCGCACTCTACGCGACAACGGCTATCGCGGCGTTCTGTCGCTGGAGTTGTTCAATCCCAACTACTGGAAACAGGACGGACTGGAAGTCGCCAAGACCGGCCTCGAAAAAACCAAAGCCGCCGTGGCGAAAGCCTTCGAGTAATTGGGATCCGGTGCGAAATAAGGCGAGCGGAAGGAGTTGCCCGACCCACACCAACCCGAAGCGTGAGCGAGGACGAAGTCGATCAACATCCTCGTTCACACTTCGGGTTAATGTGTACCGGTAAACCATTTCTTGCCGCTCGCCTAACTTCCCGGCTTGCGCCTTGTTCCCTCCCCCTCGGCGGGGAGGGAACAAGGCAACGGAAAGCGGAAAGTTGTTTCGAGCCGGTTCCTTAGCGGCTTGATTTGTCATTCGGGGCGAGGCGGGCGATCACCGCAACACGAGTTCGGCGGCCACGGAAAGAATGAGCTGGTTCGCATCTGGTAAGCGGCATACTCGGGACGACGACTGGTGATGGTTTTCTCCAACAGTGTCACACCGGAAACCTTCAGCAGCAGGAACGACATCAGCAGCGGGCTGAAGATCGTCCATGTGGCACCGCCGGATGACGCGATCAAGTACAAGCCCCACCAGACGCAAAAGTCGCCGAAGTAATTCGGGTGCCGAGTCAGTCGCCACAGGCCGCGATCCATCACTTGGCCAGCGTTTTGAGGGTCGGCTTGAAAACGAGCCATTTGAAAATCGCCGACCGCTTCAAACAACAGGCCGACGCCCCACAGAGCCACGCCCGCCAGATCGAGCCAGCCGAGCGGCGGCGATGTCGTTGCGGCCATCGCGACTTGAATTGGCATCGACACAATCCAGAGGATGGCTCCCTGCAACAGAAAGACCGTCAGCAGACTGACCCACCAGAAACGCGGCCCGTGATGTTCACGCATCGCTCGATAGCGTCGGTCTTCACCGTGTCCGCAATTTCGCCACAGTAGGTACAGCGACAACCGCAAACCCCAAACCGTCGTCAGCGCGGCAAGCAACCATGATCGCTCGACCACTTGTGCTACTGGAGTCCATGTCAGTGTGAACCCAGTCACGACGATGAACCCGGTTCCCCAAAAAGGATCGACGATACTGGCATCGCGGCGTGCGAGGCTGAACAACCACAAGCACGTCATCGTGGCAATCACGACCAGCACCGAGTCCAGCAACATCGCGGTCAGTGGCGTCATGGGTTTACTTTCCGCTCGGCTGCAACAGCGAATGTGACACGAACCATTCCGTGCCGTTCGCGTAACCAAACAACTCGGACACGGCGAGGAAAAATAAACGCCAACGGTGAAACCAGCGGCGGGCCTCAGGGCGTCCATAAGTTGCGACAAGAATCGGCAACACCTCGCGGCGATGAGCGTCCAAGTTCGCGAGCCACGCTTCGGACGTGCGTTGATAGTGCCTGCCGTCCCAGCGCCATTGCTCGACGACCGTCATGTGCCGGTCGAACTGCCGCAGCATGTTCTCGCTCGGCATCAAACCTCCGGTGAAGAAGTAGCGGCCCATCCAGTTCGCATCGCCCTCAGTTTCAAACGGATAAACGAGTTGCTGATGGCAGAAATGATGCACGAACAGCCGGCCGTCCGGTCGCAGCCACGACGCGATTCGTTCCAACAGCAATTCGTAGTTCCGCATGTGCTCGAACATCTCAACTGAGACGACACGGTCAAAGCGGTTCGACTCCGTCACGAACTGGTTCATGTCCGCCGTGATGACGTGCAAGTTCGTGAGCCCACGCGCGGCCGCTTCCGATTCGATGAATCGCCTTTGCCCAGTCGAATTTGAGACTGCCGTAACGCGACTGTTTCGATACCGATCGGCCATCCACAACGACAGCGAGCCCCAGCCACAACCGAGTTCCAGAATCTGTTGGCCATCGGCTAGCTCGGCTCGCTGGCCAGTGATCTCAAGTGCCGTTGCTTCAGCCTCGGCCAACGAACAGTCTGCGGTCGGCCAGAAGCAAGAGCTGTATTTGCGGTGTGGGCCGAGTACGGCGGTGAAGAACTCTGGCGGCAATTCGTAATGCTGTTCGTTGGCTTTCTCTGGAACAGGCGCGATTGGCCCCGCACGCATCGACTCGACAAACGCTGGGGGTTCAGTTGAATCGGCGTTGTCACTGTCGCGATCAGATTCACGCAGGCGCTGCTCGCACAACCGCCGAATCGCCATGCGTGTGATCACATCCGGGATCAAACCTCGTTCCACCGCTTCAATGCCCAAGGACATCAGGCTCATACCAACCTCCCCGCTGCGGCACGGGAACCGATGGCGATTGGATCGCGTTGGCAGCGTGGTTTATCGAATTGAATTTGCACAACGCCGGTGAACCGTTCCTCGAACGCCGCCTCGCAGTAGCTCAGGTAGTAGTTCCACATGCGAATGAATCGGTCGGGAAATCCCAGCTCGCGAACGTCATCCAATCGCTCATGAAATCGTTGCCGCCACTCGCGCAGAGTCTGGGCGTAGTGCGTGCCGAAATCTTCGGCGTGAACGAATCGCAGGTCGGTTGCGCGCGACATCGACTCCAACATGGAACTCATCGATGGTAGGCAACCGCCGGGAAAGACGTATCTCTGAATGAAGTCCACCGATTTCAAATACTTAGCATAGCGACGATCCGGCATCACAATCCCTTGCAGCACGAACGTCCCCTCGGGCTTGAGCAACTCGCTGCATTTGCGGAAGTAAGTGTCGTAGTACCGATGCCCGACCGCTTCGATCATCTCAACGGAGACCAGCTTGTCGAACTGGCCCGTCAGGTCGCGATAGTCCTGCAACAGCAACGTCACGCGATCGGACAGCCCTGCTTCGTCGATCCGCTGACGAGCGACATCAAACTGTTGCTGTGAGACCGTCGTCGTCGTAACGCGGCAACCGAATTGCTTGGCCGCGTGAATTGCCAACCCGCCCCAGCCGGTGCCGATCTCCAGCAGATGGTCACTCGGACGCAGATCGAGCTTGCGGCAGATGCGATCCATCTTCTCCAGCGAAGCCTCGTGCAGTGTGCTGGTGGCCGACAAAAAGATGCCACTCGAATACGCCAGCGTGTCGTCGAGCATGAGCCGAAAGAAGTCGTTGCCGAGATCGTAATGAGCGTGAATGTTGCGACGACTCCCCGACTTACTGTTGGCGTGCCAGTGGTGATACAGCCGGTTGACCCACTTGGAGATTCGCGACAGCCCGCGATCAAGCTGATCCGTCGCCTCGATGTTCCGCACGAAAATCCGAATGAAGGCCGTCAGATCGTCGCAGTCCCAATCGCCGCGCAGATACGACTCGGCCACCGACAAGCTTCCGCCCAGAACGGCATGGCGGAAGAAGGCTGGGTTGTGGACTTGCAGCGCTGCTTGCAAGTCGCCGCCGCGACCGAGCGTTGTTGCGCCAGTCGCATCGGCCAATTGAATGGTCCCGCCGTTCAACTCTTGCAGCTTCTGTAACACCAGTCGTCGGGCTAACCGACTTACAAACCCCATGCGATTCGGTGCAGGTGCAGCGTCGTCGTTCGACGGCGAGTTTGTGGATTTGGTTGCGTAGGCTGTCGTCATAGTGTCGTCTGTTTCGAGGATGAAAGCTGCGGCCCAGACGCCGTCGGCATCGGAACGGCAACTCGTGGATGAGGCACATACGGGACTCGCTTCAGCCACAGCCGCAGCGCTTGCCAGTAGATGCCCAAAAAAATCTGCATCGTCATCAAGGGATACCGCAGCAACGCGCGAGCAAGCTGCCAGCGCGTGATCGGTCTTCGTTGCAGTGACAGCGTCGCGTCGAAGCGCTTGGTGTCGTTCGAGTAGTTCTCGATGGTCACCGCCAGCCGCTCGCGCGGTTCGGTGACTCGCCAGCGATAGGTCATGTCCATCGGCATGAACGGCGAAACGTGAAACTCTTTTGGGTTCTCAAACCGCCCCGTCGATTGGGATTCCGTCCCGGTTTGCTCATCGTGCAAATGCATCGCAGCAGCGTCCGAGACTGCGAAGCTCAACACATAGCAGTGCCGTTCATTCCAAGGTGTGTTGCTGACTTCTGCGACGACGGTTTCAACCCGCTCGCCAGCCGTGTCGAAGCAGTAATAAAAACTGACCGGATTCATGCCGAAGCCGAAGTAGCGAAAATTGGTCAGCACCCCGACTGGTCCAGATGGGCGATGCCCGGTTCGCTGCTCAACCAAATCGCGGACACAGTCGTCCAACGGGCGAACTGGGTCTCCCAAATAGTCGGCACGTCGGAATCGCGCCAGTGCTGGCCAGCGAGTGGACCAGACTCCACGTCGTCCGAACAACGAGTCCAGTTCCGCTAAGTCCACGAAGACGAGAAACAACCGATATCGAAACGAATGCTCAATCGGATCGAACCGTCGATGCTGCACGACACCTTCATAAAGGCAGCTTCTCATGGTCGCGGCTCCTTCGGCATGAGGGCCTCACAAACGCGCAAGGCACTGACGACGCCATCTTCATGGAAGCCGTTGCCCCAATACGCGCCGCAGTAAGAAGTCCGGTTGACGTTGATCACTTCGCCATGCCGTGCCTGCGCGGCGGCACGCTGAACAGTGAAGATCGGATGGTGATACTCGAATCGCCGCAGCACCTTCGCCGGGTCAATCCGCTCGTTATTGTTCAGCGTCGCGTTGCTGAGCGTCACGTTGAAGACGTGCTTTGATTGCAGACGTTGCAAAAGGTTCATCTGATAAGTCACCGTGGCTGTCTGGCTGGCAGAATTCGATGACGGCCCGGTGAGATGGTAATTCCAACTCGCCCAAGCTCGCCGCCGCTTCGGCAAGACAGTTTGATCGGTGTGCAGTACGGCGAGGTTGCGTCCGTAAGGAAACTCGGACAACACGTCGCGCTCGGTCGAGGTCGAATCGGCCAACATCCGCAAAGCTTGGTCGCTGTGACAGGCAAACACAACCTGATCGAAGGTTTCCGGCGGGTGATTTCGCGGGACGACGACCACATCGTCTGCCGAGCGGCGAACCGACTCAACCGGCGTACTGAGTCGAATGCGATCCCGAAACCGCTCGGCCATCTTGGCGACGTAAGTTCGCGAGCCACCTTCAATGACCCGCCACGTCGGCCGATTGCGAACGTTCAACAAACCATGATTGCGGTAGAACTCGACGATGAACCGGATCGGAAAGTTTTCAAACATCCCGACCGGGCACGACCAGATCGCGGCTCCCATCGGCAGCAGATAATGCTCGGCAAACTCGCGCGAGTACCGCTGCCTCGCGAGGAACTCACCGACCGTTGTTTGGTCCGTCGTCGGGCCGCTCAGCACCAATTCGGGCGCGTCGCGATTGAATCGCAGAATGTCGGCCAGCATCCGGTAGAAGCTCGGCCGCAGTAAATTCCGGCGTTGGGCAAACAGTCCGTTCAGCGACGAGCCGTTGTACTCCAAGTTCGCCGCATCGCACCGCACACTGAAACCCATTGATGTCGCCTGCGATCGGACGCCCAGTTCGTTCAATAGTTCAATGAAATTGGGATACGTCCAATCGTTGAACACGATGAACCCAGTGTCGATCACCTGCCGCTCTCCGGCCAAATCGACCTCAACGGTATTCGTGTGCCCGCCGAGATAGTCGTTGGCCTCAAACAGCGTGATGTCATGGGAGAGACTGAGTCGATACGCCGCCGTCAGTCCGGAAATTCCGGCTCCGATGATCGCGATCTTCATGATGGCGTCATCCTTTACTATTTCTTGGCAGGCCAACGAAAGCTCGTCAGCCCATTCAGGTCGCGGACAAAAACTTCATCGCCGCACACAGCCAAATGCGCCCATGTTGGCGAATCGCTGACGTGGCGCTGATCCTGCAACTCAAACTTCAACGGATTGGCGTTGATCAGCAACAAGTCGCCCCGTTCATCAAGGGCCAGGATTTTTTTGCCTTGTGCGACGAGGCTCCAATACTTGCCGAACGGCGTGGTCACCCAGCGTTCCTTGCCCGTTGCGAAATCGATGCACGCGAAACGCTGATTCTTAAGATGCGTGTAGATGTGCCCGTCGATGACGACCGGTGTGGACATGTAACCTTGCGTTTTGTTCTGCCAGCGTTCGGTCACCGACATCTTCTTACCAGCAGTGGCCGCATCGCCGCTCTTCGTAAGATCGAACAGCCAAGATTTGCCGCCATAGGTACTCGTGAAAATCGAATCCCCGAACACCACCGGTGTGAGGATATTCATGCCGCGAAAGGCTTCGATTTTTTGCGACCAGAGTTCACTGCCGGTGGCCTCATCGACCCCCGCGAGTTTCTCGCGGGTCTGCACTAAGAACTGCGGTTGTCCTGCGATCGTGGCTTTCATCGGCGACGAGAACGCGCTGCCGTTCATGCCACCGCCGTCTTGCAGAGACCGCCAAACGGTCTCGCCGTTTCGCTTCTTGAGCTTCACGAACGAGGCTCCGGCCTGAACGTAAACATGCTCGCCATCGACCAGCGGCGATGACACGCAACCAAACGTGGGCAACGGTGATTTGAACCGCTCGACAAAATCGACTCGCCAGCGTTCCTTGCCGTTCGCCGCATCAAGGCAAACCAGCACATCGCGCATTCCTGCGATGAACAGCGATTCGCCGTCGTAGGCTGGAGTCGCTCGAATCCATTCGCCGTTCTCCCACGCGAAGAACGGAACCGATGTCGCCCCCGGCCACTCGGCAGTCCACAAGACTTGGCCGTCGGCTCGCGATAATGCCTGCACAACCTCGGTCTTCTTGCCGCGAGTCTCGGTGACGAAGACTCGATCCTCACCGACGATCGGCCCGGAATAGCTTGGCCCCAATTCGACTCGCCATCTCTGAGTGAGCGTCGCTTCATCGACCTGATCCGGCCACGCGGGCGTCGCTGCCGCTTGCCCATCGCGCGACGGACCTCGCCACTGCGGCCAAGTCGCGGTGGGATCGGCGGCAAACAGTGTCGTAGCCGCGTTCACCACAACATGGGCCACACAAGAGAAAACACACGTTCTGGCGATCGTGGTTACGGCGAGATTGAATCGAGCGAATGTCATCGGTGCCTCAAGCGTTCTTTCGTGGTTTGCGAGTTTTCGTGGGAGCAATCTCAGCCTGCCGACGCAACGTCTTGGCGAACTCTTCGAGATGACGCATCGTGTCGCAAAAGGCGGAATAGTGGAGCCGCGCCCGAATCTCGGTCGTTAACGCTCGCCCGCCAACAACGACGGCGGTGTTGGTCTTGGACGCGGTCTCGAACAAGCGATTGAAACCGGCGATGAAGGCCGACTCGTCCGAGATGAACGAAATGCTGAGCCACAACATTCGTGGTTCAATCTGCTGGATGGCATTCGCCATCGAATCAAACGGGATCGACGAACCGAGCAGCCGGGCATCCCAACCGACCTCGCGCAGCACAATCTCGGACATCGTCACGGGCAACGCGTACTGATCCCCTTCAATGGTCGCGCCCAGCGCGACGAGTCCCGAGTTCGGCGGCGTCTGCTTCGACCGCAGCTCATGCAAGATCCGCAACGCGATCTGGCACGAGCAACGCTCTTCATAAATGTCGGCTTCGTGGCATTTCCACTTCTCGCCGATGGTCCGAAACGCCACGGCGATGACTTCATCAAAGATTTGGCTCACTGGCTGACCAGCCAGAAACAGATCGAACACGATGGCCTGACAGGCTTGCTCGTTGTTCGTGAGCAGTGCCGTCGCCAGTCGCTCGGCACAGCCTTCGATCCGACGTCCCTTGCGGTCATCCGTAGCTGACATCCCCAGGATGTGTGGCTCGACGACCGCGTGATTGTGCTCGCGCACGAATCGCAAAGCTTCTTGAACCAGAATCCTCCGATGCCCACCCGCGGTCTTCACCGTCGTCAATAATCCCTGATCACACCACCGCTTGAGCGATGATTCGCTGGCCCCAATCGCATTGGCCACTTGCTTCGGTGAAAGAAGGTGTTGCATAACTCGCTTCAATGGCGGACTGATGAATTCGTCGAACTTCCCAAGTTGATTGAGACACTACCGTCAGTCACGAAGACTCTCAACGTGAAAAACATTCAAAACGTCCATTTCAGTCAAAAGTCTGGCCGTCGGACGGATGCCTTGTCACACTCGAATCGGGGTGACCACGAACCAGAAACGTCACGCCCCGATATCTAGCGGCGTTCTGGCGAGCTGATGCGAGAAGAAAAAAACAGAATCTAGTTAAGTCTTTCGGGCGAAGACGGTCTGAATCACACTGAACGATTTGCACGACTTATTCCAAGCCGGGCATCGCTCAGGAAGTCTCAGAACCAGAGATTAGGGAGAGCGACATGTTGAATCGAAGATTCTTTTTGAGTGCGGCAGCAGTGGCGGCGATCGGTTTGACTCAGGGCAGCTTGATAGCGGCGGATGCGGCGGCAAAAGACATCGTGACGACGGCAGTGGAGGCGGGTTCGTTCAAGACGTTGGCGGCGGCTTTGAAGGCCGCCGGATTGGTGGAGACACTGCAAAGCAAAGGGCCGTTCACGGTTCTTGCTCCCACCGACGAGGCGTTCGCCAATTTGCCCGCAGGAACAGTGGAGATGCTGCTGAAACCAGAGAACAAAGCCCGACTCGTGTCGGTGCTGACGTATCACGTCGTGGCTGGCAACGTGGCGGCGGCGCAGGTCGTCAAACTGAATGCGGCGGCGACGGTGAACGGTCAGCGAGTGAACATCAAGGTCGAGGATGGCCACGTGCGAGTTGATCAAGCCACCGTCGTGAAGGCCGACATTCATTGCTCGAATGGGATCATTCACGTGATCGATCAGGTGCTGCTGCCTTCTGCGGACAGCATTCCAGCGACGGCATCCAAGGCGGGAACGTTCAAGACATTGCTCGCGGCTGCGAAGGCGGCTGGCCTCGTGGAAGTGTTGGCTGGCGATCAGCCACTGACGGTTTTCGCACCGACGGACGAAGCGTTTGCGAAGCTGCCTGCCGGGACGGTCGAGAGCCTGCTCAAGCCCGAGAACAAAGAGAAGCTCGCAGCGATTCTGAAGTTTCACGTTGTCGCCGGTCGAGTGTTTTCCAACGAAGTGTTGAGCAAAGCAGAATTGAAGACCGTTCAAGGCGGGACGTTGACCGCCACGATGAAGAACGGTGCGGCGACCATCAATGGTGCCGGACTCATTGCGACCGACATTGATGCCTCGAACGGAGTCATTCATGTGATTGATAGTGTGATGTTGCCTGCAGCCGCCACGGTGAAGACTTCACACGTCATGCAGTCTCAGCCGACAATTGTGTCGAACGTCTGTCCGACCTCCGGTCGAGTGACGTACTCTCTGGTCCAAACTCGCCACTTCCGTCGCTGATACCGTTCGAGTGTGTTTCCAAGTACCGGTTGACTGCCAACCCTGCAACAACACCTGAGCCGTCGTTCGGCTCAGGTGTTTTCGCGTTGATTGCGTGTGCGGTTTCCAGTCCGTCGTCGAGATCTCACTGATGTCTGCTGGTTCGCGAATTCTTGTCACCGGCGGCACGGGCTACGTCGGAGGAAGATTGATTCCGTTACTTGAACAGCGTGGGCATCTGGTTCGTTGCCTAGCTCGGCGACCAGAGTTCTTGCAGCAGCGCGTGCGGCCGCAGATGGAGGTTGTCGCTGGAGATGTGTTGCAGCCAGAGACATTGATATCTGCTCTCGAAGGGATCGAAACCGCGTTTTATCTCGTGCATTCCAGGGGAGCGGGCAGGGACTTCGGGGACGAAGACCGCATCGCCGCCCGCAACTTTGCCGAAGCCGCGAAACAAAGCGGAGTACAGCGCATCGTCTACCTCGGCGGACTAGGTGGCGAGCAGCAGCAACTCTCAAAACATCTGCGCAGCCGACAAGAGGTTGGTGCGATCCTGCGCGAGTCCGGCGCACAAGTCGTCGAGTTCCGGGCGTCAATCGTGATTGGCTCCGGCAGCTTGTCGTTTGAACCGATCCGAACGTTAGTGCAAAAACTTCCTGTAATGATTTGCCCGAACTGGGTCTCAACGCCCGCGCAGCCAATCGCGATTGAAGACCTTCTGAACTACCTGTTGGCCGCGATTGATTTGCCCGAAGGGTCCAGCGACATCTTCGAGATCGGCGGCCCCGATCAAGTCTCCTACGGTGACATCATGCAAGAGTACGTGCGACAGCGCGGGTTGAAACGCGGGATGGTTTCGGTGCCGTTTCTTTCGCCACGATTATCGAGCTTGTGGCTCGGACTGGTGACTCCCGTTTACGCTCGCATCGGCCGCAAACCGGTCGATAGCCTGAGAAACCCGACCGTGGTCACGAACTCACACGCCCACGACGTGTTCGCGATTTGCCCGCATGGCGTCCGTGATGCCATCGCACGAGCGCTCGTCACCGAAGACCACGAACTGACGGCCACACGCTGGTCCGATGCAATCAGCGCCTCGGGCCACCCCCATCGCTGGGGTGGAATCCGATTCGGAACGCGACTGGTCGATTCGCGCGAAGTTGACGTCGATGCTCCGGCCGAAGCCGCGTTCGCTCCGATTCAACGGATCGGCGGTCAAACCGGTTGGTACTACGGCCATTGGCTGTGGAGACTTCGAGGCTGGCTTGATTTGCTCGTCGGTGGAGTCGGCTTACGACGCGGTCGGCGCGATGCGGTTGATCTGCGAGTCGGCGATCCCGTCGATTGCTGGCGAGTCGAGTCGCTGGAGCAGAGTCGCCGTTTGCAATTGTCCGCCGAGATGAAGCTTCCCGGCCGAGCGTGGCTCGAATTTGAAGTCGAGCCGACGGACAACGGTTCGCGCATCCGACAAACGGCGGTGTTCGATTCGATTGGTCTGACGGGCTTAGCCTATCGGTACGCGATCTATCCGCTGCATGAGTTCGTTTTCGGTGGCATGCTGAATGGCATCGCAAGTACCGCTCGTGGTTCAGTCGAAACAACAACGTGGCAACCGACCGTATTTCGACAAGTGGCGGGATTGGTTGGATTCATGGCAGTCTGCTTCCTGTCGGCTGGTTTGGGGGCAGCGTTCACGTCGACATCCGTCGGCGGCTGGTATCAAACGCTGGCGAAACCGAATTGGAATCCGCCCGACTGGCTCTTTGGCCCGGTTTGGACTGCCCTCTATTTTCTGATGGCCGTCGCCGCGTGGCTCGTGTGGCGTGCCCACGGGTGGAGTGCCGCGAGGACAGCGTTGAATTGGTTTGTCATTCAACTCGCGTTCAACGTGGTCTGGTCATTTCTGTTCTTCGGCCTGGAACGCCCTGGCCTCGCTTTCGCCGAGATCCTCGTACTCTGCCTCTCAATTGTCGCGACCGGTCTCGCGTTTCAAGCCAAGTCGCGCACGGCCGCATTGTTGCTGGTTCCGTATCTGGCGTGGACGTCGTTCGCCGTCATCCTGAACCTGAATCTCTGGAGGTTGAATTCCTGATGAGTGCCAGCCTCGTTCCACAGATCCGCATTCAAAATTGCAACGACGCGCCGATTCGAGCGGACGGCGAGTTCGTGTTGTATTGGATGATTTCATTCCGGCGACTGTCTTCCAATTTCAGCTTGCAGCGCGCGGTGGAGTTGGCTGTTGAATTGCAAAAGCCGCTGGTGATCTTCGAGCCACTACGAACCGAATATCGGTGGGCGTGCGATCGGATTCATCGTTTCATGATCGACGGCATGGCCGAAAACGCGGCTCGAATCAACGCGCTCAACAATCCCGGCGTGATGTACTTTCCGTATGTCGAACCATTGCCCAATGCCGACAAGGGATTGCTGCTGGCGCTGGCTAGGCGAGCTTGTGTCGTCGTGACGGATGACTTCCCGTCAGCCTTTTTGCCACACATGGTTTCGGCAGCGGCAGCTCGATTGCCGGTGCGACTGGAGTCCGTGGATTCAAACGGCCTACTGCCGCTGCGCGCCACGGGCCGCGTTTTTACAACGGCATTCTCGTTCCGAGCTTACCTGCAGAAGGAATTGCCCCCGCATCTTGAAGAATTTCCGAAGCCAAACCCCTTGAGCGGCGTGCGTCTTCCACCAATCCAGTCGCTGCCGCCGGAGATAACCACGCGCTGGCCCCCGGTGTCAGCGAAGTTGTTGGCTGGCGACAGGGCGGAACTCGCGGCATTGCCGATTGACCACTCGGTCGGCATTGTCGAAGCGCGTGGCGGATCAACGCTGGCTCGGCATCGCTTGAAGAAGTTTTTGGACCAGCATCTGTCACAGTACGCGGCCGGGGCGAACGATCCCGATGCCGAAAATCGCAGCGGCCTTTCGCCGTATTTGCACTTCGGTCACATCTCGTCTCATGAGTTGTTTCACGAATTGATGACGCGAGAGGAATGGTCGCCGCTCTGCCTCGGCGAGAAGACCGGAGGCAAGCGTGAAGGCTGGTGGGGCGCGAGTCCCGGTGCTGAGTCGTGGCTTGACGAGTTCATCACCTGGCGCGAGCTGGGATACAACATGACCTCGCACCGTGACGATTACGACCAGTACGAATCGCTCCCCGATTGGGCCCAAGCCACGCTGGCGAAGCACGAGCGCGATCCTCGCCCGTTCGTTTACTGTCTCGACCAATTCGCCGCCGCTGCAACGCACGATCCACTTTGGAACGCCGCGCAAATGCAGCTCGTTCGTGAGGGCCGCATCCACAACTATCTACGAATGCTCTGGGGCAAGAAGATACTCGAATGGACCGCGACGCCTCGCGACGCGCTCGAGGTGATGATCGAGCTTAACAACAAATTTGCTCTCGACGGCCGGAACCCAAATTCGTACTCCGGCATCTTCTGGGTACTCGGCCGATACGACCGCGCGTGGGGACCAGAGCGTCCCATCTTCGGAACCATTCGATACATGAGTTCCGATAACACCCGCAAGAAGCTATGCGTTCGCGAGTACCTGAAGACTTTTGTTTAAGGCGACCGGCAAGACTTGTCTTGCCCACACCAACCCGAAGTGTGAACAAGGGCGAAGTCGATCGACGACCTCGTTCACACTTCGGGTTGGCGTGTTCGGGTAAATCATTTCTTGCCGGTCGCATAAGCGGTTATTACGTCGCAATCAGGCTTTGAAACCGCCTCGAGTCATTGGCTCCCTCCGATTGCTCACGGTATTGATTCACGTGTGACGTGCTCCGTTTCATTCACTTCACCGTCAGCAGCTTGTCATCGGGGAATGTTTCCAGCTTGAGGTTTCTCCACTGGACCTCCTGCGGCTGCTTGTTCGAGTGCAACTGGAGGCCGATCGGGGCGGACTTGATCCGGTCCGGTTCCGGCTCGCGCCAGTCTGAGACCAGTTTGCCATTGAGCACGAAGCGGATGCGGTTCCCCTGCGCGAGGATTTCGTAGCTGTTCCAGTCGTGCTGCTTGCTGAGCGGTGCGGCGATCTCGTTGTTCGTGTGAATCATGTTTCGGCCGTAGAGGTCATAGAACCCGTGGCCCGACGGAAACATGACCAGATGCCCGGCATAGGTCAGCGGGTCGCCCTTGTCCGGCGCGATGCGGCCCCACATCGCGATGCCCGAGTGCATTTCGGACTCGGCCAGTTTGAAGTCGAAGGTCAGGCGGAAGTCGCTGTAACTCTTCTCGGTCAGCAGATACGTGCTGACTTTCACCTCGTCGGTGTTCTTGCCGATGATGACTCCGTCTTTGACCGACCAGAGTTTCTCGTTGCCCACCCAACCCTTGAGGTCCTTCCCGTTGAAGATCTCGACCACCTCCCGCTTCCCCTCGCGCGGCGGCACGACGGGAGCTTCTTTCTTCTCCTGAGACCAACCCGTACCAACCGACAGCAGGGCGATCAATCCGGCAACCAGAAACTTACGGTGCGATGACATGGCAGACACTCTCCGTGATTGAGGACATGAACAGCCCGATCTCACTCCGACGGACCGCTCGCGACGAACATGTCGCATGGTCAGAAGTCTTTCAGATTCTCACCTCAATCGCGAGTCAGCAGGCAGAAAGCAACGAGTATCGAGCAGATCAAATAAAAGCGGCCCGAGGTGATAGCACCTCGGGCCGCGATGGGTTGATGGGAAGGTCTTGTTTGTTTCCCGCGTGAGTAGTCCCGTCGGCCGAGCGACGGGATTACGGTACGGGGTTTGTGACGAAGGGCATCACTTGATGAAGAGCATTTCCTGGTAGGTTGGCAGCGGCCAGTGGTCGTCAGCAACGATCCCTTCGAGTTCGTCGGCGACGGCTCGGACGGCTTCCATCGCGGGCTTGACCTGCTTCGCACAGCGACCGGCCGCCTGTTGCGGGTTCGAGACGCCGTGGCCGCCGTGGCCACCTTCGTGAATCAGGTGTTCCAGCGCGGCGACGCTCTGGTTCAGCGTCTTGATCAGGCTGCTGAGCTTGGTCAGTATTGAGGCATCGAATTCAACACCCGCCGCCTTGCAGTTGGCCGCGGCGCCGGCGAGTTCGCTCTGGTAGCGGACGGCGGCCGGGTAGATCGTCGTCTTGGCAATCTCGTGCGTCAGCTTGGCTTCGACGTTCAGAGTGAGGACGTACTGCTCGAAGTAGATTTCGCGGCGGCTTTCGAGTTCGCGCGGCGTCAACACCTTGTACTTGTCCATCATCGACATGACAGCGGGATCAGTGAGGTCTGGCAGCGAGTCGATCGTCTGCTTCCGGTTCGGCAGGCCGCGTTTGGCCGATTCAGTTTGCCATTCTTCGGTGTAGCCGTCGCCATTGAAGATCACTCCGCCGTGCTCGTCGATGATCGACTTGAGCAGCGCTTGCACCGCTCCGCCGAACTTGGCGGCATCACCGCAGGCGACCTTCTCCAGTTCAGTCGCACAGTAGTCGAGCGACTCGGCCATGATCGTGTTCAATGCGACGAGCGGTCCCGCCATCGACTGGCTCGAACCAACCGCGCGGAATTCAAACTTGTTGCCCGTGAAGGCGAACGGGCTGGTGCGGTTGCGGTCGCCTGCGTCCTTCGGCAATGGCGGGAGCGTATCGACGCCGACCGTCATGACACCCGCCTGCTTGCTGGTTGCGGCCGAACCGCTCTTCTTGATCTGCTCGAAGACGTCGGCCAATTGGTCGCCGAGGAAGATCGAAATGATCGCGGGAGGAGCTTCGTTCGCACCGAGTCGATGATCGTTGCCCGCGTGGGCGACGACGGCTCGCAGCAGTGTCGCGTGCTTGTGGACGGCACGAATGACGGCGGCACAGAACACGAGGAACTGCATGTTCTCGTGCGGGGTCTTGCCTGGTTCGAGCAGGTTCCCTTGCGTGGCGTTGCCGAGCGACCAGTTGCAGTGCTTGCCGGAACCGTTCACGCCCGCGAACGGCTTCTCGTGCAGCAGACATTCGAGCCCGTGCTTCTGAGCCACCTTCTTCAGGATCAGCATGGTGAGCTGCTGATGATCGGCCGCCACGTTGGCGTTCTCGTAGACCGGCGCGATCTCGTACTGGCTCGGAGCCACTTCGTTGTGACGAGTCTTCACCGGGATACCGAGTTTAAACATCTCACGTTCCGCATCCAACATGCAGGCGAGTACGCGGTCGGGGATCGCACCGAAGTACTGATCGCAGAACTCTTGACCTTTCGGGGAGGGCGCACCGAACAGCGTGCGACCGGCATTGATCAGGTCGGGCCGGGCGAAGAAGAAGTTGCGGTCGATCAGGAAGTATTCCTGTTCTGCCCCGCAGGTCGAGACGACAAGCGCTGGCGACTTGTGGCCAAACAGTTTCAGGATGCGCTGAGCTTGGACATTGACCGCCTTCATCGAGCGGAGCAGTGGCGTCTTCTTGTCGAGCACTTCGCCGGTCCACGAGAAGAACGCGGTCGGGATGCACAGCGTCGTGCCGTTGGCGTTTTCGAGGATGTAAGCGGGGCTCGTCACGTCCCATGCGGTGTATCCACGCGCTTCAAACGTGGCGCGGATGCCACCCGAGGGGAAGCTTGATGCGTCCGGTTCGCCTTGGATCAGGGCGCTGCCGCTGAATTCGGCGACCGCTCCGCCCGCTCCGTCCGGGTTGAGGAAGCTGTCGTGCTTTTCGGCGGTCAAGCCGGTAAGCGGATGAAAAACGTGAGCGTAGTGCGACGCACCCTTCTCGATGGCCCAGTCCTTCATGGCGGCGGCGACGGTGTCGGCGACATCGGCGGCAAGTGGCTCGCCCATCTCAATCGTCTTCAAGACCGACTTGTAGATGCTCTTTGGCAGACGATCCTTCATCACCTTTTGGCTGAACACATTGCAACCGAACAGTTCGCCTGCCGAAGTCTCGGCGAAGTTCAGAGGAGCCGGAGCCGACTCAAAGCTTGTGACTGCATTGATTGCATTCATCCGCGACGCACTGCCACTCATAACACAAAGCCTTCCAAAATCAGGTTGAGCGCGAAAAAAACACCACCGCTTCCCCGCGACGAGCAACCACTATGCCGAGCCGCCATTCCGTACCTGACCCCGACGCGAGGGGCGAGAATCTAACAAGACTCCTCACAAAGTTCACGGCAGCCTGAGCCTGATCGCCACGGCCGAACCTTTCATGTAGTGCCGGGTTTCCGGGCGGAGGCTGCTCGCTTCGCGAGCGAGTTTGGCGACAACTTGTCCACGTTCTCCCTGGGTCGCTGTAATCACGGAAGAATGTTCGGTGGAAAAGTTCGTGGAGCGCGCCCATTCGGTCTGGTTGGCGAAGCCTTGCTGCGCGATCCTCAATCTTTTGGGCAACAACAACCAAGTGGCCGATCATTCCCGGCGTGATAACCGGAACTCCTGCCGCCACACATCAACAATGTGGCTGTTGCAGGAGGCGAGGCTTGCTTGACGGCGAGTTCGGTGGCGTTAGAATCGCCGCCCGCTCCGGCTGAGAAAACGATGAGTGACTGAACTCAAAGAATCTGGCCGGAACCAACGAGGGGTCGTAGATCAATTGGTTAGATCGCCAGCTTGTCACGCTGGAGGCTGCGGGTTCGAGTCCCGTCGATCTCGTTTGAAGAGCCTTGCTCGCAATCACTGCGGGCAAGGCTCTTTTGCTTTGATTCATGTGGTTTTCGTGCGTCGCTCTTCTCGCCATCCGTTCATCGGCATCATCCGATGAGATGACAGCAAACGACACAGATTGCCCCCGCTGGCCAATGTTTGGTGCAACAGGTGGTGCAACCAAACTGACGGGATGTCTGAGGGAAGGCATGGCGTCTTGAACGTCCGTCCCGGTCGCTCGCATCGCCATCGCTTGGCGTTCGGTCGATGGCGAGGAATTGAGGTTGAGTGAAGGGAGCGAGTCCAACGCCCCCTGAATGTCGAGCAACTTCGGATCGGTGTAGACGTTCATCGTCAGGTTGATGTTGCTGTGACGCATTGCGGCTTGAGCCGTTCGTGGAGCAACGCCTCCCTTGGACAACAGCGTCCCGAACGAATGCCGCAGAGCGTGAACGTCGATGGTTCGGCCTCTCTCGTCGGCCTTGTCGATCCCAGCGGCGAGCAGGTCGCGGTCGAGAATCTTTCCGAGTGACTCGGGAACAAGGAACAGCGGTCGCTTGCTGTCATGAATGCCCCTGTCGTCGAGTAGCCTGAGCGTTGCCGCGTTTGGCGTATCAGACAGCCAATCCCTCAGATCGTTCGCCAAGTCGTGCCGTAGCGGGATCGTGGAACCTTGCCGGTTCTTCTCATCGGCGGCGTTCAGCACGACGAACGGCATCGCCCCGTCGAGTTCCAGTTGTCCGACAGTGAGTGATGCGAGTTCCCCTTTGCGAAGCCCCGTCAGTACGAGCGTTTTGTAAATCAACGCCCGCTCCCGCCCGAGCCGCTCCAACTTCTCGACGAACTCGGGATTGTCGGCCAGCCGTTCCCGTGCCCGTTTGGTGGCGGCGTGAAGGGAATCGAGTGTCAGCGGCTTGTACGTCCAGTTCGACCGCTTGCGGCGTTTGCCGGTCGCTTCGGCTTCGCTGCCATCCACGGCCAGCGTCTCTCGTCCGAACTCAGCGAGCGGTCGCAATCTTGCCACTTCCAACAGCTTCACCAGTTCGGCTTCTGTCATCGCCCGCCGTTGCCGTCGTCGGTCACTCTTCTCGTCCGCCTTGGCGATGCGAGCCAGTGGATTCGAGGCGAGTCGCTCGGTTTGAACGCACCACTTGCAGAACCCCGACAGCGACTGAGAGTACGAATTGCGAGTGCGGGCGGACATGCCTTCGACTTTTCTCGCCACCAGCCAGCGTTCGACCGGCTGTGACCCCACGTCCCCGAGTCGGGCGAATTGGCAATCCCTCGCCAGCCGTGTTGCCAGCCGTTCCGTTTCGATGAGATGCTTGGGGGACACGTCTTTCGCTTGGAGCGTGAGCAGGTACGAGCCGAAGTGATCGGCAAACGGCTCGCACAGATGATCGGCGGTTGCGGCTTCTCCCGCCGAGATGACTTCGCTTTTGACCAGTTCGGCCCA
>Ga0209086_10000118_pt1 | contig 70172 bp, 59 predicted proteins | sample M_130207_XF_Meta_FD_187312 | JGI IMG/M metagenome (GOLD analysis project Ga0209086, IMG submission 187312) | Freshwater microbial communities from Lake Montjoie, Canada to study carbon cycling - M_130207_XF_MetaG (SPAdes) (version 2) | ecosystem: Environmental > Aquatic > Freshwater > Lake... | reverse complement strand
GCAACTGGCGCAACGGGCGCAAGGGGCTCAACGGGCGCAACTGGCGCAACTGGCGCAACTGGCGCAACTGGCGCCCAAGGCGTCCAAGGCGCCCAAGGCGTCCAAGGCGCAACGGGTGCAAGGGGAGCAACGGGCGCAACGGGCGCAACGGGCGCAACTGGATTCGCGGGTATGGGTGATAATTTTATGGTTGCTGTTGGTGTAGGAACCAATACATTTGCCTATTCTTATGATGGAATATATTGGACATCTTCTACAAGTACTCCATTTACAAATAATATAGCAAACGGTGTTGCATGGAATGGTTCTTTATGGGTTGCTGGTGGTCAAGGAACCAATCCACTCGCCTATTCTTCTGATGGAATCACTTGGTCATCTTCTACAAGTACTCCATTTACAAATAATATAGCAAACTGTGTTGCATGGAATGGTTCTTTATGGGTTGCTGGTGGTCAAGGAACCAATCCACTCGCCTATTCTTCTGATGGAATCACTTGGTCATCTTCTACAAGTAATCCATTTACAAATAATATAGCATTTGGTGTTGCATGGAATGGTTCTTTATGGGTTGCTGGGGGTTTTGGAACCAATTCACTCGCATACTCTTTTGATGGAACAACTTGGATATCTTCCATAAGTAATCCATTTACAAATTCTGTTGCACATGGCGTTGCATGGAATGGTTCTTTATGGGTTGCTACTGGTGGGGGGTCCAATCCACTCGCCTATTCTTATGATGGAATATCTTGGTCACCTTCTACAAGTACTCCATTTTCAAGTCCGACCGCATTTGGTGTTGCATGGAATGGCTCTTTATGGGTTGCTACTGGTTCCGGAACGATGGCATTCCCTACTACACTTACCTTTTCTTATGATGGAATAACTTGGACACCCTCTACAAGTACTCCATTTACAGGTAATATAGCATCTGGTGTTGCATGGAATGGTTCTTTATGGGTTGCTGCTGGTACCGGAACTAATACATTAGCCTATTCTTCTGATGGAATAACTTGGACATCTTCTACAAGTATTCCATTTTCAAGTCTTATTTCAAACGGTGTTGCAGCCAGAAGAGTATTACCATATGTTGGTACTAAATCACCAACAAATTATTGGACCTTAGGTGCAGGCGGAACCAGTTTATATGCAACGGGTTCTAATCCAGGTTCTACCGCTGGTACCGCAAATATAACAACCTTTTCCGGGTATTTTAATGCGATTTCCGATTATCGTGTCAAAGAAAATATTGAACTGTTAAACGTTTTAGACTCAGTAGATTTATTAAAACCAATTAAATACACACAAAAATATACTAACAAGCTAAATATTGGTTTGCTCGCTCACGATGTCCAAGAAATATTTCCATTTTTAGTAGAAGGAGTAAAAGATGGCGAAAATATACAATCCCTAAATTATATTGGATTAATCGGTGTTCTCACAAAAGAAATTCAAGATTTAAAACGACGTGTCAAAGAACTTAAAAATAAAATAAAATAAAAGATTTATTTTAAACTCCTTCGGCTATCGCATCGCAGAGGAGTTAAAATATTTTTTTGCAGAACATCATCAAAACAATTAAATACTAATATCATATATAAATAAATATGCCATTTAGAAAATATGGTGGATTAAATTATGCTGCCACAAATAATATTATACGTAATCATTACGCGAATAGTGATAATTTATCTGTTACCAATGTTGTTGGGCAGACCAATTCTAAAATTGTTTCAGAAAGTCATTACGATATGAGTGGGAATTCTTTATTGAATGTAGAATGCATTTATTTTATGGATGGCACGGTGATTTGTGGAGCAATTACAGGACCAACTGGTCCAACTGGTCCAACTGGTCCAACGGGACCGAATGGGTCAATTGGTCCAACTGGTCCAGCAGGTCCGACGGGTCCGACGGGTCCGACGGGTCCGACGGGTGCAACAGGAGCAACTGGTCATACGGGCGCCACTGGTAATACGGGCGCCACTGGTAATACAGGAGCAACCGGCGCAACAGGTGCAACTGGTTCTACAGGAGCAACCGGCGCAACTGGTGCAACTGGTTCTACGGGCGCAACGGGAGCAACAGGCGCAACTGGTGCAACAGGCGCAACTGGTGCTACTGGTCATACTGGAGCTACAGGAGCAACCGGCTCTACAGGAGCAACTGGAGCTACAGGAGCAACCGGCTCTACAGGTGCAACGGGCTCTACAGGTGCAACGGGCTCTACAGGTGCAACGGGCTCTACAGGTGCAACGGGATCAACTGGCTCTACAGGAGCAAACGGATCTAGGGGTGCAACCGGCGCAACGGGCTCTACAGGCAATACGGGTGCAACTGGCTCTACGGGAGCAACGGGTGCAACGGGCGCAACGGGCGCAACGGGCGCAACGGGCGCAACCGGACCAACCGGCGCACCTGGTCTGGGTGATAATTTTATGGTTGCTGTTGGTAGCGGAACCAATTCAATAGCCTATTCATCTAATGGAACAACTTGGACAGGTATAGGTACAACAACATTCACTGATGGAGCCGGTGTTGCGTGGAATGGTTCTTTATGGGTTGCTGTTGGTGACGGAACCAATTCAATAGCCTATTCATCTAATGGAATAAATTGGGCCGGTGTTACTGGCAGTACGGGAATATTCAGTGGTGCTGGAAACGGTGTTGCGTGGAATGGTTCTTTATGGGTTGCTGTTGGTAACGGAACCAATTCAATAGCAACATCTCCTGATGGAATAACTTGGACCGGTATAGGTACATCAATATTCAGTGGTGGTGGATCCGGTGTTGCGTGGAATGGTTCTTTATGGGTTGCTGTTGGTAACGGAGCCAATTCAATAGCCTATTCATCTAATGGAATAAATTGGAGTCCAGGTACAAACATATTCAGTTATTTTGGAAACGGTGTTGCGTGGAATGGTTCTTTATGGGTTGCTGTTGGTGCCGGAATTAATTCTTCAACAGCCTATTCATCTGATGGAATGAATTGGAGTCCAGGTACAAACATATTCAGTACTTATGGATCCGGTGTTGCGTGGAATGGTTCTTTATGGGTTGCTGTTGGTCAAGGAACCAATTCAACAGCCTATTCATCTGATGGAATGAATTGGATTCCAGGTACAAACATATTCGGTTTGTCTGGATACGGTGTTGCGTGGAATGGTTCTTTATGGGTTGCGGTTGGTCAAGGAACCAAATCAATAGCCTATTCATCTAATGGAACAACTTGGACAGGTATAGGTACTTCAATATTCAGTGGTTTTGGATTCGGTGTTGCCTCCAGAAGAGTATTACCATATGTTGGTACTAATCCAACCCCAACAAATTATTGGACCTTAACTGGAGCAACTGGTTCCAGTTTATATGCAACGGGTTCTAATCCAGGTTCTACCGCAAGTACCGCAAATATAACAACTGTATCAGGCTCTTTCAATTGCATTTCCGATTATCGCGTCAAAGAAAATATTGAACTGTTAAACGTTTTAGACTCGGTAGATTTATTAAAACCAATTAAATATACACAAAAATACACTAACAACCCAAATATCGGGTTTCTAGCGCACGAGGTCCAAGAAATATTTCCATTCTTAGTAGAAGGGGTAAAAGATGGAGAAACTACACAATCCATCAATTATATTGGATTAATCGGAGTTCTCATAAAAGAAACCCAAGATTTAAAACAACGTGTCAAAGAATTAGAAAAGAATTGTAAATAAAAATTGAAATGCTTTTCAGCAAATAACTGTATCGTAAAAATAAAGAAAGAATGTCAGTATTAAAACCGATTTTATCCACAAAAAATGCTCATCCAAGAGATTCCAATCTTGTCTTTGATGAGCCCACCCATGTATATACTATTCTAACGGACCCTGGATACAAATATACGTCCGTCACCAAATGGAACCACAGCCATTTTCCCCATTTTGACGCAGACCAAGTTATTCGTTTTATGATGTCCGGTAAGAATTGGAACCCCGATAATAAATACTGGGGTCTAACTGCAAAAGAAATCAAAGACCAGTGGTCGCAAAATGGTGCCGCTGTCAGCGGAGCCGGCACTGATTTGCATTTTGATATTGAGTGTTTTATGAATCAAGAACTCCAGACCACAGATTACACTCATGAAACTCTCGCAGAAAATTATAAAACGCTTCACCCGGAATCGCCGAATAAATCAGATGAGTGGAATTATTTCTTAAAATATGCGCAAGAGAACCCCCAATTCAAACCATATCGCACAGAATGGATGATTTATGATGAAGAACTAAAACTCGCCGGTTCCATTGATATGGTATATGAAAATCAGGATGGAACATTGTCCATCTATGACTGGAAACGTGCCAAGGAAATTATACAAACCAACAATTTCGGTAAAACGGCAACAACGAAATGTGTAAAACATTTACCCGACACGAATTATTGGCATTATAGTTTGCAGCTCAATACTTATAAGGCGATTTTGGAAAAGCAATATGGAAAAAAAGTAACGGACTTGTATTTGGTCAGGCTTCATCCGAATAATACCCAGCAAACATATGAACTAATTAAATGTGCAGATTTGTCAAAAGAAATTTCAGAATTATTTGATTTGAAACGCAAGCAAATGTATCCCGAACCAAAAATAACTGTACCAAGTAATCAAGAAACAACCGAAAAAACAGAAAAAACAGAAGAAAAACCAAAAATAACAAATCAGTCGTCCATGTTGAGTTTCTTCAAAAAATCCTATCAAAAGACTAAATAATGATTTAAAAAAATTAATGTAACATATAATAATGAATACAAATACAAAAGAACTAGAAGAAGAAGAATTTAATTTTCTAAATGAAGACCAACAAATAAATCAAATAAATAAAAATGAAAAAATAGAATTAGAATTCGCCGGATTCCATGTTGTAGATTATGTATTTTTGTATTTTTTTGTCGCCATGTTATCCCAACCTTTAACACGTGAATTTTTATTCAGTTTCTTTTTATATTATAAAAATCAATTATTAAACAAACTATTTGAAAATGAAAATGAAAATGAAGAACCAAAAGAAGAAGAAGAAGAAGAAGACGAAGACGAAGAACCTGAAAAAAAGCCACAACCAAAACCAGAAGATAAATATTTGGAGCAATATACAAAGTTAGAATCTACACCACTTTCAGAAGAACGTTTGGCAACATTGAAAAACACTTTTTTGTTTGAAATAACGCCTCTAGGTAATCTAATCATGTATTATGACCATTCACGCGAGTCATTTACTTATTATTCAGACAACACCATACCATACCGATTTTTAGAAATTGCCAGTCGCCATTATGTAGTGCAAAATAATTGCAAATCCATTCATGTAAATATGTGTGACGAAATAACAGATGCGGAGAAGAAATTAACAGACAAAAAAGAAAAAGAAAAGGAAAAAATACAAGAAGAAAAAGAAAGAGAAAAGGAAAAGGAAAAAACAGCAAATACAACAGCATTAGTTAAGAAAAGCGTATTTGCAAAAATGAAAAATTATAATACGTCGTCTATAAGGGCGCCAAATGCAACCTCGCAAAAAACGGGAGCAATTCATAATCCTAACGCAACCGGTGGAAATTCGGTTTCTGTTACAAATGAAAACAAAGATGTTATTGTGAAAGAACGAGCAAACCGATATTCGTGTGAAGGTAAAATAGTCAATTTCAGTTTCCTAAAAAAAGTGGAAAAGAAAATAGTTGATAAAAGATATGGAATGAGCTTTGCGGATTTTAAAAGAATGAATCAAAAGGAATAAAAATGAATAAAACAAAAAGAATGAATCAAAAATAATAATAAATTAAATATAAATATATGTACAAAATAAAGTAAATACAAAAAAATAAAACCTAATAATAATATAACAATGCAACAACAACAACAAGAACAACAATATCAGCAACAAGAACAAAACCAAAACCAAAACCAAAACCAAAACCAAAACCAAGAACCACAATCAAAGGAGGAACAAATAACACATCTATTTTTAACATTTGTAACCAATCTAGTCAAAAAAGGCGGGTCCGCAATGATTCATTTATTGGGTGATTTTTTTGGTGTTAATGTAGAAAATCAAGAACCGGACAAATTGATTGATGAATTTAATGCAAGATTAAGAGATCCTGAAATGCAATTAAAATTATTGCAAATGGTTCAAGGTTTAGTTCAAGTTGTATCTCCTGCATTAAAAAAAGTAATAGACGAAGCAGTTAAAATTTTTGGCGATATGTTGGCGAAAATGGGTCAGCAGGCAATAAAAGTTGGCGTAGATGTTGCGGAAACTGCGCCTGTTGTTGGAGAAGTAATTGCAGGGGTAAAAGCAGTTTTTGATATAGCTCGCGCCTTTATTGCAGGTACAAGTGCCATGGCGAATACAGTATCCGCCGGTTTTAACGCGGTTTCGGAAATAAAAGAAGGTCTAGACAAACCTTTTCCTCAAATACCTGAACCCGAATTCAATCCTGAATTTAATCTAGAACACCAACAGCAACAACAGCAACAACAACAATATCCGCAACAAGGAGGTAAAAAACAATACCAAAAATTAAAAAAATTGCAAGAAAATACGTTAAACCGCATATCCAACGCAGTTCAAGAATTCAACGGAACTCGCAAAGCACATAAGAAACGCGGTTCCAAAATGCGCATGCCAAAAATGAATACAAATTCTACCAGGTCACGACGAAATAAGGGATCCCGTAAATTAAGACGTTTTTAAAATCCATTCACTATATCCAACGCTTCTCACAATATGAAAGGAGGTTCCAAGATGATCTTTTGCAATTTTATATGCTTTTTTCTCCTTATCATTCAATTGTTGTAAATATTTTCGTACAGAGTCCTGTGTTTCTTTTGGATAATTATGTAAAGAAGCGGATAACTCCATTTCCAAATCTAATTCTAATTCCATGTTATTTATGAGTATATATTATTTATATAATCATATTTCAGATTCAATTTTTAATAAAAATCCTATTCGCCAATATAGGTTATAAAACAGATAATTTTTTTATTGTTCATTTTTACAGGACTTGCATTCATCATATTGGTTAATTTAGTATCAATCGTATAACCATTCACAAGCAAAAAGGAAAACAAATCACCAATTTCATCATCATATAGCAATCCTCTAGAAAAATTTCCAGTCCCATTTATATAATTTTGATTAAAACTATTATTTCCAACACGAAATGATGTTAATGCAAGAGCGCATTGTTCGTGATGTTCCAAACCAAAATGGGACAATCGTGGCATTTGTAAGCGAACTACATGCTTCGCCAATGGTCCAAGTGGTAATAGATTGATAGTAATTATGTTGCGATAATTTTCGCTACAACGATTCAAAAATGTTTCAGATGAAATCATGTAAGTTCTTGGTTGATTATTCATATTATATTATAAAACTAAAAAAATTGAAACACTTATTAGCATAAATAATGAATGTATCATAAAAACACATTCTTATAAAAATGTCAGAAATTATTAATATTAATACAAATACAAATACAAGTACAAGTACAAATAATAATTTAGATTTAAGAGAAGACTCGCGAGAGAAAATTATAAATGACTTACAGCGAAATACAGACGTACAAATCAATATTTATAGATTCAAGTTTTCCGCCGATTTTATGGAAAAGTTATACGAGTTTTCCAAGGTTCATCAATATGATGAACGTAAAGTATTTAAAGAATCGTGGGAGCTTTGGATAAAAGAAAACGAGGACTCTATGAATAATGAATTTCGCCGCCTGGATGAACTTGGATATTGCGGTGATATTTTAGATAAAATGTTCAAAAGTGCGCGCTACTATTTCAGAAAAAAGAGCACTACAAAACCGGAACCAAAAGAGCGCCGTATTTACGTATCCTGTCATAAAGATACCTTGGATGCGATGGATAATCACATTTTAAAGGGAATAACCAGCGATACTTATAAGCCATCGGACGGATTCAAAGACTTTTGTATTCAGCATACAGATTTGCTAAAAGATGAGATTAAGCGTTTGCTGCAGGCAAACATGACAGATACTGAAGAAATTCGCGAAAAAATTAAAAAAACATATAAAAATCGTTATTTTATGATAATTAAAAAATAAACCAAATACAAATGCACCACAACTACCAAATAAAAAATTTTCACCCCCCAGAAGACCAATCAGATGCGCCCAAAAAAAATGACCACAAATTAGTTCAAAAAATTGTGAAATCTGATTTTTTTTCTCTGAATGATGCTGAGATATCACATTATATTATAAAAACAATTCCATATTTTTACCATTATTTTATGCCGATTCAATCTCAAAGACCTGTAACCATTAAAGAAAATTTTGAAAAACACGCAGAAAAATACATTCTTATTACAGTTCCCAATAGAAAACCCACATCATTTAAAGAAATATTCCACTCCAAAAACCAACTCCATATTTGCGCGCAAAGTTTCAAAGATTTACTAGAAACCTGTATAATTCTAAAGAAAGCCCAAATAGTGCATTTCAATTTTTGCGCAGACTCTGTTGTTTTCTTTCAGAAAAAACCTATCCTTCACCATTTCTCCCATAGTTTTCTTTCCCAAAAGATGAATGAAGAGAGAAAATACAAATTATTCGCGAACTATACCCCGTATTGCACACATTGGCCCGTTTCCTGCCACATTTTATGTTATATGACGCAAAACCGCTTAAAGAGCCTTTCTACCGGAATGATACACCGCGTTTTGGAGGATTATATAGAAAATATGACAACGGCTGGTTTCCATTTTTCAGAGGACTATTGGAAGAAATTTCAAGAAAATTGGATTTTCTCTCTTCATCCTCTAGTGAATAAGTCGGAAAAGGAGATAACAATGAAAATACTTTCGGAAAGTTGTAAATGGGATATATATGGGCTTTGTATTTTGTATTTACAATTGGCCCATTTTTTAATACAAATGAATCCCGATTTGATTAAAAACGTTTTTATTCAAAAATTTATTGAGTTTTTGAAGAAAAATATGCAAAATTTTGATAAGATTTCTTATGAAGCGGTTACAGCAGAGTTTAATTTATTATTAGATGGTTCTGCTAGATAATTAATTATTTTCTTGATTTTCTGGATTTTTTTGTTTTCCTTGTTTTTTTCGTCTTTCTTGATTTTTTGGAACCTCGCTTCTTAGACCGACCCTTTTTTCTACTGCCGCCCACTGCAGTACCAGTAGTACCAGTAGTACCAGTAGTACCCGTAGTACCAGTAGTACCAGTAGTACCAGTAGTAGTACCAGTAGTAGTAGGATTTAGAATGTTTGACGCGGCTGCCATTGCAGTATTTATAGCAGAATTCATCGCACTTGGTGTAGGGGTTGTATTTAAGTTTGCGGTACCAGTAGTAGCACCAGTAGTAGCACCAGTAGTAGCACCAGCAACAACAGGATCCGCACCACCTCGCTTCTTCCTTCCTCGTTTTCCGGTGGATTTTGTTACACTACCTTCCGGTTTTTTATAAACCTTTTTCGCTAACATCATGGCGTCTTTTGGCAAAAAAGGCTTACCCTCTGCATTCATTGTTCCCTTATTTTCTTTATAAATTTTAGAAACTAAAGTTTGCCATGCCGATGTCATTTTCTTTATATATTATCTAAAGAAAATCTTATTTATAAATGAATATTGCTATTACTAAATAATATTCATAAAAACAATAAAAACAATAAAAACAATAAAAACAATAAAAACAATAAAAAACAAAATTGAAATATAAATTAATTATTTTATAATCGTAAAAAAAATAAAATTAAAATAAGTAATTAAAATGTCAAACGCTATACAATTTACGCGATATTTATATATCAAGGATGAAGTCAAATTATCTATTTTGATTTCTCTTTTAAAAAAGAATCGTGAGGCCCTCTTTTGGGCGTACGAATTTTATTACTCCGGTTTTAGCACTGAATTATGGGACTATTTCTGGACAATTTATTATGATTTTTATGCATCCTTAAATCAACATTTCAAGAAATTTCTTTTTGAAAAGCAACACAAATGGAATATAAATATTGCCAATAACCACTACGAAGAAGCAGATAAAATTATTGCACAAATTATTAATAATTTTCATATTAGACCATGGAACTCGGATGTTTTCTTGTTACGCCATTTTGCGCAACAAATAAGTCTGAGCGAATGTGAGCAACTTAATCAAGATATATCGCTACTTTTAAAAAATATGGATTACAAACAAATTACCTATTATATTTTACATAATTCATTCGAAACAGAAGATATAAACAAAGTCACGCATTATTTCTGTGAAGAACGCAAATTAATTACAAAAAATAAAGCCACTATTTGGAAAAAACAGGCACAAAATGCATGCAAAGAACAAATAATTTCGGATATTATACACTTTTACTCTTTATCAATACCTCTAAAAATGGGTAGGCCGTTGTATGTAGTTGGAAAAGACGAAAATATTTCAGAATATAAAACGATATATACGGACCAAGAAACGAAATTCTATTCTTATAAAATTCTTCCAAAAGTGTGTAAATATGCAATAGATAGCGAACATCTTCTTGGTTTATTTCATTTGCAACGAGATTCTTGCCCAGAATTATTAAACATGTATCATTACAATTGGTTATATTATGCGGCATCTACACCGTTATGGGCAGAAAGAATTCAAAAATTTGACGGAACCATAAATCACGAAACAAAAACAATTGTTTTTGATAATATAAATAATGAAGAGAAATTTCATGATAATTATAATTTAGAGCCTGATGAACAAACAGAAGAAGTGCAAGAGAGAAGTATCGGACTTTTGAAACAAGATATTACATATAAAATATTTGAATCAAAAAAAGGAATTTATACACCAAGTGATGAACAATGGTCTAATAAAAAAGTTTATTATTACTAACTTCTTCGGGTAACATCGCAAATACGGATCGATCCAAATATATAAAAAAAAATAATATTAAAACAAATAATATTATATCAAAAAAATAATATTAAAACAAATAATATATATATATTTATAAAATGGATACAATAGATAAATTATATTATATTAATTTATCTAGACGTACAGATAGAAATGAGAATTTTTTATCTGAATGCAATAAAGAAAATCTACCGACAGATAAAATTGTAAGATTTGAAGCAATAGATGGTAAAACATATCAATTTAATGATACTGAAAATAATTTATTTAATAATGCAAATTTCAAAAATACTAATTTTAATAACCCATACACAATAGGAAGCCTGAAGGGAAATCAATTAAGTCATTATTATATTTTAAAAGAGATGGTTGAAAAAAATTATGAATATATTATTATATGTCAAGATGACGTTATTTTTAGAAATAATTTTTCAACCTATTTAACTAAAGTAATGGATTCAATTCCGACAGATGCAGAAATAATAAATATTGGATTTCATCAATATGCTGTATATGAACATTTTATAAAATGGGAGTTTAATGAAGATAATGATGCAGTAAATAATTTAGGACAAAAATATAATGATAATATTTGCATTCTTAATGATGGTGTAAATCCATGTTCTTTGGCATATATTGTTACAAAAAAAGGCGCAACTAATTTGGTTCATTTTTTTGAACAATGTGGATTCTTATCTGCAACCGACCACAATTATAATCATTATTTAAAAATGAAAAACATATTTTATGCAGCAAATACTGTTTTATGTACAGGAAATCCACAATTCGGATCAGATATATTCGGAAAATAATTTAATATATAAATAAAATTGAAAATAGAATACAAATAAAAATTTATATATTAAATACGCAAAACATAAAACATAAAACATAAAACATAAAACATAAAACATAAAAATGTCTTATAAAACCGAAGAGAAGTTGAATAAATCATTAGATAGATATATTACGTTTTATATTGGTAAATCTGCTGCAGGAAATTTTGAAATAATTGACATCGCATCCGAGGATGATATATGGTTTCATATAGACGAGGATTCATCGGCACATGTTATTGCGATAATTCCGGTAAATATTGACAAAAAACAATTGCAATACATTATAACGCAGGGCGCTGTATTATGCAAAGAAATTTCACCAAAATATAAAAAATCTAAAATTCCTATAAATATACTTTATGCGAGAGTAAAAAATGTACAAAAAACAGAAAAAATTGGCACTGTACTAGTGAATAATGGAAAAATAAAAAAGGTATAAATAAATTTCATAAATAAATAAATTATATTGGTCAATAAAAATTTTCAGAATGATTATTTTTTTTAAAAAAATTGAATGAAAACATTCTCACATAAATAAAAATAAACATACAAATTATAACCTAAAATAAGAAATGGTAAAAAATACTCATGGTGGAAGTGGTCATAAAAGTCAAGCGCGCAAAAATGTGGTCAATACAAAATTTGCATCTACAAAAACTCGCTTGAAAAATAAGGAAGATGATGAAATATATGCACAAATACTCAGCATTCTCGGAGGTAGCATGTGCTCGGTTGTTTGTGACGACGATATAGAACGATTGTGTGTCATTCGTGGTAAATTTCGCGGACGAGGTAAAAGAGATAATACATTAGCACGCGGTACCTGGGTGCTAGTTGGCATGCGAACATGGTCTGGAACAACGAAAAGTGGAAAGGAACAATGCGATTTATTAGAAATTTATAGTGATGCAGAAAAGAAAAAATTACAGACATTAGATACTTCCGTGAATTGGAATAAATTTATTAGTAATGATAACACATTCTCTGCTGTACAATCCAAGGATGCAGGAGTTGAATTTACAGATGAAAACAATGAAGAATATGCGGAACTGATGGCTCACAAAAATAAAAAAATTTCACTTTCTACATGCGAAAAAGATGTTTCTGAAGAAGAGGAAATCAGTTTAGAAGATATTTAATCATTTGTATAAACAAATACACAGTTTATACAAATATAAGGTTGCTGTCTCCTGTAAATAGATATATAGGTTTTGTACTATATTTAAATAGTTCGTTAGGTAGGTAAAAAAAGTATTTTGGCTGGGAGGAGACAAATTGAATTACTAATTTAGCTTTATATCGTTTAAAATAATAAATCATATCTATTTAAAAAGTTTTTACGATGTATTCTTATCTATATCGTTTATTTTTTTTACTATAATGAACTTTCGCTCAACAACAAGACAAGATCCGCCAACGGTATTTAAGAAAAAACAAACTATTGTAAATTTTGAAGATACAAATCTGTTTCCTGCTTTAATACATGATACAAATATAAATAAAAACACAATCAAAACCCAGGGTGATTTAAAATCAGACTTACAAGACCTTGATTTTTTACAGGCATCTATGAAGGAAGCACCGAAAGAAGAATTTTTGGATAAAAAATGGGAATTAAAACCAGGCTGGGTACAGATAACAGTAGATGACAATAATCGCATAATTACGCGAAAACATGCAGACGATGTTGAATATATTCAATCTGATTCAGAAATATTTGAAGAAGAAGTGCAACAAACCTTAGAAATATTGATTAACACCTGGGATAATTATAGAAGAAATTATATTGAATCATACGGTGAAGATGATTATGAGAAATATTACATGTTTAAAAACGAATAACAATAACAAATAAAAAATAACAAATAACAAATAACAAATAACAAATAAGTTTGAAATAATAAGAATAAATATTGCAAACTTATATGACAAATAAACACTTAATAAATAATGATACTATTTTTTCAAATACAAAGAATATAGAATTAGATTCAAAATGGATTGATGAATTTGAGAAAATAGACAATAAATATGAAATGTTTTATACCGAGGATATCAATTATGTTTCTCTTCATTTTATTTATATAAACAGCGAATCAAATATACAAGCAATAAAAGAAGAAAAATTTTTTATGATGAAACCAAATCTGATTTCTAGAGAAGAAGTAATTGGAATACTTAAAAAAAATAGTTTTCATAACAATAAAAGATATACTGTTTTGACTATTTTAAAATATAATTTTGATTTGGCACCACCAGATGTAGAACATTTTTTAAGTTCAACAAATACACCATCTTATTTGTCCGTTATTAAAAATATAGACGAGATTCCATTAAATAAAACAATTGAGATGTTTCAAGATTTAAATGACATTTTAATTCTTTTTTATGAAAAACCAGCATCTACCGTAAAAAATGGCACAAAACGCGTATATTTATCAAAGCATAATGCTCATAGAAAAACATTAAGACAAACGACTTAAACATACATTCAAATATATAGTAGAAACATGGCAGCACTTGTAGAAGCTCTTGACACCCCAACACAATATGGAGAGAATAATCATTCGGAATATGGTTGGTCTGATGATATACAAGAATTAATTCTTCAATTGAGTTTTCAATTTACCCGATGTGATGAAAGCCAACAACAATCTCTTTCCGTAAAACTAGATTATGCTTTACGGAAACTAGATTCGTCGTTTAAGACCGGAATAATTACATTCGGAAAGTATCAAGAGCTTATGATTACAGCATATAAAATGATAGGTCATACGCGAGATATTATTGACGGAAAGGGGGAATATTCCTTGGCATATATGCAGATTCTAGTCTGGTACAACATGTATCCGGAACTGGCGATGTATGCACTAAAAAATTTTGTCCAACTTGAACACGCAAATGGCTTGGAACATCCATACGGTTCATGGAAAGATATCAAATATTTTTGTAATTATTGTAAAAATTCAGGTCTTTCTACGGAGCATCCTTTAATTCAATATGCACTCACGTTGGTAAATAATCAACTAAAACAGTCATTATTATCCGCCGATAAAAAAACTCTTCTCGCAAAGTGGATTCCAAGAGAAAAGTCCAATAAATTTGGATGGATTTTTGATAAACTTGCAGGAATGTATTTCCATCATTATTTGGACTCCGCAAAAACGCCGGAACAAAAGAAAAGTGCGTTATTAAAGGCCAAGATGAGTTATCGGCAGATTATTTCAAAGCTAAATATTGAATTAGATACGGTACAAATCAAGCAATGTGGTAATGCGTGGTCCAAAATAAACCACTCGGCGACTACATCCATTACTTTAATGAAACAAAAACAGGCATTTTTGAATATTATGCCGAACAGAAGTAAAAAAAGCGAAAAGTTAGACCGCATTCAGTGTGCTGAGAATTTTAAACATTATTTGGAAGATGCAATTAAAAATAATTCCAATATAAAAGGAAAGCGAGTTGGACTCAATCAATTTACCAAAGAAGCACTCAAATTGATTAAGGCCAAAAATAAGATATTAAATTTGGGATTACAAGAAGAAGAACAAGAAGAAGAAGAACAAGAAATAGAATCAAAACCAGAACCAAAAATAGAATCAAAGGAAGAACACGAGTCAAAACTAGAATCCTTGAAACTAGAGATAGACCTTATTAATTCGCAATGGAGAGATAATTCTACACAGACGAAAACTCTCGGACCAATGATTCCCATGGTGGATTTGTCCGGGTCTATGCTGCAGAATGATAATGGGATTCCATACTATTCGGCCATTGCGATAGGTTGCAGAATTGCCGAAAAGTCTATTTTAGGAAAGCGTATTCTTACTTTTAGTACCAAACCAAGTTGGCATAATTTGGATTTATATAATAATTTTGTTGATATGGTAGAATCATTACAAAATGGAGATGCCGGATATTCTACCAATTTTTATCTTGCTCTAAAAGTCGTTTTAGATGCAATTATAGAAAAGAAGCTGACTGCAGAAGAAGTATCTGGCATAACTCTAGTTGTTTTATCTGATATGCAAATAAATGAAGCAGAAAATAATTGTGAAGATAAAACAGCAAATATTGGAACAATGTATGAAATAATAGAAAGTGAATATGCGGCTACCGGTATTCGCATCTGTGGAGAACCGTATAAGCCTCCACATATATTGTTTTGGAATTTTCGTTCAACGTCCGGTTTCCCATGTTTATCAAGCAAAAATAATGTTAGTATGCTGTCTGGTTTTAGTCCAGCTCTACTAAATACGTTTTGCGAAGAGGGAATCCACGGACTCAAAAATCTGAATCCCTGGATTTCACTCATGGATAGCATGAATAATCCAAGATATCAATGTATGGAAGATAAAATCAAAAAAGAGTTAGCTTTTTTATAGGACTTTTTATAAATAGGCATTGTGGAGATATGCGTATTCGTGCATTATTTTCTTTAATCGCCTGAAAGTGAAACCGCCGATGCTCACAATCTTCTTTTAAATTTGTATAAAGTATATTTCCTGCAACACAAATATTTTTTTGTATAAATTCAGGAGGAATATAATTATTATTACTTGTTCCATCATAAGAACAATTCAAAAACTTTTTTGTACGATATATTGCAAACCCATTAAATGCTGAAAAACATGGTATTAACTCATTTGCTGGGGTCTTTTGAATAATATTTGTAATATAATTCATATAAAGTTTTTGTCCATTTTGAAAACAGCTGCAACTTAAAAATAACGGGTCCTTAGATAAGGCCCACACATCATAATAACCATTGGGATGATTAAAAGATAGTGAATCCCAGTCATTTCGCATCAAATAATAATGTAACAACTGCTGTTTTAAAAATCCAGAACATACGTCATCACAATCCATCATAATAAAATACTCATAATCGCTATATTTTTCACGAATTATTTCTAGACATTTATTTCTCCCTTTGGCAATATTATGGGTTCTATATGGTAACGGTGGGTCCGCATTCACATAAAAGTGAAAATGTGTCGGATTCATCAATTTGTATTTTTTTAATTTATCAAGAGTATCATCTTTAGAATTATCATAATACATAATAATTTTATAATCTTGAAACAACAATCCAATCACTTGCATATTAAAGAATATTTTATCCAAATATTCAGAACAATTTTTGACTGTTCCGCAAATGCAACATTTCATTTATTATTATATTTTGTTATATACTTTTATATTTTGTTATATACTTTAATTACTAGTTATAAATAATAATAAATTTATTGGTATTATTTATATGGGAAAGAAGAAATTGAATAATGCGGCATCCATTGATTTGAAGAGTTTAGAGATTGAGGAGAATGAAGAAATTGACGTAGAAGAACTTACAATTGATGCAGAAGAAGAAGTGAATATAGCTGAAGTGAATATAGCTGAAGGGAATATAGCTGAAGGGAATATAGCAGAAGAAGAAGAAGAAGAAGAAGAAGAAGGAAATATAGAAGAAGAAGTAAATCTATATATTGAAGAGATTAAAGAAAATGATACGGAAGATCTAAATATTCCAAAAAACATCTTTTTAACTCATAAATCTATTGCATTTATTAATTCAAATCCGAATTTGATAAAATCTTTTAATAGTTGGGTACAATACAAAAATCAATATAAAATCCATTTTTTCACAGACGAAATGTGTAATCAATTTATGAAAACCCATTTTTCAGGAAAAACATATCAAGCATATTGCCGTTTGCCTATGGCAGTCATGAAGGCAGATTTGTGGCGCTATTGCGTGTTATATACGTATGGAGGAATTTATTCAGATACTGATGCTGAATGTCTAGTAAATCCAAATATAATTACTTCTGCAAAATCGTTACTAGTTTGCGCACCTGAAAGTGATAATATACATTTATGTCAGTGGTGTTTTGCAGCACCAAAGAATTCCCCTATTTTAAAATCTATCATTGATTTATCAGTTAAAAGAATATTAGAAATTCCAGAAATAAAAGGAGAACATATTATTCATTTTTTAACCGGACCTGGTTGTTTTACGACAGGTATTGAGTTATATTTAAAAGAGAACAATCACACTATATATGGTAATAAATTAGATTATCAAAAATATAGAAATAATATTATGTGTGTTTTTAATAACACTAATTTTCATAAAAATATAATACACCATCATTTTGCGGGGTCAGACAAAAATGGTTGGAAACAAGAAAGATATCATAAATTAATGTAATTATGCATAAATTTTTCTTTGAGGCCATAAAACGCCATAATGGCTCGTTTTTTCATTTTTATGCATTTCTTCATAATAACGATAATACATTTTTAAAATTATAATACCATTGAATGATATAAATTTTTGATTGTTATGCGCTTCATGCTTTAAAAGTATAATTTTTTTAATATGGTTTGGTATAATTTTTGATAACAACCGAGGACCAGTCGGTTCTAATGACATTTCACCATAATATTTTGTTTTTACATTTCTAACAATACGATTAATTGCTTGAAATAATATTAAATTTCCTGGCTTGCATACCATTAATGCATTATAAACATCATTTCCATTTGTATCTAATACAAAATGTTCTCTTTCCGTTAATGTAATGAAACGAAATCCATTATGTGGTATATATTTTATATCAATATAAATACCACCTTCTTTATATAAAACGCAATAGCGCCACAAATCTGCCTTGTATGCACCAGGTATTAATCCGTCATATGCTTGTAAAATAGCTTCGGGAAAATTATTTTTGATAAACTCTCTACAATCATCATCATCAAATAAATGGTGTTCAAATTTAGGATTCGTTTTTTTAACAATTTCTACTGCCGTTTTCATATTTGGAGGCAGATTTTTTGTATGCCACGTTTGAAATATTTTTAACGGAATAACACTATTATAACCCGGTTTATTTGGATATTTCGTTTCTAAACGATATTTTAATGTAAAAGAATTGGAAAATTTATTATTTAGATTTTTTTTATTTGGACTAAATTTGAAATTCATGTAATATATTTTAGTTTATATTATTATTCTAAAATAATTACTATTTTATAACAATAATAATTATTTTATACGAAAATATAATGGATAACAGAATATTTAATTTTAATTTTAATTTTAAATATAATTATACATATAAATGTCGCATTTTGATTTCACTGTAAATAATTTTCTTCCAGAAAAGGGAAATAAATTTTATAAATATACAACCGATGCAGGGTGTCAAGAATATAGACATATAACAAATTATAATGAATTATTTATAATAAACAGTTTATTCAAAAAAAATGAAGAACCAAATAAAATGAATAATTATAAGATAAAAATAATAATATATGCTCGACCACTAGATATGAATTGCGGCGGAGTAGTCGCTTTGCATAATTTAGTTAAATGTATAAATGATACGAAAAATCCTGAAATTTGTGCAAAATTATTTATATTTAATGGATTAAGATACTCAAATGAGTTTTGTGAAGATTTTGCATCAATTGAAGAAGCCGGTGATGATAATGTTATTGTAGTTTATCCTGAAATTATAAGAGGAAATCCGTTAAATTGCAAAAAAGTTGTGCGCTGGATATTACTGGAACTTGGGAAAGAAATGCCAGTTGATAATTATAAAAATTGGGGTAAAAATGATTTGGTATATTATTTTAATTCGGAAATAAAATTTGAAAAAAATCCCGAAAAAATTGGATGTATATATAAATTATTAACATGTCTTTACATGAACCCGGCTGTAAAACAAATAAATTTTGGACCAAGAGCAGGGGTATGTTACACCATTAGAAAAGCAAACGAAATACATAAGGACGTGGTTTTTCAGCCACAAAAAAAACAGCAAATTAGTTATTTTTTTGGCGCATCACAGAATAAAAATAGATTTATGATAAACCCGAATATTTTACGAATTTTACACCCATTTTACGGGAAAAATCGTAAATTCAGGTACCCAATTCCACGATTTTTTCAGGCCAATAGAAACTACCCTATACGCAATCCAAATTTTGTTCATCCCCCAGGGTCTTTTGAATTAACTCGCGAGCATACGATATTGCAACACATTTATATTTTTAATAAATTTAAATGGTTTATGTGTTATGACCCTTCAACATTTTATATAGTTATCGCGGCTTTATGTGGTTGTATCCCGATTGTTCGAAAAATAAGTGGATTAAACAAACAACAATGGTTAAAAACAACTGCGGCATCAGAATATTTAAAAAATAAAGGGTTAGATAATTTATACGGAATTGCATATGGTGTAGAAGATATGCAATATGCAGAAAATACAATTCATTTAGTAAGAGAACAGTGGGAAAATATTATACATTTTAACAAAGAAAACTATATTTTTTCTTTTGTAAATGATATTCAAAATTTTGAAAATATGCCAAATACTGTTTCTACATTTTATGATTAAAAATAATTATTTATTCATTTTATTAAATTTATTAAATTTATTAAATCTATTTTGTTTAATTTGTATTTTTTTAAATTGTTGCATTTTATTTACTTTGATTTTTACGATTGGTCGCTGTCTAGGTATATTATTAATCGCAACTCGCGTATTTTTCATTGGATAAAAAATAGTTCCCCAACTCCGCTCGATATAATGACCAACCTCTGGATTAGAATGTATTTCTACCTGTTGCAATAGTTTTTCATATCTATATTTTGGATGTTGCAAAATATCATTTTTATCTACCGAAAAAATACTCTGAAAAGTATAATAATTTATATTTATATTTCCAAAATTATGTAAATACCATTTCCCAAACGGACGAATATTTGCCGGATATAATGCAGACTCATTATTTTTTTCATAATTTTGCGAAAAACTAGTAGTCCATGAATCTAGTGTAAAACCTCCAAATTGTCTTAAAATATTTCTAGAATATTCTCCAATAAAAACAGCTTTCTCATAATTATTTTTTTTTATTCTTTCTAATATATCTACCGCTTTTGATTTTTTTCCATTTATTTCTAGACTGCCTGGGAAAAAAACAAGAATATTATCTAAATTATCAAAATGATGAACAATATGATATAAATAAGTATGGTCACATTTACCTACATTTGGTAAATTAAAAACGGAATTTACGTTTTTTTTATTAAAATCATCATTATCACCCTTATTATACACAATATATTGAAACTCATTAAATGGCGATTCTTCCAACCAATTCAAATTTTCATTGTATCTTGAAATAATAATTTTTATATTATTCATCTAACGCTGATATTACTATATATTTTTAAAATATTTTATATATTATTTTTATGTGTATTTACTTATAAAATTGAAAAAAATATGATTCAATAAATCACTTCCAAATAGCAAAAAAACCAAATAAAAATGATAACTATAGTTACAAGTAGATTTAATAATGACACGTGGAGAGAAAATTGCGAATACAAACAACGGCTCAATATTCAAGGTTGCATTTATTGTTCTCCGCAACAATTATCGTCAAAAATACATCCGAATTCTCTTGTTCTCGTCGTTGAAATGAATAATTCAACAAATAAAATTCAAGGAGTGGGGCTCATATTTAATAAAATACAATTTGATAGATATTATAAAGTCTATCAAATTGGAAACTATAACCGTTATACATATAAAAGTGATTACCGCCTGGACCGGTCCCAACTTTTAGAGGATTACCCGGCGCTAGTATATATATTAGACTATATCCTATTTAAAGAAAAAACGCATTTGAAGCGCGGGAGTGGGATGACACAGATACCTGAAAAATTGCTGCGCCATCATAAATGTGCCGAAATAAACATAGTTTGTGAATTAAAAATGCTATTTAAAAGACACTTTACAATTTCTTTGGAAAAAACGGGAGAAACGGGAGAAGAAACGGGAGAAGAAAAACAAGAAACGCGGGAAATCACTATTTAAAATTTTATATTAAAACCATGATATATTATAATATAATAATGCCAGATATGGATATGAATATAGAGAATTATTCGGTTGCCGAATTATTACTCATTTTAGGTTTAGATAAACTTGATAAGAAAGCGATAAAAAAAAAATCGGATATATTAATTCATCGTTTTCAAATTGAAAATAACCCGGAGATGGTGGCTTTTTTTCAAAATTTGGAACAAAGCTTACTGCAATATGCAGAAGAAATGGAAAATAATGATGATAACGAGCCAACTGAATATAAACCGGCAAAAAAACAAACAAATAACTGGTTTGATAATCAATATTTAAAACAATCAAACCAAGAACAAAATAATAAGATAACCGACAGAAAACAGAAAATTGATATATATAATAATAACCATGTTCCAATGAAACGGGAACACCTTGGTGTAAATAATAATTTTAATGTTGATGTTGCACAAGATACTTTGAATCCAAATTTAAAAAATACCACAACCCGAATTATAAATATTGATAGCCAATATAGGCAGTCAAATTCGTTAAATAATTTATCTACGGATTTTACATTAGACCTAAGTGAATCTATTTTGAATGTAATTTCTTTGCGTCTGTATTCATATCAAATACCATATACATGGTATGCAATAGATGACCAATATTCAAATACATGTTTCTGGATTTCATTTATAGATGAAACCGGGAAACTAATACCATTTCCTGTGGTAAATCCGGGAACAAATACAATTATTACGCAAACCGGTATCCCCATTTCTATAGCACCTGGCAATTATATTGCGAATACTACTACACAAGGTAGTTTAGTTTATGCAATTACGAATGCTTTTACTGTCGCCGGATTTACAGGGTTCTCAGAGGCAAATCCAGTTGTTTCGGTTAATCCCGTAAATAGTAAATTAACATTATTTTTATCCGGTCTAACATATACAAATCCAGCAACAGGAAACCAATATACGGTAGATACTTCTACCATTATTACTTTTTTTGACCCTACTGCAGAACTAATATGTACAAATACGTGCGCTCAACCAATAGCCATAAATCAAACATTAGGGTGGATTATGGGTTTCCGTGTTCCAGCTGAAACAGTAAATACAAATGGAAATACTGGGATAGCCGTATTAGATTTGTATGGTCCAAAATATTTAATATTAGTAATTGATGATTATAATCAGAATCATATTAATAGTGGTTTAATTGGTATTACGGAATATTCCAATGTTTTAAAAATGCCTAGCTATTATTCGCCGGATTTGCCATATACATGTATTCCGGCGAATCCATCGGGAACTAATTTGGCAATAAACAGTCAAATTTTAGAAAATGATGAAAATGCCGGAACACTTCTTATGGATAAATACGATGTAACATATGAAACAATACAACAAATCTTGCCGAGCGCTCCAAGAACATTAACACAGTCACAAATTTATGCAATTAATCAAATATTAAAAAATAACGGAAAAACATCTAATTTTAAACTAACATCGCCAACTACACCGGATACTTTTGCCCTCATCCCAATAAGACATACTGGTATGAGAACTGGAGAAGTAATTGTTGAATATGGTGGAACGCTGCAAGATAATAAAAGAATATATTTTGGTCCGGTAAATATGGAACGATTGCATATAAAATTATTAGATGATAAAGGCAATATATTAAATTTAAATGGCGCTGATTGGAGCATTACATTAATTAGCGAAAACTTGTATCAATATTAATTATTTTCACCAAAAAAGTCTATCAATATATTAAGTATTATAACTATGGATATTTTGAACAATATTGGATTATATGGACCTATTATTTTGGGTGTAAGTTCTCTATTCATTATACGAAATAAACCGACATGGCTCATTGCTTATATTGCTGGATACATTGTAAATATTTTATTGAATATAATATTAAAATTGCTTTTTAAACAACCACGCCCAGATGAAAATTTGTCTGTTTTTTATGCACAAAAAAATAAAGGATTGATACAATATGATAGATATGGCATGCCATCCGGGCATGCACAAAGTACGTTATTTTCAACTGTATATATTTGGTTTTCTACAAAAAATTACTGGATTACTCTCGCCTATTTCTTTGTTTCTTGTTTGAGCATATATAATAGAATAGAATACAATCATCATGATATATTACAAATTACTGTTGGCGCAATTATAGGCGTTATTATTGGTTGTATAACGGCTATATATGTAAAACGTTTAATACCTGGAATACTACGTGCAAAACCAGATGATAATGGACCTCTTTAACCATTTTTATTTTTTCTGGTTTTTTTTGGAATCTTACGAGCTGGACTTCTAAGACGAAGTCGCCGCGTTTGTGTTTCTTTGGCAAGGGCTTGTGGTCCTTGAATAAGAAATTCCTGTGTTTTTTTAAAATCAGATTGTGAGGTAGTATTAAATATAGAAGGCGGTAATTTAGATTTAAGAACAGAATTGCTACCCATTTTATTTGTTTTGTCTGAGATTATTCTACATAATGCTTCAGAATTAGGAGGGGGGGGGATTGGTTGTGGCTGTGGCGGTATAATTGCGTCTGGAACCATCGTAACTGCATATCTAGTCTCAACTACTTGTTGCCTTCCGGGTGGTCTTCCTGGTCCTCTGGGTGGTCCTCCTGAACCAGAACCAGAATCTGAGCCTGAACCTGAACCTGAATCTGAGCCTGAGCCTAAACCAGAACCTGAACCAGAACCAGAACCTGAACCTGAACCTGAATCTGAACCTGAACCTGAACCAGAATCTGAACCTGAACCAGAATCTGAACCTGAACCTGAATCTGAACCCGGTCCTCCTGCTCCTGCTCCTTTTCCTGCTTCAGAAAATACGTTACCAAATGTTGGCCGAAACAAGCCTCTCCTGTTATTGGACATATTTTGGCCTATCCACCAGTCTGGACTTGGCTCTTCTATTACTCTTATTTTATCTCCTCTTTTGAATGATAGTCCTTTCGGTCCTTCCGCATTATAATCACGCGAAGCAATAAACAGTGGATAATTAGAACCTGCGCCTGCATCGGTTGGATTATTATATTGTCCATTTGACTGTCCAAATACGTAATTATTCACGTCACTATCATCATCACTGTCATAATTGTTTTTTTCTTCTCTTAACGATTGTTCATCCTCTGGAATTTTTTCTTCTTCGCTATTATTATTAATATTTCGTCTAAAATTATTTGAAGAAAAGAATCCATTTGTATTTTGCGGATGCTCGTAGCCTGGTCGCGAATAAACTCTGTTGGTGCTAGTTGAATTATTTTCTCCATTAAAATCTCTATTATTACTATTATTGTCATTTATAGAATTATTTCCAGTTGAAAAATTTTCCGATGCGCTATTATTAGAGTTTGATGATTCAGAATCAGAATTAATACCAAAATTTATATTTGAAATATTTCTTGCTCTGCGTCGCGTACCATTATTATTACTACTAGAGTTACCCGTTAAACTTGAATCAGAATCCGGTTGTCTCCTGCTAGACCGACGTCTCCCTAACTGTTGTTGTCTAGAATTTGATTTATTTTGCATATAATTTATAGTTATCTACTATAATAAGATGGGATTATTTGTACGAAAATTTAATGCGTCCGATAATATATAAGCATTTGATATCCATGCAAAAAACTCCACCGTAATGGTGTTCCATCCAAATTATTTGACCCATCAAATCCCCATTTCATCGGCGAATTTATTTTTTTCTTCCATTGCATAGGCACTAATCGGTGAAAACTCATCCCATCATAAGCCATTTCTTTGCCTTCTAAAGTAATTGTTGCAGAAAAATGTTGCTGCTGTATATCACGAATAATACAACTATCCAATGAATATTCGGCATCCTCTATTTTAAATGAATTTGGCTTATTTTTAACAGTACCGGAAGGTCCCGCTTTTTGACCCGAATCATCAAAAATTTCCATAATAATAATATGTGGTTTCACGTTTGAGCGTTTTTTAACGTCTTTTACAATTCTCTCCTTCCAGTCTCCACGATTTACATCTTGTAAATAGAGTATTTTGAGAGAATGATTGTCTAAATAATTAATTATACTATCATAATACCGAATCGGATTACTTGCTTCATCTACCCCCACCAAATATGGGTCACGTTTATGATATGCGCTCGGAATACTATTATATATTTGCAGAATAATGCTATTTGTATTTAATTCGTATGCATATTTTGAACCAGTTAAAGCTGATTCTGCGGCAAAATTCAATAATGCAAATGCATTACTTAATCCTGGCGGAATTATAGCACCATTTGATTGGCGTCCTTCAATCATTAATTGACGAAAATAATGAAAGAATTTGCGACCTTTATCGCTGACAAAAAGAGTGACAAACATTGTATTAAACCAGCAATTAGAATCAATTTGTATAGGAGGAATCACTTTTGACGGAATAACATGTTTATTTGCAGATAAATTATGCAATAAAAATTGTTTCGCACTGGGTGTATTATATAAAACGCAACTTTTTCCATAAATACTGCCACGCACCGAAATTTTTAACGGCTCTTTTAGTTCAAACGCGGCTTTTGTATTACATTCTTGCAATGGAGACCTGGCAATGGACCTTAAAGAAACTAAATGTTCATTAATGGACGGCGCGTAAGATGGACCCTTATAACCTTGCGCAACTATTTTCTGATGTTCTTCTTGAGCAGTTAAATATAAAGAAATTTCACCGCTTAATCTTTGTATGTTCCTGGGCGTAGAGCTTTTTAAATTGATTATCTGGTTATATTTATGATGCATACGCCTTGTTTTTCCACTGTTAATTTTATAATGTTTTCTTTTATGGGTTTTTCTATTATTTATAATCATTTGGTCCGTTATTCTATATATTATAGGTGATATATATTTTCTATTGGTAACATATGGGCGGTGGCATTTTACCAACTACGATTCATAATGGAAAATTATATTTTTTATTTGGTAAAGAAAATAAATTTGCCGATACGCCAGGATGGAGCGATTTTGGTGGTGGGACTGAAAATGGAGAATCTTACTTAACAACTGCGATTCGGGAAGCCGGTGAGGAACTAACAGGATTTCTTGGTTCTCCGCAAGAAATCAATAAAATGCTTACTAAACATGGCACATACAACATAGATAATGCAAATTATCGTATGCACTTATTTCCCATGCACTACAACGAAGCTTTACCACATTATTACAATAATAATCAACGATTTTTACAAAAGCATTTAGATGAAAATGTTATCAAAAAAACAAAAATTTTTGAAAAAGCGGAAATAAAATGGATACCTGCCAATGATTTATTATTATTGAAGAAGCAATTTCGCAGTTATTTTCAACATATTGTAGAATTATTAGCGCAGCAGCAGGCTCAAATTCAAACTTTTATGGAAAAATCTTTAGGAAAATCAAAAAAAATAGACAACAATAATAATAATAATATATATAAAATGGGGGCAAGCATGTCATCTAAAAAAGGAACTCGTTCTAAGACACATCCTGGGCGTAAAAATTATACTACAAAAAGGGGGGATAAGGTTTTTCACAGAAAAGGGAAATATGTGCGTATGTCGCGCAGGCCTTATATGAAGGCTGGGCGACGCAAGTCTCGCAGAAAGTATTAAAAGTTTATAATACTGAAATAATGATACTTAAATAAATTATATATAATAAGTATAAATCATCCAGACCGATATGTCAAACGAACTGAATGATTTAATGATTGATATTGCAGTTTTATGTCAGGAATTAACCTCGGTGGATGTAATTTGCAATGATGCAAATATAACAGAATTTGATGAAATTACAATAAGTAAGGAAATATTCAAAAAAATATTTTATCCACATGGAGAAATTTTTGGAGTTGATAAATCGGTTGCCAATGGAAAACAATACTATGAATATATTACTTTTCTCTCACCATTTCGCACAGTAAATAATAAATTATTTATATTACTAGAACAAATTATTAAAAATATTGAAACTGACCTGAATATTAGTCGCAGCTGTTTTACAACTACATCAACTGTTGAATTAACGAATGAAATTTTAAATATTAAAACATTATGTGATTTAAATTGTTGCAGCATTTTGAACTCATTATCATGGACAAACATTGAAGACATTATTGAGAACTATAAAATGTTGCATAAGAATATCTCTCATCAAAATTTACTTCTTGTTATTAGTGTCGTTTTTAGAACACCCACTGAAGGAGTAAAGAATACAATTATTAAATTTAAATATCGTATTACAAATGATAAATAATTATTGCATATTTTTACAGTAATAATCTACATATAAAATATTTATTATATGTAGATGGAGAACATAGACCTGAATATTGACAATTATAATTATAAAGAAATGTTAAATATTTTTCACATAAATGAAAATATCAGCGAACAAGATTATCATAAAATGAATCAAAAATTATATGAAATAAAAGGAAAATTTTCAGACAATATTTTTCAATTTTTTTGGAAGGCTCATACTATTATTATGGCAATTCAAAAACTGATGCAACAAAATAAGGTAGATAATGCATATAAAGGTTCAAATATCAATTTTTATGTAGAAAAAATTAAATCTATTTCCAATTATGAAGAAAGAGATATAGATGCATTAATCAATGTCGTTTCAAATCAACAGATAAAAGAAGAAGATGAAGAAACAAAGCAAAATAAGGTCCTCAATTCTAATACTAGCATTATAGATAAACAATATTTGAACGAAAAATATCAAAATGTTGTTTCAAGGGACCCCAGTTTGAATAACCGAAATAATACAAATGTTGTTACAGACACTTTACCAAACAATGTTGGTCCAGGTATGTTGAATTCTATTAAACGCATAACACAATTGCAGAATTTGAACTTAAATAGCTGTTTTCGCAATAATTATTTTCAGAGCAATCCCTGTGATTTTTTATACATTTTACCAGTAGAGATAAAAAATGTGTTATCTATGCGTCTTGCCTCCATTGAGATTCCAAATGCCTGGTACTTATTTTCAAAACTCCAAAAAAATAATATTTGCAAAATAGATATACATATAAATAAGGTCAAAACCAGTCATGAAATTTGTATTGCGGATGGTAATTATGATAACGAATCTTTACAAAATTATTTGAATACTACTTATTTATGTGATTCCGAGACGGAAACCGGATTACGTTATTTAAAATTTACGATTGACCCAATAAATAGCAAATCTTGTTTTCAAAAAATAGAGGACGCCCCGAATAATATGATTTTCTCACTCATTTTTCTAGAAGACGTGAATCAAAATATGATGATTACGCTAGGTTGGGTACTTGGGTATAGGTCGCCGAATTATTTACATATTAAAGACGCAAAACAATCTGAAGGTCTATTTGATGGTGGTGGTGACCGCTATATTTATGTGGCACTCAATGATTATCAATATAATAGTAATAGCTCCAATTTGGTAACATTTGATAAAAATATTTTGAATGAAGATATTATTGCGAAAATTCCAATGATTAATGGGAAACTATGTTTAATTATAGATGAGAGCAATAATGCATTGACAAAAACAAGAAAATATAATGGTCCTGTTAATATATCGCGATTCAATATTAAAATATTAGATAAATTTGGTAATTGCATTGATTTAAATCATATGGATTATAGTTTGACCATTGAAATGGAAATATTGTATGAGAGTTTTAATTTCAAAAATGTGACTTATTAATATTATTCAGAAAAATTAAGGAGTACTTGTTCTTTTATTTTTTGAAAAGTAATATTTTCATGGGTTAATGCTTTCCGTATAAATAGAATAATTTGTTCATTATACACTTGATTTTTCTCTCGTTTTGGCTTCCCATAAATAGTATCATATAATTCATATTCGGGCTTCAATCGGATCATCGTTGTCTTATAAACAATGGATGTGAATTCATCACCACGACTACTATAGACTTTTTTCTCTAGGTCTGCTAATTGTGTATGCTCATTCAACACAAGTTCAAAAGCATGAATAATGTCCTTGTACAACAAAAGGTCTTCCAATTTGTATAATTTATAATAATGATCTATTTTGGTTTTGATATTTTCTAAAAAGAACATATTTTCATACAATTGTGCCCACTGCTTAGAAATGAGCGGCAAAATAATATTATTAATAATTTTTATTTTCAAATTTTTTATATCCTGTGGTATTCCTTTTTGCCCATATTCATTTTTTCCCATTAGATTATTATTATTTATAATATTTTTTCCAGATAGGGTTTGTGTCATAACTTTTAATATTAATTTCTTACTATTAGAAGATATTCTTTTTTGATGAGTAATTTTGATTTTGATTCTGATTTATAAAAAGTGGCTTTTTATTTTTATTTTCATATGTTTCTGATATAGTTTTACGATTCACACGATTCATTGCATCCACTCGCCCCCAACGTGTCGGACACAAACAAATATCAATAAATTTATCACATTGAAAACAAAATATAGGTCTCCTACCAGAACTACTTTTTTTAATATTATTTTGAGGGCATTCACAATCTGGTGTTTCTTCTACTATTTCATCAGTATCTTCAGTATCTTCAAAATACTCATTTTGATCATCTGCTATTTGTGGGAAAGAATGGTCGCATTTTTTACACCATCTATTCAAATCCATTTTTTGTTGATATACATTCGTATTTGTATTGCTAAAGTTATTTTCATATGCATAAATAATGTTTTTAATCTTGTCACATAGAAGAAGACTTGGAATATTTGTATTGTTTTTTTTACAATAATCGCACTCACTTACATGTGAAATAATTTTTTCATAATAAATAAGTTCGGTAGTCTTATCATTCATAGAATGAATATCCGTAATCTTAATATTTGAATTTTTTGAAAATGCCTTTGTTAGCATCATAAAATCATTATAACTCAAAAATTTTATTTTATTTGTATTTGTATTTGTATTCGTTTTTGTGGTAGATTTTAGTTGTTTCAATATTTCCACTCCTTTTTTATTACTCAAATAATCATGAAATGTTATATCTTGATTATTTGCAAATACACGCTTACCTATGGACGGCATATTATAGATTTATATTTTTTTATTATCATAAATTTCATAAAGTTAGGCCCATGCACTAGATTCATCTCCATCTATGCTAATTGATAAATTCTCGCTGTCTTCATCGCTAGAGGTATCCTGTTGGACCATCTTAATTTGTTGCATAATTGAATTTGTAATAGAAACCCCAGCAACTGATTCGTCATCATCGTCATCATCATCATCTACTTTAACCGTGTTGAATTGTTTAATAATAGAATTATCATAATCATCTACTTTAACCGAATTGAATTGTTTAATAACAGAATTATCATCATCCTCATAATTATGAACAATTTCTTTAACCTGATTCAATTGCTTAATATTTGGTTTTGACCGAGAAATCTCTTGATTATTCGCATGATTGTGATTGTGATTTTTCTCATCATTGCTATAATGGCAGGGGATTGGTGGGCCATGATGAGGATTTACATAACATGGCATAGCAACATTAAAGTTAAAATTTATGCCAATGGACATATTTGTAGATGCCTCTACAAAAATAAATTGTACGGTTAAATGTGTGCATGCAATATCTGAAGGGTTTGAACTGTGGGCAATAATATCAGATGAAATAAGGAGATCAATTATTTCAAACCATGTTAAAGCCTTTTGAAATCCTCTTACTTGAGCTAAACTATGAATATGTGATGCCTGTTTAAGAGCACTAAGTTTGCTTAAACTTGAAATAGAGTTATTTGTAAGATATTCTTTATTACTCAAATGTGATATTACGAGTTGAGGGAGATTAAATGCAATTTTTTGGTTTGCATGAGAAATATACAATTTATTTTTTAATGATATTAAATAATTATGAGAATTACTATGATTAATATGGAAATGTTGTGTAGAATAATTGAAAAAAAGTTGCAAAAAATCACTTTCACTAATATCGGTAGGTGTTAAATTCACCGTATGATCTAATTTTTCAGGCGGTTGAGTTACATTACTGATAATTGCTAAAATGATTTTGTCATGTGTATGTAAATCGTGTATGTCTTCTGCTTGTGAAAAAACCATTATACTTTAATAATTTATTATTTTTTTTAACAAAATTTTTAATTTAGATAACTATTATAGATTATGATTATGAAAATAGTTAGAATAGTAAAAATAACGCATCAAACAATAGACAGAATAATAAAAAGAATAATACTACACTAAATAATAATACACTGAATACTAATATTCCTAAAATAATTAATTATGCAAATATATACGTAAATTAAAATATCTGTGTAACATATATGGATGATTTAAATATATCAAATATACTAAAAAAATATAAAGCAACTGTTTATGATATCATAAATACAAAGAAACCAAATTATATCAATACGAGAATAAAAAAAGTTTTTATTATTAATCTGGAGGACAATATAATTCGCCGTAATTATATCCTCATATTAATGAAAAAATTTAATATTAATTTTTCACTTGTTGTAGTCAATCGTATTAGTGAAAAAATATATTCCCAAGTTGGAAATAAACAAATTACAAAAGATGAACTCGGATGCACCTTAAGTCATATGTGGTGTTTGAAAGAAATTATTAAAAATAAATATGAGAATGCAATTATTTTTGAAGATGATGTCATATTTCATAAAAATTTTAAGGCAATGTTTATGAACATATTTCAGCGCGATTACGATTTTTTACTTTTAGGTGCATGTGATTTTAGCTTTAACTCTCTTAATAAGGAGAGAGTAATAAAGAATGATGACAAAGAAGAGGGAAAAGAGGGAAAATATGGAAAAGATGGAAAAGATGGAAAAGATGGAAAAGAGGGAAAAGAGGGAAAAGAAATATATCAAAAAAAAGAATTACAAAATTCTACATCACGAGTAAAATTACAAATTGAAGATATTATTCATAACAATAATACAAAAGAATCATCAAATGAAGAGAAAGATAATTTATCTTTACAAATGAATGAAAATGAATACAAAAACGACAGTGAAAGCGATAGTGAAATAAATGATGAAACCTCGGTTGGTTCAGAAAAAACTGTTGCACCTGTAATACCGAGACATTATTTCAAACAATCATCCTCGGTTATAGATGATACATCAAAAATTATATATAAAAATGTATATAAACCTCATATGAATTCAGCAAAAGTATATGGTGCTCATGCTATTTATTATTCTCTTGAAGGTGCAAAAGCAATGTATGAAAATAAAACAGAAAATATATCTTTTTTTGATAAAGATTATATGCAAATTTTTGAGAAATTTCAAGATTCTTCGTTTATTTGTTATCCGAATTTAGTAATTAGCGATATTAGTACATCTAATTTACATCATGCATATCATTTTTTTAGTAAATCAGAAGAATTATACTATTTAAATTGTTTTGATAATTTTTCATTTACGGATTATAATGTTATGTACTTAGATATTATTTTAAAGCATAAAGGAGTAAAAATTAAAGAAACCGATACCTATGAAAGTTATATTACCCGACTTATTAAATATCAATTTTCATGTGCGAAAGAAAGAGATATCATTAAAAACCGATTTGTGCTGGATTTTTTCACAATAAATGACTTGGAAAAAATACGCTTAAATATTTGAGAATAATTTTTAGAACAAAATGCTCCTAAAAATTATACATTTATTATACCAAATAATCTCTCTAAAAAGTGAATAGGAGAAAAATCACGGTTTATGGTGTTATTTTCATATAAATTATTCAATAAATAAGAACGAAATGAATTATCCTTTATAAATTGTAATACAGCGTCAAAAACATTATTTTCTGCATAAAATATGGTACCACCTACAAATTTTTTTTTAATATCCACCTGTGAAGAATTATTTATTAATAAAAGTTTTACCCAAGGATCATTTTTAAGTTCAATATAGTGTTTTTTGTTACCGATACAATTACAATCATCTCTTTTATGTTCCAATAATTTGTTTAATGGTATAGATAAAAGATCGTTTGTTAAATCATTAAATTGATTTTGAATACTTTTTGTGTGTAGTTTTATGATATGTTTAAAATAATATTTACTTGCGATATGCTCATACATTAACATGGTTGGTGTAATATCTGTACCCATTTCATTAGAAATATAAATACTATAATTTTTAAAATGTTGTTGTATGAATGCTTTTAGAGACTTACTAACTTCAACAGAATTGAAGCAAAATGCAATATTAAATTTTTCTAATTTTTTATATGCAATTATTTTATCAAGTAATGTTTTCCCTACTGCTTCATTACCAATAAAAACAAGCAAAAGTAAATTAATATTTATATTTAGATTATCATATACATTTTTAATCATTTTTTTTGCCAGTTCATTATACGGTTTTTTATATAAATATTTATCCACAAAATCAACTGCTTTATACACTACTAAATTATATTCTATAAATATGGAGCTCATAAATGTATAAATATTTGCAGTAGGATAAATATTTGTTATTTGTTTTGGATGGTAAATAAAGCCATTGAGAGATACATTTTTAATATATTTTAAAATTTCCATCTCATCTGTCGTATTTAAATTATTTACAATGTTACAAAAATGTAAATCAACATCAAACGCATTAACTATATTTGGGGTTTTATCAAATTCTAACGGCAAATTTTTATATATAAGATACTTTTTAATATCATTATTGTAGTTATATTTATCATATTGAAAAATATTATTCATCATTTTTTTCCATTTTGTGTTAGATAACCAAAATTTATGTCCGGCAAAACTATTAATATTTAAAACAGACTCTGATGAAAACATATGTGATAGATCCCAATCAGCTACTTTACCGATTTTTAATTCTTGCATACATTTTGAAAAATATACATCTTCCGGTGGAAAAGTTAATCCAGCATTTTTGATATATTGCAGCGTAGAACTATTGAATTTCATAGTTTTAATATCTTGCGTTTGAATAACCCTTTTCATAATTTCTTTTGTTCTAATGGAAAGACCGCCGTTTCCAACACTATTTGGCGTATCATTCTGCCCTTTAGGGAAAGGCGCTCCAATAAAATCAAAAAATAAAAAATCTTCTATATTATTTTTGAAAATAATGCTATCTTCTTGGTAAATAAGTATTTTTTTTCCTTGAAATAAATTCCAAAACTCTAAAGTGGTAAGCATTTCGCTATATTCCGACGGACTCAAATTAGAATGTTCTGTTCTAATTACATTGATATTGGGTGAAATTTTTTGACACATATCTACCATATAATCATAATTGTCGTTTCCACATACAATAGTGTGGGACCATTTTATACCTAATTTTAAAATTGCATTTCTTATTAAAAATTCTAAATGCGGAAATATACGATATTCAATTAATACTGCCTCATAATTTAAGCTTTTTTTTATTTTGGGTAATTCTATATGACGCATAAAATCAACATATTTGAAACATAAATAACGAAAATTAAAATGGTCACTTTTAATTAATTCTTCTTTATTCACATTATATCTATTATAAAAATTACTTAATACTGATATTCCGTATATATTTTTTGTTTTCATATATTATTAAATTTATTAAATTTTATATGTTTTTCTTCAATTGGGAATATTATACTAATAAATACATTGATCTCATAAATACGGGTATGAATAATGAAAAAGAAGCACTAAATCATTGGTTAAAATACGGTAAAAATGAAGAGAGAATATATACTGATATTCCTATTTATTTTGATTGGAAATTATATTTATTAAATAATAATGATTTACTTAAATCAGGAATAAATACAGAAGAAAAAGCTTGGAGACATTATATTTATCATGGTTACATGGAAAGAAGATATCATTCTATTGAATCACTCGTTAAAATTTATTGCATAAGAAAAAATGCAACAATTATATAAAACTATAAATGTAAAATTATGAATGTAAAACTATAAATATAAAGATTTTTATAATAATTAATATAATGGATTCTAGAGTAATATTTATTGATAATACGAATATTGAAAATCTAAATCACAGAGATATCAAAAATAGAGCGATTGGTGCCTCCGAATATCAATACTATAATTTAATAGGTGAATTTTCAAAATTAAATTTGAATATTATTTGTTACAATACTATACGGAATGAGGAAACAATTGATAATATACATTATAAAAATATTAACAACCTGGCAACAGATGCTTTTTTTGCATCCGATAAAATAATTATACAGCGCTATTGCTCACTCGCCGCATCATTTATACAAAATAAAGTATTTATTTGGTTTCATGATTGTGTATGTCCAAATGTTTTAACATTTCCTAATTCTACATGTAAAGATTCTCTAGATATCATGTTTCAACGTAAAAATATTCATTTTATTTTTAACAGTGAAAGTTGCAAACAGATATATTTTCAATATTTCTTGCAACATGGTATTGTTTTTGAGAAAAATCGGTGCAAAGTAATTTATAATATTTTATACGAAGACGATTTTCGCGAATTTAAAGATGCAAAATACGCTGTTGATAAAAATACACTAGTATTTGGATCTGCGTGGTGCAAGGGAATACAACAAATTATTGAATTATTTCGCCACCTGGTAAAATTAAATAAGGAACTTAAATTAGTTCTACTCTCACCTGGATATGATTATTCGGTATGGCATGATTATAGGATTCAAATAGAAACAGAATTTAAAGAAAAAGTAATTATTCTTGGTCCATTGGACAAGAAAAAATACTGCGAAGTATTAAAAACATCATTATGTGTTTTATCTACATTATGGTTTGAAACTTTTGGATGTATTTTTGCAGAAAGTTACTATTTAGGCACTCCTGTTATTGCGAGCCATCAAAGTGGAGCAATAAAAGAAATTATTGACAACCGATTTATAGTTGATTACAATAATCCCGATATAGTATTAGAACGAATAAAAGAACTACAACAAAGTATAGAAAACAATAATATTCATATTCAACTAGATAGTAAATTTTTAGTAGAAGAAAACATGTTTTTGTGGAAAGATTTTGTTTTGTTTGGATAAATAATTATAGAATTAATAATTTTAAATATTGATAATTAAATTATTTTTACATAATTTATTTTCGCAGTAAATTATACAATGAAAATTTTAGTTTATGGATCAAACGGATGGATTGGAAATCAATTTGTATCTATATTAAAAGAAAAAGGGTATGAATATTTTTGTGGAACTGCTCGCGCAGATAACGAAAATGATTTAGAAAAAGAAATGGATGAAATAAAGCCAACCCACGCAATTTCTTTTATAGGTAGAACACATGGTAAAATCGGAGATAAAACATATAATACAATTGATTATTTGGAGGAAAAGGGTAAATTAACAGAAAATATTCGCGATAATTTATTTTCACCTTTTTTACTTGCAAGCATTTGTACAAAGAAGAATATTCACTATACGTATTTAGGTACAGGTTGTATTTTCCGATTTGATGAAGAACACCCGTTCGGATTAGAAGAAAATGGGTTTAATGAAAATTCTCTTCCTAATTTCTTTGGCTCTGCCTATTCAGTAGTAAAAGGTTTTGCTGATCGTATGATGCATTTATATAAAGATAATGTTCTTAACTTGCGCATTCGTATGCCCGTTACGGGAGAGGAAAATGTGCGCAATTTTATAACCAAAATTGTAACATATGAAAAGGTGTGTTCTGTTCCGAATTCTATGTCTGTATTGCCAGAATTATTACCTTATGTTTTGGATATGATGGAGAACCACGTAACCGGAACAATGAACATGACAAATCCTGGTTTAATATCGCATAATGAAATTCTAGAAATGTATAAAGAAATTGTGGATCCATTATTTACCTGGAAAAATTTTAGTATAGAAGAGCAAAGTAAAGTAATTGCTGCAGACAGGTCTAATAATTTTTTAGATACTACACGTCTGGAAGAAATGTGCCCACAAGTAACAAATATCAAAGATGCTGTAAAAAGATGCCTTACCGAGTACAAAGAGAAACTAGATTTAAAACCGAAAATACAAAATCTTCTTATTACTGGTGGGTGTGGGTTTATTGGAAGTAATTTTATCAATTATTACTTTCATAAAAACCAATTTCAAACACTCGTTAATTTAGATGCCATGTATTATTGTGCGGATGAAATGAATGTGTATGACAGTATTCGCAATGACAAAAATTATGTTCTAATAAAAGGTAATTTATGTGATGGAGAACTAATGGAACGCATTTTAAAGCAACATAATATTACACATGTAATACATTTTGCCGCACAGAGTCACGTACAGAATTCTTTTGAAGATTCTATTAAATTTACGCATGACAATATTCTCGGAACCCATACATTGTTAGAGGCCTGCAGAAAATACAAGAAGATTGAAAAATTTATCCACGTATCAACCGATGAAGTTTATGGGGAGTCTATGAATACGGTAGATGAAACGCATAAGACGGAACATTCTATTTTGTGTCCGACAAATCCGTATGCCGCGACAAAGGCCGGTGCTGAATTGATTGCCCAGTCCTATAATCACTCATATAAAATGCCTATCATTATTACACGTGGAAACAATGTATATGGACGCAATCAATATCCAGAGAAGTTGGTTCCCAAGTTTGTTAAATTATTGACGGAGAACAAAAAGGTGACAATTCAGGGAGATGGTTCTTCCGTGCGAGCTTTTTTACATGCATATGATACAGCCACCGCATTTGAGGCTATTTTAGAAAAAGGGAAAATAGGGGAAATTTACAACATTGGCTGCGACGAAGGCATGGAATTCTCTGTTATGGAAGTTGCCAAAATATTGATTAAAATGATAAAGAAAACAGAGAATTATGACGATTGGATTGAATATATTGAGGACAGGCCTTATAATGACATGCGCTATTATATTAGCAACCAAAAAGTGAGAAATCTAGGGTGGAATATAGATATAGATTTAATGACTGGTTTGAATGATTTGGTGAATCAACAATATAAGATTAATTTATTGGATTTAAGATTATCCGAAAATAGGGAAAATAAAAAGTCTTTATTTGGGGATTGGATAAATCATACGGACGAACTGCAAAAACAGTTTTTAAATGCGGACCCATTTGAGCATATTATCATTCCGAATTTTTTGAATGAGGAATATGCGGAGGAATTGTTTCAAGCGTTTCCAGAAGATGTTGAAAATGGAAAATGGCACAAATATAACAATCCTTTGGAGAAAAAGTATGCAAAGGATGATATCAAGAATTTTCCACTTTGTTTGAAAAACTTTTTCTATTTACTTTCTACCGGAGAAATTACACAGGCTTTTTCAGAATTATCCTGTATTAAAAATTTAGAATATGATCCATATTTGCATGGTGCGGGGCTGCATGTACATCCCAGGAATGGAAAATTAAATATGCATTTAGATTATGAGAAACATCCTCATCTTGAAAAAGAGCGACGTTTAAATATGATTTTATATATGAGTAAAGATTGGAAAGAGGAATGGAATGGGGAAACTCAATTATGGGATAAAAACATGGAGAAATGTATTGTTAAATCACCAGTAAAGTTTAATACCGCTATTATATTTAGAACAAATGAAATTTCATGGCATGGATTACCGGAACCGATTGGTTGCCCGGAAGGTATTTTGCGCAAATCTATTGCATATTATTATGTATCACCGATATTTACTGGAGCAAAAGAGAATAAATTTGGTAACGATGGGTCTGGATATAGAAAAAAGGCAACATATAGAAAAAGACCTGAAGACCCATATTGTGAAAAAATGGAGAAATTATATAAAATCCGTCCGTTTCGTTTAATTACACAACAGGATTTGGATGATTTAAAATTCGTTTAATGAAATAATAAATTGAAACGAAACGAAACTTTTATAAAAATATGATATAAATGTAAATAAATTTATATTATATTATCAATGAAAACAGCTATTATTTTTGGATGCAGCGGGTCAATTGGCAATCATGTATTTGAAAATTTAAAAAAAGAAAATATAAATGTTATAGGAACTACAACAAATAATACAAAAATTGCTGAAAATATTATGCATGTAACAACCCAACAAATGGTAAATTTAAAAAATATACCCAAAGTAGATATTATTGTTTGGGCACAAGGTTATAATTTTAATGATAACATAAATACATTTGATTCTACTAATTTTCACAATATGATGGAAGGAAATGTAGATTTTATATTAAACACGTTAAATTATTTACTGAAAGAAGATAAAATAGTAGATAATGCAAAAATGGTCATTGTTAGTTCTATATGGGAAGACTTTTCACGAGAGAATAAATTATCTTATTCAATAAGTAAAGCAGCATTAAGTGGTTTAGTTAAAAATATTTCATATGATTTATCTGGTAGAAATATATTAGTCAATAATGTTTTGCCCGGAGTAATAGATAACGAAATGACTAGAAAAACATTAAATGAAACCCAATTAGATTATATTAAAAATTATATGAAATTTGGTAGATTAATAAACCTAGATGATGTATATAATTTGATAAAGTTTTTAGTTGTAGAAAATACAGGAATAACTGCCCAGTCAATCCGAGTAGATCTAGGATTTACAAATGTAAGAAAGTATAATTAATAAAATTAAATTTACAACTAGTTTATATTTACAAAAAATTTTAATTTATACTTTATAAATGAATAAAATAGAAACTCCCGATGGATTATCCCCGGGAGCTCATACGATAAAACCAAATGCTGCCGGTTCGCTCCACAATGCATTAAATCGTAAAATTATAAATACATTACGATTATTATCTGTAGATATGGTTGAAAATGCAAAATCGGGCCATCCGGGCATGCCACTTGGATGCGCACCAATGATGTTTATTCTTTGGTGTAAAATAATGAAATTTAATCCGGAAATACCTTTATGGTATGAACGTGATAGATTTATATTATCAAATGGTCATGGGTGTGCGTTATTATATAGTATGTTATATTTGTTGGGATATAATTATTCTTTGGATGATTTAAAAAAATTCAGACAAATTCATAGCAAAACCCCAGGCCATCCGGAATATAATAAAGAGCTTGGTGTGGAAATATCTACAGGTCCATTAGGGCAAGGAATTGCAAATGGTGTTGGTATGGCAATTTCTTCTAAAAAATTGGGTCTAAAAAATAATATTTTTGTAATGTGTGGTGATGGTTGTTTAATGGAAGGGGTTTCTTATGAAGCCGCATCATTAGCAGGTCATTTAAGATTAAACAATTTAATTATTTTATATGATGATAATGGAATAACTATTGATGGTAAAACAAATATCACATTTACTGAAGACACACGTCAAAGATTTATTGCATCAAAATGGAATATATTAGAGGTTTCAAATGGAGATGAAGATATTCAGGATATATATGAAAAATTATTAATTGCTAAAAATAGTACTGATAAACCAACAATAATATTTGTAAAAACAACTATTGGTTATGGTTCAAAATTAGCAGGAAAAAGTTCAATTCATGGGGCACCATTAGGGGTATTAAATACACAATATTTAAAAGAATATTACAATTTTGATAAAGATAAAAGTTTTATTGTAGATGAAGATGTATTTACATTTTTTGCAGATTTAAGAGTAAAAAAGAAAGAGTTATATAATATTTGCAATAATATCATTTCGGACTATAAAAAGAACCACAATTATGAAGAGAGCCGTTGCACAATCGGATGTGATCATCTAAACTTCGGAACTTTAGTGAAGGAGTTTAAAATAAATAACGCTATAAAAGAACTGCGTGAATTTAAAAATACAAGTAAAAGTTATGCAACGAGAGATTCATCAAATATGGCACTTAATATATTGGCTAAAAATATTTCAAATATGATTGTTGGTAGTGCAGATTTAGCCGAATCCAATAAGACAATGATTTTTGATAATTTTATTGCGAACGATAATTTTACATCGCAGTATTTACATTATGGAATTAGAGAGCATGCTATGGCTTCAATTGCAAATGGCATTTCAACCTATGATATAATACCTATAGTAAGTACATTTTTTGTTTTTATTACATATTGTTTAGCTCCAATTCGTATGGCAGCATTATCTAAACATGCGGTTATTTATGTTTTAACACATGATTCCGTATTTTTGGGAGAAGATGGTCCGACACATCAGCCAGTAGAATCGCTTACAATACTAAGGTCTATTCCGAATTTATTAACATTAAGACCATGTGATACAACTGAAGTATCCGGTGCATATCAAATCGCATTACAATATAATGGACCATGTGCTTTAATATTATCGCGACAAATAATTCAAAATATAGAAAATAGTTGCATGGATAAAATGAAAAAAGGTGCGTATATTGTGTATGAACCAGAAACTAAGACAGATATAAAAATACAATTAATAATTGTTGCAACCGGGTCGGAAGTTATATTGGCAATTGACGTTGCAAAAAAAATGGGTTCAATAAGAGTGGTTTCAATGCCATGTTGTGAATTATTTGACAACCAAGAGATAGAATATAAAGAAGACATATTACCAAAAAATATAAAAAAAATGAGTTTAGAAGCTGGAGTAAGCCTTGGTTGGTATAAATACGTAGATTATACTTATGGTATTGATAGTTTTGGGGAAAGTGGTCAAATAACAGATATTAAAGAACATTTCGGTTTTACTTTAGAAAAAATAAACAAATTTATAAATAAAAATGTTATGTGTTAATTTTAATGCGCTAATTTTAATGTGTTAAGATTATATATTTTTACCCATTTAAAAAAATAATAAATATCAATAATATACTGAAATGGAGCAACTTCAAAATATTTTATTGAAGCTTAAAGAGATGGGTTGTTCGGGGATAAAGATATCGTTTGAAGATGAGGGTGCGTTACATAATGAGGTAATTTCAATGCGTAATTTAACTACATCTGTTGGATTAGATTTATCCATTAAAATTGGAGGATGTGAGGCAAAACGAGATATTATTGACTGTATGGATTTGAATTGTGATGCAATAGTGGCACCAATGATTGAAAGCAAATTTGCGTTGGATAAATTTTTTAAATCACTCACTACTTACAATTGTGATAAAAAGAAGGGATTTAATTTAGAAACAATTCAAGCTTATAATAACTTAGAAGAACTATCTCATTTATTTAACCAAGTTGATTTCGTTACGGTTGGGCGGGTTGATTTTGTAAGCTCATTGGGTAAAGACAGAAATTATGTAGATTCTCCTGAAATGTATGAAAAGGTGGAAAATGTATTTACAAAGGCGCGGGAACAAAATACAATGTGTTATATGGGTGGCGCAATAAGTATCAATTCGCAAAATTTTATTGAGAAATTGATTGAAAATGATTTACTAGATAAATTTGAAACAAGATATATTATTTATGATGTTCATAAACTGAACATAAAAGACTTTGATAAATTATTGTATTGGGGAAATGTATTTGAAGTAGAATGGTTGAAATTCATTCATTCACGTTATGCAATGCATGCAAATAAAGATGTGGAGAGAATTAAAATGATTGAATCCAGAATTGCTTCCAATAAAATTTAATATCTATTCATCATAAAATATAAAATATTATTTAATATTTTATATTGTATCCCATATAAATTTTATATATTTGTAAATAATTCCTCAAATATTTTTTTTAAATCATCATTAATCTCATCTAATTTTTTAAAAACAAATATAGATTTGCCAATATCATCCAACAAAATAAAACATATGTTATCACCATCATTTTTTTTATCATTTAAAACTGAATTAATAAAAACATCATATGACATGCTAATTTTTTTAAATTTATCTGGAATTATTTCTAACATAAAATTGTCTAATGTATCATATTTATTTTTATAAAACAGTTTATTAATAATATACATACCAAATGTTATCGCGATTCCGTGCGGAATGAAAAAATTGGAAGATGTTTCTAATGCATGCCCAAAAGTATGTCCGTAATTTAGTACTCGTCGTTCATTTACTTCTAGTTCGTCATATTCAACAATTAATTTTTTTACAGATGTCGCCATTTTAATCAAGTTTAAATAATTTAAATTGGTATAATTATCCTGAAAATATTGATAACTCATTTCACCACCAATAAGTGATAATTTTAATGCTTCACCCAACCCAGAAATTATATCATCTGGTGTTAAACTGGGTAGAAAATAATTAGATATAATCACTTTATTTGGAGAGCAAAATAAGGCAAGCATATTTTTGCTAATTCTATTCACACCAACTTTACCTCCAATACAACTATCTGTCATGGAGAGAAGCGTAGTAGGCATTAACAACCATTTTAAACCACGTTTATAAATAGCACACACAAACCCTGCAACATCTTGCGTTATTCCTCCACCAATTACAAGCATTTTATTCTTTTTATTAAATTTAATTTCAAACAGTAAATCAATAATTTTTAGAACAGTATCCATATTTTTGGTATCTTCAAATGCATCAAATATAAAATAAAATTTGTGGTCTATATTGTTTAAACAGGTTGAATCCAAATTATAAACATTTCGGTCTATCACAATAAAATCATTTAATTGATAGTTTTCGTTTATCAATTCATTCAAGTTTTTTTCATTAAATATAACATCATACATTTTATTATACGATTGTATTTTCGTATTGTCACTTTTATCTATATCGCCTGAAAAAGTTTTAGTATCTACACTAAATTCCATTATTATATAATATCATTTTATATAATTTTTATATTTGTTATTCAAAAGATATGTTAAATTTTTATTTAGAAAATAAATAAATATATAATAATATGGAAGAAGAAAAAAGTTCAAAAATGAAAGTTAGTGACTATGTAACTAATTTTCTAATTAAGAATGGTTTAGACACTGTATTTACAATTACTGGAGGGTTTGCAATGCATTTAAACGATTCTTTTGGAAAAAATCCAGATTTTAAAATTTATTATCAACATCATGAACAAGCATGTGGGTATTCCGCTACAGGTTTTACAAAAACAAATTCAAAACCATGTATAGTATGTACGACCGCTGGCTGTGCGGCTACAAATACAATATCACCGTGTTTAGTGGCTCATCAGGATAGCTTACCTATATTATTTATATCAGGCCAAGTGAAAAGCAATGAATGTATCAGAAATATGAATACCGAAAATATGAAATTAAGGCACTATGCTGGCGCGGATTGTGATATTATAAGTATAGTAACTCCAATAACAAAATACGCATATGAAATAACTAAATTAGAAGAAGTTAAACCGGTTTTAATAGAAGCTATAAAAAATTTAATTAACGGAAGACCGGGTCCAGTATGGATATCTTTTGCAGTTGATATTCAAGGATTTTTAATGGATTTCAGTGAAATCCCTATAATAGAAAAAAATATAATTGACCAAAAACCAAATTATACAGATTTAGAAAATATTAACAAATTATTATTACAATCCGAAAGACCATTAATAATAGCAGGAAATGGTATTAAATTAGGAAATTGTAATGAAAAATTTAATATTTTTTTAAATAAGTATAAAATTCCGGTAGCTGTTACTTTCCATGGAACGGATTTAATTGAAAGCAATGATACTTTATATGTTGGTAAAATTGGTTTAATTGGTGATAGAGCTGGTAATTTTGCAATGCAAAATTGCGATCTCTTAATATCATTGGGTTGCAGAATGTCGCAAGGCATAATTGGTTATAGATCTGATTGGTTTGCTAGAGAAGCGAAAATAATATATATTGATAACGACCAAAATGAATTAGAAAAAACAAATACTCATTATGACGTCAAAATAAATATGGATTTAAATTTATTTTTTGACCATTTTAATTTTGACACAAAAAATTATGGATTATGGGTAGATAAATGTTTGCATTGGAAAAATAAATGGCAGTTTGAAACACCTACTGATTTATCTGATATAAATGGTATTAATCCATATCATCTATTGAAACATTTTTTTGAAAAAGCCCCTGAAAATAAAGTTATACTATGTTCTTCAGGATCTATTATTACTAATGTATGGCATATGGTAAATGTAAAAAAAGGAGATAAATTTATTATTAGTAGTCAAGGTGATATGGGGTTTGAATTGCCGGCTAGTATTGGTTCAGCAATCGCTGAGCCAGGAAAAATGATAGTACCAATATTTGGTGAAGGGTCATTTCAATTAAACATACAAGAACTTCAAACTATTATTCAATACAAATTACCCATTAAAATATTATTATTTAATAATGGAGCTTACGGAGCAATTCAGATTACACAGACTAACTTTTTTAAAGCAAAATTTGGTGTAGATTATAGTAGCGGATTATCTTTTCCGGATTCTGAAAAAATAGCAACTGCTTATGGAATAAAATATATATCAGTAAGAAAAAATGAAGATATAGAAAATATGATAAACAAATTTTTAATTTATAATGAGGGTCCCATTATTTTAGAGGTATTTTGTTGCATACAAGGGCGGGTACCTAGATTGAATGCAATAAAAAATGATGACGGGACATTTACAAATAGACCATTTGAAGACATGGATCCATTTTTAAGCAGAGAAGAATTTGAAAAAGAGATGATTGTGAAAATTGTTTAATTTATGTGATTATTAAATATTTTATGTGACTCTAATCCGGACACATAAAATATACTTTTATGATAAAAATAATCATAGAATTAACTCATGCATTCACCCAAATCTCTACTTACTTTTGCCAAAATAGTAGGGTCATTATAATGTGTAACGGCTTGAACAATAGCTCTCGCTCTTTTTTCTGGGTCTGAGCTCTTAAAAATTCCGGAGCCCACAAAAACACCATCCATTCCTAGTTGCATCATTAATGCTGCGTCTGCGGGAGTAGCTATACCACCCGCAGCAAAATTCACAACAGGTAATTTACCTAAATCCCTTACTTCTTTCAATATTTCATATGACACCACATGTTCTTTTGCATAGTTAAATAATTCGTCTTCGTCCATATTTTGAACTCTCTTTATTTCACTTTGAACTGCTCTTGCATGTTTTACAGCGTGTAAAACATTACCGGTGCCGGCTTCACCCTTCGTGCGTAACATTGTCGCGCCTTCGCTAATTCGCCTCAAAGCTTCTCCAAGGCTTCTGCATCCACAAAGAATGGGAATTTTAAACTTATGTTTATTAATATGATAATCTTCATCCGCTTTTGTTAAAACTTCACTCTCGTCAATAAAATCAATATCCAATTCTTCTAATATTTGCGCTTCCACTATATGACCTATCCTTGCTTTTGCCATAACGGGAATAGTAACTGCTGCTTTAATTTTCAGTATCATTTCCGGGTCGCTCATTCTGGCAATACCACCCTGCTTACGTATATCAGAAGGTACTCTCTCTAATGCCATAACAGCAACTGCACCAGCTCTTTCGGAAATAATCGCTTCTTCCACATTTGTGACATCCATGATTACACCGCCTTTTAACATTTGCGCCAATCCTCTTTTAAGAATTATGTCTTGATTGTTCATTATTTATTAAAATTATCATTATTCTTTAAATTGTTTATACGTTCTTAGAACTTTTAACAAGTTCAATAAAATACTCGTGCCAAGAGTAATTATTTGTTAATTCAGGATGGAAGGATGTACCCAAAATATTATTTTGTTTGACAGCAATAATATTATCATCTAATTTTAATAAAGTATCCACATTTTTACCTACAGACAATATTACAGGGGCTCTGATAAAAATGGTTTCAAATTTTCCCGCCTTACAAAATTCCGTCGGGTAATCTACATTTATAATAAAACTTTGTTTTTGGGAACCGAAATAATTTCGTTGGACGCATACATCTAAGCCACCTATATTTTTTTGACCGTCTTTTTTCTGACCTATAATAGTATTTGCCAATAATATCAATCCGGCACATGTACCCCAAACCGCTTTTCCTTTTTTAATATGATTTGATATTTCTTGAAAAACATTTTCCTCTATTATTCCCATTGCTGTGCTTTCACCACCAGGAATTATAATTCCATCACATATTTTTACATCATCTATTTTTTTTATCAATATATTTTCTATCTTTATTTTATCTAAAATATGTTTATGCTCTATAAAAGCTCCTTGTAATGCTAAAATACCAATTATCATAATAATTAATATTTTTATTAAAATTAAAAAATATTAACTTATATACTATTTATTTTGCAAAAAACTCTTTCATTTTATCACATACATAATCACAATCTTCAATATTCATTCCATGATGAGCTCCTAATAAAAATCCTTCCGCCATAATTCTATCTGCGTTTGGAAATTCTTCTAAAAAATCACGATAAACTGGGTGTCTGGTAATATTACCTGCAAAACACACTCGCGTCTGAACATTATTTTCTTCTAAAAAAGTTAATAGAGACATTCTATCTTTTGTCATAAATGGAATAGCCAACCAATCAGAGTCAAATGTATTAATCGGTAAGGTGATTTCTTTAACATCCTTCAAATTTTCCAAATATCTATTAAAAATGGCTCTACGTTTCGCCCGAATCTCTTCAATTCTGGATAATTGAACTAATCCAAATGCAGCATTTACTTCAGAAGACTTCATATTATATCCAACTGCTCCATATAAAAATTTATAATCATATGGGATACCATCAATGCTGAATTCAAATCTGGTTTTTACATCCTCTGAATTATCTCCGATTCTTCCCCAATCACGAAACATCGTGGCACGTTTTAAGTATTTTTCTTCGTTACACATGAGCATTCCTCCGGACCCACATGCAGTAATTAAATGACTTGAATAAAAACTAGTAATCGCCATATCAGTTTCTGGTGTTGCGGTGATTGTATCAGCAGAATCTTCAAATAAAATAATATTGGAACCTGCTCTTTTTCTAATTTCTGCCCAATCTGGTTTGGAACCAATCAGACTTGGTAGCATAATAACTTTTGTTTTATCGGTAACTTTTTCCATAACTTGATCTGGAGAAGGAACATATGTACCAATTTCAACATCACAAAATACAGGTTTCAATCCACACTGGATCATTGGCGCAACAGTAGTTGAAAATGTACATGCAGCGGTAACAATTTCATCACCTGGTTGAAGATTTAATGCATTTAAACCTAATAAAATAGCAGATGAACCACTATTTACAAATAACCCAAATTTTTTACTAAATATTTCAGATACTTCTTTCTCAAATTGTACTGTTCTGGGACCAAATCCGGCCAACCATCCATCGTTTAAACAATCAACGACTGCCTTAATTTCGGCATCGCCATATGCTTCTTTTTTATTGGGTGCATACCAAACTTTTTTTCTAAACTCCGACATTATATAAAATTATAATATAAAAAAATTATCAAATTAGCTAATAATAAAAATAATATAATTTAATATAAAATATATTATAATAATAATGAATAAAATTTATATTAAGGACGTTTTTTTCAATAATGAAACATATAAAATATATAATTTAGAACCAACCGTTTGCATTCAATATTTTAATACATCAATAAATGGATTTAATAACATACAACCAACTGATAATATTAATTTATTAAGTGACAATTTACAATTAAAATATATAAAATATGATATTAATTTAGCCCCTATTTTTAAAAATGCCCACTATATGAATTTATCAAATGAAATTTTATATTCTAAAATAAATGAGAAAAATCCTAAATTTTTAAATGTTATTGATAATACATTTTATGAGGTATATAATGTAATTTTCAATTGGCGTGATTCACCTGTTATTTTATATTATTGCAACCGTAATGACCCCTTCATTGTTGTTCAAACATCCAGTTATATGGATTTTCAATATATTATTTATATTAATAATAAAGAAATAATAAACATATCGGAAAATACGTCTGCACATGATTACTACTTTAATGAAATATTTAATAGCATAACATCAACAAATTTGAATTGTTCTAATAAAATAGAATTTGAAAAATATTTATATTTTGGATTTAATTTAAATACAGGGCATCATTTATGGAATGAAATATCTGGACTATATTATTTTTTACAAAATAAAAGTTATCATGATAAAATTAATGGAATCATAATAGGTCCATATGATTGGTTTAACATTGCAGAATTTTTAAAAAAAAACTATAATTTTAATATAATAAATTTTGAAGATAAATTTGGTAAATGTAAGCATTTAAAACCAATAAATTTAAACAATGCATTTCCAATATTTTTGAATAATTATTATATAGATAATAACATAAGCAATACATTTTTCCCCATTATTGTGAATACGGATTCTGTGGTAAAAGAAGAAACCGAACTTTTAGAATTATCATTTGAGATAAGATCCAACCGCAGAGTTTTAAAAAACTCGGATTTTTTTTATATAAACTTAATTGAAAAATTACTTAATGATTACAAGAATTATAAATTAAAAATAAATATAGTAGGTTGCTTTGAAACCACTGTTCATATTATTGATGTTAATACTAATGAAGAATATATTGAACAAAATGTAATAGCAAATAATATTATTCAACATTTTTATCATAATAAAAATATAATATTTGAAAATCTTGTAGGTAAAAAATTTTTAGATATTAAGAATGATATCATAAATAGTAAGTTATCTATTCAAATTGCTGGAACGGGGGTTGTTAATTTAATGACCTGGATTTTTAATACGAAAGCTATATTAATTGGTACGAAAGAATCATTTGGATGGTTATCAATATCACACACTTTATTAGATAAATATAATATAATTCCATGCCCTATAGAATGTATAACACTATCTGATGGTAGATTGCAAGGGATATTTGATCTTGATTATAAATTATTTTACAATTTTTTTAAAAATACACTTGATACATTAATATTGGAGTGACTGAACTCCGTTGGCTATCACATACAGAGTTCATTCGCTCCAGAAGAGGTTAATGAATAATTACCCAACAAAAATACTTTGGTAAATATATAATTTAATTATTAAATAATTATATTTTTTTAAATTCAAATATAGATTTTGCATATGGTAACTCTTGATTGTTGTCATTGGTTAATAATGCTTTAATATCATTAAAAAAATAATAGAAAGTTTGTTCTTGATATGATTTGAATGAATTTTTGTAATATTCTTCATTATTTTCATTTAATTGATTTTCTAAAATATAATTTATGTTATCTAAATTATTACCATAAACCATTCCTCTATTATAAATTGTATTATTAAAATAAAATATTTTTGATTTAAAATAATCATCTTCGCTTACGCCTTCCACCGCATGAATAATAGGAATACAACCACATATAGCCGCATAAATAATATAATATGAATTTGAATCGTAACAATAAAAATACTTGCATTCGTTAAATATATCACTAATTTCTTTTAAGGATAATCCATCAATACATATGCTATCTGGTGGATGGACATATTCAATATTTTTGTGAATCAATGGTGCTTTTTTTATTAAATAACAAGTTTTGTTTCTATTTTCTAATTTCTTATTTGTAAATACATTATTAAAAAAAGGACATGTTAATTGTTTTTCAATTGATTCCCAGTGATATATTAAATCATTTGGGTTCCATGTTTTATAATGGTCCAACGGCATTTCAATACCCAATTCTAATAAAATCCATCTAACTACATTTTTTGCATTCAAATGATTACCTGAAATTATTTCAGGGTAAATAACAACTGCATTATCATCAATTTCATGTATATTGGCAAAATCGTTGCAAAATGGATTTTTATATTTAAGATTATTATGCATAAATAATTTTGCATGATAACCATCACTATATTTATCATTAATTAATTTTGCAAAATAATGTAATACAACTATTCCACCACATTTTATATCAAATGGTGGAATATATAAAATTATTTTGGTTTTATTATTTATTTTATGGTTTTTATATTTACCTTCTAAATGATAATATAATAATATTTTTGTTTCATTTTTATCATCATTTGTATCTTCATTATTAAAGTATAAATTTTTATAATAGTTGTAATCAAAATCATCATAATATTTATAAAAAGATTCTTTATTGCAAATAAAATATTTTTTTTCAAATTTTTTATAATATTCCATTAATTTTTCATAAGTATCAATACTTCTATAATATTGATGGTTGTATATTAAATCTTTTATTTTTTCATTTACAACCGGCTGTGTATAATCATCATTTATTATAAAGTCATATTTAAAATACATTTCATTTGCAAAATAACCATATATATGATAATGACCGAATATTTCATAATCAGTCATGTTCTTTAATTCTATATTAAAATCCCTATACCAATTTATGTCAAAATCGGGATACCAGTCATAAAATTTTTTTTCACATGCGATTCTATTCTCGTTTTTTCCATGATATTTATAATGGGTTATTAAGTCAATATTAGAATAATTTTTTAAGTCTGGGTTGAAACATCTATAAAAACCCAAATCAAAGTCTTCTGTTTCCAAAAAGTCTAATAATTGTTTTTTATTTACTATTCTACCTTCTTTTTTTCCATGATTTTTATAATGAATCATTAATTGATCATCCGTAGATGATTTTAAATCATGATAAATTTGTCGGTAAAAATTTATATCAACATTTTCTTGTTCTATAAATTCTAATAAATATATTTTAGATGCGGTTCTACCTTCCTTTTTCCCATGATTTTTATAATGCACGATTAATTGTTCATTCGTATATAATTTTAAATCATCGTAAAAATGTCTATAAAAATCCACATCAAAATCATTATCAAGCATTAATGTTTTATATTTTAACAAGTTATTATTATTTTCATTCCAATTACTTAAATCATGCATAAAGTTCTTTACATTTTTTTCAATCATCCAATTTTGTATATCCTTTATTTGATCTGCAACTAAATGTAAAGTGGAGCGAGAATAATCTATTTCAGATTGTTTAATTCCATATGCAATACCATATATTTCATTTATATTTTTGTCAATCATATATTCATGTAAAGCGGTCATTTTAAAATAGTCTCTTTTAGATAGACCTTCAACCGGATAAATTACCGATATACAACCACACATTGCTGCGATTATAGATAAAAAGGATAAAGGGTCATATGAAATAAATAATTTATATTTATTAAAAATGCCGATATAATTATTTTGAGTATGATTTCTAGTGATTTCAAATGCATTTGCAGGATGCAACTTTTTAACTGTTGCGTGCTTCTGTTTAACCTTTCGCGTAGTAAAACAAATACCTTTTCTTTCATAATTAAAATTTTTAATTTTAGGATTTGTATAAAAAAGCGACAAATATTTTACTGAGATATTGTTATCTACAATACTATTATCGCTATTAAAAAAATAAACGAGTTCCTGTGGTCCCCACGTATAGTAATAATTATGGGGTACATTTTGACCCAACTTACTTAGCATCCATCTTACAACATATTTTGCATTTAATGGATTGCCTTGAATACCCTCACAATAAATAACAATAGTGTTATCCAAGTCTGTTATATCATTTTTATCAATAAATTTATTAAATATAGTAGTTTGTGCATTATTATCATATATATTACATATTTTAACATCTACACCAAGACTATCTAGTAATTGAGCTAAATAATATTGAACAACGGTTCCCCCATTACTTTCAGAAAAATGATTATGTAGAAATATTACGATTTTTTTTTTGGTATCATTCATATTTTATATTTATGTTATATAATTTTTATTTTTGTGTGAATATATTTATATGAAAATTTTAATTACTGGGGGTAATGGGAATATTGCAAAAATGATAAAACAAAATTTATCATCTACTAAATATAAAATAACCAATTTATCAAGGTCTGAATTGAATGTATTAAGTGAATTTGAAATTGAAAAATATTTAAAAATCCATGAATATGATATTTTAGTGCATACTGCTATAATGGGTGGTAGAAGGACAAAGGAAGAAAATGGCGATATCACGCATAATAATCTATTAATGCTTGAAAATTTATTAAAGTTTTCAAGTAAATTTAAAATGATTATAAACTTTGACTCTGCCGCAATATACGATAGAAATACGGATATACTAAATAGAAAAGAAGAAGATTTACTTACTATACCTACAGACTATTATGGATTTTCAAAATATTTAATATATCAACGCTCTTTACAGTATAACAATGTATATAATTTCAGAATTTTTAATATATTTCACGCACGCGAAGAAAACGATCGCTTTATTAAAAGTTGTTTTAATGCCAAAAAAAATAATACTCCAGTAACAATATTTGAAGACAAATATTTTGATTTTGTTTATGAAGATGACTTTGTGAAAATAGTAAAATATTATTTTGATAATTGCGAAAAAAATGAAAAATTATTGAAAACAATCAATATTTGTTATGACCAAAAATATAAATTGTCAGAAATTGCAAATATAATTTTAAATGATAATAGTAAAATTAATATTCAAACTAATTGTAGTAATAAAAATTATTCTGGAGATGGTTCATTATTAAAAACATTACATATAGATTTAATTGAATTAAAAAATAGTTTAATTATTTATTCTAACAAAATAAATTAAAACCCATAATTGCAATATATTTCTATAAAATATTTTCATAGAAATATAAATATGATGAGAACCAAATTTTATATGCGTAGATTAAAACGTATAATAATACGTTAAACAACGGAGTTATTTTCATTATTATCCTCATCCGGTATATCATCCAATATATCATCCGGTATATCATCCGGTATATCATCCGGTATATCATCAGGTATATCCGGTTTTAATGGTTTAAATTTATCCATATACGAATAAATAGAATCGTATAATCTATCCTTCCAGAATGAATCCGATAACCAAAATTGATGCCCTGCAAAACTGTCTCCATTATAAAATAATTCACTTGAAAATTGTGAGCCCGTTTCCCAATCTGCAACCGTTCCTATATTCAATCGCTGCATATGCTTTGAAAAATAAACATCCTCGGATATTATTTCTTTTGTAAATTTATTTTCTTTATTTACGGCTTCAATGACATCAATCATTACTTGTTTTGATCGCAAACTAATACCGCCATTACCAACACTAATCGGTAAAACATCTTTCTGCCATGGAGCGCCAATATAATCATATTGGATAAATTGTTCTATATTATCATTAAAAATAAAACTATCCTCTTGATAAATTAATATAGTATCTCCTTTAAACATCTCCCAAAAATCAACACTTTTTAATAAATCATTATACTCACTGATTGATATATTATTATTCACCGTTTTGATTATTTTTATGTTTTTTGAAATATTATTACATATAGAAATCATAGAATTATAATTGTCATTTCCACACACAACAGTATAACTCCAATCACAACCTATACGCATAATTGCATTGCGTATTAAAAATTCTACATGTGGAAATTCGCGAAATTCTACAAAAACGGCCTCTTTGGATTTATTTATTTCTAATTCAGGTAAAATAAAACAATTCCGCATGTAATCCAAATATTTAAAACAAAAGTACCGAAATTCTATTTTGGGATCATTTTCAATTTTAATATTTTGAATATTATATTTATCGGTAAAGTCACTCATTTTATTTTTATAAGTTTGTTTCATATACAACACGTTTTTCATAATTTTTTTATGTCTTTCAATATCTTTTTTACAATTACTGTCATCCTCTATAAAACAAGTATTTAATAAATTATTTGACAAATTCGGGGTTTCTTCTGTATAGACAATCGGTTTTGGTGCAATATTGGCTTTTGTTATATTAATATAATCATAATACGATTCAATCTCCATAGGTTCTTCTATTACTAATGTATTCTCTGGAAAACATGTTTTTTCTATTTGTATTATTTTTTGATTATATGTAATCATATCTGTTAAATTAACTGCCGTCCGACCTTCCAAACGACCCTGATATATCCAGTGTTCCCAGGCATCCGCCGCATTATCTAGATAATTTAGATCATCATAGTTTTCAACATACATTTTCCAATCAAAATTGGAATATTCATTATTAACATCATTTTCATATTTTTTCCAGTGATTTTTGGGCAACATATTATGGTGTTTTTCATTATCATTATCATTATCATCATTTTGATCTTTTATAGAAAATATCACACGCATTTCATTTTTTCCATGTTTTGACCAATGTTTCCAGGCATCTATCTTATTGGTAATATGTCTTAAATCATGATATTTTTTGACATATTTTTCCCAATCAAAGAATTCACACTCTTCTTCATCATCCATAAATGTTCGGTCTTCTTCTTTTCCGTGATTAATCCAATGATTCCACGCATCTACCTTATTGGTAATATGACTTAAATCATCATATTTATTCACATATTTTTTCCAATCAAATGATTCATCTAAATCATCTATGAATGTTCGGTCTTCTTGTTTTCCGTGTTTAGTCCAATGATTCCATGCATCTACCTTATTAGTAATATGACTTAAATCATTATATCTATTTATATATTTTTCCCAGTCAAAAATTTCATATTCTTGACTATCACATATTTTATCTAGTGAATCACAATTTCTTCCTTCTTTTTTACCGTATTTAAACCAATGTCCCCATGCCAGTTCTTTACTATTTATATGTGTTCCCAAATCTGGATAATTTTGAATATATTGTTTCCAATCAAAACGAACAAATTCCGGGTCGGAACTATGTGGATTTAACGATAAAATTGTTTCTGGTGTTTTTAATGTAAAATATTGCAAATGATATTTCTTTCCAAATTTATTCCAATGATGCCATGCTATATCTCTGTTTTTTATATTTATTCCTAAGTCGGAAATTATTCTTTCTTTATGCTTATTATAATAAGCGTCCCAGTTGAAATTTTCTATTTTTGTATTCCCTGTTGTCATATACAACTTTTATTGTATATATATATTATTTTTTATTAATTTACCCCAAATAATTTTTAATCAATATTCACTTGTATCCAGTCATTAAATACAAAAATATCATCATACCACGTATGTTTATTTTTTGGATAATATATTCTTTCTGAATAAAAAGCGAGAAACCCCATTAGCCATGAAAATGTACCCCCCGATAATAATAGATTCTTGCACGTAGATGCAAACATAATTGTTTTTACCTCATCCAAATCAATTATTTCCAAATTATATTTTTTTATTAAAAATTTACAGAAATCGCTTTGAATCGTGTCACTAGAAATATACCCCTTTTCAAAATTTAATACTGATAATATGTTATCGTAATAATCTTTATTATTACTTTGATAAATCTCATTTTGAAGGTCACCTAAACGAACGTGTATAAAAACATCTTGATTATTGTTATATCGTTCCTTAAAGATATTTGTTTTTTTTATATTTTCTGTAAATATTTCTTTAAATTTATCTCGCAAATAGAAACAAAACTCTTTTGTTTGACAAAAAAAATCATCAATATCAATAATAATATTTTTTTCTATTTTTTCATTATTTTTAATAATATTTAAAAAGGAATTATCCGATAAAAAAAAATCTTCGTTGAATGTTTTCTTTCCGATAAAAAAAGTAACTCCTAGTTCTTTAAATTTGTCGTAATATTTATATGAAACCTTCAAATTATTTTTTATGGCAATAAAATGAAATGCCATATTTATTAAAAATAAATTTCCAAAACGTGCCTTGTGTATTCTTGTCGTATTTATGCGACTAAATGCACGTTCTTCTTTAGAACCGTGATTCACCCAATGGTACCATATTTGTTTCCTATCCAAACTGACCAAATCTGTATTTATTGCAATATACGTTACCCAATCAAAATTTTCGTAATTAATGATTTCTGGAGATGGAACCTCAAAAAAAGAATGGTTATTTTTATTTTTCAATTCATGCCATATTTGCCATGCAGAAATTTTATTATTTATATTATTATTATTAGATAAATCGTTATAATATTGAATATAATATTCCCAATCAAATTTTTTATATGCTTTTAAAAGGACATTTATTTTTTTTGGAATGGGTACTTTTTTCCTATATTTATTTATTCTCATTTTTATATTTTTATCGTCTATATTTTGACATTGACCATCTGTATTTTCATCTATATCTAAAAAAAAATATTCCCGATTTTCATTTTTTCCATGTGTTATCCAGTGCTCCCACGCTTGTTTTTTACTTTTCATAAAAGATAAGTCTTTGTAAAAATCTATATATTTTTTCCAATTTAAATGTATATATTCTGATGAAGAAAAGGATATATTTTTGTTAGATTCATAATTATTTATTTCTTGTATATATGACATTCGTTTAATAAATGATAATATAAATATTTTTTTATTAATTATAATATATAACTTATTATAATAATTGTATTATGATTGAAATAATGAGTATAAATAATGCAAAAAAAATGATGAAAAAAAAAGGTATAATTATTTATACTACTATTCAAAATTGTGAAGAATATTTTTTAAATGCATGTTCTAATATAGAATTATTAGCAGATTGTTTTAATAGTATATGCATAATTATAGTTGAATATGACTCTACAGATAATACTAGACAACTATTAAAAAAATGGATGCAAATAAATATTAAAAATATGGTAAAGCATTACATTTTATTTGACAATTTGGATAAACAATTTCCATTACATTCACAACGTCTAGCACATTGTAACAATAAAATATTAGATTATATATTTACAAAAAATTTAAACAATTTTTATCAATATGCAATTCACTGTAATTTTGATAATACTGTATGGTCTATTAATTTAGATGGTTTATGTAGTTGTTTTCAATATGATGTAAATCAATGGGATGTTATAACTGGGGTAAATAACAACAATAATTATCATGACTACTCTGCGCTTCGTTGTGAAAATACGTGGTTTAATAAAAACATTTTTTCGTGTGAAGCAAATAATATAAATTATGAAACAAAAACGGACGAATTTTTGCAAATATTAAAAAAATCAAATAGTCCTCTAAAAGTCCAATCTTGTTTTAATGGATTTGGAATATATAAACTAGAAAAACTTAAAAATTGTTATTATGATTCATCTTATAAATGTAATTCTTGCAATGGTAAAAATAAAGGGTGTGTAGAAGGTAATATTCATGTTGGTCTTCATAAATCAATGATTCTTAAAAATTGTAACCTTTTTATAAATAAAAAAATGCAGATACAAACATTTCCAAAAGGTATTACCTATGAAAATTTTTTAAAAAATATGGAAAATAAAATACCAAATATCAATAAAAATGTGTTACTAAATTTATTAGTAAATAATGTAATTGATACAACAGGATTATGGCTAGAATTTGGAACAGGTAATGGTTTTACAACTAATCAAATTTCCCACTATTCCAAAAATACATTATATTCGTTTGATAGTTTTAAAATATATCCATACAAACATTCCGAAATTACGAATAGTAAAATAGAATTTATTTTTCCCGAATTTTTAAATGAAAATGTTGAATTAATAAAAGGATATTTTTCAGAAACTATTCCAAAATTTAAAAAATTAAAACTATATACGTTTGAGAAGTATATATCATTTTTACATATAGATTGTGATATATATCAATCTACTTGTCAAATATTTGATCATTTATACAATACAATAAGCAATAATTGCGTTATTATATTTGGTAAATTTATAAATTATCCAAATTATCATCTTCATGCATTAAAATCATTTTATGAATTCGTACAAAAATATGAAATTACATTTGAATGGGTTGGAATGAATGGTATATTTTCTAGAGATTTATCTACAAAAAAGGATGGATTTTCAAATACTGATAATGAAAATGTTGCAGTTAGAATTATAAAAAATCCATATTTTAATGAGATAGAATTAGCGCATACAACCGAAAATGTAAATGAAACTGAAAATGAAAATGAAAAAGAAAATGGTTCGTCTTTAAGAATCACATCCGAGAATAATGAAAATTTTATTCAGTTTAATTGGCAAAAATATACATCTTTTTATAAAGATTTAAATCATATTGTAACAAAACAAGATGCATGGTTTCATTGGAAAAATAATGGAATAAACGAAGGAAGAAATTATTTTCACAACAATGAAAAATTTTATATGCCAGAATTATTTGATTGGAAAAAATATATTGAAACATATGTTGATTTATCCTCATTACAAACTCAAGAGAGCGCATGGCAGCATTGGATAAATAATGGGATTATTGAAAACAGATCATTTTTTGAGGTGAAACATAATTTGGATGAAGGAAAAGATATTTTTGACTGGGAAACATACAAAAATAAATATACAGATTTGTCACATTTAAATACGAAAGAAGAGATATGGGAGCATTGGATAAATCACGGAAAAATAGAAAGTAGAGAATATTTTTTTACTAATTCTACAAATTCTACAAATTCTACAAATTCTACTGATATTAATTATACTACTAACCTAGTTTATAATAATACCTCTGATTTTGACTGGTTTTTCTATGTCAATAATTATGAAGATTTATCATATATAAAGAATGAAAATGACGCATTGAATCATTGGATAACAAACGGAAAAATAGAAGGCCGAATTAGTAGTTTTGATTGGTGTTTATATATTGGAAACTTAAATTTGGCGCCTTACGGAATAAATACAAAAGAATATGCATTGAAACATTGGATAGAAAATGGGAAAAAAAAGTACCAAATTCCAAACGATTTTAATTGGATGGATTACGTTAGAATAAATATTGATTTAAGTGCATTTATTACAACTGAAAGTGAAGCAAGTTATCATTGGTTAAATTTCGGTATAAATGAAAATAGGTCTTACAAATAAACTTCCAGAATTACAATGTGATAATTTGGTGAAGTAATTATGATCATTCAATACATGTAATTGTGGTGGATTACTATTCATCCAATACAATAACATAGTACTTAATTTTAAACTCCATAACATTAGTGAAGGAGTTCAGTCGCTCACCTTCGCTATCGCTATCGCTACGGCTCGCTTTAAAATATAATATATAATTAAATTTATAATTAAATATATTATATAATTATATACTATAAAATGGAAAGTAAAATTGTATTTACAAGTTTGCATAATTTTGATTATGAGGTTTTAGCGGAATTAACATTACATAAAAATAAAAAAATTTATTGTGAAAAACACGGTTATCCATTAGTATTTAAAAATGATAATTGGCATAATATATGCATTGGGTTTGAAAAAGCATATGTAATTAAAGATGCATTTGAAAAACATCCACTTTGCGAGTGGGTTTTTATGGCTGAATGTGATACGTTAATTACAAATATGAATATAAAATTGGAAGATATATTAAAAGATGAAAAAAAACATGTCGTTGTTACTTCAGACTGTAATGGAATAAATGCAGGTAATTTTTTTGTAAGAAATACGATAGAAGGTAAAGAGTTTATTCAATCAATGATAGATAGTATATCCGCATATCCACATGAACAGGCATTTATTATTGATTCATATTTTGGTTCAAAAAAATATACAGATATAATGAGTATGTATCCACAAAAAATATTTAATTCTTACGATTATTATATTTATGGAAATGCGTACCCACATGGTTTGGATATGTTTGGGAACAATGGTCGTTGGGAAGATGGTGATTTTATTATACATTGGCCAGGTACCTCATTACAGCATAGACTAAACTTAGCAAATGAATATTTACTAAAAGTCAAATGTACGGGTGAAACTTGTTCTACTATAGAGCAAATTGCTTCCGTAGATCCAGCTGCGCCAGTATAGCTAGCTGCATCAGTAGATCTGGTAGCAGCAGCAGATCCGTGGGAGAAACCGGTTATACTGTAGCAACCAAAAATATTTAATAATACTATAAAAACAATAAATATTATTAATAATCACAAATCTATGTATATTATCAAAATTAAAATTTACTATCAATATTATAATTTTTATAAAATTGATAATCAAATAGATATATATATCCATATTTATTACCTACAATTGCAACCACAATTAGAACCGGCAGCGTCTATTTTTGCGGTGACTCCATCCGGGCAGCAACCGTATCTAGTTCCTGCACATCCGCCAATAGGTGGTACTGGGATAACACCAAAATTAACATTGGAATCCCGCTTTATATTTACTACACTTCTAATAACAGTTCTGTCGGGATAGCGTGTATTAAGAATTTCCTTGCATTCTGCTATAACAAGTTCATATGAATGTTGCGTAGCAATCTCTAAAGAAGTTGTATCAATTGCAGAAGCTGAAACGGTTGCGGTTTCTACCGAACCATCACTAAAAAACCACTCTTCATTGAAGTACGTAGTACATTGGTAGTAAGTAACCTCCGTCATTATATTAAATAAAACTATAATAATTATTTCAAAAAAAAAAATTTTTAAATATATAATGCACCGTATTTATTAAACAGGTACCGTTAATTTTACGCTGAACAGCAAGTATATTGAACACCCGCCTGTGGATTACCTACACATCCCCCACTTGCATACTTACAGACACCATCGGTAAAATAATAATTATTTGTACCTAATGTATTTGCACAATAACTACACATCCAGTCACATCCGGTACCTGACGCTACCGAAAATGAGACACAATTATTAGAAACGGTGCAATAACCAATTTCTGCCTCTACAGATGCACTAGAGGCAAAAAAAGCAAGTAGAGAAAAGAGAGTATTCGCTAAAAGTTTCATACTTTATAAATTATACACATTATTATTTATTTTCATATACATCAATAATTATAGTTCTGCAACTTTTATTTGACAATACCGTTATTTGTCCGATTTTATCTAAATAATAATCCGTTCCTGATATTATTTTTTGCGTGTCAGTTAAACCAGAATATTTATTATCTTCCTCATCCGGTATTTCATTATAAAGATTACCGCTTACCGTAATAGAACCTTCTTCCAGATAATAAACAGAATGCGTATCGTTTATAATAGTTGAGCCATAAGTATCAACAAAGATTGTTTTATATTGAATCCGTGTTCCAGCAACTATATGATATGTTTTCTCTCTATACAATGTAGTTACAAACATTAATATTTGAATGCGAGTCCCTTGTTTCTCCAAAACGGTATTGATATTTGTAATCGTTTTTGAATGTTGTTTTGTATCATAATACATTTGAAAATTATTTTTATTGTCCATGGATTAATAAATAATTATATTAAATAAAATGCAAAAATTATGATGCAAATAGATGCAACTAGATGCAACTATATTTTATTTTAATTAAGTATTCAAAAAAAAATTGATTTATAAAAAAGCTATTTAAATTGTGCAAAGATATAATAAAGTAATTCATAAAATGATGCAAAACAGTGAAAATATACAAGTCGGCGATATTGATGAACGTGGGTTTATCAATAATTTGTTCCGTAAAGGTTTTACCCATGCAAAATCTTTAAGTGAAGGTCATGGTAATTCTGTGGATGCTCGTGCAGCCAATATCAGTTATCATGTTGAACAGACAAAAATTAAAGAGGTAGATGATGGGTGTGGTATGGATCAAACCGGGTTGAAAAATGCATTCAGTGTATATAAGCCGAATCATGCCAATGACCGCTCTATTGGGGTATCTTCACTTGGAATGAAAGCTCACCTTATTATTTCAGGAAATAAAAAGCCCACAAAAACGATCACAAAAAAAGAAAACGGACCTTATTTAACTGCAGAAGCTCCATGGGACATAATTTACGGAGAAGGGCGCTATACAAATATGATAAATATTCGGCCTTCAAATCAAGAAGAGATTGATGAATTCAACCTGGACCGTGCAAATTCCAATGTTAAAAAAGGAACAACCCATATTTTCAACTATAATTCGGCATTAGCAGAAGCAATTGCGCAACAATTTGAACCCCCATCTGATAATTTTGTTCCGGAGGACCAATTTTCCGTGATATATGGTCGTTTTCCACAAACCGTCACCTTTCATCATTTTGAAAACCCGCAGCAACCCAAAGTGCTGCAAAATTATAATTACTTTGATGCCATAGAAACGGAATTTTATGGTGGAATTCAAGAAGACCGCATCAATTTCATGAAAAATAATTCTGGCGACGTACGTTTTATTTGGACCTCAAGCGATGGTAACGATTATGAAATTCCCCGAACAGGCCGCGGCTGGGGAAATGAGGTGCGTCGCGTAACAACCAATTTATCATTATATGACAGATTTGGCCAAGCAACTGTTATTTCTGGCATAAGAAGAGACCCAGCATATTTTGATGATGAACATCCTGTAATGCCCGGTGGTGCCATTGTAATGCATCCATATGACCAAGAACATGTGGGAGAACAAAACTTTGAGTTTCTAGCAAAAATGTCAATAATTCGTAACGGACAGCTGATTGGTGTTACCGAATTACCAGGACCCAAAATTTCTTCCGCCCGCGGTAATGGAGAAACCATGAGCAAACTGTTCAACGTCCATTGCGAATTCCGGTATGACCCCATCTCAACGCAGGACAATGAACAGGATTTAATTGTAGGTGTTCAAGAAAATAAAAATCAATATATTTGTTCCATGCCACCCAATTTGTTGCGTCTGATTAAGTACATGAAGTTTGATAAGGCTCAAAAGGTTTGGAATTATTTTAAGGAACGATACGCAGCCGTTGCGCCTATTCCTGTTCCTATTGTTGTTCCTCAACCTGTTCCTATTGTTGTTCCTCTTCCTCCACCGGTTCCGGAGCCTATTGTTGATTATGAATCGGAATCGGATGATGAATCAGAGCATGTTCCTGATCCACCAGTGGATTCTGATGCTGACGAGTCTGATGCTGATGAGTCTGATACGGATTCTGAGATAGATGTACCAAATCCGGTTCCAGTAGATGTTCATGGTCATCGCCGCGGATTAGTTCGCGGAATTGAGTTACATAATGAAATGAAAAGAGTATTCACACAGATTCAAGAAGAATCTAGTTATTCCAATCCGGATTTGATTCAATTATATAATATTTTATGTAAAATAAACATAGAAGAACACTCGCTATAAATAAAAACTACAAAAATAAAGAACTATAAAAACTAAACAACTAAAAAAAAACTATAAAAAACTACAAAAATAAAGAACTATAAAAATCTATAAAAATAAAAAATCTATAAAAATTGTGTATATTTGTACTTTGTATTTTTTATTGCAGCGCAATAAATCCTTGCTCTGCGAGTTCAGACCCCCATTGTATATTTGGCTTTGTTTCCCATTCCGTGTAAGCCTGTGCTTTACTTGTGGGCCTTTCTAATTCTAATAATTCCTTTAATGCACGCATTCTCCTCTCTAGTGGCTGCATTTTTGCAGGTAATTTTCGGGATAATTGTTTCCACCTCCATTCAAATTGTAGTGCCGCCTTCCAATCCGGGAAACCTTCCACATAACATACTCTGTCCCACGATTCGCCTTTAGAAACCCGAGTTCCGGTAGCATGCGCACCACCTTTGATTTCCTTATTATGTTGTCTTAATCGGCGATTTACATCTACTGTTGCGCCAACATAGGTTGCCCCGTCAGTAGATTCCAAAAGATAAACAAAAGACATTCTTTCTTTACATGTGGAAGAGAGAAAAGTAGATAGAATTGAACCGCGCCTACAGATATTTAATAAATATATATTTCGTGAAAATATATTTATTTATTCAGGTTCTCTATCAATGACAACTTCTTTCGCAATATTTTTAATAATCTTATTATAATTATTTATATCATCATCTTCAGTTGAACCACCCATTGATTGATTCACGATTGCCAAATACTTGTCGCATTTAACAGATTCTGGGTTTTTATGCTCTGGATTTTCTTGTCGCCATTCATTTATCTGTCGCTGATTTTTGTGCGCAACATGTTTAATCATTTTTGTTATTTTTTCATTTTTTCCATTCTCTTTTTCCCAGGCATTTTCGTCTTTCACGTACATGGTTTCACGTTTTAAATCGCTGCAATGAATTGGGCGCTTACAAACATCCAAGTCTTTTAATTTATTCACTACAATATGACTGATTCCTTTCACGTAACCGAGTTCCCCTACCCTTTCTAAATCCGATAATTTTAATTGCAAAGAATTCACGAAATCCATAATATTCATAGCATCTTTGCACTGTTCGTTTAAAAAAAAGTTTAAGTTGAATTTTGTTTTGTTAGTAGTGTTATTTGAATTGGTGATTGTTGTTGTATTACCGACACCTTTCCCAACCAATTCCAACATTTGTTTGTTTTGGTCTAATATTTGTTTATTTTGGTCTTTCAACAATTCACGGAATTCATTGTTTTGCTTCAACAGTTCTATTACAAGTTCGCAAGATATTACATTATTAGATGCATCGGTTATCGGGGTTGCTAGCACTTCTTGCGTTTTTTCGGATTCGGTCCAGTTGCACTTTTGTTTATGCCTGCATAAACTAGACATATGATTATATTCAACGCCGCACTCACATTTATAACGTATCTGTCCTTTTTTGCATGCTTCCATTAGCATTTCGTTAGCATTGTTAGCTTTAAGATGTTTAGGAGTTGATAAATGTTTTTCATAACTGCTTTTCCTGCACGTTGTATAGTCACATATTTTACATTGAAATGTTTTTGAACTTTCACTTGTATGGTCGTTAGCATCTGTGGTTGGTAACTCAACCGGTACCAAGTTTTGCTTCAGTTTTGGTTTCGGTAATGGTTCAATGCTATTTAATGTGGCGTTTAATGAAATAAAATATTCCTGCTCTTTTTTCCTAGCTTCATAATGGTCATGGCAATTATAAAAATTTATAATTTCCATTTTCCAATTTATCCATCCTCCATTATTTCTAATTACTTCATATAACTTACAGTTATGGTTTGCAGATTTTTGATTAATGCAGCTTTGTTTATGTGCGTGTTTTCTTTGAACAAAGTTTGTAGTATGACCCACATATACATCTAAAATTGTTTTATCTCTGCATGTTATTTTATAAATAATGGTATTTGAATAATCAATCTCTAATTTTGGCATAGTATTAATTATATCTTATATTTATATTATTTTAATATTATTTTCTTAAAAGTGATTATGAAATATTTATAAGATTCCCTAAATAATTTCCCAAAAATAGTTAAAAACTTTTCAGTCACAAACATTTAAAAGAAAAATCAATTTGAAAGCGATATGCTCTAAATCTCGTTTTGGACAAAACATGCATTTTTTTACTTTAAAAGTTTTTTTGGCCAGAAAAAAAAGGACAAAAAAAATGTCCAAATTTGATTGGCCGAAAAAACTTTTAAAAACAAAAATACATGCATCTTCTTTAAGTTCAAAATCCAATATATGTTATTTCGGGAGGAAGTTACCAATACCATTGCAATTCGCCCTTTTTACTTTTCATTAATGCGATAGAATACAAATAATTAACTAAGATAAATACGTTAATAACAATAGAAGAATTGAATGTAATTTCACCCCAAATACGATATGTGGTTAGGGATTTTACAGTATCAAAATTACCTACTTTGAATAAAGCGACTAATATAAGTACCAAACTAATGCAAAATAAAAAGGCAGATTCACCATACAGATATTTTGTGTCTTTATTTGTGACGATTGATTGTAAAATAAATATATTTACGGCAACTAAAAAAGATATAGCCAAAATTCCGTCATTCATATCTGTTACTTTTGACCATTCGGATTCAATATGTGTAATCGGTCCAAACGCACATAATTGCCATAATAAATATACATTCAATATGATTACCAAAAAGATCGGTTTATATACATCAAATGAATTTTTTCTTGGAAATGCAGCTGTCTCAAAGACACCAACAATTAAAAATGTTACGAGAACCATAATTATAACTGGTATAGAGCCTAGATGGTTAAAATATATTTCGCCAGTATCCGTTTCTAAATTGCCTATTGGATAACCGATACCAATAATACCGGTAACTTCATTATCATTATCTAGTTTTTTAGTAAATCGCTTAAAATAGGACCGTTTTTTAGTAGGAACGCGAGGTGGAGTATGTGCTATCCAAAAATAAGACATATTATTACATCCATTTTCCAGTTCTGGTGCATTAAACATATTTTTTATTAGGTCTGGATTTGTAGGAAAAGAACTAAATGCAAGATAATCATGATTCGCAAGTTTTAATTGGTCTGTATATAATAAATTCACAAAATTTGGGTCAGGTGTTACTTTTAATACAAAATCAAGTGGTTCATCGTTCGTTTTTTCGTAAATAAAAAAATAATTTTTTGTATTACCGGTTTCCAAATACATATTTTTCTCAATTAAATTATAATTAAGCCATTCACTGTATTCCATATTTTCCAACATATTTACTCGTTTATTAAGTGAATCACAGAATTGATCTTCTATTTTATCTTGGTTTAATTTATTTTCTTCGGCTGATTTTTTGACATTTGGATGATACCAATCTCCCCATTTTCTAAAATAAAAATAATATGTTAAAAAATATATTATAGTAATTACACAACAAGTTATAAAAAGTCTTTTCATCTATACTATAATAATATAAAATTAAAATAGATATTTGTATATTTTTACAATTAAATTAAATTCAATTTCCTTCGGCTACGTCTTGTCCTAGATGGCAGAATTTATCGGTTACGGGTAATAACTAAACATAATAAGAAGAAATAATAAGAAGAAATAATAAGAACATTATTGTATAATCAGGTAAATAATATGTTCCTTTAAAAATGGAACAATTAATAATAGTTATTTAAGAATTATAAAATTATATTTTAAATAAAAAATAATTTATTGCTAGTATATATAATGAGTGATGAAACATATTATGCATCGGCAACTGCATCAGCATTTGCAATAACTCAAATAGGAACAATAGTTACAGCATCAGCATCTGCGTCAGCATCATCAACCGTTTCTTATGAGGTTGCGTTTAATCAGGCATTCGCAAATGCCAGTGCAATTGCACAAGAAACCGCAAATTATGATGTAGATTTAATTAATCAAGCCATAAATGACACCATAAAAACTATAGAAGAAGGTGGGGTTACTGGAATATATGGACATACTGGAGCAACTGGAGCAGCGGGACCTGCTGGTGCAACTGGAGCAGCAGGACCTGCCGGTTTAGGAGCAACTGGAGCAACCGGTGCAACTGGAGCAGCAGGACCTGCCGGTTTAGGAGCAACTGGAGCAACCGGAGCAACCGGAGCAACCGGAGCAGCGGGAGCAGCGGGAGCAACCGGAGCAGCGGGAGCAGCAGGAGCAACTGGAGCAGCGGGAGCAGCAGGAGCAACCGGAGCAGCGGGAGCAACCGGAGCAACCGGAGCAGCTGGAACAACTGGAGCACCCGGGCCATTAGTAACTGCTTTAATAGCCGGAGCAGGAGCAACAATTGGTCCTGGAGCAACCGGAAACGTAGAATTTCAAACTAGCACTAATAATAATTATTTTAGTGCAGATAGTTATATTACTATTGTTGATACAAGTAATACTACATCATATTTTAAAATAACTAATATAGTAACATCTTTGCCATTTACAGTAACAATATTAAATATAGAAGGTACAACAGCAATTATTGGGGCGGGTAATTACGTAGCTCTTGTTGGTCCTCGTGGAGCAACTGGTTCTACTGGCTCTACTGGAGCAACTGGATCTACGGGTGCAACAGGATCTACGGGATCAACAGGAGCAACTGGATCTACTGGATCTACGGGTGCAACAGGATCTACAGGTGCAACTGGATCAACTGGAGCAACTGGAGCAACTGGATCAACTGGATCAACTGGATCAACTGGCGCAACGGGCGCAACTGGATCTACGGGTGCAACTGGATCAACTGGATCTACGGGTGCAACAGGATCTACGGGATCAACAGGAGCAACTGGATCTACTGGATCTACGGGTGCAACAGGATCTACGGGTGCAACTGGATCAACTGGAGCAACTGGAGCAACTGGATCAACTGGATCAACTGGATCAACTGGCGCAACGGGCGCAACTGGATACGGATTTACAGGAGCAACAGGATCTACTGGCTCCACCGGAGCAACAGGAGCAACTGGATCTACAGGCTCTACCGGATCAACTGGCGCAACTGGATCTACAGGAGCAACAGGAGCGACTGGATCTACTGGTGCAACTGGAGCAACTGGCGCAACGGGCGCAACTGGATCTACAGGAGCAACAGGAGCAACTGGATCTACTGGAGCAACAGGATCTACTGGAGCAACCGGATCTACTGGTGCAACTGGAGCAACTGGCGCAACTGGATCTACAGGAGCAACAGGATCTACTGGCTCCACCGGAGCAACAGGATCAACAGGAGCAACTGGATCTACAGGAGCAACTGGTGCAACTGGATCTACAGGAGCAACAGGAGCGACTGGTTCTACTGGAGCAACAGGATCTACCGGTGCAACTGGAGCAACTGGCGCAACGGGCGCAACTGGATACGGATTTACAGGAGCAACCGGATCTACTGGCTCCACCGGAGCAACAG
>Ga0209086_10000117_pt1 | contig 70571 bp, 58 predicted proteins | sample M_130207_XF_Meta_FD_187312 | JGI IMG/M metagenome (GOLD analysis project Ga0209086, IMG submission 187312) | Freshwater microbial communities from Lake Montjoie, Canada to study carbon cycling - M_130207_XF_MetaG (SPAdes) (version 2) | ecosystem: Environmental > Aquatic > Freshwater > Lake... | reverse complement strand
ACCTATATACTGGAGCCGTTGGAATTGAAACGCAAAATATTAATAAAGAAATATATATTTTTCCAAATCCGAATATTGGAAAATTTAGCATTCAAGTTCCGGACAATAAACAATATGATGTAGCTGTCTGCAATATGCATGGTGAAGTAGTATTTGAAGAACGACAAATACATTCATCACAAAATATTATTGAACTAAATCATGTTAAGCCAGGTGTTTATTTTGTTCGCTTAACTATTGACAATACAACAATTTCAAGAAAAATCATCATTAACAAATAAATCTTATATAATGATATAATGCATATATCTTAATGTATGAATAAGTTAAAGTATCATATATAAAAGTATGTAATAAAGCAATAAACAATAAAAAACCGATAATTACTTAATGTAGTTATCGGTTTTTTGTTAATATTATATTAGTATACATCGAATCTTTTTCATTTATATATTAATATCTTGAATGATAGGAATAATAAGAATTGATTTTTTTAATTCATAAAATGGAAGTTCTCTAACCATTTTGTTTGCTGTTTCTTCATCAAGATTTTTAAGTATCAAAACTGCTCCATCTTTTGTTGGCCTTAAAAAAAGTTGATCAAGAAAACCATCTTTTTTCCATTGTGATACCATTGCTCGTTCTTCTTGTAAAATTTGTGAAAAATTAGCTGGAAGATTGTCTGTATCAATAGTAAGTACTACAAGTATTTTGTTCATGATTTTGAATCCAATAAAGTAGATCTTAACTCAGGAAATCGATAAAAAGCGATTAATAATAATATCGATTGAACTATGCAAGGCACCAAAATTGACTCATCATGTTCTAAATGTGTTGCTATTGCCCCACCCATATATGCAGCTAATAAAATAGTGCCAATGATGCCTGTTCTTGGAATAATAAATAGCATGACACATGCTAATTCTAGTATGCCTAAAATTGTAAAGGTAGCTGAATCAATCCCAAAATTGGTGGCCATTTTAAGACTTTCTTCATTTGCAGTTAATTTTCCTAATGCGCTGCCTATAAAAACCAAAGATATTAAGCCTGTTAATACCCAATAGATGATTTTGTTCGATTTCATATCATATTGATTTAGTTGTGTAAAAATGGATAATCAATATATCCTTTGTCTTGTCCCGAATACATTGTTGTTTTGTCTACTTCATTCAAATCAGTATTTAATTCAAATCTCTTTGGAAGGTCTGGATTTGCGATAAATAATTTCCCATAAGAAATCATTTGAGCATGTCCTTTTACTAATTCCTCTTCTCCAGTTTCTCTTGTATAACCACAATTTGCCATTATTGGATGCTCTGATATAGTGTCAATAAACTCTATGATATGTTGAGGATATTGAGGAAATTGATCTGTATCAAAAGGAACATCCATTATATGTAGATACGATAATGATTTTGTATTTAATGAGTTTATTAAATCAGTAAACTGTTCAATTGGATTCTGATGAATAATAGAATTATTTGTGTTCGTTGGGGAAAGACGAATACCTGCTTTTTTTTCGCCAATTGCAGAAACAATTTCTTCCATACTTTCTACTACAAATCGATTCCTATTCTCGATACTACCTCCATATTCATCAGATCTTTGATTAGAACTTTCTGCTAAAAATTGATTTGGTAAATAACCATTAGCAGCATGAAGTTCTATCCCATCAAAGCCTGCTTCAATAGCATTTATTGCCGCTTGCTTATAATCTTGAACTATCTGTTTAATCTGTTGAACTGTTAATTCTATCGGAGTTTCATAGTCTTTTGGGCCATCAAATGTAAAGTGCTTTTGTCCTTGAATGCCAATTGCTGAAGGAGCAACTGTTATATCTCCATGCTTTACTAATGAATGCCCTACACGGCCAGTATGCCAAAGCTGTGCATAAATCTTGCCGCCATTATCATGAACCGATTGAGTTACATTTTTCCAAGCATGAATCTGAGGCAGAGTATATATACCTGGTGTTAATGGACTTCCAATCGCCTGCTTGCTAATATTAATTGCCTCTGATATAATTAATCCTGCGCTAGCCCTTTGTGTATAATATAATACTGTAGAAGCTCCTACTTCACCATCAATATTTGCACGAGAACGTGTCATTGGTGCCATAACAATACGATTGTTAATCACATCTTTACCAAGGTGAAATGGTGATAATAATTTCATATACATAACCTAAATAATAAAATATATTTGTAAAAATATGAATTTTACTTTACTTTAGAAAGTAGTTACACTAATGTATAGTAGTAACCAAAAGTAAAGTATTGAGTATTAAAGCGTGATTATGAGTAATAAAAAAGTATTAGTTGATTCAAAAGTTTGTTCTTTGAAAGATGTTTTAGATGTCATTGGTGGAAAATGGGCAATGCCGATTATCTATACTTTATCGAAAGGAACATTAAGATTTAAGGAGATTGAAAGGAAAATCGAAGGGATAAATACTCGAATGTTAGTAAAAGAGTTAAAAAATCTGGGAGCAAATGGCATCATCACTCGAAAAGTATTTGCAACTGTTCCCCCAACTGTTGAATATACTTTAACCTTAAAAGGAGAAAATTTATTACCAAGTATTCGATCTCTTCATCAATGGGGTCAAGAATATGCAGTAGACCCTAATAAAGATGAGTAAAACATATAATATCCTGAATTAATAATGATAGGCAAGTTTATAAACTAAGTGATGAACAATACTTGATTTGTAAAATGTGTAAAGGAAAAAGCCTAAGCAAGAATACTTATTTTGATCTGTCAAATGGTCTTGATTTCTTAAGAATAGACAATAGGGCAATAATATTGTGTATAAAAATGAAGGTTCGAAAAATATTATATGTGGAGATATTCTGAAATGTAAAGTCATTAATTTTACAATATAATGAACAAAACAATAATTCATATATCCAAAGTGGACTGTCCTCCATCCGAAGAACAAATTATTAGGATGAAGCTTGCTGAGTTAAAGAATATTATCTCTTTAGATTTTGATACATTCAATAGACAACTCACAGTTTTTCACACAAATAATCATGATATTATTTTTACATATCTGTTTAACAGATACTTATATGATAATTACTTCCAATTAAAATCTTAATATTTTATGAAACCGAACTCAATACGATTAAATAAATTCATTAGCGAAAGTGGAATGTGCTCTCGGCGGGAAGCAGATGAGCATATTGAAAAAGGTCGGGTTCTCATCAATAAGAAAAAAGCAATGATTGGGGATCAGGTGCATGTGGGTGATAAAGTTGTTGTAAATGGAATAGTTCTTGAGCCTAGAAAAGGTGATGATATCATTTTCATTGCATTGAATAAACCTGTTGGAATTGAATCTACAACCGATGAAGAAGTGCCCGATAATATCATTCGATTTGTGAATCATAGCAAAAGAATATTTCCAATCGGTAGATTAGACAAAGACTCACAAGGATTGATATTTTTAACAAATAATGGGGATTTGGTTAATAAAATATTGCGTGCCGGTAATCATCATGAAAAAGAATATATCGTAACAGTAAATAAACCATTGACTCAAACTGTGATAAGTTCTATGGCTAATGGTGTACCTATGCTAGGTATAATGACAAAAAAATGTAAGGTTGAGCTTATCACTCCAAATACCTTCAGAATTATTCTTATCCAAGGATTAAATAGACAAATTCGCAGAATGTGCGAACACTATGGTTATGAAGTAATTAAATTAGAAAGAACACGTATCATGAATATTGGTTTGAAGGGTTTGCCAATTGGGGATTGGAGAGATCTGACAAAAAGTGAAATGGACATAATCGATAAACTGCTTAGTACATCAACAGCTGATACTAAGAAAAAAATAATGCCAACATCATCAAAAAAGAATTCATATCCATCAAAGCATAAAAGTACTGCAAAATCTCATAAATCATCAAATGCTTCAAAATTTAGTCAGGGAAAAAAAACAGCAAGAAGAGGAAAAAAATAGCCAAGAATATAGATTCATTTAGCTTGAATAATTCATTGTATGTTTTTTCAAAAAAAACAAAGAAAGATTATGAATATCCTTTAAGATAAAAAGGGCAATGTTATAAATGAAAGTAATGTTGATATTGTGATTAATTGAGCCAATAATTCCGTGTCTAAGTTATTATCTTCTGCAATGATGAGAGCTAATATCATTGAAGGCATTCCAGCTTCTAAAATTAAAGATTCTGAAATAGCCGCATCGATGTAAATCATATTGAGAAATAGATATGCTATAAGAGGTCCAATAATATTCCTGATAATAGCTGCAGGAAATACTAATAGAATGGAAGTAATCTTGGGTATAGACAATGCCATTCCTAGTGAAATCATCATTAATGGAGAAGTAGCATTTCCAGCAAATGAACAAGTTTTCAATAAAATTGGGTGAATCTCAATATTAAAATATCTACATATAAAAGCAGCAATCATTGCAATCAAAGGAGGCAGTACTAGAAGTTTTTTAAGTCCATGAATACATCTCTTTGTAAATGACATACCCTCTTCTGAAAAATATCCAGCGATGATTGATCCCAGAACAAACAGTAATGGTGTAGAAGCCATATTGCTGTAAAGAAGAGCTACATAAGCATATTTAGACCCCACAACCCCTATAAGGATAGGTAAACCAAGATGTTGTGAATTTCCCCAAGATGCTCCCAGTATAATACTTCCAATAGCTTTATCAGTTATGCTATTAGGAAAGATCTGTTTAATGACAGCATAAATTCCCCAAGAAAAAACAATACATGAGATTGTGACAATAAATCCAATAAGTGGGATTTCCCAACTATCTTGATTAAATGGAGCATTATATATAACCCCAAAAGTGAGTGATGGCAATAAAAGATTTAATACCAAGTTACTTATAGAAGACCTTACTATTGCCGAACTAGGAACCCCTTTTATAAATCGCCAAATAAAACCCATCAAAATCAAAATGAAAAATTCTCCAAATATTGTATTCATATAATTATTGCTTAAAGTAGTTTTTTATGATTCTATTGATTAATTAATTCTCAGCTTCAAATTCTTCAAAATTTAGTCAGGGAAAAAAAACAGCAAGAAGAGGAAAAAAATAGCCAAGAATATAGATTGATTTAGCTTGAATAGTAATTTGAGTTGGTTTTTCAAAAAATGGTCTATTCCATTTATATTAAAAATATATAGTTGTATCCTGATTTAAAGGATTCCCTTATTTATATAATCTTTCCAAACACTTACCTCAAAATCTTGGAATCAATTTCTTGGGAATTGTATGTGGTAATCGTGGAATAATATTAATTAATTAGGGTCCAACAATATTATTGAAGAAATACTATAATATATTCCTGTAGAATCATTTGTTAAGATTTGCGCCTTTAAGGTATATCTTAAATATGGGAATAATAATTATCAAAGGATTTAAAATCTAAAAAAACAATAAAATAATTACAAATTAACTATGAATAAAACGTCAGATATTCACACTTTAAACTAATAGTAACATTAAATATTTTTGTTAACATATTGATTACAGCAAGATAATGATTTTAAAATATTACTTACGGTAAATTTGGAATGTTGAAAATAAAATAAATCAACAGCATGTATTTTTAACCAAATTTATGGTATGGTATGTACATTTTCATGTCTCGATTATCGACTTATGTGACTATGTTTATAGTTTGCATATTAGGAAGTGCTTCATTAATAGCACAAAGCTCTCAGGTTTCTGGTACAATTCGTGATAAAGATGGCCTCTCATTAAGGGGAGCATCTGTTCGTGTAAAAGGTACAAAATATGGTGCATTTAGCGCTACTGATGGAAGTTTCAAAATAGGTACAGAAGGCAAAACAGATTCTTTAACAGTATCATTACTAGGATATACTTCTGTTACTATTCCTATTGACAAATCTGGTAATGTTATTGTTGTTTTACAAACTCAATCAATAAAATCAGGTGATGTTGTTGTAACAGCATTGGGTATCGAAAAAGAGAAAAGAAGTGTTGGGTATGCTACACAAAGTATTGACAATAATTCAATATCTGTAGCCAGAGAGTCAAATGTTGTAAATCAATTGGCCGGTAAAATTGCTGGTGTTACAGTTGTTGGATCTCCATCAGGTGTTGGAGGAAGTTCTAGGGTATCTATAAGAGGGGAAAGATCTTTAAATATTAGTAATAATCAGCCTCTATATGTAATCGATGGTGTTCCTATTTCTAATCAACAAGTTGGATCTGCTGGAAGATCTTTTCTAGAAGTAGATTATGGCAATGGAGCAGGTAACATAAATCCTGATGATATAGAAACAATAAATGTTTTAAAAGGGCCAAATGCTACGGCATTATATGGTTCTAGAGCTAATAATGGCGTTATTCTAATAACCACAAAAAGTGGAAAAGGTACTCAAGGTATTGGGGTAAGTGTCAATTCAAATCTAACTTTTGAATCTGCATTAGTAATGCCAGAATATCAAAATGTATATGGACAAGGTTTGAACGGTAAGTTTGAGTATAAGAATGGAGGTGGAGGCGGATTGAATGATGGTGTTGATGAAAGTTGGGGCCCTAAGTTTGACCCATCATTAAACTTACCTCAATTTGACTCACCTAGAACATTAAATGGACAATTAATTGATTATCGTGGTGGAGATATGAGTGCTCCCGCTGGTTCAGTAATTGTGCCTACACCATGGATTGCTCAACCAGATAATATTAACAATTTCTTTGAATTAGGAAGAACATCAACAAATAATGTTTCTATTACTGGAAATAATATTAATGGCGATTTTAGATTGTCATTTACTAATCTAGATCAAACAGGTATAGTTCCTAATACAGATTTAAAAAGAAATACAGTAGCTTTTTCTGGTGGATATCAATTATCAAAACAATTATCTGCTAAAGCTGTTGTTAATTATGTTAAAACAACAAGTAGCAATAGGCCTGTTCTTAGTTATGGAACAGAAAATTTAATGTATCTATTTTCTTGCTGGCTTGGTAGACAAGTTAATTTAGATAATAGCAGAGATTATTGGCAAAATAATAGAGAAGGATTATCACAATTTGGTTTCAACTACAATTATCATGATAATCCATACTTTAATTTATTTGAGAATACAAATGCGATGGATCAAAACAGAGTATTTGGCAATACATCTATCAAATATGAATTTAATGATTTTGTAAATGTTCAACTTCGAACTGGTATAGATGCAAGCGATGAGATTAGAGACCGTAAACGTGCATTTAGTACACAGCGATTCAAATTTGGTACATATAGAACAGAAAATATTAACTTTTTAGAATGGAATAATGATGTATTAGTGAATGCATTGATTCCGATTAATGATGATTTCAAAGTTGGCATTACAGCAGGTGCCAACCACATGAATCAAAAAAATAACATTCTAGAAATTACAGCTCCTCAATTGTTAATCCCTGAAGTATATAATTTAAGTAATACAAAGGTTGAATTGCAACAGTCTCAATTTGTTTCTAATAAAGTAATAAATTCTATATACGGTAATGCAAGTTTAGCTTATAAAAATATGCTGTTTGCAGAATTTACAGCACGTAATGATTGGTCATCTACACTTCCATCTGAAAACAACTCATATTTTTACCCTTCTGTAAACTTTAGTGCAGTAATTAGTGATATGGTATCTATGCCATCATTTATCAATTTTGCTAAAGTAAGATTAGGAGCTGCTCAAGTAGGTAATGATACAGATCCATATCAATTGCAAGCTTCATTTGCTGCTCAAAATCCATATGGTGATTTTAGAACATTTGCACAATCAAGTAGACTTGCTAATGCAAACTTGAAACCAGAAATATCAACTTCTATCGAAACTGGATTCAATATTCAATTTTTTGATAACAAACTTGGTTTAGATGTTACCTATTATGATGTCAATTCAAAAAATCAAATACTTCCAATTCCATTGTCAGCTTCAACAGGATATAGCGAAAAGGTTATTAATGCAGGAGAAATTCGCAATTATGGCTTTGAAATTATGGCAAATGCAACGCCAATCGATATGCCAGAATTACGATGGGATATTAATCTAAATGCATCAAGAAATATATCTGAAGTTATATCATTAGCTGACGGAATTAATAGCTATGTATTAGCTGCAAAAAACAATGTATTTATAGAAGCCAGAGTTGGTGAAAGAATGGGTTCTATGTATGGTATTGGTTATGAAAGAGTTAAGGATGTAAATAGTCCTTATTTTGGACAAGTAATAAATAATGTCAGAACTGAAACAGTAAAAGATGCAAATGGCAATGTAGTTAGTACAAATTACGTTGCAAGACCTCGTGAAACAACTTCTAGAATTTTACTAGGAAATTATAATCCTGACTGGTTGCTAGGTGTAAATAATTCATTTACTATATCAAATTTCACAATTGGTTTCTTATTAGATATAAGAGTTGGTGGCCAAGTATATTCTCATACACAAACTGTAGGAAGAGAAGGTGGTCAAATTATTGAAACATTAGAAGGTAGAGCCGATGGTTATGATATTACAAAAGAAGGTAATGGGGTATATTCACCAGGTGTTGTTGAAGTATATAAAGATAAAACTACCGGTGCTGAAACATTGGTAAAAGGAACAAATACTGAGTTTGTTGGGTATAAGTCAAATACATCAGAATCTGGTATGACAAAAATTACTTCAAGAGAATGGCATACTGCTATCACTAATGGAAGACGTATCGTAGAACCAAGTACATATGATGCAAGTTTTATAAAGCTTCGTGAAGTAAGAATTGGATATGCAGTGCCAAATACATTTTGGACAGGATTAGGTTTATCGCTTCGTAATGTTAATCTAACTTTTGTTGGTCGAAATTTATGGCTATCAGCAGAAGTTCCACACATAGACCCAGAAACAATTGGATTTAATGGTGGAACTGCAATTCCTGGTATTGAAGCAATGCAAATTCCAACTACTCGCAGTTATGGTTTTAATTTAAATTTCTCACTTTAAAATTATTAGTGTAAGGATATATACAAATGAAAATAATATTAATGATATTAACCGTATTAACCCTGACAGTTTCTGGATGTACGTCAGAGTTTAAAGATATGAATGTAAATCCGAATGCTCCTGTAGATGTAACACCAGGTCTTTTACTTCCTAATATTATTAGAACACCGATTAATAATATGATGGATAATGCTTGGTCTTATGGGAATATCGTTATTCAACATACCGCAAAACGTCAATTCGTAAATGAAGATCGTTATTTATGGGGTGATGTGAGTGGTCCATGGAATAGTGGTTATTCTACACTAAGAGATGTTAGAAATATGATAAATGCCGCCGAGGTAGCTGGTCAATCTAATTATGTTGGTGTTGGCTTAATTATGCGCTCATATATCTTTTCTCAATTAACAGACTTATATGGCGATATTCCATATACACAAGCTGTTAAGGCTAGCGAAGGAATAGTGCTTCCAAGTTATGATACCCAAGAATCAATTTATACATCTATGCTAGCAGATCTTAAAAAAGCCAATACAATACTTGGCTCTACTAATGAATCAATAGATGGTGATATTTTGTATTCTGGAAATATCACAAAATGGAAGAAATTTGCAAATTCATTATCTCTTAGATTATTGATGCGAATTTCTGGTAAAAAGAATGTACAAGCACAATTTTCTGAAATAATTAACAATCCTTCTCAATTTCCAATTTTTGAGAATAATGCGGACAATGCAGCTTTAACATATTTAGCTGCATTTCCAAATCAATTTCCACAAGCTACAAATCGAGTAGGTTCATTCAAAGAGTTTACCTTATCCAAAACCCTTGCTGACTCTCTTAATGCATATCAAGATCCTAGAATTTCTGTGTTTGGAAGACCAACCGAAGAAAGTGCGTCTACGTCTAATCCATTATATGCCGGTTTGCCTAATGGTATGAGTGATGTTGATGCATTAAATTATGGGAATAATGGCAGAGCAATTAGCTATGTAGGCACACTTTGGTTTGAAGAATGTATAACTGCAAAAGGAATTAAAATTGCAAAAGGTGTGATGATGACTTATCCTGAATTGCAATTTATTCTTGCAGAAGCAGCACAAAAAGGATTGATAAGTGGAACAGCTCTTACTTTTTATGAAAATGGTGTTAAAGCATCATTTGAATACTTTGATACCAAAATGCCAGATACATATTTAACGCAATCAGGGGTTTCTTTAAGCAGTGGTAATCCTTTAGTTAAAATTGCTACTCAAAAATGGATATCATTATTTTATCATAGCATGGAGTCTTGGGCTGACTGGAGAAGATCTGGATTGCCAGAACTTAAGCCAGGTCAATCAAATTTGAATGGTGACAGAATTCCTTCGCGTTTTCTATATCCACTTTCTGAACAAGCTTTGAATGCTACTAATTTAAGTGCAGCAATTTCACGCCAAGGTGCAGATGATATAAATACAAAAATATGGTGGGATAAATAATGAAATTACTCTTAGTACTTTTACTATGTAATACTTCCATTCTGTATGCTCAATTGTCAGACAATCTTAAAACAGGAAAAGAACTTTTATCAACTGAAATTAAGTATCCCTCTTCTGATAAAGTTATCAGCAAAATTGCGCTTGGTTCTTGTGGATATCAAGATTTATCCCAACCAATACTTAGTGTTGCAGCTGATTGGAATCCAGATGTATTCCTGTATTTAGGAGATAATATCTATGGTGATACTGAAAATATGGATACTCTAAGAGCCAAGTATAATAGACTTGGCTCAAAACCCGAATTCAAAAAACTTGTTAAGAAATCTAGTATTTTGGCTGTATGGGATGACCATGATTATGGTGTAAATGATGGAGGTTTGGAATATCCCAAAAAAGAAGAGTCAAAACAAATATTCCTTCAATTTTGGAATGAGCCCCTCCAGTCTGAAAGAAGGAATCACCTAGGTATTTATCATAGCTATTTTACAGGTCCAACAGGGAAACGTATACAGTTTATTATGCTTGATAATAGAACATTTAGAACCACTGTTGTTCCTGGAATTCCAGGTAAAGACCTTAATGACTATATAGTTGATACAAATAAAAATGCAAAAATGCTAGGTGAAGAACAATGGAAATGGTTAGAAAACGAGCTGTTAAAACAGGCTGATTTAAGAATTATCATGTCATCTACACAATTTGTTTCGGAGTTTAATGGCTATGAATTATGGGCCCTTAAACCATATGAAAAACAAAAAATGATAGATCTGATAAAAATAACAAAAGCTGAAGGCGTCCTTTTTGTTTCTGGGGATGTACACTTTGGTGAAGTATCAAAACAAATTCCATCTGAATGTTATCCTCTATATGATTTTACATCAAGTGGTATCACTTCTACTGATTTTACGCAACCAAATAAATATCGTATTGGAAAAGAAATACACGAAAATCATTTTGGTGGAATAACTATAGACTGGAATCAAAAAGATCCAAGCATAACTTTCGAATTATATAATACTGTTAAAGATATTGTGTATTCACATTCAATTAAAAAATCGGAATTATCGTTCCCAAGATAATTATGTCTATGATACAATTAGCAATATTTGACTTAGCAGGAACTTCAATTACAGATAATGATGATGTTGCAAAAGTTTTTTTGAAAACATTGCAAGATTATCATATAGAATGTTCAATCTCTGATATCAATTCTGTAATGGGAATACCTAAAAAAGTTGCTATTTCTACTTTGCTCTTTAATCAATCCGCATATAATAATGAAAATAGTAGTGACTTGATAGATGAAATCTATCATTCATTTATTATTAATATGAAAGATCACTATACATCTATTCAGCCTGTTACTTCAATACAAAATATAGAAGATTTATTTAATGAACTATATAATCATGGTATTAAGATTTACTTTGATACAGGATTTCCACGAGAAATCACTGATATAATTATAGATGTAGTTGGATGGAAAAATTATGAATGGTTTACAGGTGTAATTACTTCGGATGATGTAGAAAATGGCAGGCCGGCTCCAGATATGATATATAAAGTTATGAGTATTTGTTCAATTGAATCATCCAAAGCTATTGTTAAAATTGGTGATACACCTTCTGATATGAAAGAAGGTGTATCTGCTAATTGTGCTGCCATAATTGGTGTTACATATGGAACTCATTCTGAGCATGATTTGATTAATGCTGGAAGTACCCATATAGCTCATTCAGTTGAAGAACTTTCAACACTTATTCTTACACTTCATAATGATAATTAATCATACAGAAATACTAATTGTAGGTTCTGGAATTGTTGGTTTAGCTCATGCTTTAGCGTGCGCTAAAAGAGGTAAAAAAGTTTTAGTTATAGATAAATCTTTATTTCCTGTTGGCGCAAGCATTAGAAATTTTGGTTTAATATGGCCTATAGGACAACCTATTGGCAATCGATTTGAAAGGGCAATGAAGTCTAGGGCTATCTGGTTAGATATTATTGATAAAACTGGTATATATGCTGATAAAAGTGGAAGTCTTCATGTAGTCCATTCGCCTGATGAATCCGATATAATTGAAGAATATGTTCAAACTTTAAGGGAAGCTAGGCTGGATGCGATGTTTCTAACTCCAGAAAAAACCAAAATAATGTCCCCCAAAGTAAATGGAAAAGCACTCTTAGGAAGTATGTGGAGTCCATACGAAATCACTGTAAATCCAAGAGAAGCAATAACTTCCATAGCTGATTATCTTAAGAATACATTTCAGGTGCAATTTGAATATGGAATTCAAGGTATCTATGTTAACGATCATTCCTTGATATGTTCCGATAGGATAATTCAATTTGACCAAGCATATATATGTTCTGGTGAAAATCTTGAGTTATATACACCTGATAATGATCTTTTACGCGTAAAATTACAGATGATGCGTACAGTTCCCCAACCAAATAGTTGGAAACTTGGCCCTGCAATTTGTGGCGGTCTTACTTTATTACACTATGATTCTTTTAAGCATATACCTTCATTACAGCAATTAAAAATAAGAATTGAAGAAGAAATGCCTCTGTATATTAAGTATGGTATTCATGTTCTGATTAGCCAACATGGTAATGGTGAATTAATATTAGGTGATTCGCATGAATATGGCAATACCTTAGACCCTTTTATTAGTGAAGAAATAAATACACTCATCTTAAAAGAAATAAATAGAATATATATAATTCCAGAGCTAACTATCGATCAAAAATGGATTGGTATTTATGCTAAATATCCTGGTTTTTCTGAGTATGTAAAAAAGATACATGATGATATTACTATTGTAAATGGACTGGGTGGTGCAGGAATGACCCTATCTTTTTGCCTTGCAGAAGAAGTTGTATCAGGAACTTATAGAGAAGATAATTAAATGAAAAATGTAGAAGTATCTATCAATTTCATTTTTTCCTTATTAGAACAGTGTGGCTTTAATAGTTATGATGGTGAACCTATCACTCAATTAGATCATGCATTGCAATGTGCCTTTTTGGCCTTACATAATAATGCAAAATCGTATCAAGTAATTGCAGCTTTATTACATGATATTGGACATTTATTGCCAAGCAGAGAATTAGATATGCAAAGTGTATTGGGGGTAGTTAATCACGGAGAAAGAGGGTCAATAGTTCTAAGAGAATTAGGATTTCCTGAATCAGTAACAGAACCAGTTAGGCTACATGTATCTGCAAAACAATACTTGTGTTCGGTTGAGTCTGAATATTTCGAATCATTATCCGAAGCAAGCAAACAAACCCTTCAACTTCAAGGTGGTATCTTTTCTCCAGAAGAATGCATAACTTTTAAGAAAGAACCATTCTGGGAGGAAGCAGTTCAATTAAGAAGATGGGATGAGTTAGCAAAAGATACCAACATCTCTGCTAACATTCATCCTCTTGAATACTATCGCTCTTTGTTGTTATATATATGCAGATATTAAGAGATTATTTAGATAATAAAAGATGGGTAGCTAATTTTCTATTAGCAATTGCTAGTTTTATGACTTATTCAGCAATGTATCTTATTAGAAAACCAATAAGTGCAATGCAATTTTCTGATCTATCATTATTAGGTATTTCTTTAAAAGTATTATTGATTATTTCTCAAATACTTGGTTATACTTCAGCAAAATTTATTGGTGTTACATGGGTAAGTTCTATTGATAAATCTAAAAGAATATTTTTTCTAATAACTCTTTTGACAATAGGAATTCTCTCTTTACTCGCTTTTGCACTGCTTCCTCTTCAGTTTTCTCCTCTTGTTTTATTTATTAATGGGCTCTCTTTAGGTTTAATATGGGGCATAGTATTTTCTTTTATTGAGGGACGTCATGCAACAGATTCAATTGGTCTTTTCTTAAGTATGAGCTTTATCTTTACTAGTGGTTTGGCTAAAAGTTTGGGTGTTTATTCTCATTCTCAATTACATATTTCTGAATTATGGACGCCATTTTTAGTTGGATTAGTTGGAATTCCAGTCATTTTAATTGGCTCATATATATTGGATATAATTCCTCCTCCTTCTACAGAAGACATTCTCGCTAGAAATGATAGAACCCCAATGTCTTCTGATGAAAGGGTTAAAATGCTTAAAGGCTTAAAAGTATCTATTATTCCTTTAACATTGCTTTATGTAATTTTAACAATTTATAGAGACTTAAGAGACTCTTTTATGGTTGATATTTTTCATGAATTGTTAATTGATGTTCAACCATCAGTTTTCACTTCTATAGAAATTTCAATCACATTTTTTGTTGGAATTGTATTGTTGATAATTGCAAGAATAAAATCACATCGAAAAGCATTGATAACTCATCATATATTATTCTTTATTTCAGCTCTTATTATTGGAATCACAACATTCCTATTAATGAATAAACAAATATCAGCAATTACTTGTATGTTCTTAACTGGATTTGCAACGTATCTAGCATATGTACCATTTAATAGTATGCTTTTTGAAAGACTTATTTCTTTGTATAAATATCAAGGCACTGTTGGCTTTCTAATTTATTTCGCTGATTCTTTTGGATATTTGGGGAGCTGCATTCTTTATATTACTTCTTCATTGCTTATGGCTAAGTCAGTATGGTTGCAAACATTTATACAAACAGGGATTATATATGCTTGTATATCGCCAATTTTAATAGCTGTTAGTCTGTATTTTATCATGTTTATAAAACCAAAATATTCTTAAAAGTACAATGCATCTTCTCATATTTGATATTGATGGAACATTATGTGATACAAATTATATCGATGAATTATGTTTAGTTCAATCAGCACAACAAGTTCTAAATATCCAGAATATTTCCTCCGATTGGAGTACATATAAACAAAGTACAGATAGTGGAATAATCTTGGAATTAATTGAGATAACAAATCTCTATTCTGAAAATGATATGTATTCTACAGTAAAAAAATCATTTTTAGAATTACTTGAAAAATATTATTATTCAAATCCAGAGTATTTTCTTCCAATTCCAGGTGCTAAAAACATTATTCCTTTATTAATAAAAGAAGGATTTGCAATTGGAATTGCTACCGGTTGTTGGTTGGATTCTGCTATGTTTAAACTAGAAAAAGTTGGAATACAAATAAATAATATTCCAATTTGTAGTGCTGATAATGATATTGAAAGAGTAAATATTATTAAACAATGTATTAAAGATTGTAGTCTGTACTATAATAAAGATACTTTTTCTGCAATAACGTATATTGGCGATGGTTCATGGGATTTACTGGCAGCAAAAAATCTTTGTATCGATTTCTTGGGTATTGCAAAGGGTAATCGTGCAATAATGTTAAAGGAATTAGGGGCGCAACATGTATTTGAAGAATATTCACTTCTTCATGAATATCTAATACAAAGTATCTAGTTGAATCATGTAAGCTATCTTTATATCATGTAATCGTATTAGCACAAGACATAGTAAAAAAAAAGATATCTATATGTTAATGACTGATGAAATGTTTAATCTGGATATTTACAAAGTATTTTTAGTTTAGTGCACTATTACATGACAATAGCATTAATATATTTACTTAACTAATAATGTATAAAGATTTTATTATTTATTTTGTAGAGTAGAACAAAATGAAGTTTCTTTGTTTCTTATATGTACGCTTATTTAAGTATGATTTTTTGGTCTTCACAATGTTAAGTTTTTTTTACTATTTCTAACTAAAATTATAGGAGTTATATGAAAATTTATATGACTGAATTATTATGTATTGTTTTTTTTGCTTTCGTTTTCACTGGATGTTCGGACACTAATACCCCAAATACAGATCAGCAAGTCATAGAGCAAGCTATGCAAGTATTTGTGCAAACATTAGAAACAGGAGATATCGATAGTTCAACTATTTCTATGAAAGTGAGAACATATATCGAATCTAAGGATATTCGTTTTTTTGGTTCTACAGTTTGTTTATTGAATACAAATAAGCAGGCAACATTTAGTCCGTACTGGTATAAAAGTTCATTAGGTATCAAATACAAAGAACTTGCCAGCGATAAATCTTATGATATCAATAAACAAGAATGGTTAGTAAAGCCAATTCAAACAAATTCAGGTGTTTGGAGCGCTCCATATTTTGATGCAGGTGGAGGAGACATATGGATGAAAACATATTCAGTCCCTGTAAAAAAAGCAGGTATAATTGTAGCAATTGCAACAACAGATTTACAAGTTGAAAAGCCATAATAAGAAAAATAGTGTACTTCATATCAGATGTATGAAACCCCTTATAAATATGGTAAAACCTCCAATAAGTTGTTTGGACTATTACTTTTGAAGTTTAGTATTCTGTATAATTGCCGTAGCAAAATTCTGAGTTCAATCTTAACAACTGACTATACAATGAGTGAAAGTATAACAATGAACATTCTTAAGCTGAAAGAATGGATTGGAACTATACAACTGTTTGATTGGATATTTAAGACTTTACAAAGCACTTTATGTATTGGAATTTATCGTTGAAATGGTAATTATCATTAACAAAAAACATAAAGCTATTATTTATGTGAATTAATAAAGTAAAGGGTCTAACTTTGTATAAGAAAGAGATTTATTAATGTACAAATGCAACAATTATGTCCGTGATTACAATTAAAGAACAATGTGATAATGCCTGGAAAATGATTAATTCAGGGGATTTGATTGGAGCAGAACATGTTGCTAATGCTATGCTTACAGATCTTGGAAAGAATCCAGAAAAAAATGATGATGTATTCAGGATTTATGATGTTTTAGCATTCTCTTATATCTATCGAGGTATGCCAAAAGATGCATTAGCATACACATTTATTATGTCTGACATAGCAGACTTTCTACAAAATCCATCGTATCAGTTTAAGTCAAATAATATACTATGTCTATTGCATCAAGAGATGTCTTTAATAGATAAAGCCTTGGAATATGGAAATAGAGCATATCAGCTTGCAACAGAATCAAATAACAAAAAAAATCTGTCTACAATCACAGGTAATTTAGGGCTCATCTATTCCAGTGCCAGTAATGATCAATTAGCATTAACATATCTATTCGAGGCAGAACAAACTGCCAAAGCACTAGATTGGAAAGATCATCTTGCTGTTATTTATGGAAATATTGCTAATGTTTTTTCTAAACATTCAGATTATGTACGTTCCTTAGAATATTTTCAATATTCTTTGGAGATCCATGAAGCAAATAATAATATAAAAGAAAAGGGAAGAGCACTCGGAAATCTTGCTATTGTATATCTAGCCCTTTCAGATTTCCCTCGGGCAATTAGTTATTTTGAACAAGCACTTGAAATCCACGAAGCTGTAGATTATAAAAGAGGTGTGTTGAGCTGGGCGGCTGGTTTAGGTGATTCATATAAAGATGTGGGTGACTTCTCTGCAAGCATGAAATATTATAATAAAGTTATTGAGGTAAACAAAGATGTAGATGATAAAGCAATGGAAGCCAAAATATATAATAGTTTGGGTGACTTAGCTTTATTGGGCGGTACTTATGAAGACGCATTTTTGAAATATTCATGTTCATTAGAACTGTTCAATACAATACATAGTAAACAAGGAATGTTAGAAACTACAATCAGCTTGGCATCTTTATATTCAAATCCACTTGCATCCTATTTTCAACCCAAAAAAGCTATAGATACTCTAAACGAAAGTATTACAATTTGTAAGACATTGCAATTAAAAGCAAGTGAAATGAATTGTTATAAAATATTAGCAGAATTATATGAATATCTAAAAGACTGGGAAAATACTACAATATTCTATAAACAATATTTTATACTAAAAGACGAGATTTATAGTAGAGATGCAGAAGAAAGAGCCAATAATTTTGATTTTCAAAGAATTACTGACAAAGCTGAAAAGGAAAAACAAATTGAATTAGCAAAGCTTCGTGAAAAAGAAAATCTATTGCATGATATATTACCATCCAGAATTGCCGAGCGTATTGTGCTTGGAGAAAAAACAATTGCTGATTTTAAAGATAATGTGTCTGTAATCTTTATGGATATTGTAGGGTTTACTCCAATTAGTCAAGCACTTTCAGCAGAAATTATTGTTGAAACATTAAATTCTCTTTATTCTAAGTTTGACGACATAGCACAAACATTTGGAATTGAAAAGATAAAAACGATCGGAGATGCCTATATGGCTTCTTGTGGCATCTTAGATGAAGATGCTGAACATAAAGAAAAAATGGTTGCCTTTGCTTTTTCTGCCCTTGATATCGCACAAACAATTTCTTTTGCTGATACATATCCAATTGCATTAAGAATAGGAATACATTCAGGAAAAGTTATGGCTGGAATTATTGGAAATAAAAGATTTACATTCGATATTTGGGGCGATACCGTGAATGTTGCCGCTAGACTTGAACAAAGTAGCGAGGCAAATAAAATACATGTATCTCATGATTTTATGAGTAATTTTGATGAACATAATTCATATATACAATGTAAAGCCCTAAGCAGAGGCGAAATAAAGATCAAGGGTAAAGGACAATTTGAAACATATTTTCTACAGAAAATGGAGTAAATATTTCTGTATTTTTGATAGGTATGTTTGTTACCAAGTTTGATACATAATCATTTTAATATAATTCTGGAATTTATTATGAAATCTTTTTTATCCTTATTGCTATGCAGTATGTTCTTTTTAGTAGGTTGTTCTGAAGAAACAATTAATACAAGCATAACTCAAAATGATGAAGATGTATTGTCTAAAAGAGTATGTTTTACCTACGAGGTATTACAAGAACAATTACAACAAGATCCATCTTTGGCAATTCGAATGCAGCAAATTGAAGATTTTACTGAGAGATTTTCAAAAGACAAATCTCCTGCATTATTACGATTATTAGGTGATACTTTAGAAATACCAGTAATCGTGAATGTATTATATAAGACTACTGCTCAAAATATTTCTGCAACTCAAATTCAATCACAGATTTCTGCCCTAAATAATGATTTTGAAGCCTTAAATACTGATTACAATCTAACTCCATCTGTATTTCAATCATTAAGAGCTGGTAATACTAAAATTAGATTTGTTTTAGATGGAATTATTAGAAAGTCAACCACTAAAACAGGTTGGTCTGCAGATAATTCAATGAAATCAACAACTAAAGGTGGTATTAGCCCTAGCTCGCCAACTACAAAATTAAATATATGGGTATGTAATCTTAGTGGTGGAATATTGGGATATGCTCAGTTTCCAGGAGGGAGTTCAGCTACAGATGGTATAGTGATAGATAATAATGCATTTGGAACAACAGGTACTGTTCAAGCCCCCTTTAATAAAGGTAGGACGGCTACTCATGAAGTTGGCCATTGGTTGAACTTAAGACATATCTGGGGAGATGCAAACTGTGGAAGTGATTTAGTTACAGATACGCCAAATCATAATACTGAAAATTATGGTTGTCCAACATATCCACATTATAGTACATGCTCTGGTAATCCTGTAGAAATGACAATGAATTATATGGATTATTCAGATGATGCTTGTATGTATATGTTTACTTCAGGACAAAAAACTAGAATGAGAGCAATATTTGCTTCGGGTGGTCCAAGATATAGTTTCGGACAATAATCATTTCTAGACTAGGCAATAAAAAAGGGATGCAAAATTGTTTTGCATCCCTTTAATAATATATATCTAGTTTTATCGAACTACGGTCACACTATTTGGTGAGTAAATTCCAGCAGTAAATGATAGTATAAGAAGATCTAAAAATGAATGTTCTACTGTTACTGAATAATCAGTTGCACCTCTAGACATTTCTTTTACATTGACAGTACTTAGTGGAATTAATCCTTGAATCAAATAATGATTCTTCTTTGATTCAGAAACACCAAGTTTTGCACCTTGACCTACATCAAAACTCATTACATAACAAGATGATAATGTAATAGTTAATAGGATTGCAATAACAGCAGATTGCAACAATGTTTTCATAACACACCTAATTAGATAAATAAAAAAATACATAGTTATAAAATTAACAAATAAAAGTGAGTTTCTTAACAATTTATTTTCATACATTCCTATGGTCACTTATGCGTATATGCTATGTGCTAAAATGTATAGTCAATGCACTATAGACCAATTAAAAACGTCGAAGGCGTTCATTATAATAATTGGAATATATGATACATTTAGCCGTAAACATAGATCATATTGCTACAGTAAGAAATGCACGTGGTTTTACAGAGCCCGATCCCGTTCAAGCAGCTTTAATTGCCGAAAAGGCAGGAGCATCAGGAATTGTATGTCATTTAAGGGAAGATAGAAGGCACATTAAAGACAAAGATGTATTTGCATTAAAAGATGCTATTTCTATAAAGCTAGACTTTGAGATGGCTGCTACTGATGAGATTATAGATATCGCATTACAGTTAAAACCTTATTTAGTGACAATTGTTCCTGAAAAAAGGATGGAATTAACTACCGAGGGAGGCTTAGATATTTATCATCAAAAAGCCAGATATAAAAATCTTACTAAAAGATTTCAAGACAATGGAATTAAAGTAAGTTACTTTATAGAAGCAAGTGAAGAACAAATATATACAGCAGCAGAAATTCAAGCTGATATTATAGAATTACATACTGGCCATTATGCTGAATCATCTAATGCTATGATTAGACAACAATCATTAGAATTGCTCATCACAGGTGGAACATTAGCCCATTCTTTAGGACTTCAAGTAACAGCAGGCCATGGACTCAATTATCATAATATCATTCCAATTAAAGAAATACCTGGTTTGATTGAAGTAAGTATTGGTCATGCATTAATCTCAAAAGCATTGTTCTCAGGAATGGAAAATGCTGTTAAGGATATGTTAAAACTATTGTCATAATGAACTCTTATCAATTGTAATTAGTTTTAATGATTTGATAGAGTTTAGATTTTTCACTTTCACACAACAAATGACTCATTTACATTTTCAACGATTGTTTCCGGCATATATACTTTTTTTACTTTTACTATTTCCCTTTTCATCTTTCGCAAAAATTGAGCCTGCAAATACTACTGGTTCAATTACTGGATATGTGATTGATAGTGAGAGTAAAGAGCCATTAATTAGGGTTGCTGTTTTTGTAAAAGGAACAAAACTTGGAACATATACCAATAAAAACGGGTTCTATACTATCAAGAATATTGTTTCAGGTAAAGCAAAAATTCAATTATCAAGTGTTGGTTATGCTAAACAAATAAAAGAAATAGAAATTAAGGAAGGGGAGGGAATCAAAGTAAACTTTTCCATGCAAAAAGCTGCAATGGAAACTGAACAAGTAAGAGTAGAAGCAGAAAGGGAAGTAGAAAAAAGAGAAATTTCAATAAGTAGAATAAATATCCCGATGGAACAACTGACACAGCTTAGAATTGGTGGTGAAGCTGATGTATTTAGAGCATTGCAATTCTTGCCAGGCGTGCTAACTTCATCTCAAATATCAAGCGGTTTATATGTAAGGGGTGGATCTCCAGATCAGAATCTAGTTTTATTAGATGGATCGACAGTGTATAATCCATCACATTTATTTGGTTTTATATCTGCTTTTAATCCAGATGCCATAAAAGATGTAGAACTGATCAAAGGTGGATATCCAGCAGAATATGGATCTAGGCTTTCTGCCGTCCTAAATCTTACCCAAAAAGATGGTAATAAAGAACATTATGAAGGTCTTCTCTCCGCCGGAATCATATCTTCTAGAGGTTCTTTGCAAGGGCCATTAGGAGATGGTGCCTTTTTTATTGGTGCAAGAAGAACCTATTTGGATTTGATCTTAAATGCATTACCTGAAGACCCCACAAGCCCATTACCTAATTTTAATTTTTATGATTTAAATGCAAAAGTATCACAAGTGCTTGGTGAAAATGACCGAGTTTTTGCAAGTGGATTTATGAGTGCAGATAAATTGATTTTAAATGGCCCAGGTATAGATTTTGAAATTGGTATTGGAAATGTATCAGGATCTGCACGTTGGACCCATGTATTTGGTGATGACTTGTTTTCTGAAGTAAATATTAGTGGAAGTAAATATGCAAGCTCTTTTAATGGTAATAATGGTGGATTTAGTTTTGGTATAGAAAATTCTATTAAGGACTATACATTTAGAACACAATTAGAATGGTTTGCATCAGAAGATTTAACGATAAAATCTGGATATGAAGGAACTAAATTTGAATTCGGATATAAGCAAAACTTTACTGGAAATGCCGATACAACTGCACAAAGCGGTACTGTAAGTGAAGGTGGTTTAACAAATCTTACTGTTATAGATTATACACATGCCTTGTTTTCTCAAGCGAATTATAGAATTTCAGATTTACTGTCTGTTCAAGCTGGCTTTCGATTTAATTATTGGGATTCTAGTAAAATATCAACCTTAGACCCCCGATTGGCTATACGCTGGCAAGCCCAAGAGAACTTTGTAATCAAAGCATCTTGGGGTATCTTTCATCAATATCTCCGTTTAGCTACTCAGCCTGATTTCACCTTTTTTGATACATGGTTACCTACAGATCAATCCGTTCCCGCAAGTAAAGCCACTCATTATATCCTAAGTTTTGAAACTCAACCATTTGATGGATATGATTTAAATGTTGATTTTTATTATAAAGACTTAAAAAATATTAGTGAGTTAAATGCCACAAATACTCGTGGAGTAAAAGTAAGTGATGTGTTTTATAATGGAAATGGCCAAGCTTATGGGGCAGAGTTTTTCTTGCAAAAAAAGATGGGAAAATTTACAGGATGGCTAGGTTATGGTCTAGGTTATGTATTTGGTCAATTTGATAGTGTTAATCAAGGACGTGAATTCAGACCAAAATACGATAGAAGACATGATATTAAAGTTGTTGGAATGTATCGTCTTAATGAAACATGGGAATTCGGAGCCACTTTTACCTATCAAACTGGTCAGTCTTATACAGGCGCAACCTCTAGATTTGCTACCAGAAAACCAGATGAAACGGTAAATTCTCCACATATTATTCCTGGTGATCGCTATGGATTAAGATTGCCAAATACTCATCAGCTCAATTTTAATGTAAATTATATTACCACAATATGGGGTTTACCTGCCAGAGTGATGCTAGATATCTATAATGTGTATTCAAGAAGAGATATTTGGTTTAGATTTTATGATACATCTAAAGATATCACAACAGTAACTGATATCCGATTATTACCCATATTGCCAACAGTAGCTTTAGAGGTTAAATTTTAATGAATAAAACAATGCTTATACCACACAAAAATATACTTCTCATAATATTCATCAGTGCGATATCTATGTTGATATCTGGTTGTGAAGATCCAGTAGCTTTTGACTATATACCTCAATATGCAGTAGAAGCATATCTATTGGTGGGCAAACCAATCGATAATATTATGCTTACCAAAACACAACCAGTTGCCGATTCATTTTCTTATGATAATGCTATTATAAAAAATGCAAAAGTATCTATCATTCAAAATAGTAAAGATACAATAACACTCCAATACAGAGACTCCGAAAGAGGAGGAGAGTATTATTGTGCTGATACTACCTTACTTGTTCAGCCAAAAACAAGATATGATTTATTGATTACTACAAATGATGGTGCTGTAATTACAGCCACAACTTTTACGCCTAATACTGTTTCTTGGATTGTTCCGCCTCAAAGTGTATTGCAATATCCAAAAGATACTATCAATCTTACATTCAATGACTCTTTATCAATATCTTGGACGCAATTATCGGATATAAAAGAATATCTTATATCAATTTCTCATTTAGATACATTAGAATATGGTAAATATTTAGATCCTATATCTGAAGAAAAGAATAGAAAAATCACTCGATTTTTTTCTAGATCAAATAATCCAAGATTAAGAGATATGACTGTATATGGATTTCTTCAAGCGACGAAAGCTCCAGTTGTATGGACAGCTTTTAGATGGTATGGTAGATGTAGGCTTACTATCTTTGCTCCAGACCAAAATTTTCTAAAATGGTTCAAAACATTGTGGTCTGGAAATCAATATGATTATAGATTAGCAAGCATTTCTGGAGGAGTTGGTGTTTTTGCAAGTGCCTCTTATACAGATAAAGAAATCTTCCTTCTTAAAAATCAACCTTAACACTATAAAGCTCTGATCTGTTCAGAGCTTTTTTTATGAATTATGTTTCAAATAAAAGTATACAAAGAACTTGAAGGCTTAGATAATGCCCTTGCTAATCAAAATATTGGACTTGCAAGAGTTCATGCAAGAAGAGCAATTGGAGAGTTTTTTAAAGAATATTCATATGCTGACATCCAGCCCAATATGAATGCCATGCAAGTACTTGCAATGCTTTCTATAGATGCATCGTTGCCTATAGAAATACATCTATCAATCAAAAGATTGCAAGGAGGGCTAAGAGCTAAACTGAATAATGAAGTTTATTCTGAAAAACCTCGCGAAGATGCCCTTACAGTTCTTCAATATTTTGTACTTTTGCTAGGCCATAAAAAATCTTAAGAGTAAACATCTCATGAATAAGAACTATTTGCTTGTATATCTCATCATCATTTCATTCTTTTTTACACAGAAATCACTTTTTTCTGCAGAAAAAGAAGCAAATCATTGTAAGATTACTGCTCCTTCTAAAATTTCAATTAAGCCAGGCAAAACTGTAAATGTTCCTATAAAGTTTAAGCTTGATAAGTCATGGCATATATACGGTTTTATTGCCGCAATTAATAAAGAAGGTATTGGGCCTCAACAGACAGATATTTATTATAATGATACAACCGGAACGATTACTCCAGGAAAGCCATCTTATCCTAAACCTAAAACTAAATATGATGAAGCATTCGAAATGGATGTAGATTCTTATTCTGGATCTTTTACCTGTATATTACCTCTAACAGCAAAAAATGATGCTGCTAAGTCTTGTATTACTATACCATTAGAAATAACATATCAATTGTGTGATGGAAATATGTGCTTGGCTCCAACAACATTTCCAATCCCTTTTAATATAATCATACAATAAGTCAGTCATCTTTAAAGAAAGCTTTTCACTATGAATACATACCCTACTTTATCTATACATTCACTAAAAAGATATGGTATTATCTTTTTAATAAGTGCTTTCATGTATAGTTTTACAATGCCTTTAAAAGCTTTTCAAACTGGCCTAAAAGAACATGCTATAATAACTTTGGATAAACAGCAGTTTTCGGTAAAAGCTGGTGATACTGCTTTAATTCGTATTTCCATAGATATAGAAAAGGGATGGCATGCTTATGATTTACAACAGAATATAAGAAATAAAAAATCAGGTTCAGGAATCGGGCCTTCACCGACTTTGATTAAATTTTCAAGTAAAAATATAGCTGCAATTGGCAGGATTGTCGCGCCTAAATCTGATATTTCATATGATTCAACATTTGAGGTGCAGATTGGAACTTGGCATGGTAAAGTATCTTTGATTGTTCCTTTAATCGTTAAGAATACACTCAAAAAAGGAATATATAAAGATTCTCTCTTGGTTGAATCTCAAGTTTGTACCGATGAAGGTATTTGTACATATCCTAGTAAGAAGTATCCAATTTCATTCACGATTACGCAAGAAGCAATAAATGCATCATCAGATACTTCACTTCAAGATGGTACTTTGATATCTATGTATTCAGATAATGCTTCTGATAGTTCCGAAGCTAGTGTTCAAAAGAGTACAATAACTTCTATAAAAAAAGATACTAAGAAGTCTGTTGTCACAGAATCACAAGCAGAATATAATCAAGCCAAAGATGATGGTGTTTTTTCATTTTTATGGGCAGCCATTTTAGCAGGATTTGCAGCTTTAACAACTCCATGCGTCTATCCAATGATTCCGATTACGGTATCATTTTTTACAAAAAGGGCAGAAAAAGCAAGTGCTAAAAGTGTAGCAGATTCATTGGTTTTTGCAACCGGTATTATTGTTACATTTACAATTTTAGGACTATTATTTGCCTTGCTCTCTAATGCTGCAGGAATAAGAAATTTTGCAAATAATCCATGGATGAATATCTTTTTAGCTTCAATCTTTATTCTTTTTGCATTCAATTTGTTCGGGGCATTCGAGATTATGTTGCCTACTAGTTTATTAAATAAACTTAATTCGGCATCTTCTAAAGGCAATAGCTTCGGTAGTGTATTGTTAATGGGTATTACATTTTCAATTACTTCTTTTACATGCACACTTGGATTTGTAGCAGCCGCATTTGGAGAAGCAGCAAGTGCAGTAAAAGGCGGTGAAGGAGACTTATTCTATCCTATGCTTGGTATGCTAGGATTTTCAGGAGCATTCGCTTTACCATTCTTTTTATTAGCATTATTCCCATCACAATTATCCAAAATGCCAAAAGCCGGCACGTGGATGAATAATGTTAAAGTAGTGCTTGGATTTTTAGAATTAGCATTAGCAATTAGTTATTTAAGTAGAATGGATGCTACTTGGGAATTAGGCTTGCTTTCTAGAGAAACAATACTTGCCTTTTGGGTAGGTTGTGGACTATTAATTACAATGTATATACTTGGATTATATAAATTAAAACTAGATTCACCAGTTCAAAATATTAGTGCGCCACGATTAGTATTTGCACTTCTGTTTGCATCAATGACTTTCTATTTATTACAAGGAATGAATGGTAGAAGCGTTGGAGAATTCGAATCATTTATCTATTCAGATTCCGCTACTCCAATAGCTGCAGCTTCTATGGGTGGCTCTGCTGATACTAAAGGAGAAGAGTGGACAGAAGACTTCCAAGCTGCCCTAAAATTAGCAAAAGAAAAAAATCAACCTATATTCCTAGATTTTACTGGCGTTACATGTACTAATTGTCGTAAAATGGAAAAAAATGTCTTTCCACGACCAGTAATCGCTGCCTTAATGCAAAAAATGATTAAAGTAAGAATGTATACAGACCGCGATAAACCTGAAGATAAAGCAAATGAAAAAATGATGCAAGATGAATATAAATCAGCTGAATTGCCTTTATATGTAATGCTTACACCTCAAGGACAATTAATCGATCAAACTGGATATACTCCTGACACAGAAAAATTTCAGAAATTCCTAAAAAAAGCATTAAATGAGTAGAAATCCATTGGCTGACCCAATGCCTGGTGATATCTTTATTACCATCCAAAATCACCGTGTAGAGATCATAGATCGTTATGTGTCTATTGATGAGCATGGCAAAGAAACACCATGTCTTATTGCCAAAAGAATAAAATTAGATAATGAACCTCACGATATTCTCAATACATCGGTAAGTGTAATTAGTGTTAAAATTAGGGGTAGCAAGATTGAATATCAATCCACTGAAAATGATATTTCTTGGAAATCTGTCAAGAGAATTATTGTCTAGGGAAATGATTTATACTTTAAAAAGTATAAGAAATGCTTGATGTAATCGAGAGATTAGATTGTGTATTAGTCCATATCATTTCTGTATCGGAATGATACAATTTTGCTTCTATCCTAAAGAGGCAATTTTTTTTGATTTGATAATCCACATTTGTTGAAAATCCTTTCACATTGAAACCATGTATATCGTTAGTGGGGATGATAAGTCCGTTAGAATCATTGAAATACTCTATTCTACAAGAGGCATTTATATTGGGGTTGATTGCATATCTTGCTATGAGTAAAGGTGAAAACCAATAACCATATTGATTATTCTTATTGTCAGTTCCTATATCTAATCCAGTAATAAAAGAGAGTCTATTTTCTTGTCCATATATAAGATAAAAATTATGATATGTTCTTATCTTTTTATTATCCTTTGATGTTGAATAACCGATATAATTACTATAATTAACAATAGTATTCTTATTCAATTTACTTTGAATCTGAAACCCAATTGCTGGAAATGAATACAGATTATGTGCTGAGATATTTTGCCATCCATTTAAGAATAATAAAGATGACTGAAAATCTGTGTCATCCGAGGTATAAGAAATTTTTGCCCCAGTTTCATAATACGGTGAGTTTTCCGCTAATATGCTTCTGGTTACATTCCAACAATCCTTACCAATTACACTTTCAAAGCCAATATGAGATGGCATAACCCCAATATCTAACCAAATGTTTTTGTTTGAAGAAAGTAATAATCCAGCCTGAGCTTCATATATATTTTTTGCCCATTCTTTTTCATTGATGAGATTAAATGTAGAATAATCTCCAATCATTAAGCCTAATGTACTCCTGAAAGATGTAGCAGTATAGGCAGCCTTACCAATCAGAATATTAGTAGAAATACTATTGTTTCTTTTATGATTAACAATGAAATTCCCTTTTTCAATATTTTTTGGACTCGTAAAATCAAAAGTATAATATAGTTCTGAATATCCACTGAATTCAATAGAATTATCCGGTATCAGTTCACTACTTCTAGCTGTCGTAAGGTGTAAAATTAGAAGCAAGCATATAGACAGTAGTCTATGGATAAAAGAGTCTTTGTTTTCAATCATAGTTAGCATAATAAATCGTTTATATAGCTACAAATTAGCAGTTTAACAAAATATAAAAAGCCATATTCAATAAAGAATACGGCTTTGTTCTTTTGCGCATTTAGGAAGTGTGTGTGGACTTCCCTCCGAAATTAGATGTGTGTGTTTCTAAAAATCGGTGCTATCAATTAAGATAAATTAAAATTAGGATATTGAATATTATCTAAATATTATTGTTTTATTACTTTTTTGATAGTCTATTTTATAAAAGTAAACTTTTTTAAGACAGGTGCTTTTTCCAAATTAGAGGAAATGTCTTGAACAGAAAATAAATACACTCCTGAAGTTAATTCCTCGCCATTATTAAGCTTGCCATTCCATTTTATGCCACCATTCCCATCATTTTCCGATAATGTGGCCAAAACATTACCCTTGATAGAATATATATTTATATATGCCTCTGGTGGAAGGCCAGCAAAATGTATATAAGGATTCTTAGCACTATACCATGGTTGTGGATAAGCAAAAGAATTGTCAGCATTACCAGTTAAGGTAAATCCTATCATTCTGCCAGAACCTTTAGTTAATTTCTTTCCATTATTTGATAGTAAAGAATTACACGTAATAAGATATTCTTTTCCATTTGGGATTAAAGGTTTTGAAGGATCTAAAAATAATGTGGCAATATTCCCAAGTATAGATATGGAATTAATTGTTCCAAAAGGTTCAATAGTATAATAATTATTAGTAGATGCTGAAGAACTATCAAGAAGATCTGAAAAAGTTACGTTTATTGTAGATGTATTTACTATGGTTGCTTTGGTGATATATAGCTCTTGATCCGGAATACTTAAAGAATCCGTTATAAAAGTAATTGTATCTAATAATGTAGGTGAACCAAAAAAATCTGTAAATGAATGACAAATAAGTGAATATCTAGTGTCCTGACTTAATGGTTTAGATAATGTCAGTAATACAGACTTTTCTCCACTGGGAATTGCAGTATTAATAAAAATATCATTTTGTGAATACATCGAAAAGGTATGAGAAGGAATATAATGTGAAGAAATATATCCTGAGAATTCAACCTGTAAAGTCAGTAGTTCTGACTCCGAATATGCTAGCACAGCAATAGGTTTAATAGGAGAATGGATATAGCAATCTGCACCACGAGAAAGATTGCTGGCATTTCCATTATTGAAAAGAGATTTTACAAAAAATCTATATAAAGTATTATTTTTTAATCCAGATACAGTAAATGATTGCATAGATGTAGAATCTACAAGTACAATGTCTAATTGATTCGGCCCCGGATTTTCTTGAAAATATATTTCATAAAAATCAGCATTTCCTTTCCAATTGATAATAGCAGTAGAATCATTCAAGGATATAGCTTGTAATCCAAGGGGAATATCTTGAATTGACTCATTATCAAATTCAGCAAAAATAGTTTTGAGTCCATCGCCAAAACCAAAATCTACTTTCCCATTTTTGTCAAAATCACCGGTGACAGTAGTATTGCTATAGCACATGGGATAATACCATTTTGGGATAATCTTCGAGCTGTTTTGTCCAAAGATATAAAGATTTGGAAATGCATTGATGATAATTTCATCACCAGGAATGGCATCTATATTTGCACATGAAGTTCCATTTTTATAGTCTAAACCAGCTCTGACGCCATAAATCTTTTCTTCATGAATGCTAGTAAAAGAATTATCTGCAAATGATTTTAGTATTGTAAATGTCCATAATGGGGATGAATATTCTCTAAAGTCATTTATCGATGGCGATGCATATCTTCCAAACAGTAATTCTGGTGTTCCATCTGCGTCGATATCAGGCGCCCCTGTAAATTCTGTTGCACCACTTTGATCTGTTTGAAGAGAAAATGTTTGAGTAAAAGCACCATTTTCATATTCAAATACCATAAAATCTCCATCTGTATCTCCATAAGCTATTTCAACTTTACCATCTTTGTCAAAATCTGCGCAAGCAATTTTGGGTGGCCTCATTGAATTTGGAGAACCATTGGGTCCTCTTGGTGAAGTATTTGGGGCTTGTGCCAATAAGTAGTATTTATTATTCTTAAAACTAAACACTAATAAGCTTGTGTCTGAAAATCCTACAATGTCTTCTAATCCATCTTTGTCAATATCATACATACCAGCCGTCCAAAACTCTTTCAGATTGCTTATGCCACTTGGGATTTGTAATTCTGAAAATAAAATCTTTTCAAAATTGGACATACCATTTGGGGGTTTTGTAAATAGCCTCGCTTCGCCTAAAGAATGACATAATATCTCTGAAATTCCATCGCCATTGGAGTCTCCTATACCTTTTACTATCCAACTTTGTTTGATTGAATCTGTGCAAGTAAATTTTGAATTAGCAAAGCTGTATATTTTAGTATCACCATAAGTGCCTGTAGAATAATCAGTTCCGATAATAGTAGGATTTTTAGCATTATCTAAAAAGCCCATTGTAGGATAAAGAAATGTCATAGGCAGAGAATAATCTTTACCAATAACTCCTGTCATTGGAGCAAATTCTTCACTGATTTTACATACAGTATCGATAATCAAAGAGTCACTAGCCGTGTTGGCAAATATCCTACAATCATAAAGGCCTGATTTGCTATCATTTATAATAAGAGAATGTTCTATTGTCTTTCTGTCATCATCGGCATAATAAGACCAAGGATCATTTGTATTCTTTTGTCTTATTTGTAAACCAACCCGACAAGCCCTTGAAAAGAATAATCGTATAACCGTGCTTTTTCTATTATCTAGCCAAGCTGAATCTGCATTAAATGAAACAAGTGATAATACATTATTAGAAGAAACAGTATGAATCCTATTTCTATATTCAATTGTTTTATTGGTAGTTTGTTTAATTGACAGTTTGATAGTTATAGAAGTATCAAAAAGTGAATGTAATGGTAAAAAACCCAATGTGTCGTTGATTACCCTAAGAGATGAATCCTTTTGAAGAGTAATCCAAGAATTTGGTAATTCTCCATAACCATATTCTAAACTCCATGAGGAAAACAGAGGAATACCAGTACTACCAATAATCGGAAATAATCCAATGGAATCCTGACGAATCTCGATATCATTGTTTGGCGATAGAATACCTGCTGAAAATGCTCCTTTTAGCTGTAAAGCAGAAAGAATATCTACTCTACCAGCTCCATATAGTGGGTCCCAACCACTTTCGCCTATATCTTTAGATGAACTCTGCAAAATACCTTGAACATCACTATTCTTACTATTTGGATTTTGTGAAATAAGTAAAGCAGCTGCCCCAGCCACTATAGGTGCAGAAGCAGATGTGCCTTGGAAACTTTTATATGTATTATTTCTTGACGTAGTAGGAATTGCAATTCCAGGAGCTGATAAGCTTATATGAGAACCATAAGAACTAAAAGAAGCTTTACTATCATTTTGAGTTGTAGCACCAATAGCCATAACATGTGAATAGCTGGCAGGATATCTTCTTAAAATATTCCCATCATTACCAGCCGAAGCAATCAGAACGCAGTTCATAGAATAAGCAAAAGCAATAGCATCGGCTGTTAAAGGAGAGTAGACAATATCTCCAAAACTCATGCAAATGACTTTAGATTTTTGCATAGCGGCATACACAATAGCCATTGCGATATCATCTTCTTCGGCATTTCCAGTGGCATCAAAGGCTCTGATATTCAATAATTTACAAGTAGGTGCTATACCAGAGATACCAATTTTATTATTAGTAACTGCACCAATAATTCCAGCGACACTAGTTCCATGGCCTTGCTCATCTTCGATAAGTGGATCAGGAAAAGCAAAATCTCCAATATTAGGAATAAATTGATCTACAAGATCATATCCAGCTATATCATCTGTCCATCCATTATTATCATCATCTACATTATTAAGATCACCAGAAACTCCGCCTCTTATCTCTGAAATTGGCCATGGATCAAATATTCCATTGCTGTTTATATCTTCTTTGGAATTTACCCAAATATTAGGTGATAGATCTTTGTGCTTGATATCGCAACCGGTATCAATTACTGCAACAAGTACATTGTCACCTCTGGTAATTCCCCAAGCCTCAGGTAAACCAATTCTTTCCATAAACCATTGTGAACCCCATAAAGAATCATTAGGAATATCATAATTATCTAATGAATAATGATGATTTTCTCCAATATAATTGCATAAACCGCTTTGTCTTAATATTTGCCTTGAATTATTGCTATCTGGTATTGAAATAATTGCATATAGCAATAAAGCATTAAAAGAGTTTAATTGAGGAGACGATAGAAAGCTTTCTTGTTTAGAATTATTTATTTTTGCTAAACTTTCAAAAGGAAAAGAAATTCTCCATTGTTGTTCTTTGGCTAAACTTTTTAGGTTGTTTTTATTTTCAGCAGAACAATGGACAATCACATCAGAAGCAACACTTTTTGTAAAACAGAATACAAAAAGTATTGGTAGAATATAGAAACACTTGCGATTAAATCGAAAAGTGATAGCACAAAATGAATTGTTAATTTTTGTTGATAAACACATCATCAAGATTTTTATTTGTTTGAAGGGTTTGCAAAGTGTAAATTAGTAATAATTAGAATCAATTATTTTGTTTTCCTCACATTCTCAAGGAGCCTTATGCGCAAACCTTGGAACTTAGCAACGGTTGTATTTGGTGGATTAGCTGTAATATTATTATTCACAGGAACCGGATGTACACCAAAAATCAATGAAGAACAGCTTGCCAGGCTTCGTCAATCAAAAGAGCAATCAGCAAAATTAGAAGCTGATATCAAGAAAAAAGAATCTGAAAGAGCTTCTATTGAGCGTGAATTAGCAGCGCGTCAAAATGAAGTAAAGCAAAGTGAACAGAAAAAGGAATTTATTCAGCAGAAATTGCAAACATGGCCAAATTCATGGCCGGATTGGACACCTGCACCACCTCCAGCACCTGTTTCAGAGGTAGTTCCGGTTCCAACTACAAAGAAAAAAGGCAAAAAATAATTGCCAACACTTAATTAATCTTTGAACAATTTCTTATCACGTCTGAATACTCTTTTTAGTGAAGGAGACATAAACAATGAAACATTTATTATTAATGCTTGCTGGTGCTTTAATCGTATTTTCAACACCCGCATTTTCACAGGAAGCGCCTCCTGATTGCAATGCAAGCGAGAATACAATGCGCACAAAACCTTATACACGCGATCAAGGTGATATCTGTATAAAGGAATGGGCACAAAAAGTAAAAGAATTAGAAGAAAAATTGAATGGCTTACAAATGTCTATTCAAAAATTAAATGCTGATTTACAATCTGAAAATACTGCATTATCTAATTCAGAATCAGAAATCGCTGCTTTATTAGAAGCGACAAAAGAACAAATGGATGCATTTGGCCAAAAAATTGGTGTCTTAGAAGGTAAAGTTCGTGGATTGAAAAGTCTTGGTGAATCTGCATTAGCAGATCGTCAAGATGAAGTAAAAGGGTATGAAGCTGAACTTAATGCTATGAGAGGTAATAAAATATCTCTTTATACACCTTTTTTCAATCGTATTGTAGACATTGCAAGTGAAATTCGCTCGCTCTATCGTGAAACAAAGGCAAAAGAATATATAGTAGGTACATGGGCAGAAAATCGCGACTGTTTGTGGAATATTGCTAGCAGGGCTGATATTTATGGCGATCCTTTCCAATGGCCAAAAGTATGGCAAGGAAATACAGATCAAATCAGAAATCCGGATATTATTATTCCTGGTCAAAGATTAAAATTACCTGCTGCTGGGCCTAAAACTTCCGATGAAGTAAAAGCAGAACGTTCTTATTGGAGAAAAAAGCGTGCAGCAATGGTTGTTCGTACAAGCGAAGTTATTCCTTCAGCAACACCTTCTACTCCATCAAAAGTAAATTCAATTAAATAATGAGTCCAGCTATGCATAAATATGCAACAGTTAGATTGATATAGTTCAAGCCCTTTAAGATAGTTAATCTTAAAGGGCTTTTTTATTATTATGATTTCATAATGGATATAACTGAAAAAAAAATAAAAATTATTGATGTTGATCTTGCTTCTTTATTAGGATATAATGATCAATTTTTATCAGTAATCGAATCGAGATTCGATGCAAGCATTGCCGTAAGAGGAAATACAATCATTGTAAGGGGAGAACCTTCCGAAATAAAAATGATTGAAAAAACATTCGGCGAATTGCGATATATTCTGCAAAGAAAGGGAAGTATTAACTTAGAGGATGTTAATTCCGTTTTGCTTTTTGCAATGCCAAGTTTTACAGAAAATAAAGCACATAGTAAAGATGCACCTTCAATGAATTCGGTAATCCTTTATGGCAAAAAGGAAGCAATTAAGCCTAGAAATAAAAATCAAGCTGAAATGTATAGGAAAGTTCTAGAAAATGATTTAGTATTTGCTATTGGCCCCGCAGGAACTGGTAAAACATATTTGGCGGTTGCAATTGCTCTTGCAGCACTTAAAAACAATGAAGTCACCCGTATTGTATTGTCAAGGCCTGCAGTTGAAGCAGGTGAATCTTTAGGGTTTTTACCTGGTGATTTATCAGAAAAAGTTGATCCTTATTTAAGGCCATTATTAGACGCTATTTCGGATATGGTTTCTGCAGAAAAACTAAAAAGTATGAGTGAAAAAAGAATTATAGAGATTGTACCTTTGGCTTATATGAGGGGAAGAACTCTTAGTAATTCATTCATAATTTTAGATGAAGCACAAAATGCTACTATAACCCAAATGAAAATGTTTCTTACCAGATTAGGTAAAAATTCTAAAGCTATCGTGACGGGTGATATAACTCAAATAGATCTTCCAAATAAGAAATCATCTGGTCTGGGCGATGCAGAAAAAGTATTACATGGAATATCAGGAATTGAATTTACTTACTTTGATAAATCTGATGTCGTACGGCACAAATTAGTATCTGATATCATTAATGCTTATGATAAAAGTGAAATAGAAAAAGAAAAATATAGAATGTCTAAATATCAAAACAATATATCTGAACCAGTGAATCAATCAATCATCAAGGAATAATAAGTGGATCCTATACAAACTGGTAATCAATATAATGTTATTGCACATGTATGGGATGAACAACACAAAGACTCTTCTTATGGAATAGAAAGTTTGATGCGTGCTATTGAATATTGCAATCAGTTTGATCATCAAAGAAAAATTGCTTTAGATATTGGATGTGGTTCAGGTGGAAGAATGTTGAGATTATTGGTTCAGCATGGATTTGGAATAGTGGGCTTGGATATATCTGAATCCATGGTAACATTGGCAAAACAAAAACATCCTGAATATATTTTTCATCATGCTGATATCTGCACTTGGCAAACACAAGAGCAATTCCAGTGTATCATTGCATGGGATAGTATTTTCCATGTTCCATTTGATCAGCAAGAACAAGTGATTATAAAACTATGTTCTATGTTGGTTAAAGATGGAATATTACTGTTTACATGTGGCGATGATATAGGGTATCATCTTTCTGAATGGCAGGATATGTCTTTTTATTATAGTTCACTTGGCATTAATAGAACTTTAGAAATTTTAATGCAGAATAATTGTGATATAAGGCATGTAGAATTAGATCAATTTCCTCAAAAACATACAGTTATCATTGCCAAGAAATACTAATATTGGATATCTTTGGCAATAGTTGTTGCGATTTTACTATTTGCAAGGATTTCGATTAATGCAAAAGCGAAGTCAAAGCTTGTCCCTGCACCTTGACATGTAATTATATTACCATCAATGACAACTTTTTCATCCATATAATTATATTTCTTACTAATGATATGTTGTATATCAGGATGTGATGTCATAGCTGTGGTACTGGGTACAAGATCATAAGCTACAAAAATGGCTGGGCTTGCACACATTGCGCCAACAATAGCATTGCGTTTAATATGCGTTCTTAAAAGCTTTTCTATATGTGGATGATTGCAAAACGTTTCTGATGCCCGAGAGCCACCGGGAAATATCATAGCCAGATATTCTTCATCTTCTAAAATATGCTCGAATGTAACATCAGGAAGAAACTTTACACCACGTGAAGCTGTGATAATTTCATATTCTCCAGCAATGATAACATTGATACCTGCTCTTCTAAGCATATCGCTAATGATAATTGCTTCCATTTCTTCTGTGCCTGAAGCAACAAAAACAACAACTGTACTGTGATATTCAATCATATTTTAACATAAATGTACAAGTAAAAAAAAGAGGATGCTCAATCTGCTAGGCAGTGGAACATCCTATGTACTTTTTTGATTATGAAATTAACTATGGATAATAAGTTGATCTCTTGTAGAATATTTGCCATGAACAGCATTTAAGGACACGAAATCTCTATTAGCTTTTGCTCTTTTTTCAAATTCTGGTCTAAATTTCTTCAAAAATCCTTTTACGGGCCAAGCTGCACCCTCGCCTAGAGCACAAATGGTATTTCCTTCTATATTACTTGCTACGCTAAATAATAAATCTATATCCTGAACAGATGCTTCGCCTTTCACTAAGCGTTTTAGGATTTTTTCCATCCATCCACATCCTTCGCGACAAGGTGTGCATTGTCCACAAGATTCATGATGATAAAAATGTGCTAAACGTAATAATACTTTAACTAAATCAGTATCTTCATCCATCACCATTACGCCAGCGGTTCCAATATAAGATCCAAATTCTTTTAAAGATTCATTGTCCATGCGTACAAAATCTATTTCATCTGGATGAATTGGAGGCATAGAGCTTCCGCCAGGAATGATAGCCTTAATTTTTTTGCCACCAGGAATTCCACCACCAATATCATAAATCAGTTCTTTAAGAGGAATGCCAGTAGGTAATTCATATACACCCGGTTTATTGATATGTCCACTTAATCCAAATAAAAGAGTACCTGTATGTTTAGCAGCACCAATTTCAGAATAAGCTTTTGCGCCTAAAGCAATAATTGCTGGTACTGTAGCTAATGTTTCTACATTATTAATTGTAGTTGGACATCCCCATAAACCTTTATTTGCTGGAAATGGAGGTTTTATTCTAGGATAAGCACGATCGCCTTCTAAGGAAGACATCAAAGAAGTTTCTTCTCCACATACATAAGCACCAGCACCTTTATGGACAACAATATCCATAGAAAATGAAGTGCCGAATGTGCTTTTCATTTTTTCGCCGATAAAACCTTTATCATAGGCTTCTTGAACAGCTCTTTGCGTGCAAACCACCCATTTATGATATTCACCTCTGATATAAATAAATGCTTTGGTAATTCCCATTGCATAACCTGCAATAAGAATACCTTCTATCATTTGATGAGGATTATATTCAAGGATTTGTCTGTCTTTAAAAGAGCCAGGTTCTGATTCATCGCCATTAATAGCAAGATATTTTGGCTTATCATTACCTTTAGGCATAAAACTCCATTTCATGCCAGTTGAAAAGCAAGCTCCACCACGGCCTCGTAGGCCAGAAGCTTTTACTTCATTGATTATGTCTTCTGTAGACATTGTAGATAGGACTTTTCTTAAGCTATTATAACCGCCATTTGCTAGATATACATCTATATCATGCAAATTATGAATTTGTGGAATTACTAAATGGGGAGCCGAATACATAGTTCAAAGCCTCTGTTGAGAGATGATTATTGGGCAAATATACTGTTTTTAATTCTATAAAAAAGCACCGATAATTACGGATTGTGTGTAGAAAACAAAAGCTAGTGAAAAATTAAAATTTATATTTGATTGAAGTAATCTTGAATTTCCCATAGCAGAAATCTTTTCCTTCTAAATTCCAAATAAATTCCACTTCAGAAGGAATTCTAATATGCTGAAATATCTGATAATTTTTACAGTGTAAAGTAAACTGTTCTTTTTCGAAAGATCCTTTAAAGTCTCTATACTTATCATGCGAAGTAATATATGCTATATCACCGTGTTCATTGAATGTAAACTGTGCAGATACATGCTGAGTTCCATATGATAATATTGCTAATGCATTCATATCGTCTATTGCTTTCCAACTAATATAATTACTTGGTAATAAAGCAGTTGGAAACCAAATTGATTCCATTAGGTATCTGGACAAAAGTGAAATATTAGCTTCATAACCACTTGGTTTTAAAATGGTAAATAGTCCTAAAAATTTAACTGAACCGAATCCTTTACCATCTAAAAGCTCTAACCAAGCAGTTTTAGTTGGAATGAAACCAGAACCAAAGCGAGATTTCCAAATAAAACCAGGCTTCATGGCTAAAAAATGTCCATCTGCTCGCATTGGACTCCATTCACCATCTATCGATGTTCTGAACTCACCAATCTGCTTTAAACTTGCAAAATGTATCATTTTATTCTGCAATGCCAAGGCATGTTCTAAATAAATTTTAACTGGTTTTGGACATGATGCAAGGCTATGCTCAATGGAATACAAAGGTGTTCTATCAAAAGATAAATCACGAAGCATCGCAATACCTTTTTTTACTTTTAACTTAACATCAAGAGTAATGATAATACTAAGAATAGCCAAGCTACCTATGATGCCAGAAATGATTAAAAGAAAACGTAGATCCATATATAAGTATCCAAAGCTTGAATAGTATAGTTATACATAAAATTACTATTAAAATTTTACTTGCCTAATAAGTAAACAATTGTAATTATGTCAATTTTGTTGAAGGATTGTTTTGTCTATTTTTTATTGCAACATCTTGTCTTTTTGCAGGGAATTCTTTTTTTTGAGTTTGTACGCCATCTCTAATTGATTTAGCTTTTTGTTTTAGAATTTGCATATGTTTTCTAACTCTTATTCCTGCTTCTTTATTTTGAGACTCAAAAAACTTTTCAAAATCTTTCTCAAAGCTTTGAACTAATACAAGTAAATCTTGGAATTGATTCATGAATGAGTCCTACATTTTATAAATAATCAGATGTTATATCTCTGAATGTTCTTGTAGACACAAAAGTAAATTCATCTGGATTAATATTGTCATTGATGTCTAGTTTAATTTTTACGAAATGTTTTATCATCAATTTTGAAAGTCTAGAGATTGCTCCCTCAGTTAAATATTCTGCCATTGATGGATGTACAATTAATTCGACACTAAAATCTAAGTTTTGGGCTCTAAATGATGTTAACCATCTCTCGATTGAATGCAGAATGACCGATCGGGAGCGTATTCTACCAGCTCCATCACATACATTGCATGTATCGGTAAGCCTTTCTGATATGGCTTGTCTGATTCTTTGACGTGTAATCTGCAATAATCCAAGTTGAGTGATAGGATATACTACAGTTTTTGCTCGATCTTTACTAAGTTCGCGACGCATTTCATTATACAGTTTCTTTCGATTTTCTTCCAGCATCATATCAATAAAATCGATAATGATCATTCCACCTATATCTCTTAGTCTTAATTGCTTAGCTACAGCTTTTAATGCTTCCATATTATTTCTGAATGCACTTTTTTCTTGTTCATGCTCGCTAGTAGATCTGCCACTATTCACATCTACAACATGCATCGCCTCAGTTTGATCTATGACAATAGATCCACCGCTTGGCAAATAGACTTTTCTAGCATATGTTTCTTGAATAGATTTTTCTAATTTGAAATAGTCGAATAATGCTTTACGCCCTTGGTACATCTCTACTTTAGAACTTAATTCAGGTGCTACCCAATGCAAATAACTGGTAATTTCTTTATATAGTTTTGGTGAATCGATAACAACGCGCTCAACTTCTTCTGTAAATAAATCTCGAATAACACTTCCAGTGATATTTTTGTCTTTGTATAATAAAGAAGGTGCTTTTGCAATTTTTACATTATTCTCCATTTCTTCCCATTGTTCTACAAGTGCGGCCCAATCTCTGCTTAATTCTTGATCTGTTTTATCTTCGGCTGCTGTTCGAACAATACACCCAATGCCAGGTTGTATCAAAGACTTTGCTAATTGTCTTAAACGTTTTCTTTCTTTAACAGAACCAATTTTTCTGGAAACACCAATTAAATTATCAAAAGGAAGCAAAACCATATATCTGCCAGGCAATGCTACTTTAGTTGTAACACGTACCCCTTTGGAAGAATATCCTTCTCTTACAACTTGAACGATAATTGTTTGTTTGGGCTGAAGATTTATGCTGATTAATCCAGATCTCTTTGTACTGAAAGTTGGCAGCGGTTTTGCATTTACATTCTGCTTAGGAGGCATTTTCTTAAGTCTTAATGCAATTGCTGCTGAATCAGACATAGAAGCATCGATAGTAGAATGTGTTTGTTCTAATTCTATCTCATTATGCTCAAGAAGTTCTTTAGCGAGTATTTCATTATATCCAGCAGGCTTGCCAACTGTTGGTTGCATTAATAATGCACTTAATAATTCAGATAAATCTGCTTCTGCAATATCGGATGGAGGTACAAATAAACTGCTTGGTTCTGAATAATCAATTTTTATAAAGCTTTCATGAGGTTGGTTCAACAGATCTTTAGATATGTCTTCATCATCTTCATCTTCGGTAAAAAAAGATTCTTCAAGTGAAGAATCAACATCAGAAAAATGTAAAAAAGCACCTTGTGGAAGGCCTATATCAATAAAAGCTGCATTCATCCCTTGAATAATTTTTTCTACACGCCCCATATATACATTGCCAACATAACGTTCTTTATCAGGCACTTCTACAAATAATTCAGATAATTCACCATTCTCTGTTATGGCAATTCTCGTTTCATTCAAGGAAGATGCTATTACTATTTCTTTTCTCATATCTATATGATAATTCATTAATTCATATGCTAATTGATGGCAAATTTAGATAAAAAAGGGCAGATAAAGACCATTCACAACAAATGAATCATTAAGTTTGTACTTTAATAAAATGAACATAAATATGCTTCGTCATAAAAAATTATTTTACACAAATCATATATTTTCATTCAATTATTATAATACTTGCACACAATGACAACAGAATCTGAAGCTGATTTTGAAAATGATGATACTTTAGAGTATCCATCCCACGATGAACATATATCAGAAGAATCATATATTGAACAAATAGAGCGCGAACGTGACGAATTAAAAGAAACTGTTCTTAGAAAAACAGCTGAATTCGAGAATTTTCGCCGTAGAACCCTTAAAGAAAAACAAGAAATCATCGATTATGGCAATGAGCACCTTATAATGAAAATGTTGCCTGTAGTCGATGATTTGCATGCTGCTTTAGATGCTGCTAAAAAAAATGTAGACTATGAAGGATTTCTTAAAGGTGTAGAAATGATATATTCTAAGGCTCTTAAAACATTTGAAGAAGCAGGTGTTTGCCCAATCCCAAGTGTCACGGGAGAACTTTTCAATGTTGATATGCATGAAGCTTTAGCACATATTCCATCGCCAGAAACTCCAGAAGGCCATATCATTCAAGAAATTCAAAGAGGATTTAAGTTAAAAGAAAAAGTGATACGCCATTCTAGAGTTATCACTTCGGCTGGATCCCAAGAATAATATGTTCAAAATTTACTCTTTAATATCTTAAAAATTATGCAAAAACGTGATTACTATGAAGTGCTTGGCTTAGGCAAAAGTGCCGGATTAGACGAAATAAAATCTTCATATAGAAAATTAGCCTTGCAATTTCACCCTGATAGAAATCCCGATAATAAGGAAGCTGAAGAAAAATTTAAAGAAGCAACCGAAGCATTCGAAGTTCTTAATGATTCAGATAAAAGATCTAAATATGACAGATTTGGACATCAGGGCATGAAGAGTGGACAAGATTTCCATTCGTATCAAAATATGAATGATGTCTTTAGTGTTTTTAATCAGTTTTTTGGTGGACAAGGCAATTCAATTTTTGATGAATTCTTTGGTGGTGGTGGTGGTGGCAGACGTCAGCCTTCTATGGGCCAACCTGGGCAAGACTTAAGAATCAGAATGCCTCTTACATTAGAAGAAATTGCTCTTGGAGTTTCTAAAACGATAAAGATTAAGAAATTCTGTACTTGCACTGGATGTGGTGGCAGTGGCGCAAAATCTAGATCTGGTTATACAACATGCTCGGCATGCAATGGTGCCGGCGAGGTAAGGCAAGTTTCTAGGTCTATGTTTGGTCAATTTGTCAATATTGCTCCATGTGCAAATTGTGGAGGGTCTGGTAATATTATCAAAGAACTATGTAGTTCTTGTTCTGGTGAAGGAAGATCACAAGGAGAAAGCACCGAAACATTAGATATTCCAGCTGGTGTTAGTGAAGGTAATTATATACCATTGCGTGGAAAAGGGAATGCAGGTAGAAGAGGCGGAGATTCTGGAGATGTATTAGTTGTTATTGAAGAAAAAGAACATCCTCTATTTATTAGAGATAATGATGATGTATTATTCGAATTATCTGTCAGTTATCCAGAAGCCTCTTTAGGTGCTTCCATTGAAGTTCCTACTCTTTATGGCTCGCAATCTATTTCAATAGAACCAGGTACACAACCAGGAACGGTGATACAATTAAAAGATAAGGGAATAAAACATTTACAAGCTAATGGAAAAGGAAGTCAACATGTACATATTAATGTATATGTTCCAACTTCATTAACTTCTCAAGAAAAGAAAATAATACATGATTTATCTGAGTCTGATCATATAAATCCAGACAGATCGCATTATTTTTCAGATCACGAACAAGGTAAAAAGAAAAAAAGTGCTTTATTCGACAAAGTGAAAGGAGCATTTTCATAATATACATGTAAAATCAGGGGAAATCATGAGGGGATATGCTCAAAAAATTAGAACTTTTTTCCAATCATTATGTGGAATAAGTAAAGGAGAATTTCTTGTTTTATCTATGCTCGTTTCAGGTGGAATGCTAGGAATATTGATTAAGTTCATTCAACCACACAGTTTGATGGAAGATCACTCGCTTCAATCTGCAGAGATGTTTAATCATATATTAGATAGTTTGTCTTATGCAGAACAAAGCACCTTTACAGGAATTGACGATAGTGGAAATTCTTTGACAGAACTTGCACGTGCAGATACAATTGTTAAAAAACTAGGGGCTTTTCCTACTTCTTCTTATTCTAAGGTTTCTGCTGGACAAATCATCGATATACAAAAAGCTTCAAAAAATGATTTGATGAGACTGCCTGGTATAGGCGAAGCAACAGCAGAAAGAATAATTGAATATAGAGAACAAGAAGGATTTGATAAAATAGAAGATATTATGAATGTGAAGGGAATTGGAACAAAAAAATATGATAAAATGCGAGCACATATTTCATTAAAAAAGAGCAAATAATTTAAGATTCAAATGAATCAAGAATGTCTTTTAATGTATGAATAGCTTTAAGAATTTCAGCTTCTGTAGTGTATTTAGAAAAAGAAAATCTAATTGCTGCTTTGGCTTCTTTTTGAGAACGACCCATTGCCGACAATACATGCGACGGTTGTTGGCTTCCAGATACACAAGCAGATCCATTAGATACAGCAATATCTTGAATATCCATCATTTGCAATAAAGATTCGCCATCAATATTGGGTCGATTTGGAAAAGATATATTAACAATTGATGGTAATGATGTCTGAGAATCTATGGGGCCATTGATATGAATATCTGGAATCAGAGAAATAATATTATTAATCAGAAATTGTTTCAAAGAATACATATGCTCTGCATTTTTTTCTAATTGAGTGATAGCAATTCTTACAGCAGTTTGAAATCCAACTATTAAAGCTGGGGATTCGGTACCGGCACGTCTATTGCGCTCTTGTCCACCACCTTGTTGATGAGCTTTAAAATCAATACCTTTTTTAATAAACAAAGCACCAATACCTTTAGGGCCATGTATTTTATGTGCTGATATTGTCAAAAAATCAATGCCAAGTTCATCTATAAATACAGGAATTTTACCTAAGCTTTGAACAGCATCAGAATGAAGCAATGCTGAAGATGGCAAAAGATCTTTGATAGCCTTTATTGGTTGAATGCTACCAGTTTCATTATTAGCATGCATGATGCTAATAAGAGTATTTTCTAATTGATAATTTTTTAAATCATTTGTGGGTATAAGCCCATCTTGATTAACATGAATATATTGAACCGGAATACCTTGTTTAGATAAACTTTCAGCTGGATGAATGATAGCATGATGTTCAATAGAAGATATAGCTAATGCTTTAACTAGCTGAGACTCATGAATACAACTTTTTAGAACAGTATTGTTTGATTCGGTACCACCACTAGTAAAAATAATTTCTGCAGGATGAGCATGAAGGGCATGAGCAATTTCTGTCCTTGCATTTTCTATAGCAACTCTGGCTTTTCTTCCCAAGGAATAAATAGACGAAGGATTGCCATATTCTTCATAGAGCCAAGGCAACATAGACTCAACAACTTCTTTGTCTATTTGAGTAGTAGCAGAGTTATCTAAATATATCATTAAGATTTAACATTTTTATGTAAAACAATTAACCTAATTTACGCATTAACAGTGTAAGAAAAGAGATTGTAAAGTGTAAAGAAATAAAATTTATGACTATGTAAGGTTTGCATAATTGAATTGTCAATACACATACACTCGGGGCGGGAAGAATTCTTCTAATCAAAAAAACTTTGTCTGAAGGGTCTTTTATATCTATATTGCATATTGGTGACTAACACTGTATGAATTGTATAATATTTTTTTCGATGTAATGGAGAATGTTATGAGTGCAAAAAATATGTTTGCAGCATTATTGTTGGGAGCTTTCATGTGCGTACCAGTTGCCATGAATGCAGATTGCGGAAATAAAGCAAAAGTAGAATGTGCCAAAGAAGCTTCCAAAGAAGATGGTATGGCATGTTGCAAAAAGAAGAATTCTAAAGAAGCAAAGGCTGATAAAGGCTCAACTTCAACAGATATTTCTCAAAAAACCATTGCGCCAAAGAACTAATACATATAAATAATTGGCCTTCGGGCCAGTTATTTTCTTATTATCTATGTTTTGGCACAGTTTTTAATAGATGCTACAATGAAATCCTATGATTAACTCATAACATTTCTTATTATTATTATCATTCTTTACTTGTTATTAATAAGCAACTAAATCGTTTATTAAAAGATTGAAATCTTTTGATGGTATTATTTGCTTTATGTTTTTCAAGCGGAGTTAAGCTATGTCTAAAGGCGGAGCAGGAAAAGTATATTTCGTTTTATATCTGGCTGTTATTCTTGAACTTCTAATTATCATCGTTGAAAGAGATGAAGCGGAAGAAGGTTTAATGAAGAAGCAGAAAGAATCTATGCGTATTGTTGAAAGTATCCTTACTCAACTTCAATCAGGAGCTGGCACGGAGGGTATTAACACCAGGCCGCAAGATGCTATTGTACTTTCTGAAAAGTTTCCACCTGAACAACAGAAATATTTTAAGAAGTTTAGAACTTATTACATAGAAGTTGGTGTAACTGATGTATCATCTGCATTGAATATGGATGGTATGGAAGAACCCGAAAAGAAAGAACGTGTTGAAACATTGAAAAAATTAGCTAATGTTCAAGAATTGCAATATGAAGTATATTATCATCCTTCCACTGAAGTAGATGTACCATCTTCACCCCCGCAATCAGAATTTAAGAAAATTGAGTTAAACCCTGTTGCAGGAACAAAATTGGCAAACGATGCAAATGCAATTAGTTCAGATACATGGGAAATGCAGGCTACCAGAAGACTAGACCTAAATGCCTCTGCTATGAATGATTATGTGAGGCCAGTATACACGGAATCTCAAATTAAAACTGGCGATATAAATACTTTCGCTCCTGCAGATTCTGTTAGAACAAATAGAGTATTTAGTTATTCAGAAGATAAAACTGAGCGTTTAAAAATTGCTAATGGAAGTAAAACTACAAAGCGTGCTTTTGTTGTTAATTTTCAGCCTCCATCCAAGCCAGGCTGGTATAAATTACGTTTTAGTTCTAGAACCAATAGAATTATGGGTATTTCTGCTGAGCAAAATATTGCTACATTAAGAGATGATGCAAAAGTTAATATTGGTACAGTGCAATTGAAGGTTAAGGACTTACGTAGTGTTCAAAGACAGCTTGCAGAGCAATTATCAGGCGCAGGAGTTCCATCTGCTGAAAAATTTGCTGCTGGTGATATTACAGTTGAAAACTTTGATAAAGATTTGAATACAGCAAAAGAGGCAATACTTCAAAGTAAAGATGAAAATAAATCTGAAAAAGCTAGTAGAGTTGACTTATACAGATATATAGCAAAATTATTATCTCCAGGAAAATACACTTCATTTGATCAAAATAGAGGGAGTATAGAGATTGATATTTCTGTACAACAACCTACCATAGAGCAAGAAGCACCAATTTTAACTTGGGATGATAATAGCCAATTATATTCATTTGATAAAGCAAATAAAGTAGTTGCTACTTTTGTAGCAAATCTTTACGACAAAGTAACTCCGTCTGTTCAATTTAATGGCAATACACTTATTCCTATTAAAATTGGCCCAACATCTGAAAATGGCAAAGCTGGAAGATATAAAGTTGAAATAAATAGTCAAATCAACCCTGGCGAATACAAAATTACAGCTTCACTTACATCAGCAGGAAAATCGGTTGTAGAAGATATGAAACTAAATGTTTTCCCAACAGGATTGGCGATTGTAAAAGATGCTGATAGTGGAGAAGATGTTAAAAATGAAGATGAAATTATAGGAACAATCAAATCTTTGTCTAAGGGCGATGCATTTGAGTTTGTTGCAATACCTACATCACGAAGCATAATCCAAGGTGATCAATTCAGAACTATAATCGAAGGTGCTACCAAGAAGTCACCAATTATAGGGCTTGCTGTTAATTCAACCGATGGATTTAATATTCCAATTGACGCTGATAAAGTAAGTGTTAGAATATTATGGCAGAGTCCAAAAGATCAGTCTATTCAAGTTCAGATATTTCCTACTGACGGATCTTCTGCAGTTGAAGCTAGTCCAGGGCCCAAGCGACCACGAATAAATTGTGGTGATGCTTCAAGAATAATGGATGCAAATTCACCTGTGTTCTTTGTAGATGCTGAAATCAAGCCACCAACTTATACTGAAGTTCAGGCTGTCATCAAAGGTGTTAAATTCGAATTAGGTGATCAAATAGTAAAAGGATATAAAGTTATAGCTTTAGGAGAACCTAAACTATCTGGAGGTAAATGGACACAGGGCTTTAAACTTGAAGGTCGAATACCAGTCCCAAGAGGAACTGGTGGTTCAATAAAAGTGAAAGTTAAAGCTACTGCACAATTACCTAATGGTGAGATGTCCCTTGAACAAACAAAAAATTGTAAATATCAAATTGCATATTAATTTTCGAGATGCTATCCCATATGAAAACTCGGAGAAAGCAGATAATGATGAATAAAAATATTCGATCCATAGCGGTCAAATTTATTTTTGGAGCAATTACACTGGCCTCAATGCCATTATTTGCTCAGCAAACCGCTCAAATAAGATCGATCCTTAATAATTTTAAGAGCTATAGATATTCTGATGTCTTTTTGTTCAAATTAGATGATGCAGCAGTTACAGCTATTAATCCTTTATTGGGAGTTCCTGAGCCCAAAATCAATACAGCTGCTAATCGAAGCAAAAAGAAAGATGCTATTCAAGAAGCTATTGATGATGGTGAAACAGAGCTGGTTAAAGTTATAAAGGAAAAATCAGGTACTAACATGAACAATGATGACCGTGAATATGAAAAATATTACCGAGTTTTCAAGAAATGGCAAGATGAACTATTTAGCCGAGCTTATATAGTCACCAATAGATTCAAAACAGGTGATCCATTTGAAATTATTGGCTTATTAACATCTGCTAATAAAGATCTTGTTTCAAAATTAGATGAGTGCATTGATCCACCTAAAGGTATTTATCTTTCAAATGATTTAGAAAGAATAAGTTCTCCAGATACTAATGGTATTGCAAAAACACTTTATGAATATATTGAAAGAAAAGTTGTTCAGAATGATGCAGAAAATGTAACTGCAGAAGCACAAGGAATTGGTTCTGATGCAACATTTTTACCAAAGAAATATGGATCTTCATTTCCAATTAAAGAAGATGATATTCAACAATATCTTCGTATTACCGATGGACAACCTCAAGATTATTATGCAGAACATGAATTGACTGTTGGTATATTTGACTTACTTCGATATCGTCATTATGGAAAGTTGGATGATTTAGATGAGAATAATGATATAATTCCAGATGCTGAGGCTACAGATAGCAGTGTTAGGAAAGTATATAATAGGAATTTGCCATTATTTGGTGCAGAGATTCGCTATGGATTACCTGAGATTAATTACCCTTCACTTTGGAGTGAACGTATTACTATGAATGTAATGTGGCAATCTAATAAGTTAGGAGTTGTTCTGCCAACTAATGGGTGGTCAAGTATTGCTTCAAATGTGTTCTCAGTTAAAAGAAGGCTTACTAATGCTGGTGTAGGCTTGTATGGATCTCTCGATTTTCCAATTAAATTGATTAATCAAGGTGGGGTTTTTAATTTTAACGCGAGCTATGTTTTTGGAAATGCAGGTATTAATCCAATAAACACAGATTTTATTTTTCAAGGTAAAACAGTTAATCAATTAACCGATTCTGCATCCTATCGCTCATTAGGAATTAGCTATCTTCCTAGGTTCCATGCACAAGCGCATTATTCATTTGCTATAGATATTGATCATAATAGTTTTTTTAGATTCAAGCTTGGCGCAACTATGTATATGATTCAGCGTTGGGCTGAATTTGGAAAATATATGGGTAAAGATCCTAAAACTGGGAAGGATATAGTTGAAACAAAAAATAGACTTTCAGATCAGTATTCTTATGATGACTTATCGATATATAATAAATTTGATTTATTGTCAATAGCTGCTCTCCAAGGTTTAAAACCTACAGAAACAGTTGCAGGCTTATCAGGAAGAATAGAATTTATGACTAGAAGCAGAACTGTTCCATGGGGTGCAGCTGTTCAATATTTTGATGGAGCTGTTTCTGGTGATGTATGGATTCAGGTTCCGGTATATGAAGGATTTGCCCTTAGAGGTCAAGCTCAGTTTTTCCAAACAGCTTTTAGAGATCCTAAAGCTTGGGAAGAACAAACAGTCGTAATTCCTTCTTTGCAAATGCTTTTTAATTTCTAACAGCATTTGAGATTTTTTTTTGATTTATTCAAAATGAGTAATCAAAACAACTTTGAATAATTTGGATAATAACCAAACATTGGTAATGAAACCATGACAAATAAAAGGTATGTAAAACTGTACACAATGATTATTGCATTTGTATGCAGTTTAAATATTGTCAGTACTGCAAAAGCAGTAACAAGTGATTCTCTTGCACTAGCACATTTAAAGTCTATCGATCCTGGCTTATTGCCATATTTTCCTAGATGGAATGTATGTGAGCCGAATTTGCAATTGCAGATATTGCAAGTGTTTAAATTGGACGGAAGGCCATCAGAAAATTTAGATATGCGAAGTATAATGATAACTTCTGCTCCAGTAAAAGACCCGAAAAATCCAGAATATAATGTTCTGTTGGTGGAATGTGGCTCAGAAAAAATGTCTGCAGATCAAGTTGATTCTAAGATGCGTACATTACTTATAACATTAATTAATCCTAAAAGGCCTTATTGTTATAGTGATATTCCTACAGCATCTCCGCCATCTCAAGCTCAAATAGAAGCAATCACAAATTATCTTGAAATGCCTACTAATACTACTCAATCATTTTCATTTTCTGCATTTGAACAAACAATGAAATTTGGTAAAGAAGATGGTTATTGGGTAAGATCAATTGTTGGAACTGAAGGCGCCGGTTATCCTTTTATGTCCTCAGGTGAAGCAAAAGTGCTTCTTCAGCACCCTCTCTATGTTAATGATGATGAAAGCACTAAAAAAGCTATACCAAATTTATTGCATTTTCATGTTGGTATGGGATATCGCTTTCAAGATACATCAAATGGTTCTGTGAGTTTTATTCCATCAAGAAAATTAAATGCTGGTTATGGTGGTAAAGGAGTATTTGGATTTGATTTTCACGCACCATTTGAACCTTTGTTTGGTTTGTCATTTCATGCGGAAGTTCCAATGCAGGGATTTGATACCTCTAAAACAATAGAAAGAGGCACTTATTCTGCATATGCAAAAGACAACCCTATAAGTCCACGCGATAAAATAATGACTGCTCCTATATTACGTATTACAGGTAATGTTGGACTATTCTATAATTGGTGGTTAGATCCTAATAAACCTGAAAATTTTGTACGGTTTGATTTAGGTATTAACTATACTGAAATTAAAGAAGTCGCTATTAAAGAAAATAATGGTTCGTATTATCTTAAAGATAATGTTAATGGTTTAATGTTCTATCATCCTACTCAAGTGTTAGATTGGATATACTCAAAAATAGAATATCGTAATCAATCAACTTTCCCCTTTGGCGTAAGTGTCCAATATTCAAATCAAATAATGTTAAGTAGATTATATTTACCATTAATTGGACAATGGCTATATTTAGATGCACGATATTCAATACCGCTAAGAAGCGAAAATCGAGTGTTTGATAAATCTGTGTTTATGATATCTCCTGTTTTACGTCTAAATATTTAAGACTTTTTACTTTGCAGTTTTCCCCTGTGGAGATATATTCATTCTCTCAGGGGTTTTTTTATATAAAAACAAATATGCTTTACTTATGTCTATCTGTAGATTACATATTCTCTTTCCATTTGTCTTTTTATTAGTTACTTCTGTAACTAATTGCTTATATGCTCAAACCGATACAGTTAGGGCTAAGCAATCCGCTGAAGATGCTAAGCTAAAAACAAATGAAAATAAAATAAGAATGAGTATTCAAAATGTAGATATTGCTCATTTCCCCGAAGTAACTCTTATTGTTGAAGTTGTAAATCCCGATGGCTCAGCTATTGATTCAATCCAAGCATCAGATTTTAATGTGGTTGAAAATGGAATTATCAAAAAAGTTATTTCAATCGAAAAATTATCTGTCAAAAATAAAATTCCCATCGATTTTGTTTTTGTGATTGATGTTACTGCAACTATGGGGAGCTATATTAATGGAGTTAGAAATAATATAGAAAAATTTGTTTCAAATTTATCTACAAAGGGTATTGATTATCGAATAGGATTAATACTATTCTCTGATGTGGTTGAAAAAGTTTATAATCCGACAGATCAGGTTGCCGAATTTGGGAAATGGCTTTCTACTGTGTGGGCAACTGGTGGTGGTGATGATAAAGAAAATTCCCTTGAAGCACTCTCAGAATTGTCCAAAATTAAATTTAGATCTGGTGCTAATAAAATTGCTATCCTAATTACTGATGCACAGTATCACCAAAAAGGCGAAAGAGGACAAGGAAGATCCCAATACACAACAGAATCTATGGGCCATAAACTTAGAGAAAATGAGATTAGATTATTTAGTATTGTCCCTCCATTGCTTAAAGAATATACAGTTTTAGCAGATTCATCTAGAGGCTCCGTTTTTGATGTTTCAAAACCATTTGCTAAAATATTAGATGATTATTCAACACAACTTACTAATCTATTTGCTATAAAGTATCGGTCTGATAAACCAGCTATACCAGATTCTTTAAGCGTGGGAATTGTTGATCAGAAGAATAGAGTGATTGTTAAAAGAACAATATCTGTGGTGGAATTAGGTAGAAAACTGATTATTGAAAATCTATTATTCCCTACAAATAGTGCAGTGCTTGCTGATTCAGTATTTGAATTGGAAATACTAAGAGAATTCATGACTAATAAGATAAATTTTAGCGTCAGAATTGAAGGACATACCGATTCTAAAGGTAATAAACTTGCAAATAAACGTTTATCATTAAAAAGAGCTGAATCTGTAAGACAATACCTCATCAAAAAAGGGATTGCTCCATTAAGAATAGTAGCTGCAGGTTATGGTGATACCAAGCCAATAGCAAGTAATCAAAACGATTTTGGCAGAAGGTTAAATAGGCGAACGGAAGTTGTAATTATATCTAAATAATTAATGAGTCCCGAATTATTTTCGGGATTTTTTATTATATGGCATAATCTGTTTTATACTTTGCATAGATTCAGAAAAATCTCTGTCTATTTTATCAGAAACTTCAATAAACATAATCTCTATTTCTTTTTTATTGATTGCCGTAAAAGCAGCAATATCGTCTGGTGCATATTTCATTATTACATTTAATATATAGTCTTTATTCTGTGCCTCTGATTCTTCAGAGTTTAGGTGACAAAAAGAAAATAATTGATCTGAAACTCTAATTATCTTTTTAGCGAAATCACATGAAAACTCTTTTCTTCTTGATGCAAAATAAGCTTTGGCATTAGCTTGTAATACTTTTAATAGCGTGTGTTTTCTGAATGCTCTTTTAGGACGATGTGCGCCTGAAATAGTACCATCCCATAATCCAAACCAGCCTATATATCCTATTGATTTTGTTCTTAAAGCAATATACTCTTTCAGCATTGGTAAATTGAATTCTTGATTATCGATGCATAACAAGGTTGAATCAAATGATTTCTCATTTTTAGTATATAATGCATGTGGAAACATTAATAATGTTTTTAATAATAAAGCATGATAAGCATTCATAAAACATGTTAATTTTTCAATGTTATCTTTGATCGAATGTATATCTGCATTGTGAATATCCAATATATACTCAAATAAAAGGTTAGTATCTATACAAGAATTATGTAATTTTCTATCAGAAGAACAAGATTGAAGGATGATATCTAGCTTTTCGTGACTATATAATTCTTTTATTGATGGAACTGCTTTACCTTTATTTTTCTCTGCTGAAACATCTAAAGTTAGCAGAAGAAAAAAGATATTATACAATACAATTCTGTACATAAGTAAATCCCCATATGTCAATTATTATTATCAAGACCGTGAAAGAAATGCATGCCTTAAGTGATTCACTTAGAATGCAAGGAAATACCATTGGATTTGTTCCAACAATGGGCTTCTTGCATGAAGGCCATGCGGCACTTATACAAAAAGCTGCATCAGATAATGATATAGTTATAGTAAGCGTATTTGTGAACCCTTTGCAATTTTCTGCGACTGAAGACTATGGAATTTACCCTAAAAACTTTGAAGGAGATTGCGCTATCATAGAGCAATCACATGGCAATATATTGTTTTATCCAACAAAAGACGAGATGTATCCTGCCAACTTTAGTACTTCAATTTCTATTGGAAATATCACTAATACCTTTGAAGGTTTTTTTAGGCCTGGACATTTTGAAGGTGTGGCAACAGTTGTTGCTAAGTTATTATTGTCAACAAAACCACATCATGCATATTTTGGACAAAAAGATTATCAGCAAACCTTGGTAATACAAAGGCTTATTCAAGATCTTCATATTGATTGTACAATGCATATTGTGCCAACTGTTAGAGAAGATGATGGCTTGGCAAAAAGCTCTCGAAATGTATATCTTCAAAAAGAGGAAAGGGAACAATCTACTATCATCTTTAAAGCTTTATTACATGCAAAAAATGCATTTCTGCAAGGCGAGAGAAATAGACTTATTTTAAATACATATATGCATGAAACTTTGTCTGAAGTGCCGCAATTTGATATACAATATGCCTCATGTGCAGAAGCAGAAACATTACACGAGCCAGATATATTTGAAGAAAAAAGTAAAGTAGTTTTTTTAATTGCAGGTTATTTGGGTAAGACACGATTGATAGATAATATGGTGTCATGAATATCTGTATAATAGAGTTTTATGTATTGTCAATCATTTAAAAGCAAAAACATTTCCACATATCATAAAACATATAATCAATATCAATAGAAAAATGTATTTTGTTGCCTGTTATATACATAAAAAATCAAGCATTTTAAGATACTTCCCTGGAGAAATGTAAGGATGAAGAAATTTCTACACCTTTTCTTGCTTTCAATTTGTTTCTTGTTGATAGATATGTCAACAGTATTTTCTCAAAGCCCAGTCAAGCTTTTCCCTGATATTGCTAAGAAATTTCCAGCACCAGAAGCAGTGCTAAATAATTCTGCTCAAGGAAAAGATTTTTGGTTTGTATTTCCAATGAATGACAATCCAAATGCTCCTTTGAATGCATTAGAGGTATATGTTACTGGAAGTTCGAACACAGTAGTTAATTTAGAAGTACCTGGAGCCGGATTTAGCAGAAAAAAAGCTTTGCGAGCATTAGATGTAGTTACATTTAGTACACGCGATGGCTCTATATCTCCTTCTTGGGAAGTAAATTCAAATGAAATACCAGATGATATTGCTATACATGTATTTGCTGATGCACCTGTTTCTGTTTATGTGTTAAGTGCAAAGCCAGTTACTTCAGAAGGCTATTTGGCTTTACCAACAAGTGTGTGGGGTACTGAATATATCCATTGTAGTTATTATGACTTCTTAGAATATGGAAAATGGGCTACAGGAATGTGTATAGTAGCATCTGAAGATGATACTGAAGTGTCTGTCTATTTACGAGGAAAAGGTGGTGCAATAGCCAAAACCTCTAAAGGTACAAAACTTGGATCAACAATTAAAGTACAATTAATGAAAGGCCAAGTATATAATATTAAAGGGGATGCAACCACTCGTGGTGTTTTTGATATGAGTGGATCTAAAATTGTTTCTAATAAACCTGTTGGACTCATTTCCTATCATCAACGATGTATGATTCCGGCAAATAATACAAGCGGTCGAGATCATATTTCAGAAATGCTTCCACCTGTTCAAGCGTGGGGTAAAAAATATGCAACAGTAGAGTATAGTAGAGATAATAAAGGTGACTTTTTTAGGATTATTGCCTCTCAAAATAATACTCGTTGGAAAATGAAATATTATGATAAAGTGACAGGTACAATATTAGGAAATCGCGAAGGTAATCTTCAGGCTGGGGAATTTTATGAAGAGATTAATCAATGGGGTGGTTTAGGTGCTGTAGAATCAATTAGAGGCACATCGGTTTGGGAAGCAGATAAACCAGTATTGGTAATGCAATATTCCTATTCTGCCAATTGGGATAAAGGTAGTCAATACGACCCATTTTATATTATAGTTACTCCGCAAGAGCAATATATTCAGGCTACTGTTTTTCAAACACCATCAAATTCTGCATTTGCTACAAATTGGTTTAATATAGTTGCAGTGGGTGATTCTAATGATTTAGCTGGTGAAAAACTAAAGACAATTGTATTAGATGGAAAACCAATTTATATTACAAAACCAACTTTATTGTCTAATAGAATACCAGGAACAAATTTATACTGGCAAAATTTAAAGGTACCACCCGGCCCTCATAAAATAACAAGTAAAACTGTTTTTGGTGGTTATATTTACGGTTTTAGTGATTATGATTCTTATGGCTGGCCTGCAGCAATGGCAATCAAGAAATTAGATCAATTGGATACACTGCCTCCTGTATTAACAAATACAGAAGAATGCGGAGATTTTACCTATACTGCAACTGAACTAAGAAACTTTGGTCCACCACCAGATACAGCCCAAATAGATCAGGGAATTGCATTAATAGAAATGATTGATTCAATAAGTGTTAATTATAAACTTGAATTATTAACTGCAGACAAAATAGTAGTAGACCCCAAAGTAACTACATTCGATTTTAAATTTTCTGTTATTGATAAAACAAAAGATGCATTTGCAATCTTTGTTGTATTGGACAGAGCAGGTAATTATGTGATCGATAGCGTTCGATATACTGTTAATAAATTGTCTCTAAAACCTAATCCTGTAAATTTTGGAAAAGTAAGAGTTAATACTTCGCAGCAAAAAACAGTAAAAATTAAAAATGAAAGTTTAGTTATTCTTGAATTAAAAGAGATTGCACTTCAAATAGGCAAGAATTTTAAGATTATCAGTAAAGATACAAATAGTTTGAAGCCAGGGGAAGAAAGAGATTTTGTTTTAGAGTTTACTCCTGACAGAGAAAGCAAAGATGATAAGGATATTCTTGTTGATTCTTTGATGGCTAAAACACAATGCGCTGTTTTTGCTTGGCAAGTACAAGGTTTAGGAGTTAGACCATGTATAGAAGTTGAAGAAGGTTGGGATGCTGGCAAAATTGCAATAGGAAATACCGTCTGTAAAGATCAACAATCACCAGGATTAAGAGTATTTAATCGTGGTTCTGATACTTTAACAGTTACTGGCATTTTAGGCGTAAAACCGCCATTTAGCGTGTCAAGTCCAACCAATCCAGCATTTCCATTTAAAATTGCACCAAAACAAGCTGTCTATTTTAACTCAATATGTTATAAAGCAGAAAATACAAAGTCAGATTCGATAATTGTTCAATTTGAATCTGATAGTGATGGTAAAGATTGTTCTCCTAATTCCCTATGGATTGGAACTGGCATTCAACCAGGATTAACAGTTACCGATCAAGATTGGGGAAATCGTAGAGTTAAGACATTACAAAGAAGAGAGGTATATGTCACAAATTCAGGTTCAGCACCTGCAAATGTTACTACTGTAGAACTACAGAAACCTCAAGATGCTAACTTTAGAATTATTGATGTACAGCCTTCAGTAAGTACAAGCGCGCCATTTATTCTAAGAAATGGTGGCTCTAAAATTACAGTGACAGTAGAATATGAACCTGTATCAGAAGGCAAACATCAAACTACTGTTATTGCATCTGCAGATAATGCTGGTTCTGCTAGTGGTACTGTAAAAGGATTTGGAATCTTACCAAAAATTCAAGTGACAGGATATGAATTTACTCCTGATGTTTTAGTTGGAAGTTATGCGGCTACTGATGGCGAGTTGATTATTGCTAATACAAGTACTACTGCTCCTTTATTTATCGAAAACATTGATTTTAGCGCGGCTGGGCCAAATGCTACTGATTTTGAATGGAAAAATCCTGGTCAATTACCTAAGAATATATCCATCATGATTGCCCAAGATATAAGAATTCCTGTCCGTTTTAAACCAACAGTAGTAGGAAAACGTAAAGTTGGTGTAGATGTAAAATCAGATGCAGCTCCTGGGCCAGATGAAAATCCACGAATCATCACAAATGCAGATATTATTGGAACAGGTATAGAAACCAGATTCCCAGATATCAAAACAACTCCAATTGATTATGGATCTGTAATACTATGCGATCGCCCTACTGGTACTGCCACAATTTCTAATCCAGGTACAGATACACTCTTTATTGGTTCATTAGAATTCAATGGAGGAGATCAAGGAAGTTTTGCATTTACGGCCCCAAATTATCCTTTGGCAATTCCTCCAGGTGGTTCATATACAGTTACAGTTACTTTTTCTCCAATAGACAATAAAGATTATGCTGCAATTATTCTTGTTACTCCGTTAAATCTTAAAGATGCAAATGGTAATCCAAAAACTGCCATTATAGATCTAAAGGGTAAAGGATTTTCTGTGCCTGTAGAGTTTAGCATCGATCCACCAAGCACAAAAATCAAAGCAGGAAATACCATCCGATATACAATTAAAGGAATATGTTCTGATTGGACAAAGGCAGATCTAAAATCATTATCTGTTGATATGTTATTTAAAGAAGATATGTTAAAGTATAAATCTGGATCTTTACAAATAGAATCAGGTTTAAGCGGTTGGACATTAAATGCTATAGAATCATCAAAAGGCTTAACATTTAATGGAATAGGTACTAAAGCAGCAAATGGATCTGCTTTATTTAGTGCAGAGTTTTTAGTGCTTTTAAGTGATAGTATCGGATTTGGTATCGACTTAAAAGGAAATGCATTAGATCGTTCAGCATGTGTTCCGGTAACCACAAAGCCAGCATCTGTAACTTTAGATGGATGTTTTATTAATGGAAGATTAATCACATTCTCTGGATCTGGATTTGCATTAAAAGAAATATCACCAAATCCAATAGAGTCTGGTGAAATTGCTATTCAATATTCTATTGGTTTCTCTGTAAAAACAACTATTGAAATCTATAATGCCCTTGGCGAAAAAATTGCAATACCAGTAGAGCAATTACTAGATGCTGGAGATTATAGATTATCAGTTCCAATGAATGTATTGCCAAATGGTAATTATTTCTGCAGAATTCATGCAGGACCATTCATAGAAGTAAAAGGCTTTACCATAAACAGATAAAAAAGTCGAAATCATACACTCATACTAGAAATAATCCGCAAGAATGTCTATGGTATTCATCATAAACAAGATTGCGGATTTTTTCTTAAGAAGAATCATGTAACTTTGTAATAGATATACTAATAAAAGAGAATCGATGCTACCCTCTATCTATACGCAATATGAACAAAAGCCATTAACCGTTGGTATCTTAGGTGGTGGACAATTAGCTAAAATGATGAGCTGGGAAATTTGGAAATTAGGCTTAAGAACAGCAATCATAGAGCATGGATCTGATTCTCCTGCTGGAATGATGACACATCTAGAATTTCCTCATGGTTGGAATAATCCCGAAGAAGTGAAGGCCTTTTATCTATCAGCTGATATTATTACCCTCGAAAATGAATTTATAGATCCTCATATTCTTCATTCTATCGCTGAACATAGACCTGTTTTTCCATTGCCTCAAACAATAGAATTAATACAAGATAAATGGATTCAAAAATCTACTTTTGCCAAAGCTGGATTACCAATTACAAAATGCGCAGCTTTAAATTCGATTGAAGATGCTCATGAATTCGGTTCAGTGTATGGATATCCATATATCATGAAAACAAGAACTTTAGGATATGATGGATATGGGAATGCTACTATAAGAAATGAATCAGATGCTAAAATGGCATGGATGAAGTTTACAGATCCAGAAGCACCAAAAGAAATTATGGCCGAACAATTTGTTCATTTTACAAAAGAATTAGCTGTCATGGTAGCTCGTAATAGAAGAGGAGAGACAGCGGTATATCCTTGTGTAGAAACAATTCAAGAGAATCATATTTGTAGATATGTACTTGCACCAGCTAGAGTTTCTGAACAAGCAGCACAAAAGGCTAAAGACATTGCATTACAATGCGTAGAAGCAATTCATGGCATCGGTATTTTTGGAATAGAATTATTCTATATCAACGATGAAGAAATTTTAGTGAATGAAATTGCTCCTAGACCTCATAATTCAGGACATTATACCATAGAAGCGTGCTATACATCACAATTTGAAAATTGCATAAGAGCAGTACTCAATTTGCCATTAGGCTCTCCAGAATTAAAAGTTCCTGCTGCGGTAATGGTTAATATGCTTGGTACAAAATCTGGCCCTGGAATTCCAGATAGTCCGGTAGATACACTTAAATTTCCACAAACAACAGTGCATTTATACGGGAAAAAGGAATGTCGTAAAGGCAGAAAAATGGGACATCTTACTACAATAGCAGATACCTTAGATCTTGCAGCAGAACAAGCATATCAAGCCGCCAAAGCTTGGATTTGGTAATTATAAGGATAATATTCTCCTGTGAAAAACTACCCAATTAATGATCATCTTGTTTTAGAAATCTCTCGTCTTGCAGAACGATATGGATTTACTGTATTTGTGGTGGGAGGCTATGTAAGAGACTATTTTTTAGGGAATGTAAAAAAAGATATAGATTTCACAGTTATTGGGGATGCTTTAGAATTTGCAAAAATAACTGCCGATCATTTTAGATCTAAAGCTGTTATTTATGAACGGTTTAGAACTGCTTTGGTGCCAGTAGGAGATTATCATCTAGAATTTGTTGGGACAAGAAAAGAACTCTATCATGCTGATTCCAGAAATCCAATTGTAGAGCAAGGATCTTTTGAAGATGATATAAAAAGACGTGACTTTACTATCAATAGCATGGCTTTTTCATTAGAACCATCGTCATTAGGACAATTAATAGACTTATTTCATGGTATAGAAGATTTAGAGCATAAATTATTAAGAACGCCTTTAGATCCAGAGATTACTTTTAGCGATGACCCTTTACGTATGATGAGAGCAGCAAGATTTGCTTCTCGTCTTCAATTTGAGATTGATCCTTCAGCATTATCTGCAATGAAGAAGATGAATTCTAGAATTCAGATTATTTCTCAAGAACGTATAACAGATGAATTTTTAAAAATACTTCAATCGGATAAACCAAGTATTGGCTTAAATATTTTGCATGATACAGGTTTATTAACATATGTATTTCCAGAGGTAGAACGTTTAGCAGGTGTGGAATTAGTACAAATTGGAGAGCAAGAATATGCACATAAAGATGTTTTTTATCATACTTTACAAGTAGTTGATTCTATTTGTACAATGACAGATAATCTTTGGCTACGCTTCTCTGCTTTAATGCATGATATAGCTAAACCAAAAACAAAAAAGTTTTTTAAAGGCATTGGTTGGTCATTTCATGGTCATGAAGAATTAGGAGCAAGATGGCAATCCACGATATTCAGAAGAATGAAAATGCCTTTAGAATATTTGCCTTATGTGGAATCACTTGTGCGATTACATCAAAGACCAATGGTTTTAGTAGATAATGGCGTAACGGATTCTGCAATTAGGCGATTAGCCGTTCATGCTGGAGATCATTTAGATGATTTATTTACTCTTTGCAAAGCAGATATCACTACAAAGAATCCCAAAAAGGCTGAAAAATATGTTAGAAATTATGAAGCTGTATATCAAAAAATAGTAGATGTACGAGAAAGAGATCATTTAAGGGAATTTCAATCTCCTGTTAAAGGAGAGGAAATAATGTCTATCTGCTCTCTAAACCCATCTCCAGCTGTTGGCTATATTAAAAATGCAATAGAAGAAGCAATTCTAGAAGGATTAATTCCTAATGCTTATGATGATGCAAAAGCATATCTAATTCAACATAAAGATATATGGCTGATTGAAGCAAAAAACTACAAACAAAAATCAAAGGAATTCTAGGATATGCAACAATGATATTTCATGAATTATAATGTAGAAAGTCTATTGCCTTCTTTAAGGCAAGATATCACAGTGCAAAAATATATGCAAGATCAGCAAGAATATTTGCTGATTTATGATCCAATGAAATATGCCAAGCAACCTTTATTACTTGGCATGCAATCATTATTAATCTTAAATGCATTATTACATCCTATTCCGAAAACATGTATTGGCTTGGCTGATTCTATCTATGAGCAGTCTATTTCTGCTGAATCCATTCTTGAATTTGTAAAACATCTGGATAATCATGGGTATTTGCAAACAGATTGTTTTATGGCATTAAAAAAAGAAACAGAATTAGCATTCTTGAATTCAGAGATACGAGAGCCATATCTAGCTGGTTCTGCTTATCCGGAAAAGCAAGAAGATATTTTGTCTTTTTTGCATAATATCGAACATTCCGTTGAACCATATCCTGATAGAGTACTTAGCGGATTAATAATGCCACATGCAGATATTAAAGCAGGCCAATTATCATATGCTCATGCAATCAAGGCATTAAAAGCCAGTGCGCCGCCAGATATCATTATTATGTTTGCTACTTCTCATTATAGTAATGCAGATCAGTTTATCTTGACATCAAAAGATTTTAAGACACCTTTAGGTATTACCAAAACAGATAAAAAAAGTATAGATGCAATACGATCATATTGCACTGTCCCCTTGATTACAGATGATTCTGCACATAGGGCAGAACATTCTATAGAAATTGATTTACTTATGTTGCAATATGTGTATGGTGCAAGTGGATTTACTCTTATTCCCATATTAGTTTCTGGATTTCATTCATTCATGACAGAACAAACTGATCCTTTTGAACATGAAAAAATATCATCATTTGTGAAATCCATACAATCATATGCAAAAGCAGAACATAAAAGCGTGCTATTTGTATCTAGCGGAGATTTATCGCATCGAGGTGTAAAATTTGGCGATGATTTTCATGCACAAGATCGTGTACAAGAAACTGCGCTTTATGATACTGGATTAATAGATTCTCTTTGTGCAGCTGATGCGAAAGGATTTTATAAGCATATAGCAGATTGTAAAGATCAATATAGGATTTGTGGATGTTCGCCAAATATTATGCTTTTGCAGACAATGGACTCTGCAAAAGGAGAAGTGCTTTCATATCAATGGTGGGATCAACCCGAAACATCATCAGGAGTTAGTTTTTGTACGATTGCCTATTTTGATGAAATATCGTCTCTTGCATCAAGTGAAGATACTCTTCCAAATCCAATCAAAAATTGAATCATATACTCTAATGAGCTTATGGTTATTCCTTTTTTTTCTGAAGCATGAATCATTGAATTCTTCCCAGTAAAAATGCCAACATGTGCAATTGGCCCGTCTATTTTATATCGAAAAAAAAGTAAATCGCCAGGAATTGGTTCACCGGAATCCTGAACTGTGCTTGCAAATTGATCTTGCGCTGTTCTGGGTATATTGATTCCAGATTTAGCAAATATTTGTTTTGTAAAACCAGAACAATCCGAACAAAATGGACTTTCTCCGCCATAGCAATAAGGAGTTCCAATGAATTTCTGAGCGTTTTGTAAAATTTGTTTGCGCAAAACACTAATATTTTCAGGTATAGTAAGTAATGTATCCTTATTTTTGAAATAAGCAGTATTTGATATTCCATTATTAAATACTGAAGTACAACCAGAACATATACATGCTATACAAACAATGATTGATAGAAAATATAGCATTGTATAATCAAGGAGACGACAGTTCTGGAATTTCATAGTATATACACATCGTTATTTTTTGATACATGATATTGTTTCAAGTGCAGTTATTATGCCAAACCTTCGATTTAAAAATCAAAAATCTATTGTATGAATACATTAAAAAAACAATATCAACACAGAGATAGAGTAGTAAGAGTTATGTCCCGAAACGGAATGTTTCGAGCGGCAGCAACTAATATTTCTTTATCTGTAAAAAGTGCAGTTGAGAAACATCATTTAGATCCAGTAACATCATATCTTTTAGGAAAAACAATGGCATCTGCGGTATTGCTCTCTTCTTTTCTAAAAGGAGAAGAAAGAGTAATAGTGCAAGTAGAAGGTTCTGGTTCTGTAAGAACATTATTTGCTGAAGCATTGCAAGTTGGTGAAGTTCGTGGTTATGCTTCAATTAATCAACATGCCCCAATGCCACAAACATTATCTGAGGTTTTAGGAAAAGGTTTCTTTAAAGTTTCTAAAGTACTTTATGAAAAATCAGATACTGTAACAGGGATCATCAGCTTAGTAAAAGGTGATATCAGCTCAGAATTTGCCTCTTATTTTGAACAGTCAGAACAAATAGTAACAAGTGTCAATTTAGGAACAACTATCAATGATAAAGGAAAAATAGAGCATTGTGGTGGTATCATTGTTCAAGCAATGCCAGGGGCAAGCATCTCAGAAATAGTAGAAGTGCAAAGATCAATCGAGGATTTGCCTTCAATAGAAGAATTATTAGATGATGGATATTCTCCAGAAGAAATATTAAAGCAAGCAATGCCTTTTGAGATTGATATTGTTAATAATACACCTGTCGATTTTTACTGTAGATGCTCTTTGAAAAATTTTATGGATAATCTGATAACATTAGGAAAAACAGAAATAGAAGCAATGAAAAATGAGCAACAACTTGAGCTGATATGTCAATACTGTAATTCAAAGTATTATTTAGGTGAAGAAGATTTTGCAATAATGCTTTCTTCTTTTTAAAGACATTATATAGCTGTACTTCGGTACTTCATTGTTTTTCTTTGATTCTCACTTCTATATCGTGTAATTTGGCTAAGAGTATTTAATTATACACCTTCTTGATGTATAATGTATGTGATTGAATTCAATAATACTGAATAAGGACTCTTTTCTTGGATAATAATCAGCAATCTCAAGGAAATCGTTTTTCTGGACAGCAAAAGCGAGATTCTGACAAAGGTACTCAGCACCATAAGCACGAAAAATCTTATGGAAATCAAGCTTTGCATTCATCTGCTATTGCACATGTTGAAGCTGCCATTACATCAATTGATACTGGTAGTAAATCAATATCTGCAAAAACACCACAAGACTATCCCAATAGAAACATAAATATTCAAAGATATTCTACAATGGTAAGTGTTATTATTCCATTGCTTAATGAAGAAGAGTCATTAATCCATTTATATAATGCACTAGAAAAAGTATTACCGTCTATGACGAATAATATGTACGAAGTTATTTTTATAGATGATGGTTCTACCGATAATTCTTTTGAGATTATTCGGGATATGTATCATAAAAACAGACATTATAAAGCGATAAGATTTCGAAGAAATTGTGGGAAATCTGCTGCATTAGCTGTCGGATTTGCAGCAGCACAAGGTGAATATGTTTTTACAATGGATGCTGATTTACAAGATGATCCCAATGAATTGCCTGCTTTATTAGCAAAAATTCAAGAAGGTTATGATTTGGTCTCTGGTTGGAAAAAGAAGCGACACGATCCATGGCATAAAACAGTTCCTTCTAGATTTTTCAATTTTGTTACTTCTTCTATGAGTGGCATTACCTTGCATGATTTTAATTGTGGGCTAAAAGCCTATAGAAGTGAAGTTGTAAAAACCCTTCAAGTATATGGAGAAATGCATAGATATTTACCTGCATTAGCCCATTGGGAAGGATTTAAAGTTACCGAGCTTCCAGTACTGCATCATGCAAGAAAATATGGCTATTCAAAATTTGGTTTTAGCCGTTTTTTCAAAGGATTTTTGGATTTATTAACTGTACTTTTTACTACTCGATATGTTAAAAGACCTTTACATTTGCTAGGTACATTTGGCTCATTGATGGTATTGGCTGGATTAGTGACGAATCTCTATTTAACAGCAGAATGGGCTATGGGCCTAACATTTATTAGTCAAAGGCCTTTGGCATTATTTGGCATAGCAATGATTATTGTTGGTGTTCAACTTATTTCAACTGGGTTAATTGGTGAACTCGTTGTAAAAAATTCATTGCAGAATACTGCTTACAGTATTCGTGAGACATTAGATTAACCTGTTTTTCATTCTTTTATGACCTCTATGAAACTTATATATTCTTTTTTGGTATCTGCGATACTGTGTACATTTAACTTATCTGCTCAAATATTTGATGGTGAAACCTATTTAGGTATAGGTATCAGTTCTATCACTTTTAATGGTGACAATCCTGCTAATAAGCAGATTTTCCCCAAAGGAAATAATACAACTGTTGGTGGAGGTTTCCCAAATGCTCAAACTGCCTTAAGCTTAAGGACAACATTATCTATAGATAAAAATAGAACATATAGAATACCGATTAGTTTTGATTATGTGCTTTTGAGTGGTGTTCAACGTTTGCCAGATAAATTTTATAATATTTATGCAACTCATAGTGTTCATATACCAACTATTTCAGCTGGTTTTGAATATGCCTTTTTAAGTTTACCTTTAGCAAATGCAAAATTGTATGCCGCTGCTGATGTAAAACTGTCAATGATTCAAAAGTCTGAATTAATTGTCAATCTGGATTATGATAATCAAGATTTTAGAGATACTACCAGAGTGTATGGTAAAGGAACAGCAACTAGACTAGGAATGGGTTTACGCATTGGTGTTGATGGTGAAGTATTTGCTCCGTGGTATGTAAATATTTCTGTGGGATATAATGCATTTAATCTTCTTGGAAGAAATGATGCAAGGGGTGAACTTTTTACTCCTTCAAACCTTTCTGAAAAAGTAGAATCCATTATTGGTGCTATAGCTACCACTATTTTGATTCAGTATAAACTTTAATAGATACTGTACAAACTGTAATTTCTTTCCTTTATTTATCTCGAAATTGTTATCATCCATGTTTGAAGATACTACAAAAGAATATTCCTCTCATTTCCCTGAATTACAATATACTACTTGGCCTAGCGGTCAATTAGCATCTATTGCAGGATTTGGTACTTATCGTATTGGCAGACAAAATCCTGAACATCAAATATCATTAATGAAAGCATTAATGAGTGGTATCAATGTGATTGATACTTCCGCAAATTATTCAGATGGTGAAAGTGAAAGGGCAATAGGTGAAGTGCTTAAACATATTAAGCATGATATAAAACGATCTGATTTGATTGTTATTTCTAAGTTAGGCTATATAGAAGGTGCATCATTTACTAGATCTGAACAAAGAAAAGCAGAGCAAAATCCATATCCAGAAGCCATAGAACTAGAACAAGGATCAGAATATTGTATTCATCCTGAATTTCTGGAAGAAGAATTAATTGAATCGCTAAAAAGACTTCAAATAGACTATTTGGATGTTTTGCTTATTCATAATCCAGAAATGTTTTTAATGCAAAAACAGCTTTTAGAAGGTAAATCTCTAGAAGAAATCAGAGATATGTTCTATAAAAAAATTGCAAAAGCATTTGAATGGTTGGAATCCGCTGTCGAAAAAGGGCTTATTCGCTCTTATGGGATTTCCTCGAATACATTGCCATTAAGTGCAGATCACCCACATACTTGCTCTTTAGAACAGTGTCTGAGTATAGCAGAAAGCATCAAAAAAGATCATCATTTTCATGTGATTCAATTTCCATTTAATTTGATTGAAACAGAAGCCGCAACAGAGCTTAATCAAGAAGATGAATCATTAACATTGATTGAATATGCCGATGCACATGATATAGTTTGCCTTGTGAATAGACCCTTAAATGCAATGCGAAACAATACATTGATACGCTTGACAGATAATGGCTTCCAAGATGGAATTGATGAGCAAGCTTTGATTGAAGATATCTATCAAATTGCAATGGCTTCTGATACATTTGTTCGTAATATTGACATTCTACCATATGATCAAAAAGATAGAGATCTTTTAGTAGATCTTATTACATCTGTAGCCGAATTGCAAACAAAATGGCGAAACTTTTCAAGTATGGAAGAATGGCATACATACAGAAATATGATGTTATCTAGTATGGCACTTGGATTATCTGCTATAAATAAATTGCAAGATGAATCCATGATCAAATGGTCTATGAATATGGCCAAACAATTAGCTTCCATTACCAATACTATCAATAGATATAATGTAGTAAAATTCGACAAAATGGCCCAAAGGAATGTGTATATACATTCTGTTTTAGAAAAAGCTTTTCCTGGTAATTTTACCGGACAACCCTTATCGCAGATTGCCTTTAATGCTGTTAGAACAGTTAAAGGAATTTCTTCTGTATTAATTGGTGCAAGAAATCAACTTTATATTGATGATGTCCTAGAAGCTATGCAAAAAAATATACCTGTTTTAGATAGAGTAGATTGGATGGGAATGAAGCTTCATTAACTATTTGTGGAACTTCTACTACTTTTATTCTAGTTACTTCTTTAATAATTTTTCATTTACAAAGATGTATTATGCCTATATCAGGCCAATTCGATTATAAATATCTTCTGGATATAGATTCTCCAGCCGATTTACGCGCTTTACCAGAAAGTGCTTTAAAAACTGTTAGTGATGAAGTTCGAGAATATATGATAGATACTATCACTAAAGTTGGTGGGCATTTCGGTGCTGGGCTTGGGGTTGTAGAGCTAACTGTTGCTCTGCATTATGTATTTAATACTCCAGAGGATAAAATTGTTTTGGATACAGGGCATCAGGGATATCCTCATAAAATCCTTACCGGAAGAAGAGATGAACTGCATACTATTCGTACTAAAGACGGTTTATCTGGGTTTTTAAAACGCAGTGAAAGCGATTATGATGTTTTTGGTGCTGGGCATGCAAGTACAAGTATTTCAGCTGCTTTAGGTTTGGCAACTGCAAGAGATATCCTTGGCAAAACTAATAGAGTTGCTGCCATTATTGGTGATGGAGCAATGACTGGTGGCATGGTTTATGAAGCAATGAATAATTGTGGTGTGCAAAATCGAGATGTATTGGTTATACTTAATGATAATAATATGTCTATTGCCCCAAATGTATGGGCATTAAGTAATTACTTTTCGCAGATTTTTGCAACGCCTACAGCTGCCAGATTACGCTCTCATGTTTGGGATATTGCTGGAAAAATGGATACAGTTGGCGATAGAATTAGAAAAGTTGCTCATAAATTAGATGATGGTTTAAAGGCACTTCTTACGCCTGGAATGTTATTTGAAGCATTGGGTTTTAATTATTATGGGCCTATCAATGGACATAATGTTAATAATCTTGTTACTATGCTTCAGAATTTAAAGGATGTGAAAGGCCCAACTTTGTTGCATATCACTACACAAAAGGGTAAAGGATATGCACCTGCCGAAAATGACAAACAATTTTTACATGCTATTGGCAAAGTAGATAAAATTACAGGCAAGTCTTTTCCAAAACCAGCTCCAACTATAGCTTCTCCACCTACTTATCAAAAAGTTTTTGGCGATGTAATGACAGAGATTTGTGCAGAGAATCCTCGTGTTATTGGAATTACTGCTGCAATGCCAGATGGTACAGGTTTAGATATATTGGCTGCTTCATATCCTGAAAAAGTAATCGATGTAGGAATTGCAGAAAGCCATGCGGTAACATTTGCTGCTGGTTTAGCTTGCGAAGGAATTGTCCCCGTTTGCGCTATCTATTCATCCTTTCTTCAAAGAGCATTTGATAATATTGTCCACGATTGTGCTTTACAAGATTTGCATGTTGTTTTTGCTCTAGACCGTTCAGGTTTGGTTGGTGCTGATGGCCCAACGCATCACGGTGTATTAGATATAGGCTATCTTCGCCTGATTCAAGGTATGATTGTAATGGCTCCAAAGGATGAACAGGAATTACGTAATATGTTGCATTCAGCTATTTATGATTATACAGATGGTCCTTCTGCTATTCGATATCCCCGCGGAAATGCCATTGGTGTGCCACTAAGTAAACCAATTAGCATTCCATTAGGAAAATCTGAAACAATCAAAGAAGGTAGTGATATTGCTATTATAGCTTTTGGAAAAATGGTTCAAGAAAGTATTCTTGCTGCTTCTATCATAGAAAAGGAACAAGGGAAATCTATTCATCTTGTAAATGCTCGATTTGCAAAGCCCCTAGATGAAGAGATGTTAATAGATATTATGAAAAGATTTTCAACTATTATTACTGTAGAAGATGGCCAAATTCAAGGTGGATTTGGCAGTGCTGTAGCAGAACTTGCAGTTGAGCATTCATATCAAGGTAATTTATTGTTGCATGGCATACCAGATATCTTTGTAGATCATGGAACGCAAGAAGAACTTTTACACGAATTAAAATTAGATGCTAGGGGTATAGCAGATATAGTATCACAAAATTTGTAGCGCTCATAAATTATATTTTTTGGCACTGATTTTTTATTAAATCAGTGCTTTATTTTTGTCAAAATCTATTTTTTACCATTGTAATGAGATTTTGAATTCTTTATGTGATGAAAAATATGTTATTTGTCACCGTTTTATCTATTTGCATAATTCTATTTATGGCAAATAGATGCACTTTCTAATGATTTTTTTTGAAAAATATAT